>JAEAMF010000191.1_pt1 | contig 103085 bp, 98 predicted proteins | sample 8958721 | NCBI WGS metagenome assembly JAEAMF01 (sample SAMN16933255, study PRJNA681124) | bioreactor sludge metagenome | isolation source: anaerobic bioreactor treating anionic surfactant - SDBS | place: India: Bengaluru | collected 2019-02-28
CTGCTGGTCTACGACCTGGAGGGACGCCAGACCCAGTTGATCGAATCGGGGCGCCTGAACAACGTCGACCTGCGCCAGGACCTGCGTTTCGGCGCCGAACGCTTCGACCTGGCCGTGGCCACCCAGCGCGACGAAAATGCGATGGTACTGTTCGCCATCGATGCCGGGGGGGAGGTCAGCGAGGCGGCGCGCCTGCCGACCGGCCTGGGCGACATCTACGGTACCTGCGTATTTCGTAACGCCGAGGGCGGGCTGGACGCGTTTGTAAACGACAAGGATGGCCGCTACGAGCACTACCGGATCACCCGCAGCGGCGGACGCTTCGGCGCGCGGATGGCGCGCAGCTTCCGGCTGGCCACCCAGCCCGAAGGCTGCGTGGCGGACGACCGCAGCGGCCTGCTGTTCGTCGGCGAAGAGCGCCGCGGCCTATGGGTCACATCGGCGCGCGCCGACCAGCCGGCGACACTCAAGATGGTGCTGCCGGTGGGACCGGTCCTGCATGCCGATGTCGAAGGCATGGGCATCTACCATGGCGCCAAGCGTAGCTATCTGGTGGTGTCGAGCCAGGGGAACAACAGCTATGTGGTGCTGGATGCGGCGGCGCCGTTCAAGGTGCGCGGGGCGTTTCGGATCGGGATGGACGCGGTGGGCGCGATCGACGGCGCGTCGGAGACCGATGGGCTGGAAGTGACGTCGGCCAAGCTGGGTGGCGTTTATGGACGCGGGATGATGGTGGTGCAGGATGGGTTCAAGCGGATGCCGGATGGGCCGCAGAACTTCAAGGGAGTGGCTTGGGGGGATATTGCGGAGGTGTTGAAGTTGGAGGACTAAGTAGTGAACCAAGCTGGCGTGGTTCTTCCGCTAGCCGTAAAACGTAAAAGGCGCCAATGGCGCCTTTTGCCTCCAGCGAAGGCCGGAGCCACATTTCTGCTGAATACCACCAACATGACGCGATAGCGGTAAGCGGCTCTTTGAAGCTCACATCTTGACGCACTGGCGCAATTCACAGCGCGCCATGAATACTTTCCCATCCTCGCAGCGCATCCGGTAGACCTCCACCGGCCCCGGCTCGGTCACCAGACCGGCGCCCTGCGCGCTCGTGCAGCCCTGCTGTTTCGCCAGCTTCTCGACCGTCGCCGACGACACGCCGATCCTGAAGGGAACGCGCTCGATCGGCGTGCCGTTCGGGTCGGCCAGGCCGGGGGCCGCCGGCTTGGCGGCCGCTGCAGGCGCCGGCGCCGGCTCCACCTTGCTCTTGAACAGCGTACAGCCGCCCAGCAGGACGGTGACCAGCAGCAGCGCGTGCTTCATGCGTTCTCCGCTCAGAAAGTCAGGGTCTTGACGCCTTCGGACGTGCCCAGCAGGCAGACATTCGCGCCCGCCTTGGCGAACAGGCCGACCGCGATCACGCCCACGATCTGGTTGATCCGCTCTTCCATGGCCACCGGATCGGTGATCGACAGGCCGACCACGTCGATGATCTCGCCGCCGTTGTCGGTGATGAAGGCTTCATCCGAACCCGCCTTGGTGCGCAGGCGCGGCTCGCCGCCCAGCAGCGCCAGCTGGCGCATCACCGAAGCGCGCGCCATCGGGATCACTTCCACCGGCAGCGGGAACTTGCCTAACGTTTCGACAAGTTTCGAACCGTCCGCGATGCACACGAATTTCTTTGCTACCGACGCCACGATCTTCTCGCGGGTCAGCGCCGCGCCGCCGCCCTTGATCATGGCGCCGCTGGCGGTGATCTCGTCCGCGCCGTCGATGTAGACCGCCATGGAAGTCACGTCGTTGAGGTCGAACACGGGGATGCCATGGCCGCGCAGGCGGCTGGCCGTCGCTTCGGACGAGGCCACGGTGCCCTTGATGCGGTCCTTGATCCTGGCCAGTTCGTCGATGAAGAAGTTGGCCGTCGAGCCGGTGCCGACGCCGATGATTTCGCCGTCCACCACGTAATCGATCGCGGCGCGCGCCACGGCTTGCTTGAGTTCGTCCTGGGTCATGATGCTGTCAGTGAGGTAAAAGGAAGCCGCCATTTTAGCGGATCGCTCCGCTCAGCCCTCGAAAACGACGCTTCGTCGCATGGTTTTGCCAGTCGATGCATCACGCATTGCCAAGCTGATATCCGTACAGCACACTAAGTCTTTCCGTAGGTTACCAGAACAGTACAATGAAACTCTTGACGAAGAAGCGCTTGGCGATCGCCGCCGGAGTGATCGTGGTGGGCGGCGCGGCCGCCGCCTGGATGATGCCGAAGGGCGAACCGAAAGTACCGCCGTCGAAATACCGCACCGCGGCGGTCGACATGGGCGCCATCAACCAGACCGTCACCGCCACTGGCACCATCAACCCGGTCGCGCTGGTGAATGTCGGCTCGCAGGTGTCCGGCACCGTCGTCGAGCTGAACGCCGACTTCAACGACCGCGTCACCAAGGGCCAGGTGCTGCTCAAGCTCGACCCGACCATCTTCAACGCCCAGATCCGCCAGTTCGAAGCCAGCCGCGCGTCCGCCATGGCCAACCTGAAGCTGGCCGAGGCCAACTACCAGCGCAACCAGCAGCTGATGGCGCAGAACTTCGTTTCCGGCACCGTGGTCGATCAGTCGCGCCGCGAGATGGACGTGGCCCGCGCCAACGTGCAGCTGGCCCAGGCCCAGCTCGACCGCGCACGTGCGGACCTGAACAACAGCGTGATCCGCTCGCCGATCGACGGCGTCATCATCAAGCGCACCATCGACCTGGGCCAGACCGTGGCGGCCTCGTTCAACACGCCGAACCTGTTCCAGATCGCGCGCGACCTCACCAAGATGCAGATCGACACCAGCGTGTCGGAAGCCGACGTCGGCGCCCTGAAGGACGGCCTGCCGGCGCGCTTCGTGGTCGACGCCTACCCGGACCGCGAATTCCACGCCACCATGCGCCAGTTCCGCCTGGCCGCCAACGTGGTGCAGAACGTCGTCACCTACAACGTCGTGCTCGACGTCGACAACCAGGACGAAATGCTGAAACCCGGCATGACGGCGCAGGTGCGCCTGGTGGTGGCCAACCGCCCGAACGTGCTGCGCATCCCGACCACCGCGCTGCGCTTCCAGCTGCCGGAAGAGGAACAGGAAAAGCTGCGCAAGCAGGAACAGGAAAAGGCCAGCAAGGACGCTAGCGTCAAGCAGGTGGCGCAAAAAGCCGCGCCACCGAGCCAGGAAGACGACCTCGCCTTCCGCACCGCCAGCGAGACCGCGCGCCAGTACAAGGTCTACCGCCTGGACGCCAAGAACCAGCCGCAGCCGGTGGACATCCGCGTCGGCCTGTCGAACTTCCGCTATACCGAAGTGGTGTCGGGCGGCCTGAAGGCCGGCGACCAGGTCGTCACGCGCACGCTGGCGCAGCCGAAAGAGGACATGTGAGCGCCGACGTGACTTCTTCTTCATTGACCGCTCAGTTAATTGATATTCGCGGCGTCACCAAGACCTATGTCAGCGGCAGCGTCGAGACCCGCGTGCTGCACGGGATCGACCTGCAGGTGGCGCGCGGCGACTTCGTCTCCATCATGGGCCAGTCCGGCTCCGGCAAGTCGACCCTGATGAACATCCTCGGCTGCCTCGACCAGGCCACCGGCGGCACCTACCTGCTCGACGGCGCCGATACGCGCTCGCTGTCGCGCGCCCAGCTGGCCGACATCCGCAACCGCGCGATCGGCTTCGTGTTCCAGAGCTTCAACCTGATCAAGCGGATGAGCGTGGCCGAGAACGTGGCGCTGCCGCTGATCTACGGGGGCTGGGGCCGCGGCAAGGCGCATGCGCGCGCGCTGCAGGAGCTCGAGCGCGTCGGCCTGGGCGGCCTGGCCAAGCGCACCCCGAGCCAGCTCTCCGGCGGCCAGCAGCAGCGCGTGGCCATCGCCCGCGCCCTGGCCACCGACCCGCCCCTGCTGCTGGCGGACGAACCGACCGGCAACCTCGATACGCAAACGAGCGACGACATCATGTCCAGCTTCCAGCAACTGAACAAGGAGCGCGGCATCACCATCGTGCTCGTCACCCACGAGGCCGACGTCGCCGCCTACAGCCGCCGCCTGGTGCGCCTGAAGGATGGCCGCGTGCTGTACGACGGCCCGGCGGCCGAGGGCCTGCGCCAGCTGAACGCCGCGCACATGGATAAACCCGAGGTGACGGCATGAACTTCATCCAGGTACTGATCGAATCCTTCCGCTCGATGGCGGCCAACCGCCTGCGCACGGTCCTGACCATGCTCGGCATCGTGATCGGCATTGCCTCCGTGGTCCTGCTGCTGGCGATCGGCGACAGCATGCAGCGCTTCATCGGCAAGGAACTGCAGCAGCTGGGCACCAACATGCTGTACGTGTTCCCGGGCGGCGACCGCACCACCGCCCAGCGCGCCCGCGCCGGCGCGGTGCCGTCGCTGTCGATCCACGATGCGGCCGCGCTCAACGACCTGCCCAGCCTGGTCGGCGCGGCGCCTGCGCTGCAGGGCAACTTCAAGCTCAGCGCGGGCAACGAGAACCTGAACAGCCAGGTGCACGGCGTGACCCCGGCCATGTTCAAGATCCGCAACTGGAAGCTCGACCAGGGCAACATATTCAGCGAAGCGGACGTGCGCGCATCGAGCCGCATGGTAGTGATCGGCCAGAAGATCGCGGACCAGTTCTTCTACAAGACCGATCCGCTGGGGCAGTACATCCGCATCGAGAACGTCGCCTTCCAGGTGATCGGCGTGCTGGCCGGCGAAGGCAAGCAGATCGACGGCTCCGACATCTCGGAATTCGTACTGATCCCGATCACGGCGGCCAGCGCCAACCTGATCAAGATGCCCTTCCCGCAGAACGTACATTACATCGCGGCCCAGGGACGGCCCGACATGTCGCTCAAGGAGGCGGAAGAAGACGTCAAGGAAACCCTGCGCGCGCGCCACCGCATCCGCATCGACAGTCCGGACGACTTCAAGGTGCAGAACATGGCCTCGTTCGCGGAGACCGCCAACACGATCAGCGCCGGCGTCGCCCTGCTGCTCGGCCTGATCGGCGCGATCTCGCTGCTGGTGGGCGGCATCGGCATCATGAACATCATGCTGGTGTCGGTCACCGAACGGACCCGCGAGATCGGCATCCGCATGGCGATCGGCGCGCGGCCGGGGGCGGTGCTGCTGCAGTTCCTGGCGGAGTCGGTGGTGATCTGCGTGGCCGGCGGCCTGGTGGGCGTGGCGATCGCGGCGGCCGGTGCGGCGGCGATCACCTCGACCGGCAAGTTCGACGTGTACCTGACCTTCCAGGGCGTGCTGGTGGCCTGCGGCTTTGCCACGGCCGTGGGCGTGTTCTTTGGATTCTATCCGGCGCGCCGGGCTTCGCGCCTGCTGCCGGTGGATTGCTTGCGCTACGAGTAGACATGAAGAAGTTGTACGATCCCGCCACGCGGCCTGTCGCGACGCTGGCGGCATTGATGGTGTTCACCGCCTTCGCCACCGTCCCGGCCCAGGCCATGGCCCGCGAAGGTGCCTTGGGGAAGGCCGGGGCAGCCGGCCTGCAGCTGGACGAGCAGGCGCCGGTCCACGTCCATCGCAAGACCAACCGGGGCGACCTGCCCTACAAGCCCTTCTTCCTGATCCAGACCTATCTGCAGTCGCTGCTGCCGCCGGAACCGCGCGCGATCGACCTGCTGGGCCGGGTCGAGTTCGTCGCCAAGAGCGAAGCGGAGAAGGATTTGTTCGCGCCGGACTCCTGGGCGGTCGCCATCGTCGGGGACGAACTCGACCAGGTCGTCCCGGTCCGCCGCGGCGGCTACTTCCTGCTGCCGAAAGTGAAGCTGGGAATGCTGGAACTGGGCACCATCATGTTCAATACCCAGACCCAGAAAGGCAAGATGAGCGTCGCGTGGAAGGTCAGGGTTCCGCCCACGCAAACGCTCTCGTACGCCGAGTTCGCGAAGGCGCTCGAGGAAGTCAGCTATGTCCAGAGACAGATTCCTACCTACCGCTACGACCTGCGCGAGATTCGGCGCCACGGCCACAACGCCTTGCGCGCCTGCTTCCTGGGTGGTCCCGGCCGCATCGAGGTCGATGGCCGGCCGGCCACGACGATTCCCGACGGCGCCTGTCAGGTGCTGAAGCACGATGTCGCCATCGCGCGCGAAGGCAAGGCGCAGATTGCCTTTGTGGGAAAGCTCGACATCGTCACGCTCAAGGAAGTGATCAAGGGGGAATAGAGCGCCGCGCGCTCCTGTTCCGCTCCCCCCCGTCGCCGCTTTCCCGCGAAAACTTGGTTGATAGACAAGTTTTCATTTCTTTGATGCAACAGTGTTCAAGATTATTCCCGGTCGAGTGATCCGGTTGCCCCGTTTAGCCGGCGAACAGGGGCGCGGTTTCGCGGTGGTCGCCTCCGAAGTGCGCAACCTGGCCCAGCGCTCGGCCGCGGCGGCCAAGGAAATCCGGCTCCTGATCACCAATTCGGTGGACAAGGTCGGTGCCGGCGGGCGCCTGGTCGACGAGGCGGGCGATACCATGCAGGAGATCGTGGACGGCATCGCTCGCGTGACCAACATCATGTCCGAGATCGCCGGCGCCAGCGCCGAGCAGACGGTCGGCATCGAGCAGGTCAATGCCGCCATCGTCCAGATGGACGGCGTGACCCAGCAGAATGCCGCGCTGGTCGAGCAAGCCGCCGCAGCGGCGGCCTCGATGCAGGAGCAGGCCCTGGCGCTGGCCGAACTGGTGCGCATGTTCGATATCGGCGATGGCGCGCACGGCGCCCACCCGGCGCCGGCTGGCGTTACGCGCCTGCCCACGCGCCTGGCCCTGGACTACGACCAGGCTGCCGTCTGAGGCTATCTCGGTCGTGGGCCGGCCGGGACCAGCCAGCGGGCCAGCCCGCGGTGCAGGTTGCGGCCATTGGACGGATCGGCCAGAAAATCCGCCAACACCCGTTCATACAGCGCCAGGCTGTCGCGGTAACGCTCCTGCCGCATGGCGCAAGGCCGGCGCAGGAACTTCAGCACGAAGTAATCGGCCAGCAAATCGCCCTGCGCTTCCATGTTGAAGTCCGCCAGGGTCGCGCCCTCGCGCAGCGTGTAGCCATAGGACAGCCCGAGACGCACCGCCCCGCGCATCCGCACCGGATAGCCAAGTTGATGCTGCCACACATGTACCATCTCATGCATGAACCAGTGGATGGCGCCAGGATCGCCGCGCGAGTAATCGGGAAGAAAGCAGGACCGGTGAAAGTACATGCTGCCGTTCGGCGTCATGCAGCAGTTCTTCGGCTGGAAGGGCATGTAGCGCCGGCCGTGAATACGGACGCGGCTGTAGTCGATGGCGTCGCGGAACAGCAGCGACGCCATCGCGATCTCGTTCTCGGTCAAGGGCCGGGAACGAGGGCGTTGCATGGAAGGTTCAGGCAGCACGCAGCGCGGAAGCCGCCTTCGCCAGTTCGGTGATCCCGGCCCAGTCGCCGTTGGCGATCAGGTCCTTCGGCGTCAGCCACGAACCGCCCACGCAGGCCACGTTCTTACAGGCCAGGAACTTCGGCGCGGTCTCGATCGAGATGCCGCCGGTCGGGCAGAAGGTCACGTCAGGCAGCGGGCCGGCGATGGCGTTGAGCATGCCGACGCCGCCCGCCGGCACCGCCGGGAACAGCTTCAGTTGCTTGAAGCCGTGCTCGCGCGCCGCCATCACTTCGGACGGGGTCATCACGCCCGGCAGCAGCGGCAGGCCGCTCTTTTTCGCTGCCTCGATCATGGCCGCGGTCAGGCCCGGCGAGACGCCGAACACCGCGCCCGCGTCGCGCGACGCAGCAAATTCTTCAGGCTGGGTCAGGGTGCCGACGCCGACGATCGCGCCTTCGACGGTGCTCATGTCGCGGATCGCCTGCAGGCCGTGTTCGGTACGCAGCGTCACTTCCAGCACGCGGATGCCGCCTGCCACAAGGGCCTTGGCCAGCGGCACGGCGTGGGCCGGATCGTCGATGGCGATGACAGGGATCACGCTCGCCGAGCGCATGATTTCAAGTAAAGTCATTTTTGCGTCCTAAAGAGAAAGTCTTCGTCGGAACCGGGCTGCACTTCATCGGTCTGGATACCGTCGTGCAGCGGCACGGTGGTCTGGATCGGCGATGGCAGCGGGAACGTTGCCGCCCCCTCCTCCGCCGGGCTGGAATGGGAACGGAACATCGCGAACAGTTCGCGGCCCATGCCGATGTGGCTCTTCGACAGGTCGGCGCTGGCCATGCCGCGCGCGGCCCACACGGTGTCGGTCACCAGCGCTTCCAGGGTGCCGCTGGTGGCGTCGACGCGGATGATGTCGCCGTCGCGCACCAGGCCGAGCGGGCCGCCGGCCAGGATCTCGGGCGACACGTGGATCGCCGCCGGCACCTTGCCGGAGGCGCCCGACATGCGGCCGTCGGTGACCATCGCCACCTTGAAGCCGGCATCCTGCAGGTTCGACAGCGCCGGGGTCAGCGCGTGCAGTTCCGGCATGCCGTTGGCGCGCGGGCCCTGGAAGCGGATCACGGCCACGAAGTCCCGGTTCAAGAGGCCGTCCTTGTAGCGCTGCATGAAGTCTTCCTGCGAATCGAAGGTGATCGCCGGCGCTTCCACCACGTGGTACTCGGGCTTGACCGCCGAGATCTTCATCACGGCGCGGCCCAGGTTGCCCTGCACCAGCACCATGCCGCCGTTGTTGGCGAACGGATTGCTTGCCGGGCGCAGCACCGCTTCGTCGCCGCTCTTTTCGGCCACGTCGCGGAACACGACCTTGCCATCTTCGCCCAGGAAGGGCTCCTTGCAGTGCGCGCGCAGGCCGCGGCCGAGGATGGTGTTGACGTCTTCATGCGCCAGGCCGGCGTCGAGCAGCTCGCGGATCACGAAGCCCGGGCCGCCGGCGGCCTGGAAGTGGTTCACGTCGGCTTCGCCGTTCGGGTAGATCCTGGTGAGCGAAGGCACGACTTTCGACAGCTCGTCGAAGTCGTTCCAGTCGACCACGATGCCTGCCGCGCGGGCGATGGCGATCAGGTGCAGGGTGTGGTTGGTCGAGCCGCCAGTCGCGTGCAGCGCGACGATGGCGTTGACGATGCTCTTCTCGTCCACGATTTCGCCGATCGGCATGTAGTTGCCGCCCTGCTGCGAGATCGCGACGGCCTGCTGGGCGGCGGCCTTCGTCAGCGCGTCGCGCAGCGGCGTGCCCGGGGTGATGAAGGCGGAGCCCGGCATGTGCAAGCCCATCATCTCCATCAGCATCTGGTTGCTGTTGGCGGTGCCGTAGAAGGTGCAGGTGCCCGCGCCGTGGTAGGACGCCGATTCGTTCTCCAGCAGCTCCTCGCGGGTGGCTTCGCCTTTGGCGTAGCGCTGGCGCACGGCCGCCTTTTCCTTGTTCGAGATACCGGTGGTCATCGGGCCGCCCGGCACGAAGATGCCCGGGATGTGGCCGAAGTGCAGCGCGCCGATCAGGAGGCCCGGCACGATCTTGTCGCAGATGCCCAGGTAGAGGGCCGCGTCGAACATGTTGTGCGACATCGCCACGGCGGTCGCCATCGCGATGGTATCGCGCGAGAACAGCGACAGTTCCATGCCCGGCTGGCCCTGGGTCACGCCGTCGCACATGGCCGGCACGCCGCCCGCGAACTGGGCCACGGCGTCGACTTCACGCACGGCGTCCTTGATCACCGCCGGGAAGGTTTCGAAGGGCTGGTGCGCCGACAGCATGTCGTTGTAGGACGAGACGATCGCTACCGACGGCTTCTTGTATTCCTTCAGCTTGAGCTTGTCGTTGGCCGGGAAGGCGGCGAAGCCGTGCGCGAGGTTGGTGCACGACAGCGCTCCGCGCTGCACGCCTTGCACGCGGGCGGCTTCCATATGCGCGAGGTAAGCCGCGCGCGATGGGCGGCTTCGCTTGATGATCCGGTTCGTTACCTGTTCGACTACGGGGTGCAGCGCCATGATCGTTCCTTCGTAAATTTAGTATCTGAAATTTTACTACAGATTTGAAAGGGACGCAGCCAAGCCATTTTCGGCTCGCTTGTAGAGAGAGTTCGTCCGAAGATGTACGAACCCGACTGCCTTACGCGTGGTAAAGCTGCCACTCTTTTATGTAGTGAATTTACGCACGCATCCTGTATTATTCGTTAATCTGCTATTGACAACATTGTGCCATCGACACCGCTCATTGACACCGACCTTATGCGCCAGCCAACCCTTACCAGCACCACCAGCTTCCAGGCCCTCGAAAACCACGCCGCCACGGCAGAAGACTGGGAGATGCGCGACCTGTTCGCCGCCGATCCCCAGCGCTTCGCGCGCATGTCTTTGGAGGCGGCAGGGCTGTTCCTAGACTATTCAAAAAATCGCCTCGACGGGCGCACGCTTGAACTGCTGGCGGCGCTTGCGCGCGAGCGCGGTGTGGAAGAACGCCGCGACGCGATGTTCGCGGGCGAACGCATCAACAATACCGAGAACCGCGCCGTCCTGCACACCGCCCTGCGCGCGCCGCGTGGCAGCAAACTGGTGGTCGAGGGCCAGGACGTCGACCTCGAGGTGCACGCGGTGCTCGACCGCATCCGGACCTTCACCGATGCCGTACGCAGCGGCGAATGGCTGGGCCACACCGGCAAGCCGATCACCGACATCGTCAACATCGGCATCGGCGGCTCGGACCTGGGCCCGAAGATGGTCGTGCTGGCCCTGCGCCACTACGCCCATCCGCGCCTGCGCATGCACTTCGTGTCCAACGTCGACGGTCATGACATGGACGCGGCCCTGTCCCAGGTGGATCCGGAAACCACGCTGTTCATCGTTGCCTCGAAGACCTTCACCACCGCCGAGACCATGATGAACGCGCAGACCGCGCGCAGCTGGTTCCTCGAGCGCGCGCCTGAAGAAGCACTGGCGAAGCACTTCGTCGCCGTCTCGACCAATACCGAGGCGATCAAGACCTTCGGCATCGACCCGGCCAACATGTTCCCGTTCTGGGACTGGGTGGGCGGGCGCTATTCGGTGTGGTCGGCGATCGGCCTGTCGGTCGCGCTGGCGGTGGGTTACGGTTACTTTGCCGACTTCCTGGCCGGCGCCCACGAGATGGACCAGCATTTCCGCACTGCCCCGGTCGAGCAGAACATGCCGATGCTGCTGGCCCTGGTCGGCTTCTGGAACCGCGAATTCCTCGATGCGCACTCGGTCACGATCGCGCCCTACCACCAGGACCTGAACCGCTTCCCGGCCTATCTGCAGCAGCTCGACATGGAGAGCAACGGCAAGTGCGTCACGCGTGACGGCGACCCGGTCGACACCCCGACCTGCCCGGCGATCTGGGGCGAGCCCGGCACCAACGGCCAGCACGCCTACTTCCAGCTGCTGCACCAGGGCACCGACCTGACGCCGATCGACTTCATCGCCGCCCTGCGTCCCGCGCACGAGATGGAGCACCACCATACGGCCCTGCTGGCGAACTGCTTCGCCCAGTCGGAAGCCTTCATGAAGGGCAAGACCATCGACGAGGTGCGCGCCGACCTGCAGGCGCAGGGCCTGGCCGCCGAGGAAGTGGAACGCCTGGCGCCGCACAAGACCTTCCCGGGCAACCGTCCGAGCAACACCATCCTGATGGAACGCCTGACCCCAAGTACCCTGGGCGCCCTGATCGCGCTGTACGAGCACAAGACCTTCGTGCAGGGCGTGATCTGGAACGTCAACAGTTTCGACCAGTGGGGCGTTGAGCTGGGCAAGGTGCTGGCGAAGAAGATCGAAGCCGAGCTGCTTGGCGAGCCGCAGCCGAAGGACGCTCAACTGAGTCACGACAGCTCCACCAACGGCCTGATCGCCCGCGCCAAGGCCGCCTTCTGAACCTGATCACGACATACCATGGCAAGCGATAAATTTGAAGTGGTGCACGACGCGCCGATGCTGGTGGGCGAAGCGGCAACCTGGCACGAGGTCGAGTCGGCACTGTACTGGGTGGACATCAACGGCCTCACGGTCAACCGCGTGCACCCGGCCAGCGGCAAGTATTCGTACTGGAAGATGGGCTCGGAGCCATCCGCGCTGGCGGTCGACGGCGACAACAACCTGATCGTGTCCCTGCGCTCCGGCCTGATCTGCCTGAACACGACCAGCGGCAAGGAAACGCCGATCGCCGACGCGCCCTACGACACGTCCATCGTCCGCTTCAACGACGGCCGCGTGGACCCGGCGGGCCGCTTCTGGATCGGCACCATGTACGAGCCGCGCGACAAGCCGGCGGCCGAGATGTACGTGCTCGAGCGCGGCCAGCTGCGCCGCGCCTGGGCCGGCGGCATGACCAACTCGAACGGCCTGGCCTGGAGCCTGGACGGCAGCACGATGTTCCATGCCGACACCACCACGCACCGGATCGACTGCTACGACTACGACCCGACCTCCGGCACGCATTCGAACGCACGCACCATCAAGACCTTTTCAACCGACAAGTCGGCAGCCGACTATGGCGGTCGCCCGGACGGGGCCACGATCGACAGCGAAGGCGCCTACTGGGTCGCAATGTTCGAAGGCGGACGCGTGCTGCGCATCTCGCCGTCGGGCGAGATCCTGCGTGAGATCGCGCTGCCGCTGCGCTGCCCGACCTCGCTGGCCTTCGGCGGACCAGACCTGCGCACGCTGTACATCACCAGCGCCAGCCACGGGCGCTCGGCCGAGGAACTGGCGCGCTATCCGCTCAGCGGCAAGGTGCTCTCCATCCGCGTCGACGTGGCGGGACGCGAAGAGCCGGAATACGCTCACCGCTGACCTGTAGGGTGGGCGGCTCTACCGGCTCGGTAGATTTGCCGATAGCGCTTGCGCCGCCCACGCGGTGATTGTTAGCGGCTCCGATCGCGTACCGGATGATCTCGCTGCAAACCATCACCGCGTGGGCGGCATGTGCGCCGCCACTGCTCCCCTCAGGTAGGTGGAGCCGCCCACCCTACCGGCCTTTTCCGTAGTATATTTTCTTGCTAAGCGGATATCTGTGTAGTAAATTTACACATCACTGATCACTTCTCCCAGACATTCCCATGGCTCTTTCCGATTTCGACCTCGTCTTTTTTGGCGGCAGCGGCGACCTTGCAATGCGCAAGCTGCTCCCCGCGATGTACGCGCGCGACGTCTGCAACGACCTGCCCGACACGGCCCGCATCATCTGCGTGGGCCGCGACGACTTCTCGCAGGAAGACTTCCTCCGGTTCATCGAGAAGAATTCGAAGCCGCACATCAAGGAAACGCCGCAGGACGAGACCTGGGCCCGCTTCCTCAAGCGCATCGTCTACGTGGCGCTGAACGCCACCGACGTGTCCACCTTCGGCCCGCTGGTCGAAGCACTGCGCAAGGACGACGCGCTGACCCGCGTCTACTACCTCGCGACGCCGCCGCATCTGTTCGCGACCATCTGCGACAACCTGGCCGAAACCAGGCTGGTCTCGCCGAACTCGCGCGTGGTGCTGGAAAAGCCGCTGGGCCGCGACCTGGCTTCGGCCAAGCAGATCAACGCCGACGTAGGCAAGGTCTTCCTCGAGACGCAGATCTACCGGATCGACCACTACCTGGGCAAGGAGACCGTGCAGAACCTGCTGGCCCTGCGCTTCGGGAACATCCTGTTCGAGCCGCTGTGGCGCCGCGAGTGGATCTCGGACGTGCAGATCACCATCGCCGAGAAGATCGGCGTGGGCAACCGCCTCGGCTACTACGATACCTCGGGCGCGCTGCGCGACATGCTGCAGAACCACCTGCTGCAGCTGCTGTGCATCGTGGCGATGGAACCGCCCACCTCGATCGCGCCGGACGCCGTGCGCGACGCCAAGCTGCAGGTATTACGGTCCTTGAAGCGCTTTACCCCGACCACGCTGGCGCAGAACATCGTGCGCGGCCAGTACCGCTCCGGCCACATCGACGGCCAGGCGGTGCCGGGCTACCGCGAGGAGCCGGACGCGCCCAAGCAGTCCAGGACCGAGACCTTCGTAGCCATGAAGGCCGAGATCGACACCTGGCGCTGGGCCGGCGTGCCCTTCTACCTGCGTACCGGCAAGCGCATGGCCGACCGCCTGGCCGAGATCGTGGTGCGCTTCAAGCAGATCCCGCATTCGATCTTCAACCAGCCGACCTCGAGCTTCCAGCCGAATAGCCTGGTGATCCGCCTGCAGCCGGACGAAGGCCTGTCGATGAACCTGATGGCCAAGACCCCGGGCGACTCGATGCGCCTGAAGCAGGCCGAACTCGAACTCGACTTCCGCGAGCAGTTCACCAGCCCGCGCATGGAAGCCTACGAGCGCCTGCTGGTCGACGTGCTGCGCGGCCAGCTGACCCTGTTCATGCGCGGCGACGAACTGGAAGCCGCCTGGGAATGGGTCGAACCGATCCTGGAATACTGGGAACAGAACGACAGCGCGCCGGTGCCCTACACCTCGGGCACCTGGGGCCCTGCCGCCTCGAGCGCGCTGATCGGCCGCGACGGCCTGCAGTGGCGCGAAGAAGTGCTGCCCGAAGACTGACGGCCACCATCATGCTGCTCGACTCCATCCGCACCCAGCTCGACTCGCTCTCCAAATCCGAGCGCAAGGTGGCGCTCGCCGTGCTCGCGGCGCCATCCAACACGGTGAGCCAGAACATCACGGCGCTGGCCAAGAGCGCGCAGGTGTCGGAACCGACCGTGGTGCGCTTCTGCCGCACCCTCGGCTACGACGGCTGGCACGAGTTCAAGCTCAAGCTGGCCCAGGGCCTGGCGCTGGCCCTGCCGGGCGCGAACGAGCAGCCGGCGCCGGACGACCTGGCGGCCGACCTGGTGAATAAAATCTGCAGCCGCTCGATCAATACCCTGCTCGACCTGCGCAACAACCTCAAGCCGGAACTGGTCCAGAAGGCCCTCGACATCCTGTCGCGCGCCAACAAGATCGAGTTCTACGGCCAGGGCTCGTCGGGCTTCGTCGCCGCGGATGCCCAGCACAAGTTCTTCCGCTCGGGCGTGCCGACGGTGGCCTACACCGATCCGGCGATCCACTCGATCGCCGCGGCCCTGCTGCGCGAAGGCGATGCGGTGGTGGCGATCTCGCAGCGTGGCAACAATCCGGCCCTCACCCGCTCGGCCAAGCTGGCGCGCCGCGGCGGGGCCGACGTGATCGTGCTGGCGCCCTCGGGCACGCCGCTGGCGGAGATCGCGACCCTGTTCATCCCGATCGACCTGGTGTTCGCGATCGACCCGTACACACCGATCTCGGCGCGCCTGGCCTACCTGGTCGTGATCGACGTGCTGGCGGTGGGACTGGCGCTGCAGCGCGGGCCGGAATTCCGCAAGAAGATGCAGAATGCGCAGAAGGCGCTGCAGGAGTTCGACATGCAGTTCGATTCGTTCATAGGCTGACCCAAGCCACCACAGGTGTAAAATACCCGGTTTCCATAGCAACCCGGGTCTACGCCAATGCACATCAATCCCGAACGCAGCTCCCGTCCCGACTACGCCCTGCTGGAGCGCCAGGTCGAGAGCGTCCTCGAAGGCGAACGCAGCCTGATGGCGAACGCCGCGCAGTTTTCCGCCCTCGTCTACGACACCCTGGCCGACCTGAACTGGGCCGGTTTCTACTTTACCGTTCCGGCGCGCAAGGGCGACGGCCATGACCTGCTGGTCGGCCCCTTCCAGGGCAAGCCGGCCTGCGCCCGCATTCCCTTCGGCCGCGGCGTCTGCGGCGCCGCCGCCGTCGAGCGCAAGACCATCGTCGTGCCGGACGTGCATGCCTTCCCGGGCCACATCGCCTGCGATTCGGCGTCGAATTCGGAAATCGTGATCCCGCTGGTCAAGAACGGCGAGGTCGTCGGCGTGTTCGATATCGACAGCCCGCAGCTCAACCGATTCTCCGACGAAGACCGTGAAGGACTGGAGCGCATGCTCGCCGCCTTCATGGACGGCACCGATTTTTCCTGACTCTTTACTTTGGCTCCCACCATGAACCAACTCGAACAACTCAAGCAGTACACCACCGTCGTCGCCGACACCGGCGACTTCCAGTCGATCAAGGCCTATGCCCCGCAGGACGCGACCACCAACCCGTCGCTGATCCTGAAGGCCGTGCAGAAGCCGGAATACCGTCCGCTGCTGGAAAAGGCCGTCGCCGACGCCAACGGCGCATCGGTCGATGCCATCGTCGACAGCCTCCTGATCGCCTTCGGCGTCGAGATCCTGAAGTACGTGCCGGGCCGTGTCTCGACCGAGATCGATGCCGCCCTTTCTTTCGACACCGAAGCCACCGTCGCCAAGGGCCGCGAACTGATCGCCCTGTACGAAAAGAACGGCGTGTCGCGCGAGCGCGTGCTGATCAAGATCGCCTCGACCTGGGAAGGCATCCGCGCCGCCGAGATCCTGGAAAAGGAAGGCATCCACTGCAACCTGACCCTGCTGTTCTCGCTGTGCCAGGCCGTTGCCTGCGCCGAAGCCGGCGTCAAGCTGATCTCGCCCTTCGTCGGCCGCATCTACGACTGGTACAAGAAGTCGACCGGCACCGACTACACCGGCGCGGACGATCCGGGCGTGCAGTCGGTCAAGCGCATCTACCAGTACTACCGCAAGTTCGGCTACCAGACCGAAGTGATGGGCGCGAGCTTCCGCAACACCTCGCAGATCCTGGAACTGGCCGGCTGCGACCTCCTGACCATTTCGCCGGACCTGCTGCAGAAGCTGGCCGATACCGAAGCGCCGGTCGAGCGCAAGCTGGTCGCGGACGCGGGCGCCGACATCCAGAAGATCGCGATCGACGAGAAGACCTTCCGCTTCATGCTGAACGAAGACGCGATGGGGACCGAGAAGCTCGCCGAAGGCATCCGTGCCTTCGTGGCGGATTCGATCAAGCTGAAGAAGATGATCGAAGAACTGCTGAAGTAATAAGAAAACGCGCTCTCAAGAGCGCGTTTTTTGTAGGGTGGGCGGATTCCGCCCACGCGGTGATCGCTGTCGGCTCCGCTCTCGCGCCGGATGATCTCGCTGCAACCTATCACCGCGTGGGCGCAGTTCAGGCCACCGGCCTGAACTGCCCTGCCCACCCTACGAGGCCCTGAGGCCCGCCAGGTAAGTATCGATCACCGTCCCGCCCAGTTCCCGCAGGTCGAACAGGGTCGGCTCGAAGATCCAGTTGCGGATCAGGCCGTCGACCAGGATCCAGCCGCCCTGTGCGGCCGCCAGCGTGCCGATGCCCGGACGCAGCATGCCCTTCTCCTGCGCCTGTTTCAGCTGACCCTCCATCCGCTCCTGCCACAGGGCGATCGACTCGCGCCGGCGCGCGCGCACCGCGTCCACCTCGTCGATGAATTCCGTCTTCAGCGTGGCGATCTCGAACACGCGGCGCGCCTTCTCGTCCTCGACCACGATGCGCAGCACGGTCATCATGTCGTCGCGCAGGCATTGCAGCGGATCCTTCACGTCGCGTTCGTGGTCGAGCTGCTGCAAGGCCTCGTCCATCGGCAGTTTCGCCCGATCGAACATGGCGTTGAACAGCGCGGCTTTGTCCAGGAAATGCCAATAAATAGCACCGCGCGTGACACCCGCAGCGGTCGCAATATGCTGTAAAGTCGTTCTTGAGACGCCTTGTTCAGCAAACAATCTTTCAGCGGCATCCAGGATGCTGTCGCGGGTCGCCGCAGCTTCCGCCTTGGTTTTACGTGCCATTTTTTCAGTGCCCTCCCATTAGAAGGGGCTCTCCAGCAATAAACATACAGCCGTGATAGTATATAAAACTGTCCGTAAAATCCAGTGACAATTCCTGCGTGATCGAAAGGTGTGCGCCGGATATCGAAACAACAATGAGAAGGAAGCATACGTAATGCGCTCAGACCACTCCTCCCACTCCCTGACCCGCATCGCCGCAGGCACGCTGGTGGCCATCGCCCTGTTGTCGGGCTGCGGCAAGAAAGATGCCCCGGCGGCCGGCGCCCCGGGCGGCGGTATGCCGGCGCCGGAAGTCGGCGTCATCACCACCAAATACGAACCGGTCGCGCTGCTGACCGAACTGCCGGCGCGCGCCGAGCCGGTGCGTACCGCCCAGGTCCGTGCACGTGTCGACGGCGTGGTGCTCAAGCGCCTGTTCACCGAAGGCAGCATCGTCAAGCAGGGCCAGTCCCTGTTCCAGATCGACCCGGCGCCCTACCAGGCGCGCCTCGCGGCGGCCCAGGCCGACGTCGGCAGCGCCCAGGCGACCCTGAACCAGGCCACCGCCCAGGCCGAGCGCTACAAGCCGCTGGTGGAAGCCAATGCCATCAGCAAGCAGGAATACACCAACGCCGTCGCCGCCCAGAAGCAGGCGGAAGCGGCCGTGGCGGCCGCCAAGGCCCAGGTGCGCATCGCCCAGATCAATACCAGCTACGCCAACGTCTATGCCCCGATTTCGGGCCGCATCGGCCGCGCGCTGGTGACCGAGGGCGCGCTGGTGTCGGCGGCCCAGGCCACCGAACTGGCGCTGATCCAGCAGACCGACACGATGTATCTGAACATCACCCAGTCGGCCAGCGAACTGCAGCGCCTGCGCAAGCAGGCCGGCAACAACGCCAGGGACGCTGCAGTCAGCGTGATCCTCGACGACGGCACCGAGCTGGCGACCAAGGGCCGCCTGCAGTTCTCGGACATCACCGTCGACCCGGGCACCGGCCAGGTCACCCTGCGCGCAACCGTGCCCAACCCCGATAACGCCCTGCTGCCGGGCCAGTACGTGCGCGTACGCCTGGCCCAGGCCGAAATCCCGAACGGCATCGTGGTGCCGCAGCAGGCCGTCACCCGCGGCGGCCAGCAGGGCGATACCCTGATGGTCGTCGGCGCGGACAACAAGCCGGCCCAGCGCGTCGTCAAGATCGGCTCGCAGCAGGGTTCCAACTGGATCGTCACCGACGGCCTGAAGGAAGGCGAACGCGTGATGGTCGACGGCTTCCAGAAGCTGCAGATGCTGCCGCCGGGTACGCCGGTCAAGGCAGTGCCATGGCAGGCCGCGTCCGCGCCGGGCGCAGCGCCGGCGCCGGCCACCGCCAATGCCGGCCAGGCCGCCGCCAACAACGCGCGCCAGCTGCCTGCTTCGGCCCCGTCGGGCTCCACCGCCGGCGCCGCGCCGGCAGCCGCCTCGACGCGTAACTGAGCTGCTGCAGGAAAAGAACAGGACTAATTCATGGCACGTTTTTTCATTGACCGCCCAATTTTCGCGTGGGTGATCGCGCTGTTCATCATGGTGATCGGCGCGGTCTCGATCACCCAGCTGCCGGTCGCCCAGTATCCGAACGTGGCTCCGCCATCGATCGTGATCAATGCCGCCTATCCGGGCGCTTCGGCACAGACCCTGGAAGACTCGGTCATCTCCGTCATCGAACGCGAGATGAACGGTTCGCCAGGCCTCGTCTACATGGAATCGAGCAGCACCGCCAACGGCAGCGGCTCGATCACCCTGACCTTTGAAACCGGCACCAACCCCGAGCTCGCGCAGGTGGACGTGCAGAACCGCCTGTCGCGCGCGGCCCCGCGCCTGCCGGCGGCGGTGAACCAGCAAGGCGTGCGCGTCGACAAGGTGCGCGCGAACTTCCTGCTGTTTACCATCCTCTCGTCGGACGATCCCAAGTGGGATCCGATCGCGCTGGGCGACTACGCCTCGCGCACGGTGCTGCCTGAAATCCAGCGCATCAAGGGCGTCGGCACCGCGCAGCTGTTCGGTACCGAGCGCGCCATGCGCGTCTGGATCGACCCGGCCAAGCTGGTGGGCTACCGCCTGAGCCCTGGCGACGTGAACAACGCGATCCGCAGCCAGAACGCCCAGGTGGCTTCGGGCACCATCGGCGAACTGCCGCTGGCGAAAGGCCAGGAAATCACCGCGACCGTGGTCGTCACCGGCCAGCTCTCCACCGTCGAACAGTTCGGCAACATCGTGCTGCGCGCGAACCCGGACGGCTCGACCGTGCGCCTCAAGGACGTGGCCCGCATCGAAATCGGCGCCCAGGCCTATGGCACCTCGGCGCGCCTGAACGGCAAGCCGTCCACCGGTATCGGCGTGCAGCTGGCGCCATCCGGCAACGCACTGGAAACCGCGCGCCTGGTGAAGCAGCGCATGGATGAACTGTCGAAGTTCTTCCCGCCCGGCGTGAAGGCCACCGTGCCCTTCGACAGCTCGAAGTTCATCGACATCTCGATCGAGCAGGTGCTGCATACCCTGGTCGAAGCGCTGGTGCTGGTGTTCCTGGTGATGTACCTGTTCCTGCAGAACTTCCGCTACACGATCATCCCGACCATCGTGGTGCCGGTCGCCCTGCTGGGTTCGCTCGGCACGCTGCTGGCGCTGGGCTACTCGATCAACGTGCTGACCATGTTCGGCATGGTGCTGGTGATCGGTATCGTGGTCGACGACGCCATCGTGGTCGTCGAGAACGTCGAACGCATCATGTCCGAGGAAGGCCTGCCGCCGCTCGAAGCGACCCGCAAGGCCATGGGCCAGATCTCCGGCGCCATCATCGGCGTGACCGTGGTCCTGATGTCGGTGTTCGTGCCGCTGGCCTTCTTCGGCGGCGCGGTGGGCAACATCTACCGCCAGTTCTCCGTCGTCATGGTGTCCTCGATCGCCTTCTCGGCCTTCCTGGCGCTGTCCCTGACGCCGGCGCTGTGCGCGCACTTCCTGAAACCGGTCGCGGCCGGCCATCACCACGAGAAGCGCGGCTTCTTCGGCTGGTTCAACCGCAAGTTCGGCGCCACCGCCAAGGGCTATGAAGGCTGGGTCGGCAAGCTGATCCGCCACTCGGGCCGCGGCCTGGTGGCCTTCGTGCTGGTCTGCGGCCTGGTGACGCTGTTCTTCACCCGCATGCCGAATTCCTTCCTGCCGAACGAAGACCAGGGCTACGTCATCGCCAACATCCAGCTGCCGCCGGGCGCGACGCTGGAGCGCACCAGCGAAGTGATGGCCACCGCCGAAAACTTCATCATGAAGCAGCCGGAAGTGGCCAACATGGTCAGCGTGCTGGGCTTCTCGTTCTCGGGCGCCGGCCAGAACATGGCCCTGGCCTTCATTCCGCTGAAGGACTGGGACGAGCGCAAGGGCGCGGGTTCGGACGCCCAGTCGGTGGCCAACCGCATCATCGGCGGCCTGTCGGGCATCCGCGACGCCTTCATCTTCGCGCTGTCGCCGCCGCCTATTCCCGAACTGGGCCGCGGCACCGGCTTCAGCTTCCGCCTGCAGGACCGCGGCGGCAACGGCCACGAGGCCCTGCTCGCGGCCCGCAACCAGCTGCTCGGCATGGCCGCGCAGAGCCCGATCCTGACCGGCGTGCGCCCGGAAGGCCTGGAAGACGCGCCGCAGGTTCGCCTGGACATCGACCGCGACAAGGCGCAGGCGCTGGGCGTCACCTTCGACGCGATCAACACCGCGATCTCGACTTCGCTGGGCTCGGCCTACGTGAACGACTTCCCGAACGCCGGCCGCCTGCAACGCGTCGTGGTGCAAGCCGACGCCAAGGACCGCATGCAGCCGGACGACCTGCTGCGCATCAACGCGCTCAACGTCCAGGGCCAGCCGGTGCCGCTGTCCTCGTTCGCCACCACCAAGTGGGTGACCGGTCCGATGCAGACCCTGCGCTACAACGGCTATCCGGCGATGAGCATCTCGGGCGACGCCAAGCCGGGCTACTCGACCGGCGACGCGCTGGCCGAGATGGAGCGCCTGGCGGGCAAGCTGCCGGCGGGCTTCGCGTTCGAATGGACCGGCCAGTCGCGCGAGGAACAGCTCTCCAGCGGCACCATGGGCATCCTGATGGCCTTCTCGCTGCTGGCGATCTTCCTGGCCCTGGCGGCGCTGTATGAAAGCTGGTCGATCCCGGTGTCGGTGCTGCTGGTGGTGCCTTTCGGTATCCTGGGCGCGGTGCTGGCGGCGCTGATGCGCGGCTACCCGAACGACGTGTACTTCAAGATCGGCCTGGTGACCATCGTCGGCCTGGCGGCAAAGAACGCGGTCCTGATCATCGAATTCGCGAAAGACCTGCAGGCGCAGGGCAAGTCGCCGATGGAAGCGGCGATCGAGGCGGCGCACCTGCGCTTCCGCCCGATCATCATGACCTCGCTGGCCTTCATCCTCGGCGTGCTGCCGCTGGTGATCGCAGGCGGCGCCGGCTCGGCATCGCAGCGTGCGATCGGTACCGGCGTGATGGGCGGTATGATGACGGCTTCCACCCTGGGCGTGCTGTTCGTGCCGCTGTTCTTCGTCGTGGTGCGCAAGCTGTTCAAGGGCAGCAAGCGCCAGCAGGACAAGTACGCGCACCATGCTGACGCGGCCACGGTCGTCGAAGGAAAACAACCATGATCCAAACAATGAAAAAACTGACTCCGCTGGCACTGGCAATGATGCTGGCAGGCTGCATGTCGCTGGCGCCGAAGTACGAGCGCCCCGCGGCGCCGGTGGCCGAGGCCTTCCCTGAACTGGCCAAGCCGGCCAGCGCCCCGGCCGCCCAGGTGGCGAACGAGGCGCCCGCAAGCATCGAATGGCAGCGCTTCTTCCCGGACGCGCGCCTGCGCGGCCTGATCGAGCAGGCCCTGAGCAACAACCGCGACCTGCGCGTCTCGATCGCCAACATCGAGCAGGCACGTGCGCAGTACCGCATCAGCCGCGCCGACCGCCTGCCGACCGTGGGGCTGGGCATCAGCGGTCAACGCCAGACCACCGGCGAAGACCAGCCGATCAACAGCCTGTACCAGTCGGGCTTCTCGGTGTCGGCTTTCGAGCTGGACCTGTTCGGCCGCGTACGCAACCTGTCGGAAGCCGCGCTGGCGCAGTTCCTGGCAACCGAGGAGGCGCGCAAGTCGGCGCAGATCAGCCTGATCTCGTCGGTGGCCAACGTCTACCTGCAGCTGCTGGCCGACGAAGAGCTCCTGGCGATCACCCAGCAGACCCTGGGGACGCGCCAGGAATCGCTGCGCCTGACCCAGCTGCGCTTCGACAACGGCGTGGCCTCGCGCTTCGAGCTGCAGCAGGCGCGCTCGCTGGTGGAAACCGCGCTGGCCACGCTCGCGGCGCAGCAGCGCCAGCGCGCGCAGGACCTGAACCTGCTCACGCTGCTGGTGGGCACCCCGGTGCCGCCGACCGCGGCCGCCGGCGCCACCCTGGCCTCGACCGAGCTGCCCGACCTGCCGGCCGGCCTGCCTTCGGACCTGCTGGCCAACCGCCCGGACATCCGTGCGGCCGAGCAGCAGCTGATCGCCGCCAACGCCAACATCGGTGCGGCGCGCGCCAACTTCTTCCCGCGCATCTCCCTGACGGGCAGCGTGGGCAGCGCCAGCACCGAGCTGTCGGGCCTGTTCAAGTCCGGCACCTACGGCTGGAGCTTCGCGCCGCAGGCGATCCTGCCGATCTTCGACTATGGCCGCAACACCGCGGTGCTGGGCTCGGCGCGCGCCGGCCGCGACATCGCGGTGGCGCAGTACGAGCGCTCGATCCAGACCGCGTTCCGCGAAGTGGCGGACGCGCTGGCCGGGCAGTCGACCTTCAGCGAACAGCTGCGTGCGCAGCGCGCGGTGGCCGAGGCGGAAGCCGACCGCTTCAACCTGGCGGACCTGCGCTACCGTAACGGCGCGGCCAGCTACCTCGAGCTGCTCGATGCCCAGCGCGCGCTGTTCCAGGCGCAGCAGGCGGCGGTGCAGGCCAATCTGCAGCGCCTGCAGAACCAGGTCACGCTGTACAGCGTACTGGGCGGCGGATGGACCGAGCCGGCCACGCCGGTGGCGGCGCGCTGAGCGCTGTTCGCTTCATTCGACATCGGGCCCTTCGCGGCCCGATTTTTTTTGCGGCCGCAACATGCGTCCGGGGTCAGGTCTGACATTTGGACACGAACTCGAGCATTACTTTGCGGCATTGTTCAGCCCGTGTCCGATTGTCAGACCTGACCCCGTGGTTTGAATTGAAGCGCGGAATTGAAGCGATGCCGAATTGCGCAAATGGCTACACTGGAGCCATGAACGCTTGGGGGCTTGCCGCCCGACTGCCATGCGCAAATTCGCCCGCTCACACTGGAAAATCCTCATCGCGATCCTGCTGGCGATCGCGCTGGCGACACTGACCTTGGAAACCGATTCCGCCGCCCCTGCCCCGGACCTCTCCGCCCGCCTGCGCACGCACGTCGAGGCGATCGCCTCCCGAGAACACAATACCGCCACGCCGCGCGAACTGGAACAGGCCGCGCGCCATATCGAAACCACACTGGAGGGCTACGGCTACCGCCTGCGCCGCCAGGAGTACGAGGCCGGCGGCCAGAAGGTACGCAACATCGAGGTCTCGGTATCGAACACCGCGCCGGGCGCGAAGCCGGAGCGCATCTTCATCGTCGGCGCCCACTACGATTCCGCGCGCGGCGCCCCGGGCGCCAACGACAACGGCAGCGGCACCGCTGCCGTGCTGGAACTGGCACGCCTGCTCAAGACCATGCAGCCGAGCCGCGGCACCGAAGTGAAATTCGTCTTCTTCGTCAACGAGGAACCGCCCTGGTTCATGGGCGAGGAGATGGGCAGCATGCAGCATGCCCGCGACCTCAAGAAGAAGGGACACAATGTGGAAGGGGCCTTGATCCTGGAGACGATCGGCTGGTATTCGCAGGCGCAGAACAGCCAGAAGCTGCCGCCCGGGCTGGAGAAGCACTACCCGAGCACCGGCAACTTCATCGCCTTCGTGGGCACGCTCGAATCCTCGGCCCTGGTGCGCCAGGCCCTGGCGGCCTTCAAGGCCCAGTCGGATTTCCCGGCGGAGGGCCTGGCGGCGCCGGCCCACGTGATGGGCGTGACGCTGTCGGACCATTCGTCGTACAACCGGCACGGCTACCCGGCCCTGATGATCACCGACACCGCCTTCCTGCGCTACCCCTATTACCACACGGCGGAGGACACGCCGGACAAGCTGGACTATGCGAGCATGGCGCGCGTGGTCAAAGGGCTGGCGCGGACCATGGAATCACTGGCAGGGGCTGCGCGCACGTAGGGTGGGCGGGGTAATTTCGGGCAATGCCCGGAATTACGAACGCCCACGCGGTGATCGCTGCAGGCTCCGATCTCGCGCCTGATGATCTTGCTGCTAACTATCACCGCGTGGGGTGATCCGGGCCAGTGGCCCGGATCACGAGCCGCCCACCCTACGCCCCCAGGAACATCTCCTGCAGGTCGTTCAGGAAACGCTGACCGAGCTCGGTCGGCTTGATGAGCTTGTGATCACGGTAGAGCAGTCCCTTGCCTTCCGCCTCGTTCAGCGCCTTGCCGATCGCGCTGATGCTCATGCCAGTGCGCTCGGCGAACAGGTTCGGATCGAAGCCGTCGACCAGGCGCAAGGCGTTGAGCATGAACTCGAAGCCCATGTCGCCGCGTGCGATCTCGTGTTCTTCCTGCACCGGGTTGCCGCGCCTGGCTGCTTCGATGAAGGAGCCAGGCTGCTTGTAGCGCGCCTGGCGCAGGACGCGGTGCGGGAAGGAGATCTTCGAATGCGCCCCGGCGCCGATGCCGAGATAGTCGCCGAATTGCCAGTAGTTCAGGTTGTGCTTCGCCTGTCGGCCTTCCCTGGCGTAGGCCGAGACCTCGTAGTGCCGGTAACCCGCCGCGGCCGTCGCTTCCAGGATCATGTCCTGCATGTCGGCGCTCGTATCGTCGTCGGGCAGGACCGGCGGGTATTTTGCGAAGACCGTGTTCGGTTCCATCGTCAGGTGGTACATCGACAGGTGCGGCGGGGCGAAGAACAGCGCCGTCTCCAGGTCGCGCCGCGCCTCATCTAAAGTCTGCCCCGGCAGCGCGAACATCAGGTCGAGGTTGAAGTTGTCAAACGTAGAGCGCGCGATCTCCACCGCGCGCAGGGCCTCAAGCTCGTCGTGGATGCGCCCCAGCGCCTTCAGGTGAGCGCCGTTGAAGCTCTGGATGCCGATCGACAGGCGGTTGATGCCGCTCTCGCGGTAGGAGGTGAAGCGCTCGGCCTCGAAGGTGCCGGGGTTGGCTTCCATCGTGATCTCGGCGTCCAGCGCCAGGGGCAGCAGGGTGCGCACGTCGGACATCAGGCGGTCCAGCCCGGCGGCCGACATCAGGCTGGGCGTGCCGCCGCCGATGAAGATGGTGTGGATCTTGCGGCCCCAGATCATGGGCAGCGACTGCTCCAGGTCGAGGCGCACGGCGTCGAGGTATTCCTTCTCCGGCAGCTCGCCCTTGGCCTCGTGCGAGTTGAAGTCGCAATACGGGCACTTGCGCACGCACCACGGGAAGTGGATGTAGAGCGACAGCGGCGGCAGCGCCGTGAGGTTCAGCGCGCCCGGCTGCAGGTACTGCAGGGCAGTGGCGGCGGGAGAGCGCGATTCGCCAGCGATTTTGCCAAGATCTGAACCGGCGACTTTAATCGGGATCATTTCAGTTTTTCTACCAGTGCACGCAGGGCCTGGCCGCGGTGCGAGTGGGCGTTCTTCACGGCCGGGTCGAGCTCGGCGGTGGTCTTGCCGAGCGAAGGAATCAGGAAGTGCGGGTCGTAGCCGAAGCCGTTGGCGCCGCGCGGGGTCTCGATGATCTCGCCATGCCACTGGCCGTCGGCGATGACCGGCTGCGGGTCGTCGGCGTGGCGCACGTAGACCAGCACGCAGTAGTAATAGGCCGACTTGTCGGCGTGGCTGGCGAGGTCGGCGACCAGCTTCTCGTTGTTGCGGGCGTCGGATTTCGGCTCGCCGGCGAAGCGGGCCGAGTAGACGCCCGGCGCGCCGCCGAGCGCGTTGACGCACACGCCCGAGTCGTCCGCCAGGGCCGGCAGGCCGGTCAGGCGCGAAGCGTGGCGGGCCTTGGCCAGCGCGTTTTCCACGAAGGTGCCGAAAGGCTCTTCCGCTTCCGGGACATTGAATTCGCCCTGCGGGTGCAGCTCGAAACCGATGGGTTCGAGGAGCTGGGCGAATTCCTTCAGTTTGCCGGCATTGTTGGAGGCGAGGATCAGGCGTTGGGTCATGGAGGGCTCAAGGGTGGGTTTGCTGCGGAGGGTGGGTATTTTAGCGCTTCAGGCTAAAGCATGCTGTGGAGGCTGCGTTACCGAATTGGGTTCCGGCCTGCGCCGGAACGACGTGCTACCTGTTGTGGCCAAAAATATATGAACGTCGTCCCGGCGCAGGCCGGGACAATGCCACTGGCATTATCCCGTCCAAGTTCTTGTCCGAAGTCGAAGGAGCGAATCAGCCCGTCAAACCGAGTGACTGCTTCTGCAACCTGATCAACTCCGTAATCCCCAGCTGCCCCAAATCCAGCAAACGGTTCATCCCCACACGGTCGAACGCGGCCCCTTCCGCCGTACCCTGCACCTCAATGAAATGCCCCTGGTCCGTCATCACGATGTTCATGTCGGTGTCGCAAGCCGAATCCTCGACGTAGTCCAGGTCCAGCACCGGCGTTCCCTGGTACACGCCGACCGAGATCGCCGCCACGAAGTGCTTCACCGGCACCGCCGGGACCAGGCCCTGCCCCGCCAGCGCACTGAAGGCGTCGTAGGCCGCGACCATCGCGCCGGTGATCGCGGCGGTGCGGGTGCCGCCGTCGGCCTGGATCACGTCGCAGTCCAGGTGCAGGGTGCGCTCGCCAAAGGCTTCCAGGTCGAAGGCGGCGCGCAGCGAGCGGCCGATCAGGCGCTGGATCTCCTGGGTGCGGCCGGTCTGCTTGCCGCGCGCGGCTTCGCGGTCCATGCGCGTGTGCGTCGAGCGCGGCAGCATGCCGTATTCGGCCGTCAACCAGCCCTGCCCTTTGCCCTTCAGGAAGCCCGGCACCTTCTCTTCGATGCTGGCGGTGCAGATCACCTTGGTGTCGCCGCACTCGATCAGCACCGAGCCTTCGGCGTGCTTGGTGTACTGGCGGGTGATGCGGATGCTGCGCAGCTGGTCGACCGCGCGCCCGCTCGGGCGTTGTGCAAACGTCATGGGAATCCTTATTTAAGTAATTGGGAGGATTTCTCGATCGCCTCGCGGATCTCGGCAATCGCTTTTTCGATTTCGTCTTCGTCGAAGGCATCCGCACCGGCAGGCAGCGGCTGCCCGGCGGTGATGGTCGAGCTGACCTCGTCCTCCGGCAGCATCTGGGTCGAGATCACGTCGGGCGACAAGCTGCCCTTGGCGTCCGCGCCCTGCCAGGTGATCGCCAGCGCCGTCGTGTTGTCGGCGCGAGTGCCGCCGATCGCGGCGGCCATCGCCACCATGTCCGGCACCGCCTGCACGATGGTGGAGGTGGACAGCCGGTGCACTATCTCGGTGTCGGGCAGCATGCCCCACAAACCGTCCGAACAAAGCAGCAGCGTATCGCCCGGCTCCAGGCTGGCCTGGCGCGAGATGTCGATCTTCGGCGCCTGGCCCGCGCCGAGGCAGTTGTACAGCTTGTTGCGGTCCGGATGGGTGTTGCGCTCGGACTCAAGCGCCCTGCCGCGCTCGATCAGGTACTCCAGGTGCGAATGATCGCGCGTGCGCGCCAGCACCTGGTTGCGGCGCACCCAGTACAGGCGCGAGTCGCCGCAGTGCGCCCACACCGCGCAGTTGTGCTGCACCAGGCAGGCCACCACCGTGGTGCGCGGCGTCTCCGGCAGCTTGTGACGCTCCGCATAGGCCAGGATGTCCCAGTGGGCCTGGTTCAAGGCCTCTTCCAGGAAGCGCTCGGGCTTCTTCACATAGGGCTTGGCCTGCATGCGGAACATCATCGACAGCGTCTGCAGCGCGATGGTCGCGGCGATCTCGCCTGCCATGTGCCCGCCCATGCCGTCGGCCAGCACCAGCAGCAGCGCGTCGCGCGTGAAGCTGTAGCCCATCCGGTCCTGGTTGACCTTGCGCCCACCGATGTGGGTCTGCTGGTAGACGGAAAACTGCATGCTGCCTCCGATTTCTTAATTACTGGCCTTGCGGCCAAAGCGCCCAACCAGGCCGCGCCATCCTCCGGCCCGCGCCGGCGCTTCTTCGGCGGCGTCCAGCTGCGGCGCCAGCGTGGGCGCCGCCTGCAGCACCTTCTGCATCGAGAACACGCTCTGCGGCCGGCTCAAGGGATCGAGCGCCATGCACGCGCGCACCATCTCGACCAGCTCGGGCGAATAGCTGCCTGCGATCCTGGCGAACTGCGCCTCGGTCCTGTCTTCGTCCTTGCGCGCCTCGACCGGGGGCGGCATGCTGCGCGTCATGCAAGCATACATGGCTGCGCCGATGCTGTAGATGTCGGTCCAGGGCCCGAGCGCGATTGCCCTGCCGTACAGTTCGGGCGCCGCGAAGCCCGGGGTGTACATCGGCGCCAGCATCGGCGCATCCAGGTTGATGGTCTGGCGCGCCGCGCCGAAGTCGAGCAGCAGCGGCGAGCCATCGACGCGCAGGTAGATGTTGGCCGGTTTCAGGTCGAGGTGCAGCAGCTTGTTGGCGTGGACTTCGCGCACGCCGGCGCACACCCCGTTGAACAGCTGGCGGATCGAGGCTTCGCCCATGCGGCTGCCCTTGGCATGCAGGCGGGCGATGTGGTCCTGCAGGGTATGGCCGGATTCGTAGGCCATCACCATGTAGACCGTTTCGTGGGCGCGGAAGAAGTTCACCACCCGCACCACGTTCGGATGGACGATCCGGGCCAGCGCCCGCCCCTCTTCGAAGAAGCACTTCAGGCCGATGCGGAACACCGGTAGATTGGGCTTGGAAACGACCGGTATCAGCTCGCCGGGCGCGCGCAAGGCGAGCTGGCTGGGCAGGTATTCCTTGATGGCGACCGCGTTGCCCTCGGCGTCATATGCCAGATAAACAATACTGAACCCACCGGACGCAATTTTCTTTACAATGCGATATCCGGCAATTTCCAGGCCATCAGGCAGGGGGGCATTATTCTGTGCGGCCATTAGAGTCCTTGCTTAACAGGGCGATTGTGTGGGATAAATGTTGCCTTTGTAAAGGCCACCTCGATCCGCCGGTGACGGTTCTCGGGGTATCTAAAGAATAAAAAAGACGGGGAAATCTTTGAGCATTTCAAGCATGACAGGTTATGCGGTTGCCACCAGCGAAAGCGCTGCCGGCACCCTCACGATCGAGATCAAGAGCGTCAATTCGCGCTTCCTCGACCTCCAGTTCCGCATCAACGACGAACTGCGCGCGCTGGAACCCGACCTGCGCGCCGCCATCATGGCCGCCATCACGCGCGGCAAGGTCGAGGTGCGCTTGTCCTTCGGCCGCAAGACCGCGGGCGGCTCGCAAGTGCTCAACCAGGAACTGCTGGCCGACCTCGCGCGCCTGCAGGCTGAAGTCACCAGGCATTTCGCCCAGGCGGCGCAGATGACGGTGGCCGAACTGCTGCGCTGGCCCGGCGTGATCGAAGAGTCGACCGTGGGCCAGGAGTCGCTGCAGCTTGATGTCGCCGCCCTCACCGCCACCACCGTGGCCGCCTTCGTCGACAGCCGCAGGCGCGAAGGCGCGGCGCTGGAAGCGATGCTGCTGTCGCGGATCGACGCGATGGAAGCGATCGTCAAGCGCATCACCCCGCTCATTCCGCAGGTGATCGCGCAGTTCCAGCAAAAGGCCATCGAGCGCATGCAGGACGCGCTGGGCCTGGCCGGACACGGCAACCCGTCGACCCTGACGCGCCAGGAAGTGCTGGAGCGTATTCGCCAGGAAGTGACGCTGTACGGCATCCGCATCGACGTGTCCGAAGAGCTGTCGCGCCTGTCGGCTCACCTGAACGAGACCCGCCACATCCTCAAGAAGGGCGGCCAGGTCGGCAAGCGCCTCGACTTCATGATGCAGGAACTGAACCGCGAAGCGAACACGCTGGGCGCCAAGGCCTCGGTCAAGGAGCTGGCGGATGCGTCGATGGAGCTGAAGCTGCTGATCGAGCAGATGCGCGAGCAGGTGCAGAACCTGGAATAATTTGAGATAGATGTTGTCGTTGCGCAACAGTGTGCAACGTGCATTTGAACGCGTGGGCGGGAGACCCGCCCACCCTACGAACGGCGATATGCTTTTCGTAGGGTGGGCAAGTTTCTTGCCCACGCGTTCAACGTTATGATGAACACCACGTACCAAACAAGGAACTGAATATGATCACTCCCGCCCTCTCCGGCAGCCTGTTCGTCGTCGCCGCACCGTCCGGCGCCGGCAAATCGACCCTGGTCAACGCCCTGCTGAAGCTGGAACCGGGCATCAAGCTGTCGATCTCGACCACCACGCGTCCGCCGCGTCCGGGCGAGCAGGACGGCCGCGAATACCACTTCACGACGGCGGAAGACTTCGTTTCGCGCGCCGACCGCGGCGAGTTCCTGGAATGGGCGGAAGTCCACGGCAACTACTACGGCACCAGCCGCCTGACCGTGGAACAGGAGATGAAGCTGGGCACCGACATCCTGCTGGAGATCGACTGGCAGGGCGCGCGCCAGGTGAAGAAGCAGTTCCCCGACGCCGCCGGCATCTTCATTTTGCCGCCGTCGATCGAAGCCCTGGAGGAGCGCCTGCACAAGCGCGGCACCGACGAGCCGCACATCATCACGCGCCGCCTGCTGGCCGCCGGGGGGGAGATGGCTCACGCTCCGGAGTTCGAGTATGCTATCATCAACGAAGAGTTCAACGTCGCCCTCGCAGAACTGCAGGCGATTGTCAAAGCGACACGTTGCCGTTTCGCCCAGCAGGCGGCGCGCAACGCCGACTTGTTTGCCCAGCTGGGAATCCACGCGCAACAACCAAATTTGTGATCTAGCAGCGTGCGGCACCGCAAGGTCGTCGCACATTGTCCAATTCAGGAGTGACCTATGGCCCGCATTACCATCGAAGATTGCCTCAAGAACGTCCCGAACCGCTTCCAGCTGACCCTGGCCGCGACCTACCGCGCGCGCCAGCTGCTGCAGGGCCACACCCCGAAGGTCGAAGCCAAGGACAAGCCGACCGTCGTCGCGCTGCGCGAAATCGCGGCCGGCAAGGTCGGCCTCGAGATGCTGAAAAAGGTCCCGATGTAATACCCATCCTGGATGGCAGGTTTAGGTATATCGATATTCTGTTATTCTGTGCCTACACTGGCTGATCGATATTACATATGAGTTTGTCTTCCCCGGATTCGACCCATCCAGGAACCCCTGCCCGCACCAAGCGTCCGGGCAAACCGCAAGACGCCGAGGCACCGGCGCCCGCCCCGGGCGTCGCCTCGGTCACGCAGCTCATCAACAAGCTGTCCGACTACCTCACCCCCGCCGAGCTGAAAAAGGTCAAGGAAGCCTATCGCTTCTCCGACGAGATGCACCTCGGCCAGGTCCGCAAGTCCGGTGAGCCCTACATTTCCCATCCAATCGCCGTCGCGGAGATCTGCGCCGAGTGGAAGCTCGACGCCCAGGCCATCATGGCCGCGCTGCTGCACGACGTGATCGAAGACCAGGACGTCAAGAAGGACGAGCTGATCGAGCGCTTCGGCGCCCAGGTCGCCAACATGGTCGACGGCCTGTCCAAGCTCGAAAAGATCGAGTTCCAGAGCCAGATCGAGGCCCAGGCCGAGAACTTCCGCAAGATGCTGCTGGCCATGGCCTCGGACGTGCGCGTCATCCTGATCAAGCTCGCCGACCGCCTGCACAACATGCGCACCATGGGCGTGATGGTCCCGGCCAAGCGCCGCCGCATCTCGCGCGAGACCATGGAAGTCTACGTGCCGATCGCGCACCGGCTCGGCCTGAACAACATCTACCGCGAGCTGCAGGACCTTGCCTTCGCCCACCTGTACCCGCTGCGCTACTTCACGCTGGCGAAGGCCATCAAGGCGGCGCGCGGCAACCGGCGCGAGGTGGTCAAGAAGATCCTCGAGGCGGTCAAGACCCAGCTGGCCACGGCCGGCATCCAGGCCGAGGTCTACGGCCGCGAAAAGACCCTGTACGGCATCTATAAAAAGATGCGCAACAAGCACCTGTCGTTCTCGCAGGTGCTGGACGTGTATGGCTTCCGCGTGGTGGTCGACACGGTCCCGAACTGTTACGTGGCGCTCGGCACCCTGCACGCCCTGTACAAGCCGATGCCCGGCAAGTTCAAGGACTACATCGCGATCCGCAAGATCAACGGCTACCAGTCGCTGCACACCACACTGATCGGCCCCTACGGCACCCCGGTCGAATTCCAGATCCGCACCCAGGACATGCACCGCACCGCCGAAAGCGGCGTGGCGGCGCACTGGCTGTACAAGACCGGCGACTCGAACATGTCGGACCTGCAGCAGCGCACCCATGCCTGGCTGCAGTCGCTGCTCGACATCCAGCAGCAGACCGGCGACTCGGCCGAGTTCCTCGAGCACGTCAAGGTCGACCTGTTCCCGGATTCGGTCTACGTGTTCACCCCCAAGTCGAAGATCATCGCCCTGCCGCGCGGCGCCACGGCGCTCGACTTCGCCTACTCGATCCACACCGGCATCGGCGACCACACGGTGGCGGTCAAGATCAACAACGAGACCCAGCCGCTGCGCACCGAACTGCACAACGGCGACATCGTCGAGATCGTCACCGATCCGGAATCGCGTCCGAGCCCGACCTGGCTGTCGTTCGTCCGTACCGGCAAGGCGCGTTCGGCGATCCGCCACTACCTGCGCACGGTGAACGTCAACGAGTCGGTCGAGCTGGGCCAGGAACTGCTGGCCGGCGCCCTGGCCGCCCGCAACATCGGCGCCGAGCTGCCGCCGAGCACCATCGAAAAGCTGCTGGCGGAATCCTCGGCCAAGTCGATGGAAGAACTGTATGCCGACATCGGCATCGGCAAGCGCATGCCGCAGCTGGTGGCGCGCCACATCTTCGGCCTGATGGACGCGGACCCGGAACACAAGCCGTCCGACCTGCCGCTGCCGAGCAGCGACATCGACCCGGTCACCATCTACGGCAGCGAAGGGGTCTCGGTGCAGCTGGCGCCCTGCTGCCTGCCGATCCCGGGCGACCAGATCACCGGCCAGCTGCGCCGCGACCAGGGCCTGGTGGTGCATACCAAGGACTGCCTGCCGGCGGCGCGGGTCCGCTCCAAGGAACCAGACCGCTGGATCGCCGTGCAGTGGGGCGAGGAGCTCAACCGCCGCTTCGACTGCCGCATCCGCCTGCTCATCAACAACGAGAAGGGCATCCTGGCGCGCGTGGCCGCCGAGATCGGCGAGTCCGACGCCAACATCACCTATGTCGGCATGGACGAGGACGACGAACACCTGATGACGCAGCTGCGCTTCACCATCCAGGTGAAGGACCGGGTGCACCTGGCCCAGCTGATCCGCAATCTGCGGCGGGTAGCGGGCGTGAACCGGGTCGAGCGCGAGCGCTCCTGATACCGCAACGGCGGCCGGGCCCCCGCCCGCCCGCATGCACCCTGCATGCGCCGACACAGCTCATCCATTCGTGCGCTCATTGGCAGCTTGTCCATATTAATATTTGGACAATATCCACCACGAGAGCGCTTACATGAACACATCTTCCCTCCGTTTTGCCGTCGCGTCGCTGCTGCTCGGCGCAAGCTTTACCGCCCCGGCGGCCTCGGCCGCTTCGCTGGTCACCAAGCCGCTGGTCATTACCGGGGTCATCCATGAAGTGCTGGGGCCGTCGCTGCGCTGCACCTCGAAGCTCGGCGGCACGCTGGTCGGGCATGGCAACGATCCGGCCCTGGGCCCGGTCGCCTTCATGGGCAAGGACTGCGTCACGCCCAACGGTCCGCTGCTCACCTTCAGCGACGGCCGCATCACCCTGCTCACCAGGAGCGGCGAGGTGATCTACGCGAACTACAGCGGCCAGGCCGTCCCTTCCGACCCGGGCAAGGTCGTCTTCAGCAACGCCACCTTCCAGATCACCGGCGGCACCGGACGCTACCACCGGGCTTCCGGCGGCGGCGACTTCACCGGCAGCCAGGAACTGCTGACCGGCGCCGGCACCATCAAGCTGAGCGGGAAAATCACCTACCGCGAGTAAGAGCAAGAGCGCCCGACAACACCCCGCACTGATCCGCACGCTGCGCGGGGTGGCGGGCGTCTCGCAATCGCCTCGGCGGCTCCGGCGCTCCCGAAACCTGTATGATGCTGCCATCTTTCCCTCCAGGCAGCCGTACTTATGCTCTCTTTGGACCACATCGAAGCCGTTTTCAACAGTTCGACGATTCCCACCGCCCTGTTCTCGCCGTCCGAGGATCCGGTCTTTGTCGCGGTCAACGACGCCTTCCTGCGTACCAGCACGCGTACGCGCGAAGAGCTCCTGGGGACGCGCCTGTTCGCCGCCTTCGACACGCCCTGGGAAACCACGGAGGCCGCCGCCGCCGCCTTGCAGGAATCGATCATGCAGGCGATCCGGACCGGCAAGCCGCAGACCATGCCGGCGCAGCATTATCCGATCAAGGTCAAGCAGGCCGACGGCAGCGATGCCTTTGAAGACCGTTACTGGAATGCGGTCAACGCACCGGTATTCGACGCGGCCGGGCAGCTGATCTTCGTGCTGCACTACACGCTCGACATCACCGGACAGGTCGAGGCCCGCGAAGAACAGCGTGCGGCGACTGAGCTCTACAGCACGCTGATCGCATCGATGGATGACGGCTTCTGCATCGTCGACGTCGTCTACGACGACACCGGCAAGCCGATCGATTACCGCTTCCTCGACGTCAACCCCGCCTTCGAGGCCCAGACCGGCCTGAAGAACGCACGCGGGAAGAGCGTGCGCCAGCTGGTGCCGGACTCGGACGACACCCATTGGGCCGAGCTGTACAGCAGCGTGGCATTGACGGGCAGGCCGCTGCGCCTGGTCGAGGAGGGATCGCCGATCGGCCGCTGGTTCAATATCTACGCAACGCGCGTGGGCGATCCGAAGCTGGGCAAGGTGGCGGTGCTGTTCAGCGATGTCACCGAAAGCCGGCGCGCGCGCGACGACCTGCGCAGCCTGGCCAACGACCTGGCCACCGAAAACCGGCGCAAGACCGAGTTCCTCGCGACGCTGGCGCATGAACTGCGCAACCCGCTGGCGCCGCTCCGCACGGGCCTGGAGCTCATCCGGCTTGCGGGAGGCAAGCCCCCGCCGAAGGTGTTCGACATGATGGACCGCCAGCTGCACCAGCTGGTGCACCTGATCGACGACCTGCTGGACATCGCCCGCATCAACAGCGGCAAGGTACAGCTGAAGCGGGAACGGATCGTGCTGCGCGACGCCATCGCGAACGCGGTCGACACCGCCCTGCCCGTGATCGAGGCGGCAGGACACCAGCTCGACGCCTCCCTCCCCGACCACGAGCTGCTGCTGCACGCCGACCCCGTCCGCCTGGCGCAGGTGTTCAGCAACCTGCTTGCCAACGCGGCCAAGTACACGCCCGGCGGCGGAAGGATTGGCATCACGGTGCAGCATGACGACAGAAGCGTGCGCGTCGCAGTCAGCGACACCGGCATCGGCATCCCCACGGACGCCCTGCCCGGCGTCTTCGACATGTTCAGCCAGGTGTCGCGCAACATGGGACGTGCGCAAGGCGGCCTGGGCATCGGCCTGTCCCTGGTGCGCAGCCTCGTCGAGATGCATGGTGGAGCGGTGCATGCGGAGAGTGCCGGCGAGGGCAAGGGCAGCACCTTCGTCGTGGAACTGCCGCTGGCCTCCGGCAGCGGCGCGGAGCTTCCCTCGTGCGCCGCGCCGTCCGCCGGCGCGCCGATCCGCCACACGGGCAGGCTGAAGATCCTCGTCGCCGACGACAACGTCGACGCCGCCAGCACCTTCATGGCCCTGCTGGAAACCGGCGGCCACCGGGTCGACGTGGTCCACGACGGCCGGCAGGCGCTCGAGCAGGCGCGGACGGGCGGCTACGACCTCGCCATCCTCGACATCGGGATGCCGGGCTTGAGCGGCTACGAGGTGGCGGCGGCATTGCGCCAAAGTCCCGGCTGCGCGCCTACCTTCCTTGCCGCGCTGACCGGCTGGGGCTCCGAAGAAGACCAGGCCCGGGCCAGGGCCGCAGGCTTTGATGCGCACCTGACCAAGCCCGCGGGGCTGGCCGAGGTCGACCGCCTGCTGCAGTCCTTGCTGGACAAGCGGGCGGAATAGCGCCAGGAACCGACGCGTGACAAAGGCAAGTCCGGCACTTGCCTGTTAGAATCCCTTGCTTACACCAAGAGAACAGCATGAAGACGCGTACCTACCTTGCCGCGATCGTCCTGACCGTCCTTGTACCGCTGCTGGCGCTGTCCGCCTGGGGCCTGAACCTCTTGCTGGAAGAGGAGAAGGAAGCGCGCCTGCTGACGGTCGAGGCGCGCGCGCGCTCGATCGCGCTGTCGATCGACAAGGAACTGGTGCGCGCCGAGGGCGCCTTGCGCGTGATCGGCCAGACCGACCTGATGTCCAGGGAAGATTTTTCGCCCCTGTACGAACTCATGCGCAAAACGATCACCTCGCCGGATTCCTGGGCCGTGCTCTACGGCGCCGACGGCAGCATGCTGATGCACACGCACCACCCCTACGGCGCCAGTTTCGACGAGGGACCGAACACCTGGGTGCTGCAAGCGATCGCGCTGCAAAAGCCGAGCGTGACCAACCTGCGCGAGGGCCGCGCCGGCAAGTGGAAGGTCGTGTCGGTCAACCTGCCCGTGAAAAGCGCGGGCGGGCGCCAGTTCCTGCTGTCGCACACCTTCCACGTCAGCCACATCACCGCCCTGCTGCACCGCCAGGAACTGCCGCCGAACTGGGTGGTGGGCGTGTTCGGCGACGACGGCATCTCGATCGCCCGCAACCTGCGCGAGAAGGATTTCGTCGGCACGCCGGTCAAGCGCGAGCTGTACAAGGCCTCGCGCGAGCGCGCCAGCGGCAGGCTGGTCAACCTGACGCGCGACGGATTCTGGGCCTACAACACCTTCACGCACACCACCCGCGCCGACTGGACCGTCGCCATTGCCGCGCCGGAAGAAGAAATCAACCGGCCGGCGCGCACCGCCACCCTGATCGCGGGATGCGTGCTGCTGTTCGCCCTGGGCAGCGCCCTGCTCGGCATCGTCCTGTTCGCCCGGCGGCTCAGCGCTTCCTTCGACCTCGCCCTCGATGCCGCCAAGTCCCTCGAACTCGGCAAGATGCCGGTGGTCCAGCCGTCGGGGGTGGTCGAAGCCGACGTGCTGCAGCGTGCCCTGCACGATGCGGGCGCCAAGCTCGAAGCCGAGAACGAGGCCCGGCGGCGGCTCGAGCGCGAACGCGAGCAGCTGCTGCGCAGCGAACGGGACGCACGGCGCGCGGCCGAGAACCAGAACAACGCCAAGGACGAGTTCCTGGCCATGCTGGCCCACGAATTGCGCAATCCGCTCGCGCCCATCGTCGCGGCCGCGCACATGCTCAAGCTCCCGGGACGGGACGAGGCGAGCGTGCAGCGCACCGGCGACATCATCATCCGCCAGGCCGACCACCTCAAGTCGCTGATCCACGACCTGCTGGACGTCTCGCGCGTGACCCGGGGACTGGTATCGATCGACCGGCAAGCGGTCGAGATCGACGCAGTGGTCAAGAGCGCCATCGAACAGGCGCAGCCCCTGATCGATTCGCGCAAGCATGCGCTCGCGCTGGACCTGCGCTCGTCCGGGGCGGTCGTCCTCGGGGACAAGAAACGCCTGGTCCAGGTCATCGCCAACCTGTTGACCAATGCCGCGAAATACACGCCGCCGGGCGGCAGGATCGCCTTGTCAGTCGAAACGCAGGGCGAGCAGCTGGTCCTTGCCGTCTCCGACAACGGCATCGGCATCGATCCGGAACTGCTGCCCCATGTATTCGACCTGTTCAGGCAGGCGGAGCGCTCGGCCGACCGCTCGCAGGGCGGCCTGGGACTGGGGCTGGCACTGGTGCGCAGCATCATGGCCATGCACGATGGACAGGTCAGCGCGCACAGCGACGGTATCGGCAAGGGCGCCTGCTTCACCCTCACCCTGCCCCTGCATGCCGAGCGCGCCGCACGAAGCCGCCCGGGGAGGCGCGGCGCCCGTGCACCTGATGATCGTCGACGACAATGTCGATGCGGCGCGCTCGCTGGCCCACCTGCTGGAGGCCAAGGGACACCATGTCACGGTCATGGCCAACGCCCACAGCGCCCTCGACGAAAGCCTGCGCAAGCCGCTGCCGCTCTACATCCTGGACATCGGCCTGCCGGATATCGACGGCTACGAACTGGCGCGCCGCCTGCGCGCCGCTCCCGGCAGCGCAGATGCGGTGCTGGTCGCGCTGACCGGCTACGGCCAGATGCACGACCAGGACAAGGCCTTCGCGGCCGGTTTCGACCACCATTTCGTCAAACCGATCGATATCGCGGCGCTCGACCGCATCCTGGCGGATGCCGCGCACGCAAGACAGGCCGTCTGCGACTGAAGACCCGCCTCAGTGCCGGCGGCCTGCGCCCGGCGCGGCGGGAACCAGCTCGGTGAAGTCGAGCGTTTCCCCGGACAGGAGCGCCGCCTCGTCGTGGCGGTAGCCGCACAGAGCCGTGGCCAGCATCAGCGGCACTTCGAACAGGCAGTCCACATCGGCGTCGGCGCCGCCCTGTTCGTCCTGGGTCGCCTTCATTTCGGCGTGGATGGTGGCGAGCAGCGCGGGCGGCGTGCCGTCCACCGCCAGGTGGTACAGCCCTTCCTCGGACAGGTGGACCACGTCCCAGAGCTTGGCCCCATCCTTGTACTGGAAGGCGGCGCTGGCCATGACGTGTTCCTCGACCTGGCAGCCGAGCGCCTCGCAGCCCGCGGACAGCCGGGCCATGCCCTCGGCCTGGGTGGCCGGGTGCGCCATGTCCTTGAAGACCAGCAGATAGCCGCCGCCCGGCAGGTCGGCGCCGGATACCGGGCTCTCGTTCGCCTCATCGGGCTCGTCGCTGTCGGCCAGCGACAACTGGGCGAGAATGTCGTCTTTTGATTTGCCGCGAATCGCGATCCAGGCGAGGGAAAATCCCATGTGCTGCGTCCTTTCGAATAGCTGTGTCATTGGGCACCAAGTGTGGGGCAAGCCACTTCGCTTGGCAACTCGATCTGGCTGTCATGTCGGCGCTCCAGAAAACACGGCGAAACGAGGCAGCTGCCGAAGTAGAAACTTGGAACAGACACAGCTTGCGCTAGCAGACTCGGCGTCGTAACCGATGATCCACTTTACGCTGCGTCTGCTTGGCTGTTTCATTTTAGTAACAGGACATGTATATAGGCGATGTGATCCTCAGGTCCCTCGCACTGAACATTGCTGCTTTTATTAATACATGTCAACATTGATAATGCAAAGCTAATAGCCAGTAATTGAGGAACATGGAAAAGCAGAAGTTCGTATATGTTTCGGAAAGCGATGTACGTGTCGGGGCAGCATTACCATGGGCACTGTATCTACGCTCGGGCGAGCTGCTCGCCCCAGCCGGTTATGTAATCGCAGACGTGACTGCGCGCGACCGCATTCTCCTGGCCAAGCCGATGCGAGCCTCACGGGCTGGCGACAAGCCAGGCGACCTGGTTTCGGCGATCGAAGAACTGGACATGCCAGGACCGATGAGCGACCCCTTGCAGTCGCTGAAGCATAACGCGGAAAGCATGATTATTACTTTCCAGTTCCCGGGGGATTACGACCCGCGCTCGGTCCATGTCGAATTTTATGGCCGCGTGCCTTTACAGTCGATCATTGTCTCTGCGCCGGCAGTGCGTGCCGCCAACGGACAAAGCTGGCAGCATTTCGAGGGGCTGCCAATGACAGCGCAGGTCATCTTCGGGCGGACTGTCTGTGCATTCAAGACTTCACTCATGCGTTTTGCAAGCCTGCCAAGTGGCCATTTGTTTCTGCGCTATCCAACCGAAGCGGTCAGTAAGCCCTTCCGACAAGCCTTGCGGGTTGAAGTGAAACTGCCGACGTCGATCACCCTAGCGGACGGTACGGTACCTGGCATCATCACCAACCTGTCGAGCGGCGGCTGCGCAATTTCCACAGGGTTCATCCTGGGCGATGTGGGGACACTTATCAAACTTGCGTTTCGATTCAAAATCGCAGGCAAGCCGCACCTGGTCCAAGTGAGTGGCACTATTCGCAGCATCAAAGGCAAACTGTCACAACAAATGCAATACGGCATTGCGTTTGATTCAGGAATCGAGGAATCTGCTGAATTAGCACTCAAATCCTTTGTGTACGAACACCTCGCCGAGCGATAAGCAAGGCAAGCCTGACCTCCTAGCCAGCCAGCGCTGCGCGCTGGCGTTCTTCCTGCTCGCGCAGTTCCGGGGTCATGGCCTCGCCGAAGTCTTCCATGACGAAGATCTGGCGGATCTCGATCTCGGCTTCGCCGCCCGCCATCGGCATCGGCACCCGCTTGACCCAGGCGATCGCCTCTTCCTTCGATTTCACGTTCCAGATCCAGAAGCCGGCCAGCAATTCCTTGGTTTCGGCAAAGGGACCGTCGACCACGCGGACATTTCCACTCTTATCGAAATGAACGCGTGCGCCACGCGAGGACGGGTGCAGGCCTTCTCCGGCCAGCATCACGCCGGCCTTGATCAGCTCGTCGTTGAAGTTGCCCATGTCAGTGATCAGTTTCTCGTCAGGCATTTCGCCCGCTTCGCTGTGTTTGTCCGCCTTCAGCAAGATCATGAATCGCATCGCATCCTCCGTTTGGGTTGTTTGTTGACACTACGACGATCGGGAAGGCCGGCAATCGACATCGCCGCCCGGATTTTTTAATTTTTTTCCAGCTGGGCCAGTTCAAGGATCGCATCGAAGGCCGCACAGGCCCCGGCGCAGGCCTCGGCGATCTCCACCGGGCCGGTGACGTGCGCACGCAGCGCCCCCATGAAGGCGCGCCAGCGTGGGCCCGGGCCGCCCTCGTCGCCGCGCAGGTAGCGCAGCGGATGCGGGGCCAGCGGCCCGACCAGCTTGCCGTACAGGACGGCGCCGCCCAGCTGCGAGCCTTCGATCACGTAGGCGACGCCCCAGCGCCAGGCGGCGCTGGCGTCCGCCGGCCAGGCCGGGGCGGGACGCAGGGGCCGGACCTCGGGCATGCGCGGCTCGGCAAGGTCGGCCTGGATCAGGGCCAGGCGTCCGGTAGGCGGCAGCGTGGGTTCGGCCTGGGGGCCGTCGGCAAAGCCGGCCAGCCAGCGTTCGAGCGGAGCCAGCCAGTCGCGCACCATGTGCAGGTGCGCGGCGTAATCGTCGAGGGAAGGAAGGGGTGCGGACAGCGGCAGGCCGCTGTCGAGCCGCTCGTGCCGCGAGGCAGTCGCAGTCCGCAGCGCGGCCAGTACGTCGGTGTCGCGCGCGGAATCGTTGGAACGGTTCATGAGGGCTGGAAAAGCGGCGAATCGTCCATCTTACCAGTTGGGGAACTTAGTCGGTGACCGGTTCCGGATATTCCACCGAAAGAATCTCCAGCTCGTCGGTTCCGAGGGGCGTCTGCAGCGTGATGACATCGCCCTCGCGCGCCTTGGTCAGCGCGCGCGCCACCGGCGAGACCCAGCTGATCTTGCCGCGCAGTGGGTCGAGCTCGTCGACCCCGACGATGGTCACGGTGTGCTCCTCTCCCGCCTTGTTGAGGTAGGTGACGGTGGCGCCGAAGAAGACCTGGTCGTTGCCATGATGTACGCTCGGGTCGACCACGAAGGCCGAATCCATGCGCTTGGTGAGGAAGCGGATGCGGCGGTCGATCTCGCGCAGGCGGCGCTTGCCGTAGATGTAGTCGCCGTTCTCCGAGCGGTCGCCGTTCGAGGCGGCCCAGTGCACCACCCTCACCACCTCGGGCCGGTCGACGTCGATCAGCTGCAGCAGCTCGTCCTTGATGGCTTTGTAGCCGGCCGGGGTGATGTAGTTCTTGGCCCCGGCGGGAATCGCCTGGGCCAGCGCCAACGCCTCGGCGTCGTCATCGTCGTTGTCGGACTCTTTTACGAATGCCTTATTCATAAGCTTATTGTAACGGCAAGCGGCGCCGCCGGCTCACGCTTCCCGTATCATGTACTCATGAAACGAGCACACGCACGATCCCGGCTGCTCGCGCCCCTGGTCCAGCTGGCGGCGCTGGTGCTGCTCGCCGAGGCCTGGACCTGGGATGTCGGCAGCCGCGCCGCCGCGCGCATGGCGGCCTGGCCGCCGCTGCGCCGGCTCGAGGCGCGCGTGGGCGCCCTGCCGGCCTGGGCCGCCCTGTGCGCCTTCGTGCTGCCCGGACTGCTGCTCCTGCCGGTCAAGCTGCTCGCCCTGCTCGCCATCGCCCACGGCCATGCGCTGGCCGGCCTGGCCGGCTTCGTGGCCGCCAAGCTGGGGAGCGCCGTGGTAGTGGCGCGCATCTACGTGCTGACCCTGCCCACCCTGCTCACCCTCGCCTGGTTCGCGCGCTGGCACGGCGGCTTCCTGCGGCTGAAAGACCGCCTGCTGGCGGCCCTGCGCGCCAGCGGTTTCTGGCGCCGGGTGCGCGCGGCCATGGCGGATGCGCGGCGCCGCCTGCGCCGGCTGCTGCGCCATGCCGGGCGCCAGCCCAGCCATCTGGCGCGCGTGCTGCGCCGCCTCAAGACCCGCGTCAGGTCACGCTTCCAGGCGCGCGAACAGGCGCGCCGCCAAGACAAGACAGAGACCGAACTTCCATGAGTCCCATCCTTGCCCTGGCCGCCGAAATGCAGGCGGCCGCTTCCGAAATCTACTTGCTCGACGCTGTCACCCTGCGGGTGATCGACGCCAACCAGGCTGCGCGCCTGAATCTGGGCATGGACGCGGCCACGCTGCAGGCGATGGACGCCTACGCCCTGGCGCCCGGCCTCGACCGCGCCGCGCTGGGCGAGCTGTTGGCCGGACTGGGCGAGGAAGTCGGCGCCCAGGTCAGCCTGCGCACCCGCTTGCGGCGTCTCGACGGCAGCAGCTATCCGGTGCGGCTGTGTTTCCTGCGCATCGTGCGCGACGGCCGCTCGCTGCTGCTGGCGATTGCCGACGACCTCAGCCTGGAGCAGGCGTCCGCGCAGGCGCTGGCCCAGTCGCAGGCGCGCTTCGACGCCATCGTGCGCCATACCCCGGGACTGGTGTTCCAGTTCGTGCTGCATCCGGACGGGCGCCAGGATTTCCCCTGGCTGAGCGAGGGCTGCTCCGCCCTGCTCGGCCTGTCGGTCTTGGCGCTACAGCACGACGCCAGCCTGTTCGAGCGCCTGATCCTGCCTGAAGACCGCAAGGGCTGGCTGGAATCGATGGCGGCCTCGCGCGCCGCCATGAGCGCCTGGAACTGGGAAGGCCGGATCTGGATCGACGCCTGGAAGGACGTCAAGTGGATCAACCTGCGCGCCACCCCGCACCCGAGCGAGGGCGATGCGGTGCAGTGGGACGGCATCATGACCAACATCAGCGCCAGCAAGGAGGAACAGGAAGCAAGCATGCGCTCGCGCGCCCGGCTGGCCGAACTGACCGGCCACATCGAGCAGGTCAAGGAACAGGAACGGGCGCGCATCGCGCGCGAGATCCACGACGACCTCGGCGGCAACCTCACGGCCATCAAGATGGCGCTGGCCATGCTGGCCGCGCGCCTGCCCGACAACCAGCCGGCCCTGCTGGAAAAGGCCAACTACCTCGACGACCTGGTCGACCGCACGATCGAGGCGGTGCACCGCATCTCGCTCGACCTGCGCCCCACGATGCTCGACCTCGGTATCGTGGCCGCGCTGGAATGGCAGGCGCGCGAATTCGAGAAGCAGATGGGCATTGTCTGCATCTTCCGCTGTCCCCTGGACGAGGGCGAGGAACTCCTGCTCGACGACGACCACGCCACCGCCCTGTTCCGCATCTTCCAGGAAGCGCTGACCAACATCGCCAAGCATGCCCACGCGACCCGGGTGACGGTGACGCTGCGGCCGCAGCGCGCCCACCTGACCCTGACGATCTGCGACAACGGACGCGGCATCCACCCGGCCGACCGCCTCAAGCCGCATTCCTTCGGCCTGCACAGCATGAGCGAGCGCGCCAAGGCTTTCGGGGGAACGCTGAGCTTGTCGTCCGCGCCCGGAGGTGGCACGATGCTGACTATCAAGACCAGGCTGGCAACAGAACAATGAGTGACAAGGCAACAATCCGGGTATTCATCGCCGACGACCATGCGATCGTGCGCGAGGGCCTGAAGCAGATCCTGGCCGAGCAGCGCGACATCATCGTCGCCGGCGAGGCCGAAACCGGGCTCGATGCCGTCAAGCTGGTCGGCAAGGCGCGGCCGCACGTGATGCTGCTCGATATCTCCCTGCCCGACCGCAACGGCATCGACGTGCTCAAGCAGATCAAGAAGGACCGGCCCGAGCTGGCGGTGCTGATGCTGTCGATGCACCGCGAAGACCAGTACGCGATCCGCTCGCTCAAGGCCGGCGCGGCCGGCTACATGACCAAGCAGAGCGCCCCGCGCGAGCTGGTCACCGCGATCCGCCAGGTGGCCGCCGGCCAGAAATACGTGAGCGCCGCGCTGGCCCAGACCCTGGCGGCCCAGGTTGGCGAAGACCACGAGGCGCCGCTGCACGACGCCCTGTCCGACCGCGAATACCAGACCCTGACCATGATTGCCTCCGGAATGACGGTCAGCGACATCGCGCGCGAACTGTCGCTGTCGGTGAAGACGGTGAGCGAATACCGGGCCCGGCTGCTGGCGAAGATGAAGCTCAAGAACAGTGCGGAATTGACCCATTACGCCATCCGGAATCAGTTGGTGGGATGACATCTGTTGTATAAGTACAGAAATAACACAGTTTGTTGCTGTTTTTTAATTGATGGTTGGCAAAGAAGCTGCTTATCATGTCGCTCAACAGCATTCCGTGTCTTGACAGCCATGTCCATCTCGTCCCCGCCGGCCGGCACCGGCCAGAATCCCGCCGACATTGCCCGCGAAGCCTTCCGGCGCCTGGCGACGCGCCGCATCGCGCCGACGCCGGACGCCTATAAAGCCATCTACGACGAGATCGCCGGCCTTCCCCCCGCCCCGTCCCTCCCGGTCCCGAATCCCGCCGCCGAGGTGCTGGAAAGCTTCGCGCGCCGACTGAGCGAGACGCCGGGCGAAGTCTCGGAACCCGGCCGCCGCATGCTGCGCGCCGCCCGCACCGCCGACTGGACCGGCTACGCGCAGGCGCTGAGCCAGATGGCGGACCGCCACCTGCGCCGCAACACGCCGGTGATGGCCCTGGGCGACGAGGATCCCGATGCGCGCCAGCTGCGCGAGATGCTGGGCCGCTCGCTGGCCTATGCGCTGGCCACCTTGCTGGCCGGCAGCCCGCACCTGGTCCAGGAGGCTGAAGCCTTGGGCGGGGCGGTCCGGCTGGCGCGCGGCGAGGAGCTGGGCGAGCTGTCCGGGCGACTGAAGCAGCTGTGCTACCAGATCGAACTGCGCAGCGGCGACAGTGCTGAGCAGCAGGAACTGCTGCTGCGCCTGTTCCGCCTGCTGCTCGACAACGTCAACGAACTGCTCGACGACGACAGCTGGATGCGCGGCCAGATCGCCGCCGTGCAGGACCTGATCGCCGGCCCGCTCGACGTACGCTCGCTGGAAGACGCGACCCGCAGCCTGAAGGACGTCATCCTCAAGCAGGGCCAGCTGCGGCACAGCATCTCGGACGTGCGCGCGACGATGAAGAACATGATGATGACCTTCATCGACCGGCTCGGCTCGGTGGCGGCCTCGACCGGGGACCACCATGCCAGGCTGGCCGGCTATTCCGACCGCATCGGCCGCGCCGCCAACAACGACGAGCTGAACGAGGTGATGGAAGAAGTGCTGCGCGAGATGCGCGCCGCCCAGGACGAGGCGCTGGCTTCGCGCGACCGCATGGTGGCCGTGCACCGCGAGGTACAGGAAGCCGAGGACCGCATCCGCACCCTCGAAGCGGAACTGCAGCACATGAGCGAACTGGTGCGCGAAGACCAGCTGACGGGCAGCCTGAACCGCCGCGGCCTGGACGACGTGTTCGAGCGCGAGAGCGCGCGCGCCGACCGCCGCAATACGCCGCTGTGCGTGGCCATCCTCGACCTCGACAATTTCAAGAAGCTCAACGACACCTACGGCCACCTGGCCGGCGACGGGGCCCTGAAGCACCTGGTGAAGGTGGTGCGCGACACCCTGCGCTCGATGGACGTGATCGCGCGCTTCGGCGGCGAGGAATTCGTGATCCTGATGCCGGAAACGCCGGTGGAAGCCGCGGCCGCGGCGATGGTGCGCGTGCAGCGCGAGCTCACCCGCCACTTCTTCTTGCACGACAACGAGAAGATGCTGATCACCTTCTCCTGCGGCGTGGCCCTGCGCATTCCGAACGAGGACCAGGCCAGCCTGGTGGCGCGGGCCGACCGGGCCATGTACCAGGCCAAGCAGAGCGGCAAGAACCGGGTGGTCGTTGCCGACTGAACGGCGCGGGCAAGCAGCAGGCCGCTAGCGTGAATCCAGGGGTTGCTGCCAGCTTATGCGTCGTGATTGTCCAGCGCCCGGAACCGGCCGGCCTGCTGCGCATCGCCCTGGTTCTCGTACAGCACGGCCAAGTTGTGCGCCGCCAGGAAGCTGCCGCGCCCGCTCACCGATCCTTCCAGCGCCGGCCGCTCGCCCAGCTCCAGGCAGCGCAGCCAGCTGGCTTCGATCATGGGCAGGACTTCCGGCGCCGTGTCGGGATTCCTGCTGGCCAGTTCGAGCAGCACATCGCCCAGCGCAAAGTAATAGTCGGGCGAATCTTGCCAGTTATCCATCTCGAGGTCCGCCAGGTGTACCGCTTCCTCGGGCTGGCCGGCCATCTTTAGGGTGAACATGGCGCGCACCACCAGGTCGTGGCGCCAGGCGGCGTCCGGCGCGGTGAGCGCCAGCGCATGGCGGTAGTGCGCGGCCGCGGCGGCGTGCTCGCCGCGCGCTTCCTCCAGCTTGCCGGCCTGGTAGGCCAGGCGCGCGTCCTGCGGAGCGGCGGCCTGGGCCGCCAGCAGCAGCTCGGCGCGCTGGGCACGCTTGGCGGCGCGCTCCGGCCGGCGCATGCCGTCGTTATCGATCCAGAGCGGAATGCGGACCTGCGGCAGCTCGCCCCCCGGCGCCTCGTCGACGGCGCCGGCATAGCGCACCCCGCGCGGCAGCAGGCGCGGCTGCCAGGCGGTGGCGACCAGGCCGCGGCCGGCCAGGTCGAAGCCGAGGCGCACCGGCAGCATGCCGAGGGCAGGCGCGGCGGCGCAGGCCTGGGCCAGGATGCCGGCCACGTCGCCCTGGGCCGCATCGATCCATTCGTCGGCGTCCAGCACCAGGTTCCAGTCGGCGGAAGCGGCATCCAGCGCGGCATTGCGGGCGGCGGCGTAGTCGTCGCTCCAGGCAAACGGGATGACGCGGGCGCCGCAGGCGGCGGCGACCTGCGCCGTGTCATCGCTGGAGCCGGTGTCGAGCACGATCATCTCGGCGACGAAGGGACGCGCCGACTCGAGGCAGCGCGCCAGGATGGGCGCCTCGTCGCGTGCGATTACTACCAGTGCGGGTTGCGTCATGCCGTGCTCCGTGGTGAGGATTGTTTGATTGGTGCTTGCGAGAATTATACGCTTTGCCAAATGCTCCCTTCGAGAAGCTTGCTCCCTGCCCTCCACCGACGAATCTGGTTGCCGTACGAAAATTTTTTGCTGGCAGGCATAAAGTTTTCCGCGAACCGTACGTTACCAGCATCAACAGCGGTTTGATTGCTTCGGAACAGAGAGGCAGACCAATGTAGACAGGGCACAGTCGCCCGCCCCGGAATACCCTTGGAGACATCATCATGTCCGTAATTAACACCAACATCTCGTCCCTCAACGCACAACGCAACCTGTCGGGCTCGCAGAACGCCCTGGCAACCTCGCTGCAGCGCCTGTCCACCGGCCTGCGCATCAACAGCGCGAAGGACGACGCGGCAGGCCTGGCGATCTCGGAGCGCATGACCTCGCAGATCCGCGGCAACGAGCAGGCAGTCCGCAACGCGAACGACGGCATCTCGCTGGCCCAGACCGCCGAAGGCGACCTGACCCAGATCGGCAACAACCTGCAGCGTATGCGCGAACTGGCCGTGCAGGCATCGAACGCCTCGAACTCGGACTCCGACCGCTTGGCGCTGAACGGCGAAGTCAAGGCCCTGGCGGAAGAGATCGACCGTGTTGCCAAGAATTCTTCCTTCAACGGCGTCAAGCTGCTGGACGGTTCGTTCTCGGCGCAGTCGTTCCAGATCGGTGCGAACAACACCGAGAACGACCGCATCACGATGAGCAAGATCGCCAGCGCGCGTACCTCGGAACTGGGCGGTGTGGGCACCAGCTACAAGGCAACTCAACAGGGTACCGCGATCACCGGCGCACTGAACGCTGGCGACCTGACCCTGAACGGCTATCAGATCGGCAAATCGGAAGTGGGCGCGGCGCCTGGCCAGAACACCGCATCGGCATTCTCGGTTGCCGCTGCCATCAACAAGATGGCATCGAGCACCGGCGTGACCGCAACGGCCGACGTCAACCAAGTGAAAGGTGCTGCAGCAACCAACTTCACTGCCGTTGCAGCCGACACCTTCAGCATCAATGGCATCAATGTTGGCGAGATTGTCTCCGGCACTAATGCTGCAGGCCAAGGCGCCAACGCAGCAGCTGCCATTAACAAGATCTCCAGCCAAACTGGCGTCACGGCTGCTGCCGATGCAACTACGGGTGCGCTGACCTTGACTGCTGCCGACGGCCGCGACATTACCATCGGCATGAACGGTACTGCAGCTGACGGCGCTGCTGCCACGGCTAACAAGACTACACTAGCTGCTCAGACCGGTATTGCTGCTGTAAATATCGGCACGCAAGCGCTTACCGCAGGCAACGTCGCTGCTGCTGCGGTGGAAAACCACGGTACTATCACCTTGAGCAGCACCAGCAAGGACGGTATCGTCTGGTCGGGTGACGACGCCACCAAGGCTGGCCTGGCTGCTTCGGGCACCAAGGCTGCAGAGGTCACCTCGTCCGTCTCGAGCATCGCCTCGATGGACGTGAAGACCGCCGCCAACGCCCAGAAGGCCATCGAGGCCATCGACGGCGCCCTGGCCTCGATCAACACCTCGCGCACCGAACTGGGTACCTACCAGAACCGTTTCGCGTCGGTGGTGTCGAACCTGTCGACCACGACGGAAAACCTGTCGGCATCGCGCAGCCGCATCCAGGATGCCGACTTCGCCAAGGAAACCGCCTCGATGACCCGCGGCCAGATCCTGCAGCAAGCCGGTACCGCGATGCTCGCCCAGGCCAACTCGCTGCCGAACGGCGTGCTGTCCCTGCTGCGCGGCTAATCACCGCCTTCGTAGCCTAGCGCGACGACCAGCCCGGCCCGGATTCATCCGGCGCCGGGTTTTTTCCTTCTGGGAGTAAACATTGGAAATCCGTTCTGTAAACAGCATGAACCCGGCGCCGGGGTCCGACGAACGCGCTGCCGGCGTGGGGGCGCAGCGGGCCGCCGCCGGCAAGCCCGCATCCGGCGCGGCGCCGGTGGACGACGAACAGCAACAGCAGCAGGCTGCGCCGGCCGACGAACGGCTGTCGCAGGCGGTCGAAAGGATCAATACCGCCCTGCAGGCGCGTTCGCCGGAACTCGAGTTCTCGGTCGACAGCGACAGCGAGCGCATGGTGGTGAAAGTCATCGACCGCGATACCAAAGAGGTGATTCGGCAGATGCCCTCCGAAGAGGCGCTCGAGATCGCCAAGGCGCTCGACCGCATGCAGAGCCTCCTGATCCGGCAAACCGCCTGAACCAGGCGAAATGACGGGTAATTCCCCCTTTGAATCCCGTTTAGACCCGTCTTGCGGGTCCCTATAATTCTAGTCTTTCGTAGGAGGCAACCGTGGGCTTATCCTCGGCAGGAATCGGGTCCAACCTGGACGTCAACAGCATCGTCACCCAGCTGATGTCGGTGGAGCGCGCTCCCCTGACCAGGCTGGCGCGCGCGGAGGCCAGCTACCAGACCAAGCTCTCCGGATTCGGCACCCTGAAAGGCGCGCTGTCGCAGTTCCAGACCGCCGTACGCGGCCTGGCCGACGCCAGCAAGTTCCAGGGCGTGAAAGTCTCGGCCGGCGATGCGTCGGTGGCCAGCGCCAGCGGCAGCACCGCCGCATCGCCGGGTACCTACGCCCTCAAGGTCACCCAACTGGCGCAGGCGCAGAAACTGGTCGCCCCAGGCGTGGCAAGCGCCACCGCCCCGATCGGCAAGGGCGTGATCAGCATCGATTTCGGCACCAGCGGCGCGGACAGCTTCGACAGCGCCGGCGGCGGCGTCAAGACGATCACGATCGACGATTCCAACAACTCGCTGAGCGGTATCCGCGATGCGATCAACAAGGCCGGCATCGGCGTCACCGCGACCATCGTCAACGATGGCAGCGGCACCCCGTTCCGCCTGGCGCTCAGCGCCGAGAAAACCGGTGCGGCGTCCAGCATGAAAATCTCGGTGGCCGATGCCGACGGCGATACAGGCCTGTCGGCGCTGCTCACCCACGATCCGGAAAATGCGCAGCTGTTGACCGAGACTTCGGCGGCCAAGAACGCCGAATTCACGATCGACGGCATCCCCGTATCGAAGCCCTCGAATACGGTCAGCGACGTCATCGGCGGCGTCACGCTCACGCTGCTCAAGGAAAATCCCACGGCGGCCACGCCGATCAAGGTCGAGCGCGATACCGCGGCGATCACGACGGCGGTCAACAACTTCGTCAAGGCCTACAACGACATCAGCCAGAACCTGAGGGACGCGACCGCCTACAATGCGGCCACCAAGGAAGCCGCGATCCTGAATGGCGAAGCGTCGGTACGCTCGATCCAGACCCAGGTCCGCAGTGTTCTCACCGCCCCGGTCGCGGGCGGCGCCGGGACGCTGACACGCCTGTCGGAAATCGGCGTGAGCATCCAGAAGGACGGCCTGCTTGCCGTCGACAGCGCCAAGCTGTCGAAAGCGATGAGCAGCAATTTCGACGACTTCGCGGCCCTGTTCGCCACGGCCGGCAAGAGCAGCGACACCCTGGCCGCCTACACCGGCGCCGGCGCGGCCACCGTGCCGGGCGCGTATGCGCTCGAGGTCACCAGCCTGGCAAGCCGGGGCAGCGCGCTCGGCAGCACCCTCAGTACGCCGACGGTGATCGATGCCAGCAACGACACCCTTGAGGTCATGCTCAACGGCCTGACCGCAAGCATCAAGCTCGAGCAGAAATCCTATACGCCGGCCGAACTGGCCGCCGAAGTGCAGTCCAAGTTCAACGGCAACGCCACCTTCTCCGCGGCCGGATTCTCGATCGAGGCCGGCGTGGCCGGCGGCGCGCTGTCGCTGACTTCCACCCGCTTCGGGTCCGCCTCCAAGGTCGATATCACCGGCGGCACCGGCAAGGCAGCGCTCGGGTTCGACAGCGGCACGACGATCGTCCCCGGCACCGACGTGGCAGGCACGATCAACGGGCAGCCGGCAACCGGCAACGGCCACGTCCTGACCAGCGGCAGCGGCGACTCGAACGGCCTGGCGGTGACCATTAGCGGCGGCCCCACGGGTGCGCGCGGAACGGTCAGCTACTCCAAAGGATACGCCCACCAGTTCGACAAGCTGGCGACTTCGCTGCTCGGCAGCGAGGGCTTGCTGGCGGCCCGCACGGACGGCTTGAATGCCTCGATCAAGCGGCTGGGCAAGGACCAGGAAGCGATGCTGGCGCGCCTGGCCGATGTCGAGAAGCGCTATCGGGCGCAGTTCTCTGCCCTTGACCAGGTCATCAGCCGCATGAACACGACCAGCACCTACCTGGCCCAGCAACTTGCACAGATCAGCAGTCTCTCTCGAGATGCTTGAGTTACACATTGAAAGGAAGAACGATGTTCGGATCGTTTAAAAGCGGCGCCAACGCGTACGCCAAAGTTGGCCTGGAAACCGGCGTGATCGCCGCCAGCCCGCACCGCCTGATCGTCATGCTGTTCGAAGGCGCCATCACCGCCGTGACGGGTGCGGCCCTGCACATGAAGGCGGGCGACATCGAAAAGAAAGGCCTGGCCATTTCAAAAGCGGTGAACATCATCCAGAACGGCATGCGTGCCAGCCTCGACCTCAAGGCCGGCGGCGAGATCGCGGCCAGTCTGGATTCGCTCTACGATTACATGATCCGGCGCCTGATGACCGCCAACCTGGAAAACAAGGTCGAGATGCTGCACGAAGTAAACGAATTGCTGGCCGAGCTGAAAAGCGCATGGGAAGCGATCGGCACGAGCCCGGCGGCCTCCCCCGACCAGCAAGCTCCTTCCATGACGGCCTGATGATGATGAACGACGAACAAGTGCTTGCTTTATATGAATCGGTCTCCGAGCTGACCGGCAGGATGCTGGCGGCCGCGCAGACTGGCGACTGGGACCACCTGGCCGAACTTGAATCGCGCTGCGCCAGCCACGTGCAAATACTGCGCGACGGCGAAGCTGCGGTGGCCCTGTCGGGCGAGCGCCGCGCCCACAAGGTGGCAATGCTGCGCAAGATCCTGGCGGATGACCGCGCGATCCGCGACATCACCTTGCCTTGGATGGCCAAGCTCAGCAACCTGCTGCAAAACTCGGGAGCCGAGCGCAAGCTGGCCACCGCGTATGGCAGCCTGGCGTTCTAGGGTTCGCCAGGCCGGCACCCTCGCCGCGCATGCGCTGACCGCCACAAACCGCAAGGCGATCTGGTACGCCCCGCCAGCGCAGCATGCTTTCACCCGATAACAAGGCGCTCGCGCCGGTCGCCCGCATCGCGTCGACTCACGGCGCCGCCGACCCGCGCCAGCAAGCATTCCAGCGCGCCCTCGCTCCCCTGCTGGGCAAGGCGCTGCACGGCGAAGTCCTGGCCAAGCTGGGCGACGGCAGTTTCGTCGTCAAGGTGGCCAACATCCCCGCCCGCATGCAGCTCCCCGCCGGCACCCAGGTGGGCGCCGACGTGCCGCTCACCCTGGTCTCGGTGCAGCCGCGCCCGAGCTTCCAGGTCGGCCTCGGCGCCAATCCCGTGTTCAGCGAAGCCGGCCCGCCCCTCCCACAGGGCGCCGATCCGGCCAAAGCGCCGCTCGCCATGCGCGAAGGCGCCGCGGTGGGACGGGCGGCCTTGCTGCTGCAAGCTGCCGCGGCCGGCAGCGCCGCCCAGGCTCTCGGCAGCGAGGCCAACACCACCACGCTCAGCCAGGCCGGCAAGACCATCGGTGGCGTGCTCGCCGCCGCCCAGCAGGCCGGCGCCCCGCTGACGGCGGCGCCGGGCCGGGTGCCGGTGGTGGCCGCGGCCGGCGCGGATGCGGCCACCATCGCGGCCGGCCTGCGGCAAGCGCTCGCTAAAAGCGGCCTGTTCTACGAATCGCATGTGGCCGAATGGGCGCAGGGTGCGCGCTCTCTGGCCGAGCTGAGCGCCGAGCCGCAGCAGCAGCTGGCCAGGGAAGGCGTGCGCCAGCACCCGCTCGACCCTGCCACCGCCCAGTTCATCAACCTGCAGCTGGCCACCCAGGAACAGGCCCACCTCGCCTGGCAGGGCAATCTATGGCCGGGCCAGCCGCTGCAGCTGGACGTACAGCGCGATACGCGCGAAGGCCACGAGGAAACGGGTGAACACGACACGCCCTGGCACAGCCGCCTGCGTCTGCGCTTTCCCCTGCTCGGCGAACTGGACGCTCGCCTGAGCCTGGCCGGGGATCGCCTGCAGGTACAGTTCGCGGCCGGCAGCGAAGACAGCGCAGCCCTGCTGCGCCGCCACCTGGACAGCCTGGCCGGCGCGCTCGAGGCCGCCGGCATGTCCTTGACAGGCTTCGAAGTCCACCGGCTTCCCAACGATGACTGAGCCGAAGAAGGGGCCGCCCCGGCGCCAGAGCGCGGTCGCCCTTGCCTACGGCAACGGCGACCCGGCGCCGAAGGTCGTGGCCAAGGGCCAGGGCCTGGTGGCCGAGCAGATCATGCGCCGCGCGCAGGAAGCCGGCGTATTCGTCCACGAATCGAAGGAACTGGTCGGGCTCCTGATGGGCGTGGACCTCGACCGCGAGATCCCGCCTGCCCTGTACCGCGCAATTGCGGAACTGTTAGCATGGCTATATCATATCGAGTCGGCTCAGCTGCACGGAGTCCCGCCCCCGCCAGCGCCCGACCCGACGCCTCACCTCAACCTTGAACCGCCAGCGCAAGCCGGAACGAAGAAGTCATCATGAATGATCAGGAGCTGGAGAAATGGCGCGACTACGAGGTGAAGTCGCGCCGTGAAGTCGTGGCATTGCTGCACCAGATCGGCGAGAAGCACCAGCTGGTACGCATGCTGGTCAGAGGCGAGGCCGATGTTTGCGTCACCACCTTGCTCGCCGTCGATCCGGTCACGCACACCATGGTCCTCGACCGCTCGATCGAGCGCATGCAGAACGAGCGCATCCTCGAAGCCGGCACGCTGCGCTGCGACACCTCGCTCGACAAGATCCGCATCCTGTTCACCGCCGCGAACCTGCGCCCCACCCTGTTCGAAGGCAAGGCCGCCCTGTGCGCCGATATTCCCGCGAGCCTGATTCGCCTGCAGCGCCGCCAGTTCTACCGGATGGAGACACCGGTGTCGAATCCGGTGCGCGCGATCCTGCCGCTGCCGCTCGAGCCCGCCGCCGAGACCGGCGCTGCTTCCGCCGCATTCCCGCTGCATGACATCAGCTGCGGCGGCATCGCCATCTTCGACAGCACATTCCAACTCGACAACACTATCGGTGTAAGGTTTCCCAACTGCCGCATCGAGCTGCCCGAGATCGATCCGGTCACGGTGGCGTTGGAAGTACGCTACTCGCAAGACCTGACCCTGCTGAACAACAAGAGCAAGCGCCGCATCGGCCTGCAGTTCGCCGACATCTCGCGCGGCGACGCCGCCAGCGTGCAGCGTTACATCACCAGGCTCGAACGCGAGCGGAACGCGCGCCTCGCCGGCCTGTCGTGAGCATGTACACATAGTATTTTCTACCAACGAAACCACATGGCTGCACCTGGCCTCAGCGCAAGCGAACAGCCGGCACAAGCTGGAACAAAGAAGTCATCATGAATGATCAGGAACTGGAAAACTGGCACGACTACGAGGTGACGTCGCGCCGTGAAATCGTGGCGCTGCTGCGTCGGAGCGGCGAAAAGCGCCAATTGGTGCGCATGCGGGTCAAGGGCGACGCCGACGTCTGCATCACCGCCGTCCTCGACGTCGATCCCGACACCAATAGCATCGTGCTCGACCGTTCTGTCGAGCGCCTGCAGAACGAGCGCATCCTCGAAGCCGGTACGGTGCATTGCGAAACCTCGCTCGATAAGATCCGCATCTTGTTCAGCGTCGAGAACCTGCGCTACACGATGCACCAGGGCAAAGACGCGTTGCGCGCCGATATCCCCTCGAGCCTGATCCGCCTGCAGCGCCGCGAGTACTACCGGATGGAGACGCCGCTCTCGAATCCGGTACGCGCGGTCATTCCTCTGCCGCCCGCGCTCGGCGCCGGCAGCGGCATGTTTCCGCTGCACGATATCAGCTGCGGCGGCGTTGCCATCCTCGACAACAAGCTCCAGCTTGGCGCGGCGATCGGCACGACCATTCCCGACTGCCGCATCGAGCTGCCCGAGACCGGCCCGGTCATCGTTTCTCTGCAGGTGCGCAATGTCCTCGACTTCACTTTGCTGAACAACAAGACCAACCGCCGTTTCGGCATGCAGTTCGTCGACCTGTCGCGCGGCGGCATGGCAGGAGTACAGCGCTTCATTACCAAGCTCGAACGCGAGCGCAATGCTCGCCTGGCCGGCCTCGCCTGAGCCGGCGGGCCGGCCTCAGGCCTGCAGGCCGGTCGCAGAGCCGGCCCCGCCAGGGCGGATCAGTCCGCGCTGAGCCGCGACCACCACCGCATGGGTGCGCGCGGTGGCGTCCAGCTTGCTCATCACACCCTTCACATGGGTCTTCACGGTGCCCACTCCAATGCCGAGCTGACGCGCGATCGACTTGTTGCAGCAGCCCTGCGCCAGCAGCTGCAGCACGTCGGTCTCGCGTCCGGTGAGCGACTCGCGGGTAAGGCTGTCGGCCACGCTGCGCGTCATCGACTCGCTCAGGTAGCGCTGGCCGCGCGCCAGCTGCTCGACCGCGTGCGCCAGTTCGTCGGTGCCGCAGGACTGCAGCAGGTAGCCGGCCACGCCGGCATCCATCGCCAGCCGCACTTCCCACTCCTTGTCGAACTGGGTCACCACCAGCACGACCGGCGCCAGGCTGCCGGCGGGCGGCTTGCGCGCCAGCTTGATGCCGGTGTCGTAATCGGTCACCAGCACGCGCGCGACACGCTGCGCCTCGGTCTGGGCCAGGTGCGTGGTGACGCGCAGGCCGGGCTGGTCGGCCAGGATGGCATGCAGCCCGACCGTCATGATCGGGTCGGCGTGCATGATATGGACGGCGGAAGAGATCGGTTGCATGTGCATACTCCGGCAGAAGGCGGCGGACCACGGCGGCCTCGGGCGGCCAACAGCCGACATATTGAAACGACAAGAACGGCAAATCAAGTAATGGATTGTAATGACCGGTCAATATGCATGCCATCCGCATAGTCACCTATGCACACTGGGAGGATGCATGGGATATACTTTCCGGATATGCGCCTGACTTCCTTTACCGACTACACTTTGCGGACCCTGCTCCACCTCGGCAGCAATCCGGGGCGGCTCGTCACGATCCAGGAAATCGCGGACCTGCACAGCATCTCGAAGAACCACCTGATGAAGGTCGTGCACGAGCTGGGCCGCAACGGCGTCATCGAGACCATCCGCGGTCGCAACGGCGGCTTCCGCCTGGCGCACAAGCCGGAAGACATCAACATCGGCGCGGTGGTGCGCCAGAGCGAGAGCGATTTCTACATGGCCGAATGCTTCGACCCGGGCGGCAACCCGTGCGGGTTGGTCAAGGCCTGTGCGCTCAAGGGCGTGCTCACCAGCGCCACCTCGGCCTATCTCGCCGAACTGGACCGCCATACCCTGGCCTCGCTGCTGCCGGAACCGGCGCCGCGCGACGGCAGCATTCCGGTCACCTTCCACCGCAAGGAATCGCAGGCGGCCTGAGCCCTCTCCTCTCGACGGGGTCAGGTCTGACATTTAGACACGGCCTGAGCAGTACACCTCGATGACGCTCGAGCTCGTGTCCGAATGTCAGACCTGACCCCGGTTCGCAGAAAAAAACCGGCCATGCGGCCGGTTGCTTTTACGCGGATGGTCAGGCTTACACCTGCATGTTCATGATGTCGTGATAGGCTGACACCAGTTTGTTGCGCACTTGCACCGTTCCCTGGAAAGCGATGCTGGATTTCTGCATCGCGATCATCGTGTCGGACAGGCTCACGGTATCATCCCCCATCGCAAAGCGCTTGCCGAGTTCTTGCGCATTCTTCTGGGTATCGCTCACTTGCTGGAGCGAGGTCTTCAGGGCGTCGGCAAAGTCGAGCTTGGCAACGCCGCCCTGGGGCGTCACATTGCCCAGGCCGGCAGGCGCAACCGGGCCGGCCGCCGGCTTGGTCGCCGCGGCCTTCAGCTGTTCCATCATCGCCTGGATGCGGCTGCTGTCAATGCTGCCGATTCCGCCAATACTCATCGTTCGCTCCTGCTTGCGGGGGATTCAATTTGTTCAGGCTGCGAGATTACCAGCGCCTGGACAAATCCCTCGCGTGAAGAAGCATGGAATTCCACCCCTATTTCAGGGTTTGAATGTTGCCCTGTGGCTTCATAATTGCGGCTAATCTCCCTATTCCCCCCATCACTTACCGACCATGGCAGCAGTTGCTGATGAACTGATCGACACCCCGGCGCCCGAACAAGAGGCGAAACAGGGCTTTTTGCAGACCACCATGGGCAAGCGCGTCGCCATCGGCGGCGGGATCGCGCTGGTCAGCGCCATCATGATCGCGCTGTGGATGTGGAGCCAGGCGCCGGAATACCGCGTGCTGTTCTCGAATTACAGCGACCGCGACGGCGGCGCCATCACCGCCTCGCTCGACCAGATGGGGGTCAAGTACAAGTTCTCGGATGGTGGCAGCGCGATCCTGGTGCCCGCCGAGCAGATCCACGACCTGCGCCTGAAGCTCGCCGCGCAAGGCCTGCCCAAGGGCGGCAACGTCGGCTTCGAACTGATGGAAAACCAGAAACTGGGCGTGTCGCAGTTCCTGGAACAGGTGAACTACCAGCGCTCGCTGGAAGGCGAACTGGCGCGCTCGATCCAGTCGCTTGGCCCGGTGAGCAGCGCGCGCGTGCACCTGGCCATGCCGAAGCCCTCGGTCTTCGTGCGCGACCAGCAAAAGCCCACCGCGTCGGTGGTATTGACCCTGCAGTCGGGCCGCGCGCTCGACCCGGGCCAGGTCAGCGCCATCGTCCACCTGGTCGCTTCGAGCGTGCCGGAACTCACCGTCGGCAACGTCACCGTGGTCGACCAGAACGGCAACCTGCTGTCGGACACGTCGAACAAGGGTCCCGGCCACAAGGGCCTGGATGCCACCCAGCTCAAGTACGTCGAGCAGGTCCAGCAGAACATCATCAAGCAGGTCGAGTCGATCATCGCCCCGCTGGTCGGCAAGGAAAACGTGCGCGCCGAAGCAACCGCCGAGATCGACTTCGCCCAGGTCGACACCGCCGCCGAGATGTACAAGCCGAATTCGCCGCCGGAACCGCAGGCGATCCGCAGCCAGCAGACCTCGGAATCGACCCAGCCGGGCGCCGGCGCTTCCGGCATCCCGGGCGCGCTGTCGAACCAGCCGCCGGGCGTGGCCACCGCGCCGATCGACGGCCAGCCGGTAGCCGGCGCGGCTCCGGCAGCCGGTGGACCGACGCGCAAGGACGCGACCACCAACTACGAAGTCGACAAGACCATCCGCTACGAACAGCGCCCGATGGGCGGCATCAAGCGCCTGACGGTGGGCGTGGTGGTGAACTACCGCCGCGCGATCGACCAGAAGACCGGCAGGATCACGGTCAGGCCGCTGGCGGCCGCCGAAGTCGCCCAGATCAACGAACTGGTCAAGCAGGCGATGGGCTACTCGCAGGATCGCGGCGACACCCTGAACGTGACCAACGCCCCGTTCGACGGCGTCGACCGCCCGGACGACACGCCTCCTAGCCTCGACTGGTGGCGCGACCCGGCCAACCTGCCGCTGGCCAAGGAGATCGGCAAGTACCTGCTGCTGTTCGCGGTGCTGGCCTTCCTCTACTACCGGATCCTGCTGCCGCTGATGCGCCCGGCGATCAAGAAGTTCGACCAGGTAACCGCCCTGCCGCCGGAACCGGAAGAGAAAACAATATCCGGAGATAAAGACGAGTCCAATCCGGAAGTGCTCGAGGAGCAGGAAGTCGAACGCCGCGCCCAGGGCTACCGGGCGAACCTGCAGATGGCGCAGGATCTGGCCCGCCAGGACCCACGCATCGTTGCAAACGTAATCAAGGCATGGTTGGGAACAAATGAGTGACAAGGACAAGGAAGGCGTACACCAGGCAGCGATCCTGATGCTGGCGCTGGGCGAAGCGGAAGCGGCTGAAGTGATGAAGTTCCTGGGCCCCCGCGAAGTGCTGAAACTTGGCGCCGCGATGGCCCAGATGAAATCGGTACAACACAACGACGTGGTCAAGGTGCTGGAAAACTTCGTCGAAGAGACCAACCTGCATTCGAACGTTGGCCTCGATTCGGACGAGTACATCCGCCAGGTACTGACCAAGGCACTGGGCGACGACAAGGCGACTGTGCTGCTCAACCGCATACTGGGAGGCAAGGACGCTTCGGGCATCGAAAGCCTGAAGTGGATGGACGCCCCCTCGGTGGCGGAGCTGATTCGCAACGAGCATCCGCAGATCGTCGCGACCATCCTGGTGCATCTCGAGCGCGACCAGGCTTGTGAGATTCTCGGACATTTTACCGATCGGCTGCGCAACGACGTGGTGCTGCGCATCGCCACGCTGGACGGGGTGCAGCCGGCCGCCCTGCGCGAGCTGAACGACGTGTTGACCAAGCTATTGTCGGGTAACGAGAATATCAAGAAATCGTCGCTGGGGGGCGTGCGCACCGCAGCCGAGATCCTGAACTTCATGAGCGGCGACCAGGAAGCATCAGTCATGGATAACATCAAGAATTACGACAACGACATGGCGCAAAAAATCATGGACGAGATGTTCGTGTTTGATAACATCATCGACATCGAGGACCGCGGCATCCAGCTGCTGCTGCGCGAAGTGCAGTCAGAGATGCTGATCATCGCACTGAAGGGCGCGTCGCAGGACCTGCGCGAGAAGATCTTCAAGAACATGTCGCAGCGTGCCGGCGAGATGATGCGCGAAGATCTGGAATCGAAAGGCCCGGTGCGTTTGTCGGAAGTGGAATCCCAGCAGAAACAGATCCTGCAGATCGTGCGCCGCCTGGCGGACGAGGGCCAGATCGTGCTGGGTGGTAAAGGCGAGGATTCGTTCGTCTGATGATTCCAAAAGAACAGCAAAGCGCCTATCAGCGCTGGGAAATGACCTCGTTCGGCGACGAGCGCCCGGGCACCCAGGCGCGCCGCGCCGCCATGGCCCCGCCATCGCCGACGGCACGGCAAACCGTGGAGACGGTGCCCCATATCGCGCTGCCGACCGCCGAGGAACTGGAAGCGATCCGCGAGCAGGCGCGCGCCGAGGGCCATGCCGAGGGCCTGATCGAGGGCCACGCCGCCGGCCATGCCGAGGGCTATGCGGACGGCGCCCGGGCTGGCCAGATCGAAGCGGAGGGCGAGCTGGAACACCTGCGCGCGATCGCCGCGACCTTCAGCGAGGCCGTCATGCAGGCCGACGAGACCATCGCCCACGATGTGCTAGAACTGGCCCTGCGCCTGGCGCGCGGCATGGTGCGCACGGCCTTCGAGGTGCGCCCGGAACTGATCCTGCCGGTGGTGCAGGAAGCGATCGGCTACCTGCCGGTGCTGACCCAGCCGGCCACCTTGAGCCTGAATCCGCTCGACGCCGAGATCGTGCGCCAGGCCATGGGCCAGGAACTGGTCAAGGGCGGCTGGCGCATCGTGGAAGACGCCCAACTGGCGCGCGGCGGCTGCAAGGTCGATACCGCCAGCAACCAGATCGACGCGCAGGCGCAGGCGCGCTGGGCGCGGCTGACGCATGCGCTGCAGTCCAACGTCGATTGGCTGGCATGACGGCTCAAACCACCGACCGCCACACCGCCCGCTGGAAATCCTTCATCAAGGACTGCGACTCCCTGGTCGGCCTGGCCGAGCCGATTCAGGTCTCGGGCCGCGTCACGCGCGTGGCCGGCCTGGTGATGGAATGCGTGGGCCTCAAGCTCGCCGTCGGCAGCGCCTGCACCATCCCCGTCGCCAATGGCCAGAAGATCGAGGCCGAGGTGGTCGGCTTCGAGGGCGAGCGCCTGTTCCTGATGCCGCAGAGCGACGTCGAAGGCGTGGTGCCCGGCTCGCGCGTGTTCCCGGTCGAATCGGCGCTGCCCAAACCGGGCACCGTGCAGCATCCGCGCCGGCGCCCGAGCGACCGCGCGCGCCACCTGCCGGTCGGCATGCAGCTGCTGGGCCGCGTGGTGGACGGCGCCGGCCGCCCGCTGGACGGCAAGGGTCCGCTCGGCACCGACGAAGTCGGCCCGCTGAACGCGCGCCCGATCAACCCGCTCGACCGCGCCCCGATCTCGGAAACCCTGGACGTCGGCGTGCGCGCCATCAATGCCATGCTGACGGTCGGCCGCGGCCAGCGTCTCGGCCTGTTCGCCGGCACCGGCGTCGGCAAGTCGGTCCTGCTGGGGATGATCGCACGCTACACCACCGCCGACGTCATCGTGGTCGGCCTGATCGGCGAACGCGGACGCGAAGTCAAGGAATTCATCGAGCAGATCCTGGGACCGGAAGGTCGCGCCCGTTCGGCCGTGGTGGCCGCCCCGGCCGACTCCCCGCCCCTGATGCGCCTGCAGGGCGCTGCCTATGCCACCGCGATCGCCGAACACTTCCGCGAGCAGGGCAAGAACGTCCTCCTGATCATGGATTCGCTGACCCGCTACGCGATGGCGCAGCGCGAGATCGCCCTGGCGATCGGCGAGCCGCCCGCCACCAAAGGCTATCCGCCGTCGGTGTTCGCCAAGCTGCCGGTGCTGGTGGAGCGCGCCGGCAACGGCGTCGAAGGCGGCGGCTCGATCACCGCCTTCTACACCGTGCTGTCCGAAGGCGACGATCAACAAGACCCGATTGCGGATGCGGCGCGCGGCATCCTGGACGGCCACATCGTCCTGAACCGCCACCTGGCCGAAGCCGGCCACTACCCGGCGATCGACATCGAACAGTCGATCTCGCGGGCCATGCACTCGATTACCTCGCACGAGCACCAGCTGGCCGCGCGCAAGCTCAAGCAGCTGTACTCGCGCTACCAGCGCTCGCGCGACCTGATCAGCGTGGGCGCCTACGCCGCCGGCAGCGACCCGGTGCTGGACCTGGCGATCGCCAAGCACGAGCAGATCGAACAGTTCCTGTGCCAGGAAATCCACGACAACGCGGGCATGCTGGAAAGCTTGGGGCAATTAAGCGCTCTATTCCAGTGATTGGAAAATGCCGGGCGGAACTATACTCTGACCCATTATGGCCACTTCCTCCGCCCTCGAGACACTGATCGACCTTGCGCAGCGCGATTCCGACGCGATCGCCAAGCGCCTGGGCGCGGCCCTCAAGGCCGTGGAAGAAGCCGAACAGAAGCTGGTGATGCTCGACGGCTACCGCGACGAGTATGTCCACAAGTTCGACGCGGCCCAGATGGCGGGCATCACGCCCTTCGCCTACCACAACTTCGTGGCCTTCATCGGCAAGCTGGACAACGCCATCGTCGGCCAGCGCGAAGTGATCAAGCACGCGCAGTACAAGGCGGACGTGGAAAAGCAGGCATGGCAGGAAAGCGAGCGCAAGCGCCTGTCCTACCGCACCCTGAACGAACGCGCCGCAAGCGCGGCGCTGGCGCTCGAGAACAAGCGCGACCAGAAACTGATGGACGACCACGCAGCCCGTGGCGCCCGCTACAAACAACGCTAAGGTCCCCATGACGATGCAGACGACCACCCTTCCGTTCCAGGTCTCCGGCGCCAGCGCGCTGGCCCAGCCGCAAGCTCAGTTGCCTCGTTCCGCCGGCGCCGGCGTGCAGGCCCCCGAGGCCGGGCAGTTCAGCGCCACGCTGTCGCGCGCCATGGCGCCGGCGCCGGCGCCGCTCCCCGCTCCGGCCAACAAGCCGGCCGCGCCCGCGAAGCAGGCCGACAAGCCGGCCGCCCAGGGACCGCAACCTGCGGCACGCGAGCCGGCCAGGCAGAACGAAGCATCGTCCGATGAGCCACCGGCGGCGCAAGGCGCGGCCGGCACCGGACCGGGCGCCCCCGCCGAGGACGCGGCCGCCGCCGCGGAATCGGCGAACGCCGCCAACGCGGCGACCGCCCCGGTGACCGACATGCTCGCCTTCATGGCTGCACTGATCCAGCCGCCTGCGGCCACACCGGCCGCCCCGGCCGCCCCGGCCGCGGCCGAGTCGGCGGCCGGCGGCGCCGGCCCGCAGCTCACCGCGCTCCAGTCCGCGTTCGCGAAACTCGAGGCCGCGGACGGCAACGCGGGCGCCACGGATCCGCTGGCAGCCGCCGACGAGGCGGCCGGCTTCTCGCTGGTTGCCGGCGTGCAGACCACCAGCCGGGAAAGCGCCGACCTGCGCGGGCAGCAACAACAGGCCGCGCTGGCTGCCGCGCCCGTGGATGCGGGCACGCCACAGCTGCGCGACGCCGCCGCCAACGCCAACGCCACAGCGAAGTTCGAGGCGTCTCTGCCTTCCCTTACCCAGCTGCAGGCCCAGGCCGCCAAGCTCGACAGTGTGCCGAACCCGAGCGCCCTGCCGGGCGACCGCATCCCGGCGCGCCTCGGCACCCAGGCCTGGGACAACCAGGTCAGCCAGCGCATCGTCTACATGGTGGGCAAGGAACAGGCCGCGACCCTGACGCTGAACCCGCCGGACCTCGGTCCGGTGCAGGTGGTGCTCAACGTGAGCAACGACGGGGCCAGCGTGGCCTTCTCGTCGAACCAGCAGGAAGTGCGGCAGGCCCTGGAAAACGCTCTCCCGCGCCTGCGCGAGATGATGGGCGAGAGCGGCATCGCGCTCGGTAACGCGACCGTCGATGCCGGCATGCCGGACGGGCGCCAGGCGCAGCAGGATGGCGAGCGCCGCCATGCCAACGGTGGTGGTCTTGGCAATGCGGGCGGCACGGTCGCGGCGGGCGATGACGCCGCTGCGCGGCCGGCTACCCGGACCGTGAGCCTGGGTGACAACGGGCTGGTCGATACCTTCGCTTAATCATAACGTAGGGTGGGCGGGGGAAAAGAGTCCGGTGGACTGTTTTCCCGCCCACGCGGCGATAGTTATCAGCAAGATCAACGAGCACGAAATCGGAGCCATTGCGTATTACCGCGTGGGCGGCAAAGCCGCCCACCCTACCAAACCGTCAAGACGAAGGCGCAACAATCACCCGGATTAACCACCGTTCTCCCCTCTTTTCCGGGCTTGGCGGGTTGGGTTTCCCCGCGATAATGCCATAATGACGGAATCATTCTTTTAGGCAGTAAAGAGGCATCTCGATGGCGCAAGCAAAACCAAAGGCCGACCCGAAGGCGGACGCAGCGGCAGCTCCGGCCGGCTCCAAGAAGAAGCTGATCGTGATCGCGGCGGCCGCCGTGCTGCTGCTCGGCGGCGCCGGTGGCGCGGCCTGGTACTTCATGCAGGGTGGCGACGGGGCGGCCGCGCACGAGAGCCCGAAGGAATCGAAGAAGAAGAAAAAGAAGGAAGGCGTCAAGCCGGAGTACGTGCCGGTCGAGGCCTTCACGGTCAACCTGCAGCCGGAGAATGGCGAGCAGTACCTGCAGGTGCAGTTCACCCTGCAGGTGGCGGGCACGGAACAGGCAACCCTGGTCAAGGACAACATGGCGATCGTGCGCAACCGCGTGCTGCTGCTCCTGTCGGGCAAGCGGGCATCGGAGATCAGCACGGTCCAGGGCAAGCAGCAGCTCGCCGCCGAGATCCAGGCGATCGTGCAGGAACCCTTCGACAAGGACGGCGACGAGCAGGACGTCACCGACGTATTGTTCACCTCCTTCATCATCCAGTAACTGAAGCACCATGGCCGATAATTTCCTCTCACAGGAAGAAGTCGATGCCCTCTTAAAAGGGGTCAACGGCGATCAGGACGACATTGCGGCGCCTGAAGACACCTCGGTCGTACGCACCTATAACCTGGCCACGCAGGAGCGGATCGTCCGCGGCCGCATGCCGACGCTCGAGATCATCAACGAGCGTTTCGCCAGGTATCTGCGGGTTGGCCTGTTCAATTTCCTGCGCCGCAGCGCCGAGGTCTCGGTGGGCTCGGTGCGGGTCTCGAAGTACAGCGAGTTCATCCGCAACCTGGTGGTCCCCACCAACCTCAACCTGATCCACATGAAGCCGCTGCGCGGCACGGCGCTGATGGTATTCGACCCGGGCCTCGTGTTCCTGCTGGTGGACAATCTGTTCGGCGGCGACGGCCGCTTCCACACCCGCGTGGAAGGCCGCGACTTCACCCAGACCGAGCAGCGCATCATCATGCGCATCCTCGACATCGTGTTCGAGGCCTATGCCAAGTCGTGGGAGCCGGTGTACCCGATCGAGTTCGAGTACATCCGTTCCGAAATGAACACGCAGTTCGCCAACATCGCAACCCCGAACGAGGTCGTGGTGTCCTGCACCTTCACCGTCGAACTCGGTTCGGTGTCGGGCCAGATCCACTTCTGCATGCCCTATTCCATGATCGAGCCGATCCGCGACGCGCTGACCTCGAGCATCCAGGGCGAAGCCCTGGAAGTCGACAGGCGCTGGGTGCGCCTGATGACCCAGCAGATCCAGGTCGCCGAAGTCGAGCTGGTGGCGGTGCTGGGCGAAGGCCGGGCCAACTTCGACGAGATCCTCAACATGAAGATCGGCGACATCATCCCGATCACGGTCCCGGAAACCCTGCAGGCGACCGTGGACGGCGTGCCGGTGATGGACTGCAGCTACGGCGTCTTCAACGGCCAGTACGCGCTGAAGGTCGAGAAGCTGCTCGCCAACAGCGACAATTTCAAATAACAGAACGAACCGCGCGGGCCTAAAGGGCCGGCGAGCAACAGGAGAGCACCATGTCCGATACCCAGGATGACCAGAGCGCACTCGACGACGATTGGGGCGCGGCGATTGCCGAACAGGCCGCGGCCGAAGCGGCTGCGCTCGAACGCCAGCAACAGCAGCAGGCCACCGCCACCGCGGCCGTGTTCAAGGATTTCTCGAACAAGGGCACGCGCAACGACACGCCGAACGACATCGACTTCATCCTCGACATCCCGGTCCAGCTGACCGTGGAACTCGGCCGCACCAAGATCGCGATCAAGAACCTGCTGCAACTGGCGCAAGGCTCCGTGGTCGAGCTCGACGGCCTGGCCGGCGAGCCGATGGACGTGCTGGTCAATGGTTGCCTGATCGCACAGGGCGAGGTCGTGGTCGTGAACGACAAGTTCGGTATCCGTCTGACTGATATCATTACGCCATCGGAACGGATTAGAAAACTGAATAAATGACCTCGCGCAACGTCGCCAATCGCAAGCTTCCCGTAGGGTGGGCGGGTCTCCCGCCCACGCGTTCAAACTCGGCCAGATCTGCCTGCGCGATGTTGCACCCGCTAACTATCACCGCGTGGGCAGGAGACCTGCCCACCCTACGGATGATCGCAGCAGCGCTGCTGTTTGCGCCGCTTGCAGCTTGTGCGGCACCAGTCGTGGCCGATCAGGCACCTGCAGTCCAGCAGGCAGCACCGCGCGCCGAACCCGCCGCTCCCGCCACCGCACCGGTTCCGGTTCCGGCCACTGCATCGCAAGACACCCAGCCCCTGCCGCGCGGCGCCACCACCACCGGTCGCCCGGCCACGCCGGCCCGTCCCGCGCCGTCCGGCCCGGTCTCGACGCCGGTGCAGTCGCCCGGCCCGGCGCCGGCAGGTAGCGTCCCGGCCGCGGCGGCCGAACAGCCCGCCACCGCTCCTGCCCCGGCAGCCACCACGCCCGCCCAGCGCCCGTCCCAGGTCGTGATGCCGACGCCGAGCGCGCCGGCCACCGGCAGCCTGCTGCAGACCATCCTGGCCTTGATGCTGGTGCTCGGTCTGCTGCTCGGTCTGGCCTGGTTCATGAAACGCTTCGGTGCGCGCGTCATGGGCGCCAGCGCCAACGTGAAGCTGGTCGGCGCGCTCAACATCGGCGGGCGCGAACGCATCATGGTGGTCGAGGTGGGCAACCAGTGGATCGTCGTCGGCGCCTCGCCGGGACGTGTCAATGCCCTTGCCACCATGCCGCGCCAGGAAGGCGCACAGGAGGACAGCGCCACGCTGACTCCTCACGCAGCGAGCGCCGGCAGCTTCGGCGACTGGCTCAAGAACACGATAGACAAACGTAATGCGAAATAAGAAATTCCTGCTGGGTGCGGGCATGCTCGCCCTGGCGCTGCTGCCGCTGGCCGCACTGGCCCAGCCCGGCATCCCGGCCTTCACTACCAGCGCGGCCCCGGGCGGCGGCACGCAGTATTCGCTGCCGGTCCAGACCCTGATCCTGCTCACGGCGCTGACCTTCCTGCCGGCCGCGCTCCTGATGATGACGGCGTTCACCCGCATCATCATCGTGCTGTCGCTGCTGCGCCAGGCGCTCGGCACCCAGACCGCGCCGCCCAACCAGGTGATGGTCGGGCTGGCGCTGTTCCTGACCTTCTTCGTGATGGGCCCGACGTTTGACCGCGCCTACACCGAGGCCTACCTTCCGCTGGAGCAGAACCGGATCCAGATGAGCGAGGCGCTCGACCGGGGTGTGGTGCCGTTCAAGGAATTCATGATCAAGCAGACCCGCCAGTCCGACCTGGCGCTGTTCGTCAAGATCTCGCGCTCGCCCGCGCTGCAGGGTCCCGAGGACGTGCCGCTGCGGGTCCTGATCCCGGCCTTCGTCACCAGCGAGCTGAAGACCGCTTTCCAGATCGGCTTCGCGATCTTCATCCCCTTCCTCATCATCGACATGGTGGTGGCTTCGGTGCTGATGGCGATGGGTATGATGATGATGTCCCCTGCCGTGATCTCGCTGCCGTTCAAGCTGATGCTGTTCGTGCTGGTGGACGGCTGGCAGCTGCTGCTGGGTTCGCTGACCCAGAGTTTCTACTAGGAGGCGCGCATGACTCCCGAATCCGTCATGACCATGGGCCGCACCGCGATGGAGATCACGCTGATGGTCTCCGCCCCGCTGCTGCTGGTGGCGCTGATCATCGGCCTGATCATCTCGATCTTCCAGGCCGCCACCCAGATCAACGAAGCGACCCTGTCCTTCATCCCGAAGCTGGTCGGCGTGTTCATCGCCCTGGTGCTGGCCGGGCCGTGGATGCTGTCCGTGATGCTCGACTACATGCGCGGGGTCTTCACCGGCATTCCCGGCCTGATCGGGTAAGCGGGAGAACGCACGCGTGCTGAGCCTCACCACGGGCGAAATGAATGCCTGGATCGCGGGACTGATATGGCCGCTCACGCGCATCCTCGGCCTGGTCGCCGCGGCGCCGGTGTTCGGCAATGCCGGCGTGCCGATGTCGATCAAGGTCGCGCTCGGCGTGCTGCTGGCCAGCGTGATCGCCCCCACCGTCCCCGAGATTCCCGCGGTCGACCCGGGCTCCTGGGCCGGCATCCTGATCCTGGTGAAGGAACTCCTGATCGGCGTGGCGATGGGCTTCGCGATGCGTATCGTGTTCGCCGCCATCGAATATGCCGGCGAGGTGGCCAGCATGACCATGGGCCTGGGCTTCGCGGTGTTCTTCGATCCGTCCTCCAGGGGCCGCTCGGCGGCCGTGGCCCAGTTCCTGGCACTGGTGGCGACCATGGCCTTCCTGGCCGTGAACGCCCACCTGGTGCTGCTGGCGGCGCTGGCCGAAAGCTTCCATGCGCTGCCGATCTCGAGCACTCCGTTCTCGGGCAACGCGCCGCTGGAGCTGGCGCGCTGGGGCGGCAAGATCTTCGCCACCGGACTGCAGCTGTCGCTGCCGATCGTGGCCGCGCTCCTGGTCACCAACGTGGCGCTCGGCATCCTGACGCGCGCCGCCCCGCAGCTGAACATCTTCGGTATCGGCTTCCCGGTGACCCTGGGCGTGGGCTTCCTGACCCTGAGCCTGGCCATGCCCTACCTCGGCATGCCGATCGTGAACCTGTTCAATGAGGGGATCGAGAAGGGGCGCGCGGTGCCGCGTGCGGGGGCGGTGCGCAATGCCGCGCCGCCGCCGGCGCCGGCGGCGCCCAACCCGGTGCAGGCTGCGCCGGGTTAGTCCGGCGCGCCAGCGAAACCGGTTTTTCGGTTAGGGTAGCGGCATGACGATGACCCACCGACTACTCGCGGCCAGCCTGATTGCCGCAATCTCCCTGGCTGCGGCTGCGGCGCCCACCCCGCCCGCCGTGCGTGCCGAAATCGACGCCCTGATGGCGAAGATGAGCGCGTCGAACTGCCAGTTCGAGCGCAACGGCAGCTGGCACAATGCTGCCGACGCCCGTAAGCACCTGCTGCGCAAACTGGACTACATCGAGAAGCGCCGCGAGACGCTCGCCAGCGCCGAGCAGTTCATCGACGTCGCCGCCTCGAAAAGCAGCTTCTCGGGCAAGCCCTACCGGGTCAAGTGCGGCGCCGCGGAACCGGTCAACAGCCAGGTCTGGCTGAACCGGGAGCTGAAGGCGCTGCGCGCCGCCGGCCAGAAGGCCAGGCCCTGAGCGCGCTTGTGCCTGGACAAGCGGTCGCTTGCGTCCCGCCCCGAAAATTATTTGCCACAATCAAATAGTGCTAAGGTAACTACTTTCACTACTCGAGGGCGATCATGTTCAAGAAACTGGCAGCGGAAGCACTGGGCATCAGCGATATCGGCGTCATCATCGGGCCGGCCGACTACAACAAGGTCGACGCGGACGACTACCTGTTCAGCGAGGACGGCGAACAGATCTTCTTCCTCATCAAGAGCAAGAAGGACGAGTACTGCTTCACCAACCTGGCCTTGATCCACGTGGACGGCGATTCGGCCGTGTCCTCGAAGCGCTCGATCAAGCGCTACGACTATGCCTCGCACCAGATCTCCGGCGTGAGCATCGAGACCGCAGGCACGCTGGACATGGACATCGAACTCAAGTTCAGCCTGGACAACACGGTATTCTCGATCGACGTCAAAAAAGCCCACATCGAACAGCTCAAGGACATCTACAAGGCCTTGATCACCATCGGCAAGCAGCAACAGCGCGACGCGGTCTGCCGCGACAATGCCTTGCGCGCGCTCGATGCCACGGCCTCGGTGCACAAGCTGAACGTCGCTCCCGGCGAGAACGGCCTGGTCGGCCTGTACGGCGACCTGCTGGCGGCCCTGAACACCGCCATGTTCGACACCCACACCAAGCGCGATTTCAGCGACGTGTTCAGCAAGTACATCCACAACTAAAATCACGGGGGGGCAGGTCTGACATTCGAAATCACGGGGGTCAGGTCTGACATTCGGACACGAACTCGAGCATTGTATTGCTCAGCCCGTGTCTTAATGTCAGACCTGACCCCCATAATAGAAAGACCAGGCCGAAGCCTGGTCTTTTGCAATCATCTAAACCTTCAGACGATTAGTAGGTGTAGCTTGCAGCGATGCCGAAGCGGCGGAACTGCGGCGACGTCGTGCTCCAGCCACCGCGCCAGTTGATCGGACGCTCGCGGTCGAACACGTTATTGACATATGCAGTCAGGTTCAGGTGCGGAATGCCAGTGTAGGCCAGCGAGTAGTTCCAGGTGGTGTTGCTGCCAATGCGGCCGCAGACGTCCATGTACTGGGCGGCGACTTTCTGGGTCGCGCAGTACGTCGGCTGGTCGATGCTGTTCGAGCTGTAGCTACTGGTGAAGTTGGCAGTCACGGCGTGGTCGAAGCTGCCGCGCTTCACGTAGGCCTTGGCGACCGCGACCAGGCGCGGGCCTTCGTCATAGGTGCCTTTCTGGTTCGGGCCATAGGCGTTGTCGGTGACGCTGAAGGTCTGGAACTTCCACACGTAGCTACCATCGAGGGTCAGGCGCACGTTCTGGCCCAGCACGTTGAAGCGGCCCTTGGTGTCGAAGTCGAAGCCCTGCACGCGGGTGCGGCCGCTGTTGACGTACGGGTTGTAGATCATGCCCAGTTGGCCAACCGAGTACTTCAGGTCGGTGTTCGGCGCATACTTGCGCACCAGCGCCAGGAACTGGTTGTCGGCAGCGCTGCTGTCGATACGGACCAGCTGGCCAGCCGGCAGGCTGTCTTCGCCACGCAGGATGTCGACAACCGAACGGCTGCCGATCTCGTTACGACGCTCGATGAAGTAGTAGTCCAGGCCTACGCTCCAGTTCTTGATCGGCTCGAAGATCATGCCGGCGGTCAGCGAGCGCGAGGTCTCCGGCTTCAGGTCCGGATTCGACGACACGAAGCTCGGCAGGCCACCCACGCACTCGGCGCTGCGGTAGCTGTTGGCCTGTGCCTTGTCGGCGCTGGAAGCATTCGGCGCGTTCTGCACCAGCGCGTTCAGCGCGTTGGCGGTCGGGCAACGCTTCGGATCGTTGACGCTGGTCGCCACCGAGGAGCGGCCCAGGCCGTTACCCGATTCGACGATGTTCGGTGCGCGGAAGCCGGTCGAGGCGGTCGCACGCAGCATCAGGCTGTCGGTCGCGTTGTAGATCAGGCCCAGCTTCGGCGACAGGTGCGCGTCCTGGTTGTCGCTCTTGTCCAGGCGGGCAGCGGCTTCCAGCCTGAGCTTCTTGGTCAGTGGCACGGCCGCTTCGGTGAACACTGCGTACTGGTTGACGTCGTCGTCGACCTGCAGGCCGAAGATGCCGACCAGTTCGCCACCGAGGACGTTCTTCGAGCTCGACATCTTGTAGGCGTTGTTGCGGATGTCGGTGCCGATTGCGACGCTCAGCGGACCTGCCGGCAGTTGCATCAGTTCCTTGGTGATGGTGGCGTCGAAGAACTTGACGACTGCTTCACCATCGGTGGTGCGGACCGGGAACATGGTTTCCAGCAGGGCCGGATCGTTCTTCTGGCCGAACTTGTAGGTGGCGTTGACGATCGCGTCGGTGTAGCCCTTGGCGCTGAATGCGCGGGTTGCCTTGTTCGCGGTCGACTTCATCCAGCCTGCGGCCGATTTCCAGTCCCAGCCGGCGTAGGTGCCGGTCAGGGTCAGCATCACGCGCGACTGCTCGCTGTCGGTGCTGTTGAAATTGAAGCCGTCGCCGGTGTCCATCAGGCGGGCACGGTATTCGACCGGGTAGTTGTACGGATTGTTCGGATGGCCGACCGGCAGCTTCGGATACGAGAACGGACCGACCATCTTGCCTTGTAGCACGTTGTACCAGATCGAGGAACCGGTGGTGGTGCCGCCGTTGTTGGTGCTCAGGGGAGCCAGCTGGTAGTCGTTGGTCGCGCCCGAATTCATGATTTCGAGGCTGGCGTCGATGTTCTCGCCGATGCGGAAGCTGGTGACGCTGGTGACCGCATAACGTTCGTTATCGGTGGTCAGGCCGGTGTACGGCATGGCATCCCATTTGCACAGCTTGTCGGTCGGATCGATGTCGCCGGCCGGGCAGCCAGGCGCCGGGACGTAGTTGCTGGCGCTGGTGTACAGGTTACCAGTCGGCGAGAGCACGCTCTTCGCATCCCAGGTCGAGCGGCCCGGGGTCAGGCGGTGCCAGGCCGGGTAGTGGCGGCGCAGGTCGCCGGTGGTGTAACCGTCGCGCTTGTAGACTTCCGCGGTGATGTAGGTGTTGAAGCCATTGGTGTCGATATCGCCCCAGCCCGCCATCACGGACAGGTTGCGATTGCGGTCGTCGGCGAAGTGCTGCGATTCGAAGTAGCTGCCGCGGATACGGAAGCCGGTGAAATCCTTGCGCAGGACGATGTTGATGACGCCTGCGATCGCGTCGGAACCGTAGATTGCCGACGCGCCGTCCTTGAACACTTCGATGCGCTCGATCGCGTCGCTCGGGATGGCGTCGAGGTTGGTGAAGTTTTCTTGCGCGTTGTCCGACAGGCCGTACGGCGCGATGCGGCGGCCATTGACCAGCACCAGGGTGGCGACCTTGCTCAGGCCGCGCATGCTGGCGGACGAGGAACCGGTGGCGAAGCTGCCCGAGCTGGCGGTTGCCGAGTTGCTGCCGACGTCGACCGCTGCGGTCGAGGTCAGGATGCCTAGAGCCGTCGATTGGCCAGTCTTCTCGATGTCGTCGCGGTTCAGAACCTGGACCGATGCCGCGGCTTCGGTTTGGGTGCGCTTGATGCTCGAACCGGTCACTTCGACGCGCTGCATCTTCTGCGGATCGATCGCCGGTGCCTCCTGTGCGCCGACGAATGCCGGGAAGGCCATGCTCAGCGCGACAGCGATCGCGCTCTTGTTAGTGCTCTTGTTAAACGTACTCTTGTGCTTCAAAACGACTCCTGGACAATAAATTCTTTTTAGTCAACCGCGTGCCGAGCAGCAGCTTGCTTGCCGCTGCACCAGCACAGCGCAAATACTCTTACACAAACATTGATTGCTAGCAAAGTACGGACGCAGTTTTTTTCAGGAAATTTTGTTAGGCACGAGATTCGTAGCGCCGATGCTACACTATGTCACATGAATGACACCAAGTTGTCACATTACCAGCAACCAAACAATTTATTTCCTACTGGATAAATTCTTAGAGGAAGTTGAAAAGCGATAGACCCGACATCGTCTTGAACGACATCTGCGCCGCCTGCAAAGTGGTTTGCTGACGCGAGAACTCGGAAATGGCCTTGACGACGTCGAGATCTTCCAGTCCCGACAAAGTCGCCTGGTACTGGATGCCGAGGTCGTCGCCTGCGCTGTCGAGAAAGTCGAGTTCTTTCATGTGAGCACCGACAGACGCGCGCACTGTCAGGATCTTGTCGAGCGCGTGCGCCAGGTTGCCCGTCGCGGTGCTCAGGCTGTTCGTCAGCGCCACCCGGTCCTGGGCGGTGTCCGCTGGCGCGCGCAGGGCCGTGATCATGTTGGTCACGGTCGTAAACAGCGACTCCTTCGCGCTCGGCTCCACCGTGAACACGTCGCCAGGGGCCGGCGCCCCTTGGATCTCGACGCTCACGCCGCCAAACGAAATCGGTTTGCCTGCCGTATAGGTCTGGTTGGGCAGGATCACGACCGGCGGCGTGACCGACGTGTCGCTCACGTCGAAGGTGCCGGCGGCCGTGAAACTCAACGCATAGCTGTAGCCGCCGGGGCCGGCCGTACCGGTCGCCGAGCCGGTCGAGATCGCGCCGGTCCCGGTGTTGGTCGGCGCGGCGGCGGTCTGGAAACGGCCGTTGCCGGTCAGGTTGCCGTCGAACACAGCGCTGCCGGGCACCGACTGGGGAATGCGGCGCGAATCGGCTACCTGTAGCTGGCGCTGGCCCTGGTCGCCGTCGTAGCGTGCGCCGTCCGGCGTGGCGGTATAGGGCTGGGTGGTGGTCCGGTAGCCCGAGAACAGGTACGCGCCCTGGCCGTCGGTGCTGTTGGCCACCCCCAGCAAGTCCGCCAGCCGCCCTTCCAGCTCGGTGGCGATCGCCTCGCGGTCGCTTGCCTGCAGGATGCCGCTGCCGGCGCGCAGCGCCAGCTCCTGGATGTCCTGCACCAGGCTGCCGGCGCTGTGCAGCGCGCCTTCGGTCATCGCCAGGGACGAATGCGCCGCCGAGCGGTTGGTGGCATATTGCTCGTTCATCTGCAGCGACTGCTTGACCTGCAGGGCGCGTGCCGAAGCGATCGGGTCGTCCGAGGGCGACACGATGCGGCGGTTGGTGGCCAGCTGCTCCTGGGTACGCGCCAGCGCGGATTGCAGGGAGTTCAGCTGGCTGGTCGCGTTGCTGTAGAGTGATAGCGTACTGATGCGCATGGTGGATTCCGTCCGGGTTTATCGGCCGATCGACAACAGCGTGTCGAAGATGGTGCCGGCGATTTGCATGACCTTTCCCGCCGCCTGGTAAGCCTGCTGGTACTTGATCAGGTTGGTCGCCTCTTCGTCCAGGTTGACGCCCGAAACGTCCTGCATCGTGGTCTGCGCCTGGGCCAGCAGGGCGTTGCTGGCTTCGCCCGTGACCTGCACTTCCCGCGTCTTGTTGCCGATCGTGCTGACCAGCTGGGCATACGAGCCCTGCAGCGTGGCGGCGCCGCCGCTGAAGATGTTCCTGGACTGCAGATCGCCGAGCAGGCCGGCGTTGCGTACATCGCCGATGCCACCGCCGTTAGCCCTGAGCTCGAACAGGTCGCCGTTGGCGGGTTTGCCGCTCAGGCTGAAGCTGACGCCGCCGACGGTGTAGGTGTAGCCTTCCTCGAAGGCCACCCCGGCCACCGGCGGCAGGTAGGACGGCTTGGCCTTGCCGTTGCGGTCGACCACGTCGACCTGCATGTTTGCTGGAAAGCCATTCAGGTTCCCCGTGACGCCGTCGTAGCGCAGCGTCACCGGCAGCACGGGTGGGCCTGACAGGAATGCCGGACCCACCGTGCCCGCACTGATCTTGGCAGTGCCGCCATTGGTCACATCGGCAAAGGTGGCTACCGGTGCGGCGGCTGCGATCAGCGACTCGTGCTGGATGGCGACATTGAAATTGGCGGCGCCGGCGATGGTGGGGCGCACCAGGTAGCGATCGCCCGCAGTCGCGGCCGTCCCGGTAATCATGAACTCGATGCCGTCGCCGCTGGGCGGCGGCCCACCGTTTGGCACATAGTTCGAAATGATGGGCGTCTTGTCGGACAGACGAGTGACGTCGTAACCGGTGCCGTTGAAGCGGACCTCGTAATCGCTGTCGACCAGATTCGACGGCTCCCTGACGACTGCCTCGACCTTGGTGTCGCTGGTGCTGGCGTTGCGCTCGTGCGCCCCGGTCCAGGCCTTGGCGACCGTGAAGAAATCGCGTCCAGGATCGCCGTTCTGGTCCAGGCCGAGGCGGTGTTGCGCATTGAACTCGACCGCCATGCCGATCGCGACCTTGCCAAGCGCGCTCTGGGCTGGGTCGAGCGTCTTGTTGCGGAATTCGAGGATGCCGCCAAGTTCGCCGCCGGACAGGGCATTGTCTCCTAGCGGGCTCACGCTGGCGCCGAGCACGTAGCCGACTTCCAGGCGCGACTGGTCGTAGGGCGACATTGTCGCCGCCAGCTGGAAGGTACGCTGCCCGACCACCAGCGGCTGGCCATTGCCGATCGAGACCGTCAGGCTATTATTGTCGCCCGGAGTGACGCCCGCCTTGACGTGAGTATTGAGCTCGAGCACCAACTGGCTGCGCTTGTCGAGCAGGTCGTTCGGAGCGCTGCGATCGGCCGAGGCAAAACTGCTGATCTGGCGGTTCAGTTCAGCAATTTCCGAGGCATACGCATTAATCGCCGTCACATTCGACGCGATTGTATTGTTGACTCCTTCACGGATCTCGCTGAAGCGTGCGTCGAGGGCCTGGAAACGCGTGGCCAGCGCCCGAGCGCCCGACAGCATGGCCTGGCGCGAGGGTACTGACGCAAGACCGGACACCACGTCCTGCACGCCGCTGAAGAACCCCTGCAGCGCCGGCGACAGGCCGGCGCTCTGATCGGCCAGCATGTTGTCGAGCTGCTTGATCTGGGCATGGTAGGCATCCAGCGCACTGGCGCCGGCCTGGGCAGTGCGAACCTGGCTGTTCAGGAATTCGTCGCTGTAGCGCTTGATTTGGGAGACCTGTGTGCCGGTACCCATGAAACCATAGCCCATGTCGAGCGTTGGCGCGGTCGCTTGCTGGACCACTTGGCGGCTGTAGCCGGCAACATTGGCATTCGCAATATTGTGGCCGGTCGTCGTCAAGCCTGCCTGGGCGGCGAACACGCCACTCTTACCGATGCTGAGGAGGGACATGGTGATTTCTTTCTCTAACGAGTCTATCTACGGCAAAGTTCTGGAAAACTTGAACGTCGATGGCACGCGTGGCCGCTGCACCGGGTGCTCATACCAGCGAGTGCTGAATAATGCGGGTCAGCTTGGCCGCATACATCGGGTCGGTCGCATAGCCGGCGCGCTGCAGGCCATGAGCGAAGGCCGAGGCATCGCCACCACTGGCGAGCACTTTTTCATAGCGCGGGTTATTGGCCAGCAGGCTGGCGTAGTCCTTGAAGGAATCGGCCGGCGTGTCATAAGCGCGGAACTTTTCGACCCGGGTATGCGGGCGGCCGTTGATGTATTCGGTCGTCACGGCGGTCGCCACCTTGCCTTTCCAGCCCGGTCCGGCCTTGATGCCGAACAGGTTGTTGCTGTTGCTGCCATCCGCATTGCGGATCATGCGCTTGCCCCAGCCGCTTTCCAGGGCTGCCTGGCCGAGCATGAACTTCGCCGGCACGCCGGTGGCGCGCTCGGCCTCGGCCGCATGCACGTGCAGCTTTTCCTGGAACGCGCGCACGTGCGGCGGTTGCGCCCGGCCGCTGGCGGTCGTCAGGGGCAGCGCGGGCACGTCCGGCTGGACCGCGCCGGTCCTGATCATCGTCGCCGCATCCATCCCCGGACGCATGCCGCCAGCACCCGGCGCCATTGCCGGCGCCAGCACCGAGGCCGCTCCGTCCGCTCCGAGCGCCAGGGCGTGCGCGCCCAACTGGTTGGCGCTGAGCTGGCGGGTCAGCACATCGGCCAGGCCCATGCCGCGCTTGGCCAGGTTCTGGCTCATCTGCTGGTCCAGCATCGAGGTGAACATCTTGCTCTGCTGGTTGTCCAGCATGCCTTCCTGGGGCGTCGCGTCGCGCATGCTTTTCATCATCATATTGATGAACATGGCTTCGAACTGGGTGGCCGCCTCTTTCAGCGCGGCCGGGGTGCCGGCCTTGGCCGATTGCCTGAGTTCGCCCAGGCCCTTGGTGTCCAGGGCGAACTTGCTGGTCAGGTCAGTGGAAGGAGAACCGATCATGGTGTCAGGCTGCCTCAGATGATCTCGAGTTCGGCACGCAGCGAACCGGCGGCCTTGAGTGCCTGCAGGATGGCCAGCAGGTCTTGCGGCGTGGTGCCGATCGAATTCATGGCTTTCACCACGTCGGCCAGCGACGCGCCGCCCTTGATCATCAAGACGCGGCCCGGGTCTTTCTTGACGTCGACCGAGTTGTTGCGGGTCACGGCGGTGCCGCCCAGCGAACCCGGGGCCGGCTGGCTGACGCCCGTCTCGGCGCCCACCGTCACCGTCAGGTTGCCGTGCGAGATGGCGCAGCTTTCCAGCATCACGGCCTGGTTCATCACGACCGAACCGGTACGGGCATTCATGATGACCTTGGCCGAGTCCCTGGCGCGCGCGACGTCGATGCTTTCCAGCTGGCCGATGAAGGCCACCCGCTGGTCGCTCGAGGATGGCGTGCGCACGCGGATCACGCGGCCGTCCAGGGCGGTGGCGATGCCGGCGCCGAATTGGTCGTTGATGGCTTCGACCACGCGGGCGGCGGTCGAGAAATCGGTCTGGTTCAGTTCCAGGCGAATCTGGTTGTCCGCGCCGAGATTCGAGGCGACGGCGCGCTCGACGGTGGCGCCGCTGGACACCTTGCCGACGGAAAGGTGATTCACCTGCACCTGGGCGCCGCCGGCCTGGGCGCCGACGCCGCCGACCAGCACGTTGCCCTGAGCCATGGCATACACCTGGCCATCGGCGCCGTGCAGCGGCGTCATGAGCAGGGTGCCGCCGCGCAGGCTCTTTGCATTGCCGATCGAGGACACGGTGATGTCGATGGTCTGGCCCGGCTGGGCGAAGGCCGGCAGCGAGGTCGTGACCATCACGGCCGCGACGTTCTTCAGCTGCAGCTGGGTGCCAGGCGGCAGGTTGACGCCCTTCTGCTGCAGCATCGCCTGGATCGACTGCACGGTGAACGGCGTTTGACTGGTCTGGTCGCCGGTGCCGTCCAGGCCCACGACGATGCCATAGCCGGACAGCTGGTTCTGGCGCACGCCGGCGATGCTGGCGAGGTCCTTGATGCGCTCGGCCTGGGCCAGCTGTGCAGCGCCCAGCAAGGCTGCGGCGAGCATGACTTGGTACGCGAATTTCATGACAAGGGTCCTCAGAACGGCAGCATCGACTGGAAGAAGCGCGAGAACATATTGCTCAGCTCGGCTTTATCGACGCGGCTGTTGGTGCGGTATTCGACGCGCGCATCGGCGATCACGGTGGACGAGACCATGTTGCCCGGCTGGATGGTGTCCGGCGCCACCATGCCCGAGAAGCGGATGAACTCGACGCCCTTGTTCATGGCCACCTGCTTCTCGCCGGCCACGATCAGGTTGCCGTTCGGGAGCACCTCGGTGACGGTCACGCCGAGGGTGCCGGTGAAGTTGTTCGAGGCGCTCTGGGTGTCGGCGTCCGCAAACTTGTTCGCGCCTTCCAGTCCGACGCTGGCGCCGATGCGCGCCTGCAGCGGACCCGGCACCGCGAAGCTGGCGCTGCCCGTCTTGCTGCCGGTGCTGGCGCCCGACTTGCCGGCCGAGGTGCGCTCGCTGATGTTCACCGTCAGCAGGTCGCCGATGTGGCGCGCGCGGCGGTCTTCGAACATCGGGCGGTAGCTGCCCGCGTTGTAGATCGCCCCGTCGGTCGCGGGCGCAGTCTGGACCAGCATCGGACGGCTCGAGGTCGGGCCCTGCACGATGGTGCTCGGGGTGGTCGAACACCCGGCAATGGCGACCAGCGCGGCCGCAGCGAAGAAGGATTTCACGCTCATGCTCGTATTACAGCTGCGCCAGCTTCTGCAGCATCTGGTCGGACGTGGTGATCGCCTTGCTGTTGATCTCGTAGGCGCGCTGGGTCTGAATCATGTTGACCATTTCCTCGACCACGTTCACATTGGACGACTCGACGTAACCCTGCATGAGGACGCCAGAACCGTTGGTGCCCGGCACGCTCAGGTTCGGGTTGCCCGAGGCGCCGGTCTCGACGTACAGGTTCTCGCCGCGCGATTCGAGTCCGGCCGGATTGACGAAGGTGGCCAACTGCAGCGAGCCGACCTGAGTCGGGGCAGCGGCGCCCGGCAGCTTGACCGACACCGTGCCGTCGCGGCCGACGGTGATCGCCTCCGCGTTGGCCGGGATCGTGATCGCCGGCTCGATGGCGTAGCCGCTGGAAGTCACCAGGCGGCCGTTGGCATCGCTCTGGAAGGAACCGTCGCGGGTATAGGCTTGGGTGCCGTCCGGCAGCAGGACCGGAAAGAAGCCGGAGCCATTGACCATGACGTCCTTGGAATTGCCGGTCAGCTGGGGATTGCCCTGAGTGAACATGCGTTCGGTTGCCACGGCGCGCACGCCCGTCCCGATCTGCATGCCCGAAGGCAGGTTGCTCTGCTGCGAAGACTGGGCACCCGGCTGGCGCACGTTCTGGTACAGCAAGTCCTCGAACACGGCGCGCGAACGCTTGAAGCCGGTGGTACTGACGTTCGCGAGATTGTTGGTAATGACGTCGAGCTTGGTTTGTTGCGCTTCCAGGCCGGTCTTGGCGATGAACAGCGAGCGGATCATGGGTTTCTCCTATGGGCGGCAGGCAAAGTCCGCCACGTACAGGAGAATTATGCTGCAGCAACTATCCATTCAAAGCGAGGATCTGGGTGGCTTTCGCGGCGTTATTCTCGGCGTTCTTCAGCAAGCTCATCTGTGTGTCGAAGGAGCGTGCCAGGCTGATCATGTCCACCATCGAGTCAATGGCGCTTACGTTGCTGCCTTCGAGCGCGCCGCCGCTCACGCGCACCGCCGGGTCGGCTGCGGCCGCGCTGCCATTGCGCAGGCGAAATAGTCCGTCGTCGCCGCGCACCATGTTCGCCTCCGGCGGATTGACCAGCTTGAGGCGGCCCAGGATGACCGGGACCGGTGGATTGTCCACCCGCGACATGGTGGAAATGGTGCCGTCGCCGCCGATCGTCACGGTGGCGTCCGGTGGAATCGTGATCGGGCCAGCATCGCCCGCGACGGGGATGCCGCCGGCGGTGGTCAGGATGCCGTTCGGGCTCATCTGGAGCGAACCGTTACGCGTGTAGGCCTCGCTGCCGTCGGGCATGCCCACCGCGAGCCAGCCTGCGCCCTGTACCGCGACGTCGAGCTCGCGCCCCGTGATCTGCAGCGCCCCGGCCGAAAAGTCGGCGGCGGGCGTCGAGTTGACCACGAAGGCTCGGGTCGGCAAACCTTCGCCCTGCACCGGCACGGCGCGGAACACATCGAGCTGGGCGCGGAAGCCCGTGGTGTTCACATTGGCCAGGTTGTTCGAGGTCGTGGCCTGCTTTTCCAGGATGTGCTTGGCGCCGCTGGCGGCGGTGTAGATCAGGCGGTCCATTTGTCAATTCCCTTGTCGCGGCTGCTCGTCTTGATAAGCGTTCGTCAGGTCGATCAACGCAGGTTCACCAGCGTCTGCAGCACCGAATCCTGGGTCTTGATGGTCTGCGCATTCGCCTGGTACACGCGCTGCGCCGTGATCATGTTGACCAGTTCGGCAGTCAGGTCGACGTTCGAACTCTCCACCGCCGACGACTGCAGCACACCCAGGCTGCCCGAACCGGGGGTACCGATCAGAGGGACGCCCGAATTGGCCGATTCGGCCCAAGCATTGTTGCCGAGCGACTCCAGGCCGTTGGGATTGGTGAAATTTGCCAGGACGACCTGGCCCAGCGGCCGGGTCTGGCCATTACTGTACTGGCCCAGAATGGTGCCGTCGGCGCCGGCGCTGAAGCGCTGCAGGTTGCCCGGCGAATAGCCGTTCTGGACCAGCTTTTTCTCGCTGGTGACGCTGCCGTACTGGGTCGTGCCCTTGTAGTCGATCTCGAGCGCCAGCGTGGACTTGGCCCCGGTGGCCGGGAAGACCGGCATGTCGAACGTGAACTTGCCGTTCTGGGTCGGATCAGCCTTGCTCAAGCCGCCGCTGGTGTCGAACTTGAGCGTGCCGATCGCCACCGGGGTGACCTTGATCTCCCTGGTCATGGCAGCGTCGACCTCGTCCGGCGTGGCCCCGCGTGTCCGGGCCGCATCGACGGCGGCTGCCGTAATGGCGGCCTGGTTGCTGCCGGCCGCGGCGCCGACCACTGCCGATGCCGCCTGGGCATAGGCTTCCAGCGCTGCGGTGACGGCTGCGGGCGCTGCCGGTGGCACCGACTTGGCGGCCGTCTCCCATGCCGCGCGCGCCGCCTCCACCCCGGCGTCGCCCTGCGCAGCCGCGGCGGCCTTGAGCGCCGTGATCTCGACGCCATCCTTGGCCGCATACACGTTCCAGGTGCCGGCATTGCCCTTCACGTAATAGGTCGACAGCACGTGCGCATTGCCGAGCGTGTCGTACACGCTGATCGGGGTCTGCTTGTTGTAGCTGGTCGGATCGTTCACGTCGAAGGCGCTGGTGGCCGGCGGCAGGCTGCGCGAATCCAGGTTCAGCTGCATCCCGATCGAGTCGGTCGCGACCGGTTCCAGGTCGGCGGTGTCGATCCGCAGCGGCACCGGCGCCCCCGACGCCAGCTGGCCAGTGACATTCAGACCATAGCCAGTCAGCTTGGCACCCTGGGCGTTGACCATGTAACCGTTCTTGTCGAGCGAGAACTGGCCGTTGCGCGAATACTGCACCATGCCCGCGGTCTCGGTCCGGAAGAAGCCGCCGCCATTGATGGCGATGTCGAGCGGATTATTCGACGATTCGACGTTACCCTGCGAAAACTGCTGGGCAATCCCGGCGACCTTCACGCCGATACCGGCCGTCACCCCTCCCGCACCGCTGAGCGAATTGGCATACACGTCGGCGAACTGGGTCGTCGCGCCCTTGAAACCCACCGTACTGGCGTTGGCAATGTTGTTACCGATGACGTCAAGGGCTTTTGCTGCGCCGTTCAAGCCGCTCAGGCCTTGCTGGAAAGACATGGTGTACTCCTGAAGAATGAATGAAGTAAGCGGATCGGCTTACAGTACTTGTTTGATATCGGCCATGGTGACGGCGCCCTTGACCGGCAGGTTCAGCTTGATGCCGTCCTTGCCCCCGGTGGTGACGCTGGCCACGCTGTCGAAGGACAGGGTGCGCGCATCCTTCAGTTCCTCGCCGCCGCGGGTCGCGACCACCTTGTAGGTGTAGGTGCCGTCCGGCAGGGTCACCGGCTTGCCGTCTTCGCCCAGCTTGTCCGGGTCGGGCACGCCGTCCCAGGCGATCGGCACGATACCGGCTTCCTGGGGGCCCAGGTCGATGGTGGCGACTTCCTTGCCGGTGGCGTTGCTGGTGATGACCACCTGCACCTTGTCGGCCGCGCTGTCGAGTTCCACGCCGAGGATGGCCTTGCCCTCCTGCAGGCCCAGCTTGTAGCCCTCGACCAGCACGCCGTGGCCGATCAGGTTGGTCGCCTGCATCGCTTCGGCCGACTGGTAGCTGCTCTTCAAGGATTCCAGGGTGGCGTTGAGCTTGTTGACGCCGGTGACGGTCGACAGCTGCGCCAGCTGGCTGGTGACCTGGGCATTGTCGAGCGGGTTCAGCGGGTCCTGGTTCTTCAGCTGGGTGACCAGCAGGGTCATGAACTTGTCGGTATCGGCCTGGACGCTGTCGACTTCGGCCTTCTTGCCGTTCATGGTCGACATCAGGTCGGTGACGTTGGTGCCCGGGTTGGCGGTGTTAATCGTTGTCATGGGTGGTCACGGCTGATGGGTTCTTACTGACCGAGGGTCAGGGTCTTGAGCAGCATGGTCTTGGCCGCATTCATGGTCTCGACGTTGGTCTGGTAGGAGCGCGAGGCCGACAGCATGTTGACCATCTCGTCCACCACGTTCACGTTGGGCATCGCCACATAGCCCTTCTCGTCGGCCAGCGGATGCTTGGGGTCGTAGACCTGCTTGAGCGGCGACGGATCCTCGACCACTTCGCGCACGCGCACGCCGGTGGCGCCGGACTGCTGGGGCACGGCTTCGAACACGACCGCCTTGGCGCGGTAGGCCTCGCCAGTGGGGCTGGTGGCGCTGTCGGCATTGGCCAGGTTGGAGGCCGTGGTGTTCAGGCGCTGCGCCTGGGCGCTCATGGCCGAACCGGAGACGTTGAAGATATTGAAGAGCGACATGAGTGATTAGCCTTTATTGTCCCTGGATGGCCGCCAGCAGGCCCTTGATCTGGTGGTTGATCATCGTGATGCCCGCTTCGTAGCGCAGCGCGTTGTCGGCGAACTGGTTGCGTTCCACGTCCATGTCCACGGTATTGCCGTCCACGCTGCCCTGCACTTCGCCGCGGTACAGCACCGGAGTGCCATTGGCCAGCACGTCGCCGGTCGCGGCGCCGCGTGGCAGGTGCCTGGGCGCGGTCGTGGCCAGCGGGCCGCCGGCGCCCTTGGAGGCGAGGGCATTCTGCAGCGCGCTCGAGAAATCGATGTCGCGCGCCTTGTAGTTCGGGGTGTCGGCGTTGGCGATGTTCGACGCCAGCAATTCCTGGCGCTGAGCGCGCAGGGACAGGGCCGTTTCATTGAAACTCAGGTACTGGTCGATCTTGCCGATCATGCCGCCTCCGCTAGAGACTTGTTGGGACAGCACCGATGATACGTACGGGCAACACTTCTCAATCGATCGATAAAGATGGGCAAACCCCGGCTATTCAAAGTTTCGCCAGAGAATCTCACTGCCTAGAATGGCAGCATCTCCCACCTGCATCCGCCAGATTGACCATGAAACGCACCATCGCCGCCGCCCTGCTCGTCCTGCTCGCCCCGCTCGCGAGCGCACAAGGCCGCCAGAACCTCCCGGCCCTGCGCACGGTCGTGGAACAGTACCTGCAGAGCCAGAGCGCCGGCCTGCCGGGCCAGGTGACGATCAAGGTGGGGCAAGTCGACCCGCGCACCAGCTTGGCTAGCTGCCCGGCGCCGGAAGCCTTCCAGCAGCCGGGCGCGCGGGCGTGGGGAAAAACAACGGTCGGGGTGCGCTGCACCGCTCCCTCGCCCTGGACGGTGTATATTCAGGCCACCGTGCAGGTCATGGCCGACTACGTCGCCGCCGCCGTGCCGCTGGCCCAGGGCCAGCCGGTCGACGCCACCCAGCTCGTCATGATGAAGGGCGACATCGCCGCCATGCCGAACGGCATCATCACCGACATGGCCCAGGCCATCGGCCGCACGCCGACCGCCTCGCTGCCGTCCGGCACGCCGCTGCGCCTCGACACCTTGCGGTCGCGCCCGGTGGTCCAGCAGGGCCAGGCGGTGCGCCTGGTGTCGAAAGGAAGGAATTTCTCGGTGTCGGCGGAAGCGAAGGCGATCAGCAACGCCGGCGAAGGCCAGGTGGCGCAGGCGCGGACACAGTCGGGCACCGTGGTGAGCGGCACCGCGCGGGCGGGCGGGATCATCGAAGTGGCGATCTGAAACCACGCCGCATATTTTCATGGATGGCCTTTTCTGCACTAAAGTTTGTGAGATCGCTGCCGATACAGGATGCAGATCCCGGAGTTTCCGCTCCGAACAGAGAAGGATGATGCTGTGAAAATCAACGATACCCTCAAGGGCAACCCAGGCCTTCAGCCCACCAACACCAACGGCGCCGCGAACGCACGCGGCGCCGACAAGGCCGCCACGACCGCGACGACGACCCAGGTCGCGACCGACAGCGTGCGCCTGTCCTCGCAGGGCCAGGCCATGGCCAATGCCGTGGGCGGCAACAACCAGGTGTTCGACACCAAGAAAGTCGAGCGCATCAAGATGGCCATCGCCGATGGCCAGTTCCAGGTCAACTCCGAGAAAGTCGCCGACGGCCTGCTCGACACCGTGCGCGACTTGCTCCATTCACGCAAGCGATAATCCTTCATGCCCACCAGCCCAATCTCGACCGTCCTTCAAGAACAGCAACACCTCGGCTCCCTGATCGAGCTGATGAAACAGGAACAGCAGCTGCTCGTCGCAGCTGACGCCGATGGGCTGGCGGAAACCACTCCCCGCAAGAACGCACTGCTGCAGGCGCTCGCCGATTTGTCGGCCCAGCGCCACGCGGCGCTGCTTGCGGCCGGCTGCGAAGGCTCGGAAGCCGGCATGGAACCCTGGCTGGCGGTGGGCGGCAATGACGAAGCGAGAACCCAGTGGGAAGCGCTGCTGGCGCTGGCCCGGGAAGCCAAGGAACTCAACCGCGTCAACGGCATGCTGATCAACAAGCAGCTGGCGCACAACCAGGGCGTGCTCAACGCCCTGCGCATGCCGGCCGGCGCGGATGCGGGTGGCGTGTATGGCGCCAGCGGCCAGGCTGTGGGAAGCGGGCCGTCGAAGCGCTACGTGATCGGCTGATAGCCGGTATCTTCAAATGACAATGGCCGCATGATGCGGCCATTGTCTTTTTTGCTGAAAGCATAGAGTTAGCCACAATGCAGAAGAGTGATTACATCATTGCAGTCGAGGAAAGCCCGGACTACCGCGATTCGAATCTCATTGTCCAAGGCCTCATTGACTTCAATGCCGCACATACCGGCGGCGAAACTCCCCGGGACCTGGTGGTCACGGTGCGTGACGAGACAGACCGTATCGTCGGCGGCCTGGTGGGCGACACCTATGTTGGCTGGCTACAAGTGCATGCGCTATGGGTTGACGAATCGGCGCGGAACTGCGGCATCGGCCGTGCCATCCTGATCAAGGCCGAGGAGGAAGGGCTGCGTCGGGGTTGCAAGCGCGTCTTCCTGGAGACACTGAGTTTCCAGGCCCTGGCGTTTTACCAGAAGCTGGGCTACGTCGTGCAGCACCGCCTGGAAGGCTTTCCGCCAGGCGGCGCGCGCTATGCGCTGACCAAGGAACACGGTGTGGCGCCGCCGCCCGAGCTGTAAGCGCTCTTCGTCCCGTGGCAATGCGTGCATTTTGCGCGGCGCTTGTCTGGTACGCTCGCGCGATTTCATACAACAACAAACGCGCACATGCAAACGATCGGATCTTTGAATAACTGGCAACGTCGTGGACTCGGCATCCTGGCCCTTAGTGGAGGGGCGGTAGGCTTCGCTTCAAGCATGAGCGCAGTCCTGCAAGCTCAGGTGCCGACCACAGATACGATTTTCCCCTTCACGCTGGCCGTGGCGTTTTTCCTATGGGGTATATGGTGTGGCGTGCAGATGCTCGAAGGTGGCCGGCAGGCCCTGTACCGGAATGCCCTTTTCTGGCTCGCCCAGGTGCCTCTGCTGCAAACGTCCATGTTCGGCTACGCGGTGTTCTGCGGCGCGCAGCTTCAGGTCTTTGCCAAGCTGTCGCCCTTCCAGCTCGGCTTTTTCGGTTCCGGATTTGGCGCGCAGTTCAGCCTCAACCTGGGGCAACCCGGTGCACGCTTCGCCATCGGCGTGAACCTCGTCGCACTATGCATTTCATTCTGGCTCATGCGCAAATGCGAGAGCGCCGATCGGGCCTTGTCCACGGCTCCTGCAAAACCGGCATGAGCGCATAAGGGCTAATGCCGGTCACTTAAGAGCCGCCGCTCATCCGTAGGGTGGGCGGGTCTCCCGCCCACGCGGTCAAATCATGGTACTGCAGCCCGTGCGACTGTTCATATCGCAACTATCACCGCGTGGGCGGGGAACCCGCCCACCCTACAATTCCGGCTAACTGACTGGCATTAGCATAAGGGCGCGTTTCTCCCGGTGTTCAGCCGCCGCCCAGCGCGATCCGCGTCGGCGCGTCGCGCTCCACCCGCAGCCGGTCGCCCGACTGGATCAGCTCCGTCACCTGGAGCGAACTGCGGCGCTGTTCCGGGCCGTCGGTGCCGGTGCCGGCGCCGCCTTGCACATTGCCGCGTCCCGGGTGCGTGAAGTAGAACAGCCAGGCGCGGTCACCGACCACCACGACGTCGGCATGGCCGCCGATGACGCCGTCGTCGGCGCCCTTGCCCGGCTGCTGCAGCAGGTTGTCCGGCTGGCGGGTCCAGTTGACGGCGTCCTGCGAACGGTACACGGCCAGGCCGCGCCACACGTCGGTGATCATCCACCACGCGCCGCGCCACTGGAACACCTTCGGCCCTTCGCCGGCCTGGTCGGCGACCACCTTCCCGCGTCCGGTCCAGTTCTCGAGGTCCGGGCTGTCGGCGTAGTAGATCGACTTGCCGTCGCGCTCGTTGTTGTACCACATGCGCCAGCCTCCGCCCGGCAGGCGGGTGACGGCGGCATCGATGACGCGGTCCGAGGCCAGTGGGATCTCACGCGCGTTGCGCCAGGTGCGCAGGTCGGTGCTGGTGAGCTGCACGATGTGGCGCGGGTGCTTCCAGTCGGTGAACACGCCCGGCACCACGGTCAGGAACATGCGGTAGCTGCCGTCGTCGGCGCGCACCACGTCCGGCGCCCAGTGCGTGGCATCAAGTCCGCCCAGCGCCGCCGGCAGCTCGATGTCGGCGGTGCCGACATAGCTCCAGCTGGCGCCCTCATCAACCGATTCGGCGATGCCGATCTTCGTGCCGTGCACCCACGATACGCCCGACAGGCCGGCCGCGTTGGCGCGGCGGTTGGTGTAGAACATCCACCAGGTGCCGCGCGCCGCATTGCGGATCACGACCGGGTCGGCGGCGCCGTCGAAGACGGGATCGCGGAACAGCGGCTTGGCGGCGATGCGGCCTTCTGGGGATGCCGGCACGGCGGCCGGCGCGGCAGGGGCAGTCTGTGCGGCAGCGTGCGCGCCGGCGAAGAGGGTTGCACAGACGAGGCAGCGCAGCAGGGTTTTCATCGGCAAGAGGGCGAGAACGGGAAAGGTCCAGTATCCGCAGGCGCGTGCCTTGGAGTCAATCCTGCCTGGGCGGATTCAAAAAAGAATCAAGAAGCTGAGCATATCGGCCGGCATCGACCTGATCGGAAGCGGTGGGGCTGCACAACGAAATTGGGCACCGGCCTTCGCCGGTGCGACGGTCTCACGGCCGACGGTACAAAGCCGGCTACCTTGATGCAAGCAGACTGCTCAGCGCTATGCTGCCGCCTTGCCCAGCATCGCCTCGATGGCCTGCGGCTCCACCGGCCTGCTGAAGCAGTAGCCCTGCATCTGGTCGCAGCCGCGCTCCTGCAGGAAGGCCAGCTGCTCATTGGTCTCGACGCCTTCCGCGATCACGTTCAGCTTCATCGAATGCGCCAGCGCGATCACGGCGTTGACGATGGCCGCGTCGTCGGCGTCCTGGGTCAGGTCCATCACGAAGGAACGGTCGATCTTCAGGCTGTGGATCGGGAAGCGCTTCAGGCTGGCCAGGCTGGAGTAGCCGGTGCCGAAGTCGTCGATGGCCAGCTGCACGCCCATCGCGGCCAGGCGGCCCATGGTCTCGGTGGCCGCGCCCGGATTCTCCATCAGCACGCTCTCGGTGATCTCGAGGGTCAGGAAGGCCGGATCGCACTCCGTCTCCGCCAGCAGCGCGGCAACGCGCTGGGCCACGTCCTGGCCCAGGAACTGGCGCGCCGACAGGTTCACGCTGATGCGCACCGGGGGCAGGCCGGCGCGGCGCCAGGCCACCTGCTGGCGCATCGCGGTGGCCAGCACCCAGTCGCCGATCGGCACGATCAGGCCGGTCTCCTCGGCCAGCGGGATGAATTCGGCGGGCGAGACCATCGGCCCGCCCACCGGCTGCCAGCGCAGCAGCGCCTCCACGCCGGAGACCACGCCGCTGCCGATGTCCACCACCGGCTGGTAGTGCAGCAGGAATTCCTCGCGCTGCAGGGCGCGCTGCAGCGCCCCTTCCATGCGCAGGTGCTGGGCCGCCTGCTCGCCCATCTCGGCGGCATAGAAGGAATGATGGTTGCCGCCCTTGCCCTTGGAGCCGTACATGGCGCTGTCGGCGTTCTTCAGCAGGGTGGCGCTGTCTTCGCCGTCGCGCGGATACATGGCGATGCCGATGCTCCCGGACGGGAAAACTTCCTGCCCGCACAGGAGCATGGGCTGGAACAGGTTGTCGAGCAGCTTGCGCGCCACCTTGGCCGCGTCGTCCTGGCCCGCCAGGTCGGGCAGCACCACCACGAATTCGTCGCCGCCCTGGCGCGCCACGGTGTCGCTCTCGCGCAGGCTGCTCGACAGGCGGCGCGCGATCTCGACGATCAGGGCATCGCCGGCATCGTGGCCGAGGCTGTCGTTGACGTGCTTGAAGCGGTCCAGGTCGATGAACATCACCGCCACCTGGCGCCCCGCGCGATGGGCGTGCATGATGGCCTGGCCCAGGCGGTCCTGCATCAGGACCCGATTGGGCAGACCCGTCAGCGCATCGTGGTTGGCTAGGCGCAGCAGGGCTTCCTCGGCCTGCTTCTGGCGCTGGATGTCCTTGATGACGCAGATAAAGCGCTGGTTGCCGTTGGCGTCGCGCATGCGCGAGACGGTGACGCTGACCCAGACCCGGGCGCCGTCGCGCCGGATCAGTCGCTTCTCGCGCTGGTAGTCGCTGATCTCGCCGGCCTTCAGGCGGTTGATCAGTGCCAGCTCGTCCGGCAGGTCGTCGTCGCAGGTCAGCTGCTGGAAGAAGCGCTGCAGCAGCTCGACCTCGGAATAGCCGAGGATGTGCGACATCTTGCTGTTGGTACGCAACACGCGGCCGTCGCTGCCCAGCAGCGCGATGCCGACCGCGGCCTGGTTGAAGGTGAGGCGAAAGAACTCCTCGCTCTCCTGCAGGCGCAACCTGGCCTTGCGGCGGAAGGTGATGTCCTGGCCGATCAGGAGCAGCATGTAGCTGCCGTCCTTGCGCGCGCGGCGGATGTTGAAGTCGACGTAGCGCACGCCGTCGGCGCGGCCGTCGAGCGTGACCAGCACCTGGTCGTGGCGCGCGCCGGAGGCCAGCGCCTCGGCGGCGCGGTCGGCCAGTTCGCGGCAGGGAATCAGCTCTTCGAGCGCGGGTTTCCGCTCCAGCAGCAGGCTGTCCGGCACGCCCAGCAGGTCGGCCATGGTGCGGTTCATCGAGCGCACGCGCAGCTCGGCATCCACCACCACCAGGCCCGCGGGCATGCCGTCGATGACCTGCTCCAGGTAGTTCTGGTTCTGCAGGCTGCTGCGCTGGCTGGCATGGGTATAGGTGTCGAGCGCCAGGCCCATGTCGAAGCAGACGATCTTCAGCACCGCTTCCAGGGCGGCTCGGAAGCGTTCCGGCTGCCCGCGCAGGCGGCGCCACAGCAGGCCGGACAGCTCCGACAAGTATTTGCGGTAGGCCCCGATGTACCACTTCGGATCGAGCCCGATCTGCTGGTGAGTCGCGCCCACGCGCAGGCGCTCGCGCATGTATTCCTCGCCATACTCGCCGGCCGTCAGGCTGCTGAAGTAGGCGGCCTGCACGTGCCGCAGGCGCGCCTCGGCGCCGTCGCCCAGCATGCCGCGCAGCTTTGGGAAGGACATCAGGTGCGCGTAAAAGCGGTCCGAGAAGGCGTCGCGATGGGACTCGAGCAGCGCGTGCACGTCGCGCAGGGCCTCGATGTCGGGCTCGTCCAGTTCCAGATAGGCCTTGCGCGCCGCGACTTCCTCGCAGTCGAGCCCGATCTCGCGGGCGAGCTCGTCAACAAGGTCATGCAGGGCGTTCATGGCTTAGAAAGGAAAAATATTTACGGAAGGATAGTTTGATTGCATCATAGCAATGGGCCTTTCCCGAATCGAGCAAATAATCACAGATAATCACATCTGTTGTTAATAGGCCATACTCACGGTGTGGTTTTGTTGCCCAGGATACACATACACTTGGGATTGCTCAAGATGCGGTCGCGCCGGCGGCGCACAGTAGGTTCAATCCCAACTGCAAGGAGCCCGCCATGCGCCACGCAATCCTGCCGCGCCCGCTGCTGTCGTTGACGCTGGCCCTGTCCGCCCTGCCCGCGCTGGCGCAGGACGTCAACGTCAGCGTCCAGCCCGTGCGTGAAAAATTTGCCCGCAGCGACGAGGTGCTGGTGCGCGTCACCCTGCAGAACAACAGCGCCACGCCGCAGTTCCTGCTCGAGTGGCACACCCCGGTGGCGGGCGTGCAGGCGCCGCTGTTCGAGGTGCTGCGCGACGGCCAACCGGTACGCTACCTCGGCATCAAGGCCAAACGTCCGGCCCCCGGCCCGGACGACTACCTGCGGCTGGAACCCGGCGCCACGCTCACCAGCACGGTCGAGCTGTCGGCGCTGTACGAGATGAGCGTCACCGGCCCCTACCAGCTGCGCTACCGCACCGCCTCGAGCGGCCTGTTCGCCGCCTCCGGAATGCGCCCGGTGCCGGGTGCGCTGGCGTCCAGCCAGGTCGGGATCTGGATCGACGGGCGCCTGCCGCGCGGGGCCAGGCCGCCGGCCAAGCAGGCCGTCGCCGGCGCCGTCTCGCTGGAATTCAGCAAGTGCTCGAACGCCCAGCAGGAGCAGCTGGCGGCGGCCGTGGACGCGGGCAAGGCGATGACGATCGACGCCCACAACTACCTGGCGGCGGGCGCCGGGGGGGCGCGGTATGGCGCCCGCTACGGCACCTGGTTCGGCGCCCTGGATGCCGGCCGCGCCGCCACCGTGAACACCAACTTCACGGCGATCAGCGACGCCTTCGAGACCAAGCCCCTGAAAATCGACTGCGGCTGCAACGAAAACTATTTCGCCTATGTGTACCCGGCCCAGCCCTACGCGATCTATGTCTGCAAGGCGTTCTGGACCGCGCCCCTGACCGGCACCGACTCGCGCGGCGGCACCCTGCTGCACGAGCTGAGCCACTTCGACGTGGTCGCCGCCACCGACGACCACGTGTACGGCCAGCAGGGAGCGGCCGAGCTGGCCCGAAGCGACCCGGCACGGGCGGTCAACAACGCCGATTCGCACGAGTACTTCGGCGAGAATACCCCGGCGCAGAACTGATGTAGAGTGGGCGGGTCTTCCCGCCCACGCGGTGATAGTTGGAGGATAAAAGACGCGTTACGATGATCTCGCCGCTGGTTGACCGCGTGGGCGGGGGACCCGCCCACCCTACAACACCGAAGGGCCGGCAACGCCGGCCCGTTTTCATTGGCTGAAACTGAACTTCACCGGCGCGGCCGGACTGTGTTTTACCGCGTCGAGCTGCGTGAGATTCGCCAGCCACGGCCCGTCGTAGCGAATCTCGTAGCCCTGCTTCCCTTTCCTGAAAGCGTAGGACGGCGTGATGTCGATGGTGTTCATGTGCATGCTGTGCGGCGCCACTTCCTGCCAGTCGCTGGCCGTGAGCGCGCCGCGCTTGACCATCTTTCCGGTGTAGTCGACCGGCTTGCCCTTGGCGTCACGCAGCTCGAAGCGGCGGCCGGTGATCTCGTCGCCGGCGGCGATTTCGCGCGGGATGTAGATCGGCGTGTCGCCGCGGTTCTCGACCAGCAGGCGCACCCGTACCGTGCCGCCGCCGGTTTCGACCTCGAGCTGGTGGCGCACCTGCTCTTCCCTCTCCTGCGCGCCGACGACGCCGGCTGCGCTCACCAGGCCTCCGAGGACCAGCAGGGCCGGCGGCAAAAAGCGTGTGACATGCATTCCGTCTCCTTGAAATATTATTTCAAAAGAACTGCAGAAACGAACTTTTATTTCACGCCTACTATACACCCGCCGGCAGCGGTTCGGGCACCGACGCCAGGATCATCACCGCCACGCGCCGGTTGCGCGCCTGGTTGGCGGGCGTGTCGTTCGGCGCCACCGGGCGCGTCGCGCCATGGCCGATAGCCGACAGGCGCACATCCTGCACGCCGCTTTCGATGAACAGTCGCACCACGCTGGCCGCGCGCACCGCCGACAGTTCCCAGTTGGAGGCGAAGCGCTCGTTGGTGATCGGCAGGTTGTCGGTATGGCCCTCGACCTCGATGCGCTGCGGCGTATCCTTGAGCAGGCCCGCCACCGCGCCCAGCACCTCGCGCGCTTCCTGCTGCAGGGTCGCCTCGCCTTGCGCGAACAGCACGCTCGCATTGAGTTCGATGCCGATGCCGCGCGCGTTCTGCGTCACCCGCACCTGGCCTGATTTCACCAGCGGCATCAGGGTCGCCGTGAGGTCTTTCGCCAGCACCTCCATGCGCTCGCGCTCGCGCCGCGCGGCCTCAACGCGCTTGCGGTTGACGATGTGCGACAGCGGCAGCACCGGCTCGACGCTGGTGTGCGCCTGCGGCGCCACGCTGCGCCCGCCGAAGGCGTCGCCCAGGGCTTCGGACAGCACCGCGTATTTTCCCTCGTTGACGATCGAGATCGCGTACATCACGACGAAGAAGGCGAACAGCAGCGTGATGAAATCGGCGTAGGAGATCAGCCAGCGCTCGTGGTTTTCCTGGGCCCCATCGTCGTAGCGTTTGCGCGCCATGATCCGGTCAATGGCGCGTCAGCAGGCTCGCCACCCGTTCGTCGACCACGCGGGTGTGGTCGCCGGTGGCGAGGTCGTGGAAGACTTCGGCGAGGATCTCGTACTGGGCCACCTTGTCGCTGACGATGGCCTTCAGTTTATTCCCGACCGGGTAGAAGAACAGGTTGGCCAGCCCCACGCCGTACACGGTGGAGACGAAGGCCACCGCGATGCCGGAACCCAGGCGCGCCGGGTCCGACAGGTTTTCCATCACGTGGATCAGGCCCAGCACCGCGCCCAGGATGCCGATGGTGGGCGCATAGCCTGCCGCCGATTCCCAGATGCGCGCCGCCTGGCGCTGCGAGAATTCATAGGCGTTGATCTCGTTCTCCAGCAGGCTGCGGATCTTCTCGGGCTGGATGCCGTCGACCACCAGGCGCAGGCCCTTTTGGATGAATTTATCCTTGGTGCCCATGTACTGCTCGAGCGAGAGCAGGCCGTCGCGCCGCGCGGAGAGGCTCCACAGCGCGATCTCGCGCGAGAGCAGCTCACGGTTCGATTTGGGCGGGAAAAACACCCAGCGCAGCATGCGCAGGCCCAGCATGAAGCTGCGCCGCTCGCTCTGCAGCAGGGTGGCGCCGAAGGTGCCGATCACCACGATGGCGAAGGCGGACGGATGGATCAGCGACGCGAACTTGCCGCCGTCCAGCGTATGGCCGATGAAGATGCCCGCGATCGCGAGCACCAGGCCGGCTACGCTGGCCCAGTCCACAATTGCTCCCGCAGCGCCGCGCGCAGGCGCGACACGGCCTGGGTGTGCAGCTGCGACACCCGCGACTCGCTCACGCCCATGACGGCGCCGATTTCCTTCAGGTTGAGTTCTTCCTCGTAGTAGAGGCCCATCAGCATCTTCTCGCGCGGCGGCAAGGCGTCGATGGCGTCGATCACGGCCTGGCGGAAGCCCGTATCGAGCAGGCTGCGCAGCGGATCGCTGTCGTCCACCGCGTAGCGGTCGAGGAAGCCGTCACTGCCTTCTTCAGTGTCGTGGAAGTCTTCGTAGTAGAGCAGCTGGTGGCCGCCGCCGTCGCCCAGCATCTCCTGGTAGTCGGCAAGCGACATCTTGAGCGACTTGGCGATCTCGGATTCGCTGGCCGGACGGCCCAGGCGCTGCTGCAGCGCCTCCATCGCGGCCTCCACCTTGCGCATGTTCTGGCGCGTACTGCGCGGCATCCAGTCGCTGTTGCGCAGCTCGTCGAGCATGGCGCCGCGGATGCGCAGCACCGCATAGGTCTCGAACTGGGCGCCGTGGTTGTCTTCGTAGCGGTTGATCGCATCGAGCAGGCCCATCATGCCGGCCTGCACCAGGTCATCGACTTCCACCGAAGGCGGCAGCTTGGCCTTCATGTGGTGGGCAAGACGCTTCACCAACGGCATGTGCTCCGTCAGCAAATGGTTCTTGTCCGCTTTCCCTTTGACCGTGTACATGCCTTATGCTTTTCTCTTCTTCTGTAGGGTGGGCGGGTCTCCCGCCCACGCGGTCAACCGGCCGTGCTGCTGCCTGTGCGGCTGTTCACATCCTAACTATCACCGCGTGGGCGGCATAGCCGCCCACCCTACGATTAACCCCTGCCCATGCCAGGCATCGCGTGCAACGCGAACTTGCCTGCCAGGCGACGGAAGGCGACCGAGGCCCCCGCCAGCGGGAAGGCATCGACCACCGCCCGGCCCAGGCGGGCGGCCCGGTGCAGGTACTCGTCGGCCGGCACCGAACCCATCGAGCGCAGGTTGACCGCCAGGTAGCGTGTTGCCGCAGCTGACATATTATCGTATACCACCTTGGCCTCCGCCTCTGTCGCGCCGGTCACCAGGATGCCGAAGGGACGGCGGCCCAGCTGCTGCGCCAGGCGCTTGATCAGCGCATAGGCATTCGTGATCGAGGCGGCGCTGGTAGAGACCTGCACCACGATCTCCGAGCTCGCCATCAGCGGCAGCGGGAATTCGCCATCCGGACCGAGTTCGCCGTCGACCATCACGATGCCAGCCTGCCCCACCAGCACGTCGAAGGTCTTGGCCAGGCGGCGCGCGTCGTTGCTGCCGTGCGGACGGCCGAGCGATGCCACCGAAAAGCCCTGCGGCACCGCGTGCAGCACCTGGTTCAGGCCATACTCCTGGCGCGCCACGGCGGCCAGGTTGGCGGCCCGGTTCAGGCCCAGGCGGCGCGCCACGCCGTAGTCGCGTTCGCAGGCGTCGACGATCAGGACCTCGTTCCCCAACTGGGCCAGCGAGGCGCCCAGGTTGACCAGCATGGCGCCCTTGTCGTCTTCGGGTGTGGCGGACAGAAAAGTGACGATGCGCGGGCGCGGGCCCTGCAGCATCCGGCGCAGGCCTTCGGCCTGGTCGAAATCGAAACTAGCCAAGGTGCACCTCGCGCAGCGAACGGTCCTGGCCGGCGGCGGCCATCATCAGCGGCAGGTCGGCGTCGCCGAACTGGCTTGCCGCGTTGCGGTTGTTGCGGAAGGCGCGGTCGATCAGCATGGCGCGGTCGGCCAGGTGCAGGTCTTCCGGCACGCGCTGGCCGTTCGAGATGTAGTGCAGGTTGAGCTTCTGGCGGATGACCACGTCGAGCACGTTGCCGATCGAGGCGGCTTCGTCCAGCTTGGTCATGATGCAGCCGGCCAGGCCCGAGCCCTGATAGGCGCGCACCACTTCGTTCAGGGTCTCGCCGGTCGAGGTCGCGTTCAGGCACAGCAGGCGCTTCACGTCGGCGCCGGATTCGGAGAGCATGGCCACCTGTTCGGTCACCATCTGGTCGCGCTGCGACATGCCGATGGTGTCGATCAGGACGGTGTGCTTGTTCTTCAGTTCTTTCAGGGCGATGCGCAGGTCGGCCTCGTCCTTCACCGAGTGCACCATCACGCCGAGGATCTTGCCGTAGATGCGCAGTTGCTCGTGGCCGCCGATACGGTAGGCGTCGGTGGTGATCAGGGCCAGCTTGTCAGGGCCGTGGCGCATCACGCAGCGCGCGGCCAGCTTGGCGGTGGTGGTGGTCTTGCCGACGCCGGTCGGGCCGACCAGGGCGAACACGCCGCCGCGGTTCAGCAGATCGTCTTCGTTGGCGATGGTGGTGAGGTTACGGGTCAGAACGGTCTTGATCCAGCGCAGGGCGTCGGCCGCGTCTTTCGTCGCCGGCATCTTGTCGATCAGGTAGCGCGCCAGGGTGGCCGAGAAGCCGGCGGCCAGCATCTCGCGCAGCACGGCTGCCTTCTGCGGCTCGCGCTGTTGCGTCGCGTTCCAGGACAGTTCGGCCAGCTGGGTTTCCATCAGGCCGCGCATGGCGCGGATCTCGTTCATCATGCCGCTCATTTCAAGAGCGGCCGATTCCTTGGCCTGGGCGATGGCGGCGCTCATCATCTGGGTCATGGCGGCCATGTCGATGCCCGGCTCCGGGCTCGGGGCGCGGCGGTTGACGTAGGTCGGCGGGATCTCCGGTTCGATGGCGGGCGCGGCGCGGCGCTCGACGTAAGGCTGACCGGCGAACGGATCCATTGTTGGCACAGGCGCGCGGGTGAAGACCGGCTCCGGGTCGAAGTCACTGCCGAAGGCCCGGAAGGCCGGCGCCTGTGCTTCCTCGACGGTGGGGCAAGCCAGCGCGGCGACATCGTCGTTGTCCAGGGCGAGGATCTCGACCACGCCATCGACCGGGCGGTTGGAGAGGATGACCGCGTCAGGGCCGAGCGCCTCGCGCACCTTGCGCAAGGCGTCACGGGATGTAGCCGCTGTAAATTTCTTCACGTTCATCGTTTCTCTCCGCACTTCATTCGACCTGTTCTTTGCGACGGGCAGAATTGCCCGTCCATAGCCAGCATTATTGGCGATGCCGCAAGGAAACCATCGTAGGAAAAGGCGGGGGAATGCGGTCTATTTCAATGATCGGGCCGTCGCACAACACGCATTGAAATGTGCGACAGGAAATAACATGTATGTAACAATGCTATCAAGCTTGACAACATCGAGCGTAGCAGAGATACAACAAGCATTGTGTTTACAGGTGTATTGATAAAAGCTAAATCTCTCAGATTGTAACTCTGATGAAATTGAGGCATACTGGACCAAACACCCGGATTTCCGGAACAATAACGAAAGGCCTACAGATGAAGTTCAGGATACCGAAGCGTCAAGCCGGCATGTCTGGAGAAGCCTTTTTGATCACCTGCTGCAATGTACTCGACAGCAGCATCCCGACTTTGCGGACGGCGTGCCTGGCGGCGGGGGTGGTTGCAGCAGGCCTGCGCATGGGTCGAGTGGGAGATTTCCTGTTCGTCACAGGATTGTTGTTTCAGTTCTCGATCTGGTTCGAGAACTGGTGGGTAAGGCGACGCCGCCACTGATACCAGCCGCCGCCGGTATCAGCAGCGGGTAAATCAGGAAGAAGAAACCTCGGCGTCAGCCGACATGCCGGCGCCGGTACGGGCGGCAACACCCCAACGGCCACGCACCAGTCGGCCATACACCACGACGTAGAGCGCCAGCTGGCCCAGCACGATCGCCAGGCTGACCGGCGCCGATGCGCCAGCAAGCACACCCACCGCCACGCACATTGCCACCACAGGCGCGATGAAGCACACTACGCTCGCATTGCGGTTCCATGGACGGGACGCATCACGGCGCACGTGCTTGAACACGAGGCGGCGATACACCAGCGTATGCAGGTGCAGCGCATCCGGCGCACCCGGGCTGACGTTCTGGATCACGCGGCGGCGGTACATGCTGAACAGCACTTCGATGACCGGATAGCCGCAGACCGCCAGCACCTGCCATGCATTCACCTCCGGGTTACGCACCAGCAGCAGCACGGCCATTTCCGACACCAGGAAACCCAGGAAATAGGCGCCACCGTCGCCCAGGAACAGCTTACCGAACGGATAATTCAGGGCCATGAAACCCAGGGTCGCGCCGATGCACAAGGCGCCGATGGCCACTACCAGCTGGTCGCCATGCTGCAGGCCGACGGCAGCCAGGCCGGCGGACATGATGATGATCGTGCTCGACGACAGGCCATTGAAGCCATCGATGATGTTGATGGCGTTCGAGCCGCCCGAGACGACCACGGCCGTCACGGCGATGGCGAAGGGCGCAAACGCAAGCAGCGCATCCACGCCCCACAGGTCGAGTTCGGTCACGGTCGCGCCCAGGACGGCACTGGCGATCATCGCACTCATGGCAGTGGCAGCCAGGCGCACGCGTACCGATACGCGCTTTGTGAAGTCTTCAATCAGGCCGGCCAGGAAAGCCGGCAGGCTGGCAAGCAACAGCAGGCGGATGTCGGCCGAATCCAGGGGATTGACGCTGGCCGGCGCCAGCATCTGGAACAGCGCCAGGCCGAGCATCACGCCTGCCATGACACCGATACCGCCGATGCGCGGCACCGCCGTCGTGTGCACCTTCTGCACGCCGCTCAGATCGTGATCGTGCGACAGCTTGCCGTGCCACTTTTGCGACAGGACGATCAGCAGACAAACAGCGAAACTCATGGCCAATGCCGCCAAGCCAAGCCCAAATTGATGATATTCCAACATTATTAATCGCAAAAACACCGAACGTGTTCAATCCAACTGAACTACGTTGGCTAATGGGAGGTAGTTGTAGATGAGCTGCGATGCGGGAAGCAGCCCGAGAAACTTTCGTACAATTGCATTTCAACGGAATGTTATCACGAATCAATACCGTAAGTTGATTTTGAGAACCAATCATCGCATTTGTGTCGGAGGTGCTTCAAAAAAGCGACACATCGGTTCCGTCTGTTTACATCGGCACCCCCACCAGGCTGGTAACCCGGATCGTCTTCGTCTCTGGAATCTCGGCATGCGACAGCACCTTCAGCTGCGGCACCGCCCGGCGCAGGAAGCGCGACAGCAACACGCGCAGCGGCGCCGGTACCAGCAGCACCGGGCTCAGGCCCATCTGCTCCTGCTGGGCCGCGGCATTGGCGGCCTGCTGGGCAATGGTGTCGGCCAGCCCCGGCTCGATGCCGGTGCCATCCCCACCCTGCCCCATCGCCTGCATCAGCAGCCGCTCAAGGCGGTTGTCGAGCGTCATCACCGATAGCTCGTTCGTGCCGGGGAACAACTGCTGCACGATGGCCCGACCCAGCGCCACCCGCACCATGGCGGTCAGCTCGCTCGGGTCCTGGGTCTGGCCGGCATACTCCGACAGGCACTCGATGATGGTGCGCATGTCGCGGATGTGCACGCCTTCCAGCAGCAGGTTCTGCAGCACTTTCTGCAGGGTCGACAGCGACACCACCTTCGGCACCAGGTCTTCCACCAGTTTCGGGGTCTCCTTGCCCAGGTGGTCGAGCAGCGCCTGCACTTCCATGCGGCCCAACAACTCCGAAGCGTGGGTCGTGATCAGGTGGTTCAGGTGGGTCGCCACCACGGTGCCGGCATCGACCACGGTATAGCCCAGGCTCTGCGCCTCGTCGCGCAGGCTGGCGTCGATCCAGGTGGCCGGCAGGCCGAAGGCCGGGTCGGTGGTGGGCTGGCCCGGCAGCGTGCCGCTCGCCATGCCCGGGTTGATCGCCAGGTATTGCCCGTTCATGGCTTCGCCGGTGCCGACTTCCACGCCCTTGAGCGTGATGCGGTAGGCCGAGGGCTTCAGTTCCAGGTTGTCGCGGATGTGCACGGGCGGGGCCAGGAAGCCGACTTCCTGGGCGAACTTCTTGCGGATGCCCTTGATGCGCTTGAGCAGTTCGCCGCCCTGGGTCTTGTCCACCAGCGGAATCAGGCGGTAACCCACTTCCAGGCCGAGCGTGTCGACCGCCATGACGTCCTGCCAGGTCGCTTCTTCAGATTCGCTTGGCGCACCGTTGCCACCCGCGCCGCTGGCCGCTGCGGCTGCCGCCGATTCCGCCGCGGCAGCCGCTTCCTTGGCCGGCCCCTCTTTCTTGCGCTTGGCGATCATCCAGCCGCCGCCGATCAATGCACTGCCCAGCAGCAGGAAGATCAGGTTCGGCATGCCCGGGATCAGGCCAAGGGCGAAGATGATGCCGCCGGTGATGTACAGGGCTTCCGGGCGGGCGAACAGCTGGTTGGTGACCTGGCTGCTGATGTCGTCCTCGTTGGCCACGCGCGAGACCACCATACCGGCCGCGATCGAGATGATCAGCGAGGGAATCTGCGCCACCAGGCCGTCACCGATGGCCAGCAGCGTATAGGTTTCGGCCGACTGGCCGAAGGACAGGTCGTGCTGCACCACGCCGACGATCAGGCCGCCGATCACGTTGATCAGGGTGATCATGATGCCGGCGATGGCGTCGCCCTTCACGTACTTTGACGCACCGTCCATCGCGCCATAGAACTCGGCTTCCTGCGCCACTTCGCTGCGACGCTTGCGGGCGTCGGCTTCGCCGATCAGGCCGGCGTTCAGGTCGGCGTCGATCGCCATCTGCTTGCCCGGCATCGCATCCAGGGCGAAGCGCGCGCCCACTTCGGCGATACGGCCGGCGCCCTTGGTCACGACCGTGAAGTTGATGATGGTCAGGATGACGAAGACGACGATACCAACCGTGTAGTTGCCGCCGATGAGGAAGTGGCCGAAGGCTTCGACCACCTTGCCCGCGGCCGCGCCGCCGGTATGGCCTTCGGTCAGGACGATACGGGTCGAGGCGACGTTGAGCGCCAGGCGCAGCATCGTCGAAATCAAGAGGATGGCCGGGAAGGCCATGAAGTCGAGCGGCTTGACCGTGTACAGCGCGGTGAGCAAGACAATGACGGACAGCGCGATGTTAAAACTGAAGAACACATCCAGCACGAAGGCCGGCAGCGGCAGGATCATCATCGCCAGCAGGATGACAATGAAGATCGGCGCGGCGAGCGCGGCCGCGCCCCGGGTCCCGAGGCCGCTCATCCATGCCGGCAGTTTGATGCTGTTCATTAGTGCAATGCTCCGTTGTTCGTATTGGCTACTGCAGTACGCTTACTTGTAGGGTGGGCGGCTCGTGTTCTGGTCCAGTGGACCAGAACACGAGCC
>JAEAMF010000190.1_pt1 | contig 103084 bp, 103 predicted proteins | sample 8958721 | NCBI WGS metagenome assembly JAEAMF01 (sample SAMN16933255, study PRJNA681124) | bioreactor sludge metagenome | isolation source: anaerobic bioreactor treating anionic surfactant - SDBS | place: India: Bengaluru | collected 2019-02-28
TGAAGACGTCGCCGCAGCGGTCCACGCCCGGGCCCTTGCCGTACCACATGGCGAACACGCCGTCGTATTTGCTTGGTCCGATCAGGTCGACGGTCTGGGTGCCCCAGACGGCGGTGGCGGCCAGGTCTTCGTTCACGCCGGGGACGAACTGTACATGGCTGGCTTCCAGGTGGCCCTTGGCCTTCCACAGGGTCTCGTCAAGGCCGCCGAGCGGCGAGCCGCGGTAGCCGGACACGAAACCGGCGGTGTTCAGGCCGGCGGCGGCATCGCGCTCGCGCTGCATCATCGGCAGGCGCACCAGGGCCTGGATACCGGACAGGAAGATGTTGCCGGTCCTGGCGGTGTATTTGTCGTCGAGGGTAACGGTGGTCAGGCGGGACGAATAGTCCGGCGTCGCCGCTTGTGGCGTGACGGTATCAGGCATGGGTGTCTCCAAGATCGTGAATCGGGTGTTCCGGGCTGGCTGCCGGGTAGGCAGGGCGGATGGAACGGGGTCGCGGTAGCGACAAGGCGTGCTAAGGCACTTTTATTCGCGTGGAGTGTAGGGACTTCGACCCGCCAGGGCCAATAGGGAATGCGGATGGGGGTATAAGTAAATCTGATGACCGTTATGCGACCAGCCGTGCACCCGGCCAGGCGCCGCGTTCACACAGGTCTTCGGTCACTTCGCGCACCAGTTTCGCGATTGCCGCGGAGGCATTCGTCAGTGGGATATTCCGTGAGGCGCACAGCGTCACGCGGCGCGTCACCGCCGGCTCGTCCACCGGCCAGGCGGCCATGGCGCCGCGTTCGATGTCGGCCAGCAGCGGCGCGACCGGCAGCAGGGTGGCGCCCAGGTCGGCCAGCAGGGCGGAGCGCAGGATGGCGAGCGAATTGATTTCGAGGACAGTGCCGAGCGCCAGGCCGGCGCCTTGCGCCGCCTGCTCGACCAGCGGCCGCACGCCGTGCTGGCGCGCCGGCAGGATCAGGGTGCTGGCCAGGGCCTCGCGCAGGCTCAGCCTGTCCACCGTCGGTGCGAAGTTCGAGCCGGCCCGGCAGATGAACATCAGGTCTTCCTCGACCAGCGCGGTGGCGGTGAAATGCCCGGCCGGGACCTGGTCGAACAGCACCACCAGGTTCAGGCGGCCCGACTTGAGCTGTTCGGTGAGGCTGCCCGAGATTTCCTCGGTCAGTTGCAGGGTGATTTCCGGATACCTGGCCCGGGTGGCCTTCAGCAGCGGCAGCGCCAGCGCACCCGAAATACTGTGCGGCAGGCCGAGCGACACGCTGCCCGAAGGCCGCGTGGTCGACTGCACCACCGCCGAACGGGCGTCGGCCACCTGCTTGAGGATGGCCTGCGCGTGTTCATAGAAGATCTTGCCGGCGTCGGTGCTGACCACGCCATGGGCCGAGCGGTGCAGCAGCTGCGCGCCCAGTTCCTCTTCGAGCTGGCGTAGCTGCTGGGTCAAGGCCGGCTGCGCCACGTGCAGGACCAGCGCGGCGCGCGATAGCGAGCCGTGATCGACAATGGCGACGAAATACCGGAGTTGACGAAGTTCCATCCTATAGTGTTGTGTCCAGCAAGCAACAAATAATGATTGTCTGTAACAAAATTGTTATACTGCCCCGCGGCCAATGGGCGCCGACATTATTACAGAGCAGAGTAGCGACATGTTGAAAAAGGTTGATGCATCGCAGCTGAGGATTGGAATGTATATCCACGATCTCGATTGCGGCTGGATGGACCATCCCTTCGTGCGCGCTCGTTTCGAGCTCACCACGGACGAAGAAATCTACAAGATCCGCAATGCCAAGATCCGCGCTGTCGTCATCGACTGCAGCAAGGGCCTGGACGTGGAAGACGCGCCGACCCTGGCGCAGGCCGATGCCGCCACCGAAGCGGAAGTGACGGCGATCGCCGCCGCACCGCGGATCGTCACCCGTGTGTCCCTGGGTGAAGAGCTGCAGCGTGCCGCGCATATCCGCAAGCAGGCCGCCGGCCTGGTGCGCACCGTGATGGCCGACGCCCGCCTCGGCAAGGCCGTCGAGCTGGACAAGGTGGGACCGGTCGTGGAGAGCGTGACCGAATCGATCCTGCGCAATTCCGGCGCGCTGCTCGGCCTCCTGCGCATCAAGAACAAGGACGACTACACCTTCCTGCATTCGGTCAGCGTGTGTGCGCTGCTGGTCGCGTTCTGCCGTTCGCGCAAGATGGACGAGGACACGATTTACCAGGCCGGCCTGGGGGGCCTGTTGCACGACACCGGCAAGGCGCTGGTGCCGGACAGCATCCTGAACAAGCAGGGCCGCCTGACCGACGAGGAATTCGACATCATCAAGCGCCACCCGCGCGACGGCTACGACATCCTGGCCAAGACCCCGGAGATCGGCCCGATCCCGCTCGACATCACGCTGCATCACCACGAGCGGCGCGACGGCAGCGGCTATCCGGACAAGCAGGGCGAAGGCAGCATCAGCGAACTGGCGCAGATGGCGGCGATCGTCGACGTCTACGACGCCATCACCTCGGACCGCTGCTACCACAAGGGCATGCCGGCGGCCGAAGCGCTGCGCAAGATCTACGAGTGGAGCAAGTTCCACTTCAACCCCACGCTGGTCCAGGAGTTCATGCGCTGTGTCGGCATCTACCCGGTCGGCACCTTGGTGCTGCTCGAATCCGGCCGCCTGGGCGTGGTGATCGAGCCGCACGAAACCAGCCTGCTGACGCCGAAGGTCAACGTGTTCTTCAGCACCAGGAACCAGACCTACATCAAGCCGCAGACCCTCGACCTGTCCAAGCCGCTCGGCTTCGGCGGCGGCGACAAGATCCTGCGCCACGAGTCGGCCGAGAAGTGGAACGTCAATCCGCTGCAGTTCATGAACATCGCCTGAGCTCCAGGCCGCGCCTTACAAGCCGCCCGCGCAGCGCAAGGTCGTCCCGGTGACGTAGGACGCGGCGGGCGACAGCATCCACAGCACCGCTTCCGCGATCTCGTCGGGCGTGGCCAGGCGCCTCATCGGGATGGCCGGCGCCACGCGCTCCGGCCGGCCCGGCTCGCCGGCCGCCGCATGGATGCCCGTCAGCGTCGACCCGGGCGCCACCGCGCACACGCGTATACCCTCCGGCGCCATCTCGCGCGCCAGTCCCAGCGTGAAGGTCTCGACCGCCGCCTTGCTGGCGGCGTAGTGCACGTACTCGCGCGGGCTGCCGGTGCTGGCCGCGATCGAGGACAGGTTGACGATCACCCCGCGCGTGCCATGGCGCCGGAAGGCGTCGATCGCCGCGCGGCAGCAGTGCATGGTGCCGTACACATTGGTGCGAAATACCGCTTCGATAGTGGCGGAATCGGTATCCATGAAGCGCGCGATGCGCCCCGTGATGCCGGCATTGTTGACCAGCGCCGCAGGCGGTCCGAGTTCCTGCTCGGTGCGCGCGAACAGCTGCGCCACTTCCGCTTCGGTCGCGACGTCGGCCTGGATCGCGGCAGCCTGCCCGCCATCGGCGCGGATTGCCGCCACCAGCGCCTGCGCCGCCGCTTCGTCATGACGGTAGTTGACGGCCACCGCATGGCCGCCGGCGGCCGCCTGCCTGGCGATGGCGGCGCCGATGCCGCGCCCGGCGCCTGTCACGATCAGTACCTTGCTCATCCCGACACTCCTGTTGTGGTGGCAGGCTACTGCCTGCATACTCCTCACACTATACAAGCGAGGAAGGCGGACATGCACCCACCCATCGAGTTCTGGTTCGAGTTCGGCAGCAACTACAGCTACCTGTCGGCCATGCGCATCGAGGCGCTCGCACGTAGCGCCTCCGTGCCGCTGCACTGGAAACCCTTCCTGCTGGGGCCGATCTTCCGTGAACTCGGCTGGCAAAGCTCGCCCTTCGCGGAGCAGAAGGAGAAGGGCGAGTACGTCTGGCGCGACATGGCGCGCCGCGCCGCGAAATACGGGATTCCCTTCAAGCGGCCCTCGGCCTTCCCGCGCCGGGCCCTGCTGCCGATGCGGGTCGCGCTGCTCGGCGCACAGCAAGCCTGGATGGGCGAATACTGCCGCCGCATCATGCTGCGCAACTGGTCCGAGGATGCCGACATCGACGACGCCGGCACCGTGCTGGCGGCGCTGGAGGGTCTGGTCGTCGAGCCGGAAGCGGTCCTGCGCGAGGCGGAAGGGGAGGCCAACAAGGCGGCGCTGCGCGTGCAGACCGCGGCCGCGCGTCGCCTTGGCATCTTCGGTGCGCCGACCTTTATCGTGCAGGGCGAGCTGTTCTGGGGCGATGACCGCCTGGAAGACGCTCTCGAATTCGCGCAGGCCAGGCAGGCGGCCTAGAAGAACTCGGCGGTGTCGTTGGTGGCGACGGTCTGCAGCAGGCCGTTCGCCACCAGCTCCTCGTAGTGGCAGGCGCGGTTGCGGCCGTTGGCCTTGGCGAAGTACAGGGCCTGGTCCGCGTGACCCAGGGTCACGACCGGCGAATCGGTGGCGCTGATGCTGGTGAAGCCGACGCTCACGGTGACACGGCCTACCTGCGGGAACACGTGCGCCTCGACGTTGGTGCGGAAGCGGTCGATGATCTTGCGGGCATTCTCCAGCGTAGTCGAGCGCAGCAGCACCACGAACTCTTCGCCGCCGAAGCGGAACACGCGGTCCTGCGAACGGAACGAGGACTGCAGCAGGTTCGCGACCAGGATCAGCACTTCGTCGCCGTACAGGTGGCCGAAGCGGTCGTTCACCATCTTGAAATGGTCGACGTCGACCACGGCCAGCCACTGCTTTTCCTCGGCCCCGTGCTGGCGCCGTTCCAGCTGGCCCGGCACCAGGGGTTCGGTGTCGCCGCTGTGCAGCATGCGCGCCAGCTGGTCGTCGAAGGTCTTGCGGTTCAGGAGTCCGGTGAGCGAGTCGCGCTCGCTGTAGTCGAGCAGGTTATGGAAATTGCGGTAGACGCCGACGATCCCGCTGATCGTGTAGATCGATTCGGCGGTGAAGCCTTGTGCATGCACGATCTCGAGGCAGGTATCGGCCTTGTCGCCGAACCAGATTGGCAGCCACAGATGGCGCAGGCCGTCGCTGCCCAGGCCTTCGGCACGCGAATCATGGTGTTCGAGGCAGTGCGCCAGTTCGGGAAAGGCCGAGAGCGGCTCGCCCGGGCTGCCGCCATCGTGCTGCTCTTCCGGGCAGGCGATGCCGCCGGCGCGGATGCAGGCGCGCGAACGCACGAATCTCTGCCCGCAGACCGTCGTGATGTTCAAGACCCGGGTCTGCAGTGCGCCCGCCAGTTCCTGTACCGCCGAAATCACGGAGATGTCGAGCATCGTGTGATCGCGGTGGCCAGTCATATCCACCATGTGTCGCAGCAGGGAATCCATGTCGGTTTTTTCAGGAACGCAGAGAAACTGAGTCACGCAAGAGCACGGCCGGGTTGGTAGTACGGCTGCCGCTTTTTTAGGCGGGCAAGAGGGACAGCATAATGCGTTTTTGTATTGTAGGCAACTATTCTTAACAATATTTATCTTTTTAATGCCTGGAAGCTCATGCTTGGTGGGCGTCTGCTTGTGCATACGCAAGTCCATGCAGAAACAGAGCTTTCCACATGGCAAGCTTGCCCGACGTCAACTTGCCGTGCAGCACTATTCGATACAGTGAACTCACTGACAGACGCAGTCGAAAGCAGCAAAAGACGGGGCCCCGTCTGTCAGTAAGACCAGTAGTCGTTGTTCCATCAACCATCACAAGGAGTTCATCATGAGCACCATTACCTCCGCCATCAAAACCTTTATTGCCGATGAAAACGGTGTGACGGCCATCGAATACGGCCTGATCGCTGCACTGGTCGGCATTGCGTTGGCAGGGGCGGCCGAGGCTCTCGGCGCTGATATTACCGCGCTGTTCAACAAGATTGGCGAAGAGCTGAACCCGACTCCGCCTGCAAGCGGCGGTTAATTATCGCTAACGCCCCCGGCGCCATCCGGCCCCGGGGGCTTTTTTTTTGTGAGCCGATCATGGTTGTCGCACCTTACCTCGACATACTGCTCCTGCTGCTCGTCGCCGTCGCTGCGATCAACGACCTCGCAAGCCGGCGTATTCCGAATCTCCTGCTGCTGACAGGCCTTATCGCCGCCTTGTCCCTTCACGCAGTATCACCGCAGCCCGGCGCAGCCTTGCTGGCCTGTTTCGGTGGCGCCGCCGTCGGACTGCTGGTTTTTCTTCCCTTCTACCTGATGCGCGGCATGGCCGCCGGCGACGTCAAGATGATGGCCACGGTAGGCGCCTTCACCGGTCCGGCAGCCGCCTTGCACATTGCGATCTTCGCCTGGAGCGCCGGTGGTGTCATGGCCCTGGCCTTCATCCTTTTCCAGGGCCGCTTGCGGCTGGCACTGACCAACGTCTGGAGCATGGTGCGCCAGGCTGCCTTGCGTCTTCCCATCACAAGAATGGAGGCGCAGCCGAGCGCCGGTTCGATACCTTACGGGGTCGCGATTGCCGCCGGGACAATCTACTTCCTGATGAGCCGTTAAGCCCTGTTTTTGCTGCTCCCCCTTCCTTGCCGGAAGTCAAACGGGGAGGGGGAAGCGATGGTTAGAATCAATTTAACAAATGTAAGAAATATCCGCACCTCATCAGGAGGTTTCCTTATGGAAGTGTTTTCACCACCCAGGCCAAGCGCTCCCTGCGACGCGCGGCCGGCAGCCGGCGCCGGCAGCGGGCCGGAGGCGGATCCCGCTCCCGTCCTGCCGCGCCAGCCGCGTACAGTGCGCGATACCGGCCTCGACGCGCGTCTGGTCACCGCACTCACGGTCAAGATCATGCATGCCAGCGGCAAGATTCCGCTATCGCTCCTTACCGGTCGGCTGCGCCTGTCGGTCAGCGTGGTGCGTGAAGTGCTGCAGGGGCTGGTTGCGGAGCAACTGGCGGAGGTGGCCTGGCAGGGCGATTCCGACATCGACGTGCATTACCAGCTGACCGCCTTCGGGCTGCGCGCCGCTGCCGAGTACCTGGCGGAATCGCGCTACATCGGACCGGCCCCGGTGACGCTCGACGCTTACCGCAGCATGGTGGAAAAGCAGTCGCTGCGCCAGCCCGGCGCCCCCCACGTCACGCCCGCAGAGCTGCAGGCCACCCTGGCGGAGGACGGCATCGAACCCGCGGTGCAGGAGCTGATCGGCGCGGCGCTGCATTCGAACCGTCCGCTGATGCTGTACGGACCTTCGGGCAGCGGCAAGACGACCTTGGCGCGCAAGTTCGCGCGGCTGCGCCAGGAGCCGGTGGCGATTCCGTACGCGGTGCTGGTCAACCACGAGATCATGCAGATATACGCCCCGGACCTGCATCCCGCGCCGCTGCAGCCGCGCGCCCTGGAAGAACGGCGCAGCTGCGACGCGCGCTGGGCACTGTGCCAGCGCCCGCTGGTGCACGTGGGCGCCGAACTGGCGCGCGACATGCTGGAACTGCGCATCGACGCCGCCAGCGGCGTGCTGCGCGCACCGCCGCACTTGCTGGCCAACAATGGACTGCTGGTGCTCGACGACATCGGCCGCCAGCGGGTGCCGGCTGCCGAGGTGCTGCACCGCTGCCTGAGCGCGTTCGAGAGCGGCACCGACCATGTCGCGGTGCCGGGTGGGGCCAGCCATGCCCTGCCGTTCGACGTGTCCCTGGTGCTGGTCACGAGCCTGGCGCCGCAGGCGGTGCTGGATGAATCCTGCATGCGCCGCGTCGGCTACCGGATTCCAGTGGGCCCGCTTTCCGAAGCCGGCTATCGCGCGCTGCTGCGGCGCCAATGCCGGATGCGCGGCATCGAGGCCGACGACGACGCGGTCGATTACCTGATCAACGAACTGCACCGCCGCACCCGGCGTCCGTTGCTGGCTGCCTGGCCGCATGAGCTGCTGGGCCGGATTGCCGACTTCGCCGGGTTCGCCGACCACACGCCACGTCTCGACGTGAACAGCGTGGTCCAGGCGTGGAGCAGCCTGTTCGGTTCTTGCGCGGCGCTCGAACCCGGTAACCTGGGAGATGCTCGATGAAAAACAAGCGTGCCGTGATCGTGATGACGCTCGCGATCCTGTTCGGCCTGACGGCCGTCCTGCTGGCCTCGCGCTGGCTGCTGACACAACCGGCCAAGCGCGCCGATCACATCGTGGTGGCGGGGGCCGACATCAGCATCGGCCAGCGCCTGACGCCCGAGATGCTCAAGCTGGTCGAATGGCCGGCCCACAGCGTGCCGAAAGGCGCGTTCGACGATCCGCAGAAGCTTGGCGGCCGGGTGCTCAAATCGAGCATCCTGATGGGTGAGCCCCTGAGCGAGGCCAAGCTGGCCCCGGTCGGCACGGTGGGCGGCCTGTCGGCCCTGATCACCGAGGGCAAGCGCGCCATCACGGTTCGCGTCAACGACGTGATCGGCGTGGCCGGTTTCGCGCTGCCCGGCAACTACGTCGACATCATCGTCAGTACCCAGACCGAGACCAAGGCGCAGGACGGACAGCAGCGCGAGCGGAGCATCTCCAAGATCGTGCTGGAGCGGATCCTGGTGTTGGCGGTGGCGCAGGAAGTCAACCGCGACGAAACCAAACCGAAGGTCGTGAATGCCGTCACGCTCGAAGTCACGCCCGAGCAGGCCGAAAAGCTCGACCTGGCGCGTAGCGTCGGCACCCTGTCGCTGGCGCTGCGCAACCAGATCGACCCGGCGCCGGCCGAGACCCTTGGCGCCACCAAGGAGAACCTGCTGCCGGCGCCGGACTCGCCCGTGCGGGCCGTGGCGATGCCGGTACGCGCACCCCGGCCGCAGGCGCAGGCGCCGCGGCCGGTCCCTGCAGCGGCACCGCGGCGTGACTGCGTCAAGGTCATCAATGGCCTGCACGCTTCACAAGAATGCTTCTGACCTTATCGATCCGGGATGGATGCCATGAACAGACGCCTCAATCTTGCACGGTTTGCCGCTGGCCTGGCGCTGGCCGCCGCCGCGCCTTCCCACGCGGCTTCCGCAGCCAAGCCTGCAGCCGCCGCTCCCGCCAAACCAGCTGACAGTGCCGCTGCCAAACCGGCAGCCCCCAGGCAAGCGGAAACGCGTTCCCAGCCCGCGATGGGCTGCAGCGGCGAAGCCGCGCGCCCTGCCACGCTGTCGCTCAACATGGGCAAGTCCACCATGCTGCGCCTGCCCGAGCGGGTGCTCAACCGCAGCGTCGGCAATCCGGCGATCGTGCAGGCGATGCTGGTGTCGCCGGACACGCTGTACATCGCCGCTGTCGACGTCGGCACCACCAACATGATCGTGCAGGGAAAAAGCGGCTTGTGCAGCGTGGTCGACATCGTGGTCGCGATGGACCCCGCCGTATTGCAGGCGACCCTGGCCGCAGCGATGCCCGAAGAAAAGGATATCCGGGTGATGGCCGCCGCCGATTCGCTGGTGCTGACCGGCACCGTCAGCGACGCCGGCGCGCTCACCCGCGCGGTCGAGCTGGCGACGGCGTATGTGCGGCGTCCGCTGCGCCAGCTGCCGTCCGCCGACAAGGCCAATGATAACGACGGCGTCATTCCGCTGGCCAACAACAACGGCGGGGGCAGCGCCGGCGGCGCCGCCGCGGCAGCCACGCGCGTGATCAACCTGCTCAATGTCAGCGCACCCCAGCAAGTGCAGCTTGAAGTCAAGGTGGCCGAGGTGTCGAAGACCCTGCTCGAGCGGCTCGAGACCGACGCGGCGTTCAGCTTCGGCTCGGGCAGCTGGACTACCCGGCTGGTGTCGAATTTCCTGACCGGACGGACAACCAACGGCATTCGCTTCGACAAGGATAACGGCAACCGGCTGGTGGGGGCGGCCGACAAGCAGGACGGCCTGGTGCGGGTGCTGGCCGAGCCGAACGTACTGGCCATCAGCGGCCAGGAGGGCACCTTCCTGGCCGGCGGCAAGTTCTACATCCCGGTCGCCCAGGACAACAACAAGGTCACGCTCGAGGAAAAGGAATTCGGCGTCGGCCTGCGCTTTACCCCGACCGTCCTGTCGGGGGGGCGCATCAACCTGAAGGTGGCGCCGGAAGTGTCCGAGCTGTCGCGCGAAGGGATCGGCGTGTCGGCGTTCGGCATTACCGGCAGTTCGATCCTGCCGGTCGTGACCACGCGCCGCGCCAGCACCACCGTGCAGCTGTATGACGGCCAGAGCTTCGCCATCGGCGGCCTGGTGAAGAACAACCTGGTGGCCAGCCTGAAGGGCCTGCCGATGCTGGGCGAAGTCCCGGTGCTGGGCGCGCTGTTCCGCAGCACCGACTTCCAGCAGGACCGCACCGAACTGGTGTTCGTGATCACCGCGCGGCTGGTCAAGCCGATCGCGGGCGCCGGTTATTCGCTGCCGACCGACAAGGTGGGCATACCGACGCGTGGCGAGGTGATGCTCGGCGGCCGCCTCGAGGGCGATGCCCCGGCCGCGACCACTGCCGCCGCGTCCACGCCGCAAGTCGCGCCCCCCGCTGCGCAGACCGCCGGCGGCTTCGAACTCAAATAGGAGGCATCCGTGAAGAACCCGACCTACTTTCTGCTGCCGGCGCTGGTGGCCGCCTGTCTGCAGGGCTGCATGCATACCACGCCGGAGTGGGACAGGCAATTCGGCACCGCCACGCGCGCCAACCTGGCCGTCCAGGTGTTCGACCCGGCCGCGGCCAGCAACCGCGATCCTGCCGTCGGGGTGGACGGCCGCGCGGCCAAAGGAGCGCATGAGCGCTACCAGCGCAGCTTCGCCCAGCCGGAAGCGGCACCGGCGCCGATCTTCGTCACCGCTGGCAGCGTGCGATGAGCGCCTGCCTTCCACTTTGACCAGATGCGCCAGCAACGAGGCCCGCCATGAAAGCGCTACTTATCAGCCGCGACAGCCAGCTCTATGCGGAGATCGCCTCCCAGGGGGCGGCCCGCGTGCCGCCGCTGAACCTCGGTGCCGTTCGCGCCAGCCTGCGCGAGGCACTCGACCGCCCCGAAGCCGACACCCCGCAGCTGGTCATCATCGACGCCACCCAGACCGAACCCTCGGAAGCCCCCCTGATTGAACGCCTTGGCCGCCAGTATCCCGAAGCCCATCTGATGCTGCTGACCGACCAGAACCATCCGGACCTCCTGATCCACGCCATGCGTGCAGGCGTGCGCGAAGTGCTGCAGCTGCCTCTGGTGCACCGTGCCTTTCACGAGTCGATGGACCGCATTTCGGCCGCGGCCGGGGTGTCGGGCCTGCGCGACGGGAAGATCCTCGCCTTCATCGCCTGCAAGGGCGGCAGTGGCGCCACCTTCATCTCGACCAATTTCGGCTACGCGCTCGCCACCCTGGCCGCCAAGAAGGTGCTGCTGATCGACCTGCACGGCCAGTTCGGCGACGCCGCGTTGTACGTGTCCGACCAGAAGCCGAGCATGACCCTGTCCGACGTCTGCGCCCAGATCGCGCGCGTGGACGGGCCCTTCCTCGATTCCTGCGTGGTCCATGTGACCCCGGGCTTTGGCGTGCTGGCCGCGGCCGACGACGCCGCCCATGCGAAGGAAGCCAAGCCGGAGCACATCGACACCATCCTGCGCGTCGCGCGCCAGCACTACGACTACGTGCTGCTCGACGTCGGCCGCCAGATCGACGCGGTGTCGCTGCGCGCCCTCGACGTCACCGACACGATTTATCCCGTGCTGCAGCTGGCGCTGCCCGACATCCGCGATGCGCGCCGCCTGCTCGACATCTTCCGCTCGCTCGGCTACGTGCTGGACCACATCCGCCTGATCGTCAACCGCTACGAAAAGGGCGGCAAGCTGCGCCTGCAGGACCTGCACGCGGCCTTGGGGTGCGAAGTGGTGCACACCTTCCCCAACGACTACGTCGCCGTCACCGACTCGGTCAACCAGGGCGTCCCGGTGCTGCAGCTGTCGCGCTCGAGCGCGGCCGCGCGCAGCCTGGCCGACATGGTCGAACTGGTGACGACGCGGCGCGTCCAGGAGAGCAGGGGACTGCTCGACCGCCTGTTCGGCCGCGGCGAAGACGACTGATCAACACGAAACAGAACGACACGGTGCCACCCATGTCCTTACGTGAACGCCTTGCGAGTACCGGTCAGGAACGCCAGCCCGGCGTGGTCGTGCCGGAAGTCGCCAACCAGGCCTATCAGGAGCTCAAGAAGCAGATGCACCAGATGATCCTGGACCGCATCGACCTCGAGCGCCTCAAGCGGCTCACCGCCGAGCAGTTCAAGCACGAGCTGGCCCTGCTGATCCAGCGCATCATCGAGGAGGAGCGCATCGTGCTGAACCAGCACGAACGCCACCACCTGGTGCTCGACATCCAGCACGAGATGCTCGGCTTCGGCCCGCTCGAGCCGCTCCTGAACGACCCGAGCGTTTCCGACATCCTGGTCAATACCGCCAGCAAGGTGTATGTCGAACGGCGCGGCAAGCTCGAACTCACCGACATCAGCTTCCACGACAATGCCCACCTGATCAAGATCATCGAAAAGATCGTCTCGCGCGTGGGCCGGCGCGTCGACGAGTCGAGCCCGATGGTCGATGCGCGCCTGCCGGACGGTTCGCGCGTCAACGCGATCATCCCGCCGCTGGCGGTGGACGGGCCGCTGCTCTCGATCCGCCGCTTCGGATCTTCGCCGCTGTCGGTGCAGAACCTGCTCGACTATAAAAGCCTGACGCCACCCATGATCCGGGTGCTGGAGAGCCTGGGTGCGGGCAAGGTGAACATCCTGATCTCGGGCGGCACCGGCAGCGGCAAGACCACCTTGCTGAACCTGATCTCCGGGTTCATCCCGGCCACCGAGCGCGTGCTGACGATCGAGGACGCCGCCGAGCTGCAGCTGCGCCAGCCGCACGTGGTACGCCTGGAAACGCGTCCGCCGAACATCGAAGGCAAGGGCGAGGTGACCCAGCGCGCGCTGGTGCGCAACGCGCTGCGGATGCGTCCCGACCGCATCATCCTGGGCGAGGTGCGCGGCGCCGAGGCGCTCGACATGCTGCAGGCGATGAACACCGGCCATGAGGGCTCGCTCGCGACGATCCACTCGAACACGCCGCGCGACGCGCTGTCGCGGCTGGAAAACATGGTCAGCATGGCCGGCGTCAACCTGACCGCGCGTGCGATCCGCCAGCAGATCGCTTCCGCCGTGACGGTGGTGGTGCAGGTATCGCGCCTGACCGACGGCACGCGCAAGGTGGTCAGCCTGCAGGAAATCACCGGCATGGAAGGCGACATCATCTCGATGCAGGAGATCTTCCGCTTCGAGCAGAGCGGCGTGGACGCCGACGGCAAGGTGAAAGGGCGTTTCAGCGCCACCGGCGTCCGTCCGCGCTTCGCCGAGCGCCTGAAGATGTTCGGCGTGCCGGTGCCGGAAGACACCTTCGATCCCGACCGGATTTTCGACTGAGGAGGCAGCATGGACGTGCTGTTCTACGCTTTCGTGGTATTCCTGTTCGCGGCCGCGGTCCTCGCGATCGAGGGCACCTACCTGTGGTGGATGGGCACGCATGGCGCGGCGGCGCGGCGCATCGCGCGCCGGCTGCAGGTCATGTCCGGTTCGTCCGGGCGCAGCGGCGAGCGGATCTCGATCCTCAAGCAGCGTCCCTACAGCCGCAACGCGGCCTTCGACCGCTTCCTGCACCGCATCCCGCTGGCGGATCGGATCGATGCCCTGCTGGTGCAGGCCGGCACCACCAACACGGTCGGTCAATTCCTGGCCTGGTCGCTAGGCTGCATGGCCCTCGCCGCCGTGGTGTCGCTCGGCTGGCAACTGCCGGCCGCATTGCGCGCCCTGGTGGCCCTGCTCGGGCTGGGCGTGCCGTGGGTCCTGCTGCGCCGCACGCGGCAGCGGCGCCTGATCCGCTTCGAGCAGCAACTGCCGGATGCCGCCGATTTCATCGCGCGCGCACTGCGCGCCGGCCACTCGTTCAGCAACGTCCTCCAGATCGTCGGCAACGAGCTGCCGGAGCCGCTCAGCGGGGAGTTCCGCATCGCCCGCGAGGAGATCAACTACGGCGCCCCGATGAACGAGGCCTTGCACGCCATGGCTGCGCGCATCCCGCTGACCGACCTGCGCTACCTGATCATCGCGGTGCTGATCCAGCGCGAATCGGGCGGCAACCTGGCCGAGATCCTGGGGAACATCAGCCAGATCATCCGCGCCCGCCTGAAACTGGTGGCACACGTGCGCGTGCTGTCAGCGGAAGGAAGAATGTCGGCGATGATCCTGACCGTGCTGCCGTTTGCCGTGCTGGGCATGATGCTGGCGATGAACCCGAAATACATCAGCGTGCTCTGGACCGACCCGAACGGCGTGCGCATGATGTGGTACGGCCTTGGCATGATGCTGGTCGGCGTCGTCTGGATGCGCAAGATCATCCGCATCCGCATCTGAGTCGGGCACGCATCCCTCCAGAGGTGAACATGACATCCTCCCAGCTAATCTTCCTGTTTGTCGTCCTGTGCGTCGTCACCGGCCTGGCCTGGCTCGGCTTGGTGCTGTTTGCGCCGCTGGCCCTGCGCGATCGCCTGCGCCGCTTCCTCGGCAATGCAGAGCAGAGCCAGCTCGATGCCGCGGGCGGCTGGGTCGAACGGGTTGCGAGCGCAGCCAAGCCCCTGACCAAGCTGTCGGTGCCCGAGGAGGGCTGGGAGAAATCCAGCCTGCGCACGCGCTTCATGAACGCCGGCTGGCGCAATCCGTCCGCCCTGTCGCTGTATTTCGCGTCGAAGACGGCGCTGGCACTGGTGCTGCCGGCACTGGTGGTGCCGCTGACCATCGTCTACGGCAAGGCGCTGCTGGGCTGGCGGATGATGGCCTTGCTGCTCACCGCGGCCGCCATCGGCTATTACCTGCCCAACATGATCCTCGAACGTATCGTGCAACGCCGCCGCCGCGAGATTTTCGAAACCATCCCCGATGCGCTGGATCTGCTCACGGTGTGCGTCGAGGCAGGCCTGAGCCTGGAGCGTGCGCTGGTCAAGGTGGCGAACGAGATCCACATCAAGAGCGCGGTGCTGGCGCAGGAATTGCAGCTCGTCCTGATGGAAATGCGCGCCGGTTTCTCCAAGGAGAAAGCGCTGCGCAACTTCGCGCTGCGTTCGGGTGTCGAGGATGTCGACACGCTGGTGGCCATGCTGATCCAGTCCGAGCGATTCGGCACCAGCGTCGGCGATGCGCTGCGCGTACAGTCCGACAGCCTGCGTCACAAGCGCCGCATCGTGGCCGAGGAATGCGCCGCCCGCATCGGCCTGAAGCTGCTGTTCCCCCTGATTTTCTGCATATTCCCCATGCTGCTGATGGTACTGCTCGGCCCCGCCATGATCCAGATTTCGCGGACCCTGGGCAAAGTGGCCGGTGCGGATTGAATACGAAGGAGCCCCCATGCCAAGCCTTACCTTGTTCGCACGTCTGGCGATGCTGTGCGCCGGCGCTACCCTGGCGGCCTGCGCGCCCTTCGGCGCCCGTCCCGCCTTCGACGGCGCCGCGCCGGCCGCCGACGACGCCTATCTTGCCGGCCGCAACCACCACCTGGCGCGCCGCTACGACGAAGCGCGCGCCGCCTACCAGGCCGCGCTGCAGATGGCGCCCGCACACGTGAACGCCCGCAACGGGCTGGCCACGCTGTATGCGGAGCAGCGCGAGTTCGCCACCGCGATCGCCTTGTGGCGCGCATTGACCGAATCGCTGACGATGTCCTCCGGTCCCGGCAAGGCCTACCTGTTCAGTAACCTCGGGCAGGCCCATTTCCTCAACGCGGAGTATGACGATGCGCTGGTCGCGCTCGAGAAAGCCTGCTTGCTCGACCCGCTCAACCACCGTTCCTGGCAACTGCTGGGCGAAACCTTGCGCAAGCTTGGGCAGGAAGAGCGCGCGCAGCAGATGCTGAGCCAGGCGGATGCCTTGCGCGCCCACGACCTGCGCGCGGACTATGCCGCGGCCGGCAGCCAGAGCCAGGTTGCGGCGATCGACCGCGCGCTCAAGGCGCCGGCGCGCGAGGAGGCGGGCTGGAGCCAGGTGCAGCTGCTCGTCGGCGCGGATGGCATGCTGGAGCTGCGCCGCGCTCCGCCGCCGGCAGGCCCGTCCGCTCCGGCACGGCTGCCGGAACCGGCGCCGGCGCCGGCCACGCCGGGGCGGGACGCGCCACTCCTCGCGCTGGTAGAGATGCGCAATGGAAATGGCGTCTCGGGCATGGCACGCTCGCTGGCACGCCAGGTCGGCACGGGCGGGCTGAAAGTGACGCGCCTGTCGAACCAGAAGGGTTTCGGCGTGCGCCAGACCCGCATCGAATATGAAGCGGCCTACCGCGAGGCGGCCGAACGCCTGGCCAGCCGCTTCGGCAGCGCGCAGCTGCAGGAGGTGCCCAGCTGCGCCCCCGCCAACCTGCGCGTGGTGCTCGGGCGCGACGTCGCCCACCGGGGTTTCGCCTTGCGTCCTGCGGCCCCGGCTGGCGATGCGGCAGCGCCGGTACTGGCATTGAACAAAGCTGACTGAAAAAAGGTCCGTTTGCACGTTTGGCCGGCATCAAACGTCGACCGCTGGCACCCGAGAGAATGGGCTGGTCTGCCTTCTCTTGGGAGCCCTCCATGAACCTTTCCTACCGCATCCATCTGATCCTGCTCGGCGTGGTACTGGCTATCCTCAGTGCCTGCGCGCCGTCCGGCACGCACCGCGGCACCGGTGAATACATCGACGATGCCGCCATCACCACCCGGGTCAAGACCGCCTTGGCCACCGATCCGCAGGTCAAGGCAACCGAGGTCCAGGTCGAAACCTACAAGGGAACGGTGCAGCTCAGCGGCTTCGTCGATTCATCCGAGAGCGTCGCGCGGGCGGCACAGCTCGCCCGGGAGGTGCCCGGGGTGAAGGAAGTGCGGAACAGCATGGTCGTCAGGGATCGGCTCCGCCAGTAGGGCCGTTCCCGGACAGCTTACTTCCAGCTGACCTTGCCCATGCCGTTGGTGTTGGCATTGCGCGTCGCCGGGTTGCCATAGACGGTGGCCGAACCCATGCCGCTCAGGTCGATCTCGGCCGCGCGGGTCGCGTGCACCGTTGCGCCGCCGAGGCCGCTCATGTCGAGGTCGACCGATTCGGCGCGCAGGCCCTGGGCTTCCAGGCTGCCGACACCGGCCAGCTTGGCGCGCAGCAGCTTGCTCTCGCCATTGACGCTGATGCGGCCGGCGCCGCGCAGGCTGAGGTCGACGCGTTCGGCGCGCACGCCGTTCAGGGCGAGTCCGCCGACGCCGCCCAGGCGCGCGTCGATGGTGCGGTAATTGCTGTTCATGGTGACCGATCCGGCGCCGTCGAGGGCAACCTGGATCGCATTGCCCGAGAAGCCGGTGACGGTCGATGCGCCCACGCCCTGCGAGGTGAACTCGGCGAGGTTGGGCACGGTCAGTTCGGCGCGCAGCTTCTCGTTCATGTCGCCACGGCGGGTATTGAAGGATTCGGTACCGATTTCCAGCGTGTCGCCGCGCTGGGCGGTGGTGATGCGTTGCACGAAGCGGCGGTCACCCGAGACGACCAGGGACGGCGTATTGCCCTGGCGCAGGACCAGGTCGACGACGCCACCTAGTTTCACCTTGGTGACCCTGGCATCGACGCTGCGGTTTTCGCGCACGACGTCGTCGGCGATGACGGGGCTGGCGACCAGTGCGAGCGTGGCGGCGACGGCGGCGGCACTCAACAGTTTTTTCATGCTTGTTCTCCGGTAGGTTGTCGATGGAGGCACTATAGGCCGCCGTCGTGCCGCCTCCGAGCCGATTGCGATGAACTGCGCAAACCACGGTCTGGAGCGTAAAAAAACCGGCGTGGCGCGAACTACCGTGCTGGCGTGGCGCGCCGGTAGACGCGCACATAATCCACCAGCATCCGCTGCGGCAGGACCGTGCTGCTGTCCGGATTGCCGGGCCAGGCGCCGCCGACGGCCAGGTTCAGGAGCACGAAGAAGGGATGCTCGAATACCCAGTCTCCCTTGACCAGGTTCGGCCGCGCCGTATGGTAGTGGATGCCGTCGCGATACCAGCGGATCTCGCCGCGCTCCCACTCCACCGCGAACACGTGGAAATCGTCGGCAAAGATGCCGCTCGCCAGGGTCGAGTGGGTAGTAAAGGCCTTGGCGCCCGAATAGCCGGGACCGTGCAGCGTGCCGTGCACGTTCGACGGCTCCTTGCCGATGATCTCCATGATGTCGATCTCGCCGCTGCGTGGCCAGCCCACCTGCCCGATGTCCGCGCCCAGCATCCAGAAGGCCGGCCAGATGCCCTGGCCCTTCGGCACCTTGATGCGCGCCTCGAAGCGGCCATGCATCTGTTCCATCAGGCCGGCGGTCTTGAGGCGTGCCGAGGTGTAGTCCTTGCCGCCGTAGGCTTCGCGGCGCGCCTCAATGACAAGCATGCCATCCTCCACCCGGACGTTTTCCGCCCGGCCGGTGTAGTGCTGCAGCTCCTGGTTGCCCCAGCCATGGCCACCGGCCTCCGCCACCCATTTCGTGCGGTCGAGCTGGTTGCCGTCGAATTCGTCGCTCCATGCCAGCGTCCAGCCGGCCGGTGCGTCTGCGGACGTGGAGGCGCAGCCGGCGGCGGCCAGTGCAAGCAGTGTGGACAGGGTGGCGGCGAAAAGGCGGATCGGTTTCATGGGTCTCCTTGTGGCCTCAGGGCGCCGCGGGAGGACGGGCCTGCTGCTGCCTGACGTGCTGCATGATGTTGATGAAGGTATCGGTCCAGACCAGCTGGCGGTTGTCCGCCAGGAAGCGCAGCAGTTCCGCGTGGGCCTGCGCGGACACGCTGAGGTAGTCGCCGCCGATGCCGTGGAAGGTGAAGTTGACCATGGTGCCGCGCTGAACCGCCTGCTTGACGATGGCGATCAGCTCCGCGCCGCTGCTGCCGCTAGGTGTCGCCACCGGCACCGCGAGCGGATCGAGCGTGTGCATCGCATCGATGACGCCGCTGCCGCCGATGACCTTGATCGCGACGAAGGCGGCGCGCACCGCGGGCAGGTAGTCGCGTCCGCCGGCCTGGGTATCGCCGCAGGGCAGCGTGAACGTGCGTTCCTGGCGGCCGTCGATCGCCGCCAGCATGGTATTGGCCAGCAGGACCTGGTCGCCCATCTGCGCCACGCTCATGGCATCGAGGTCGCGGTGCGGCTCGACCCAGTCGCGCCCGGGCTTGCTGCGCGCGCACTGGTGGAACAGGCTGTGGTTGCCGAGTTCGTGCCCGGCCCGCGCGGCGGCGCGCCATCCCTCCATGCGCCGCGCCACCGCCGGATTCGACAGGGGCAGGTAGAAGCTGCCCTTCAGGCCGAGTTTGTCGAGGGCGGGCAGGGCGTGGTCGAGCTGGGAATCGAGGGCGTCGTCATAGGCGAGGCTGACGGCGGCCCGCGCCCCCTGCGGCCAGGCGAAGCCGCTGCGGGTGTCGGCTGCCGCGGCGGCAGGCATGGCGCCATGCAGCCCTGCGGCCAGCACACAGGCGAGCACGCGGCGGCGCCACATTCCTCTCTCCAGCAGGTCCGCATGCGGGGCGCTGCCGGCCAAGTCGTCCGCGTTTTCAGCTCGCTCCATGCTCATCCTTTTCCGCCCTTATTTGGAAACGTTACCAGAATGTCAACCCGACTATAGCATTGACGATTTTTCAGTGTCAATTGCGCGGCGGCGCGGGAGACAGGCACGGACGAACGCCAGTCTTCACTCTCACGTGTAAGCAATGTTGCAAATCAGCCGCATTTCGACGCATACCTACGCGGAATATTCCGTTGACAATTTTTTTTGCTAACCCTAATATTCAAACAACTTTACATGGAAACGTTTCCATGTGCCTGACGGATGGTTGAAGAATTGCTTGATCAACGAAGCATCGCAAGATGCGAGCCTGAGCGATTACAGATGAACGAGCGCAGCGCGCACCGCTTTACCCGCTACCTGGCAGCGAGGACATCGGCACCGGCCGCATGTCCTCGCTGTGCCGTCTGGTGGCAGGACGCGCCATGCGGCCAGGACCGGCGCCCGAGGGCACCGCGGCGAGGAGGTGCCCAGCGATAGGGACGGCAGCAGGGACGACAGCAAGGACCGCCGGCGGCGTGCAGCCTGGATTCAGCCGGCACAGGTAGTGGAGACACCGTTGGATTGGGTGACGGTCATTTTAAAAAAAACAGGAGAGCACCATGTATTACCCCAAGGCTAAGCAGACATTGATGAGCCTGGCAGTAGCCAGCGCATGCGCGGCATTCATCCCGGCGCATGCCCAGGAAGTCGCCTCGACCTCCGGCGCCGCCGCAACCACCGACCCGGCCGCCCTTACCCCGCAAGAGGCCAGCACCCCATCCTCGCCGGCCGGCGTCCAGACCGTCGTCGTGACCGGCCTGCGCGCCAGCCTCGAATCCTCGATGGCCCTGAAGCGCAACGCGCAGGGCTTCGTCGACGGCATCGTCGCCGAAGACATCGGCAAGTTCCCGGATACCAACCTGGCCGAATCGCTGCAGCGCATCAGCGGCGTGTCGATCGACCGCAGCATCGGCGAAGGCTCGAAGGTCACCGTGCGCGGCGTCGGTCCCGACTTCAACCTGGTGCTGCTCAACGGCCGCCAGATGCCGACCTCGATCCTGGGCGATCGTCCGGGCCGCGCCTACGATTTCGCCAACATCGCGTCCGAAGGCATCTCCCAGCTGCAGGTGTACAAATCGGCGCGCGCCGAGACCCCGACCGGCGGCATCGGCGCCACCATCAACGTCATTACCGCACGTCCGCTGTCGCGTCCCGGCCTGCAGGCCACGATCGGCATCAAGGGCGTGCACGACACCTCGGCAGAGAACCTGCCGGGCGACGTCAAGCGTGGCGGCAAGGTCACGCCCGAAGTGTCGGGCCTGTATAGCAATACCTCGGCCGACGGCCGCTTCGGTATCGCCCTGTCGGGCAGCTACCAGGAGCGCAACCTGGGCTACAACGTGGCTTCCGTCGGCAACGGCTGGAAAGGCCCGTTCCGCGGCGACGAGAACAACTGGGGCACCATTCCGCAACCTGGCACGCCGGGCTCGGAAAACATCACCAACCGTCCGAAGCCGACGGACCTGTACCAGGTGCCGCAGAACATGAACTACGCCATGAACGGCATCCAGCGCCAGCGTACCAACGGCCAGCTGACGCTGCAGTACGCGCCGAGCAAGGCCCTGACCACGACCCTCGACTACACCTACTCGCAAAACAAGATCCAGACCCGCCGCCAGGACCTGTCGGCCTGGTTCAACTTCGGCCCCTCGTCGAGCACCTGGACCGATGGTCCGGTCGCCGCGCCGCTGGTGTACACCGAGATCATCAACCCGGCCAACAGCGACATCGCCATGGGCGGCGCCGACTTCGCCACCAGGACCGAGAACAATTCGCTCGGCTTCAACGCTGCATGGAAGGTCAACAGCGACATCCGCCTCGAGCTCGACGCCCACCGTTCCACCGCCGAATCGAAGCCGGACAGCCCCTTCGGCTCCAGCAACACCCTCGGCACCGCCAGCTTCAGCCGCGGCACCACCAGCGTCGACTTCTCGAAGGACTTGCCGGTCCTGAGCATCCAGGGAGCCGACTTCCAGCGCGCACCGCAGCAGGTGACCGGCTCGGTGTTCGAGAACGCCTACGTCAAGAGCGAGATCAGCCAGGTCCAGACCCATGGCAGCTGGAAGATGCTGGAAGCGTCCGAGCTCAAGTTCGGCCTCGCCACCACCGACGCCAAGAACCGCTCGGCCTTCTCGGTGCAGCAGCGTGACGACACCTGGGGCGGTGCGACCAAGGCGTCGGATTACCCGGCCAGCTACTTCCACCAGGAGAGCCTGCGCCAGTACTTCGACAACATCGACGGCCACGACAACCCGAACCTGTTCAACACCTTCTACACCTTCGACTTCGCCGCCTTGCGCCAGCTGGCCGCGCAGGTGACCGGCAAGCCGGAGCTGTACATGCCGAAGTCGGGCTATACCACCGACCAGCGTACCCGCGAGAAGTCGAAGAGCCTGTACCTGCAGTTCAACACCGACTGGGATTTCGCGATGCCGGTGCACACCTCGGTGGGCGCACGCTACGAGACGACCGAGGTCACCTCGACCGCGCTGGTGCCGATCGCCTCGTCCTACACCTGGGTGTCGCAGAACGAGTTCGCGGTGGGCCTCGGCACGCCGGCCTTCACCACCCTGACCGGCAAGTACCATCACTGGTTGCCGAGCTTCGACGCCGACATCGACCTGCGTTCCGACATGAAGGGCCGCTTCAGCTACGGCGAGACCATCGGCCGCGCGCGCTATGACCAGCTGACCGGCGGCCAGGTGCTCGAGACCCTGGGCCGTATCGAAGGTGGCCGCGGAAGCCAGGGCAACCCGGGCCTGCTGCCGGTCAAGTCGAAGAACATCGACCTGGCCTGGGAGTGGTACTACGACAAGTCGAGCTTCGTCTCGGTCGGCCACTTCCGCAAGAGCCTGGAAAATTACGCCGGCGTGTCGCAGGTCACGGCCCAGCCCTTCGGCCTGCGTACCCCGGTGGGCGGCGCTTACTGGAACGCGGCGATCGGCGCCGGTTGCGCGAGCTCGGACACGATGTGCATCCGCAACTATATCTTCCGTAACTTCGCAGGACGTCCTGGCGTGACGCGTGGGCCGGATGACGTCAACGGCAACGCCACCGGTTCGATCGCCGGCCAGCCGAACGACCCGATCGCCAACTTCCTGATCACGAGCTACTCGAACCAGAAGGCAGCGCGCCTGCGCGGCCTCGAGTTCAACGTGCAGCATATGTTCGGCACCTCGGGCTTCGGCCTCCAGGCCAACTACACCAAGGTCGACTCGGGCCTGGGGTACAACAACGCCAGCATCGGCGAGCAATTCGCGCTGGTGGGTATGAGCGACTCGGCCAACCTGGTGGGTATCTTCGAGAACGACAAGTGGAACGTGCGCGCGGCCTACAACTGGCGCGACAAGTTCCTGGCATCGACCTTCGACGGCGCGGGCGCGAATCCGCAGTATGTCGAAGCCTACGGCCAGCTTGACCTGAGCATCGGGTACAACGTCAACAAGAACATCAGTGTCCAGTTCGAAGGTATCAACCTGACCGACGAGATCCGGCGCCTGCATGGCCGTAACGAGCGTCAGGCGCTGTATGTGGAGCAGTCCGGTCCGCGCTACATGCTGTCGGCCCGCTACAAGTTCTAAGCAGGACGGAAAGTGCAAACCAGCGGGCCGTGGCCATTGCCATGGTCCGCTGTGTTCATTTTCAGGTTAGACTTGCCCAGCATTAGTTTTTATTGAAAACAAATATGGCGAGCACCACCATCAGGCATGTCGTCATCGTAGGGGGAGGATCGGCCGGCTGGCTGACCGCCGCCGTCCTTGCATCGGGCTTCCAGGCGCTCGAGCAGGGTGGCCTGCGCGTGACGCTGATCGAATCGCCCGACGTGCCGACCATCGGCGTCGGCGAAGGCACCTGGCCGACCATGCGCGACACCCTGCGCGCGGCCGGCCTGTCCGAATCCGCCTTTTTCCGCGAGTGCGACGCCGCCTTCAAGCAGGGCTCGCGCTTCAACCGCTGGGTCCATGGCGGCGACCACGATTACTACTTTCACCCTTTCGTGCTGCCGCAGGGCTGGGGCGAGGCCGACATGGCCGGCCGCTGGCTGCAACGCCATACCGAGATTCCCTTCGCCGACCTGGTGACTTACCAGCCGCACCTGTGCGTGCACGGGCGCGCGCCCAAGCAGGCCGCCACGCCGGAATTCGCGGCGGTGGCCAACTACGGCTACCACCTCGATGCCGGCAAGTTCGGCCTGTTCCTCAAGAAGCATTGCCTGGAAAAGCTCGGCGTGCATTATGTGCCCGACCATGTCACCGGCATCCGCTCCCACGAATTCGGCGAAATGAGCGGCGACATCGCCGCCCTGCACACCAAGGCGCACGGCGAGCTGGCGGGCGACCTGTTCGTGGACTGCACCGGCATGCAGTCGCTGCTGCTCGGGAAGCACTACGACGTGCCTTTCATCCCGCAGCGCGGCGTCCTGTTCAACGACAGCGCACTGGCCGTCCAGGTGCCGTACCTGGCGGAAGACGATCCGATCGCCTCGCAGACCACCTCCACCGCGCAGGAAGCCGGCTGGATCTGGGACATCGGCCTGCCGACCCGGCGCGGCATCGGCCACGTGTATTCGAGCGCGCACACGAGCGACGAGCAGGCCGAACGCGCGCTGCGCGCCTACATCCGCGCCACCGGCGGACCGGAAGACATCCCCGCGCCGCGCAAGCTGAGTTTCGAACCCGGTTACCGCGAGCGCTTCTGGCACCGTAATTGCGTGGCCATCGGGCTGTCCGCCGGCTTCATCGAGCCGCTGGAGGCGTCGGCACTGGCCATGGTGGAACTGTCGGCCTCGATGCTGCTCGACGAGATGCCGGCCACGCGTGAGCAGATGGAGATCAGCGCCCGGCGCTTCAACGAGACCTTCAGCTACCGCTGGGAGCGGGTGATCGACTTCCTGAAGCTGCACTATGTGCTGAGCCGCCGCGAGGGCGCGCTCGATCCGCATGGCTACTGGCGCGACAACCGGAGCAGCGAGACCATTCCGCAGCGCCTGGCCGACCTGCTGGCGCTGTGGCGCCACCGTCCGCCATCGCGCTACGACTTCAATCGCATCCAGGAAGTCTTCCCGGCGGCCAGCTACCAGTATATTTTGTACGGCATGGGCTTCCTTCCGGAACCCGGCCAGGCGCGGCGCGAGCGCATCGGCGAGGGCAACGGCGCCATGGCGGACGGCTTCCTGCGCCAGGCGGCCGAGCTGACGCGCCGGATGCTGCCGGCACTGCCGGACAACCGTGCGCTCATCGCGCACATCGTGCGCCACGGCCTGCCGACCTGACAAGACAACGACAACGACAACGACAACGAGAAAGAGACACCACATGGCCAAGCCAGTACTGCTGAATAACATCGACCACAAGGACCTGCGCATCATCACCCGCCACGGCAGCAAGCTGGACGACAGCCACGCCTACGTGCAGACCTTCGCCGGCGAATTCCGCCTGCTGCAGGCCCATTACCCGATCATCTTCCGCAAGCAAAGCGAGGCCCATGCCTACGAGCCGATCGCGCTGTTCGGTTTCGAGACCGACGAGAACCTGTTCCTCGAAGAAGACCGCTGGGACGCGCCCACCCTGCCGCTGCTGGTGGAGCGCCTGCCTTTCCTGATCGGCCGCGAGGGTGATGAGCTGATGATCCACATCGACGTCGACAGCCCGCGCGTCAGTACCACGGAGGGCGAGCCGATCTTCCTGCCGCACGGGGGCATGAGCCCCTACCTCGAGCATGTGAACTCGATGCTGCTCACCATCCACGAAGGCATGGGATCCAACGCCGCCTTCATCGAAGCGCTGGAGAAGCACGAGCTGCTCGAAGGCTTCTCGCTCGACATCACGCTCGACGACGGATCGGAGAACCGCCTGGCCGGCTTCTACACCATCAATGAAGAGCGCCTGGCCGCGCTGGACGCCGCCGCGCTCGACAGCCTGCACAAGGCCGGCTGGCTGTCCGCTATCTACTTCCAGGTCGCGTCGCTGTCGAACTTCCGCGCGCTGATCGACCGCAAGAATGCACGCCGTGCTGCCCGCGCCTGAACCCATCCGGGAAATCAGCGGCCTGACGCCGCGCGACCTCGGCCCGAGCATTCTCGAATCCACCGAGCCGATCGTGCTGCGCGGCCTGGTGGCAGGGTGGCCGATGGTCCAGGCGGCGCGTCAGTCGCCGGCGGCCGCCGACGCCTACCTGCGCCGCTTCTACCGCGACGCCACCGTCAACGCCATGCTCGGCCCGCCGGAGATCGAAGGGCGCTTCTTCTACAACGAGACGATGGACGGCTTCAACTTCGCGCCGGTGCGCGTGCGCCTGGACAAGGTGCTGGCCGAGCTGGAACGCTACCGCGGCGTCGACCAGCAGCCGGCGATCTACGTCGGCTCGACCACGATCGACACCTGCCTGCCCGGTTTCCACGACGAGAACCGCATCGACCTGGGCGGACGCGACGCATTGGGTTCGATCTGGATCGGCAACCGCACCCGCATCGCCGCCCACTACGACCTGCCGGACAACCTGGCCTGCGTGGTGGCCGGACGGCGCCGCTTCACCCTGTTCCCGCCGAGCCAGGTCGAGAACCTGTACATCGGCCCGCTCGACCTGACGCCGGCCGGCCAGGCCATCAGCCTGGTCGACTTCCTCAAGCCCGACCTGGCGCGCTTCCCGCGCTTCGCCACGGCGATGGCGCATGCGCTGGCGGTCGAGATGGGGCCGGGCGACGCGCTGTTCATCCCCAGCATGTGGTGGCACCACATCCAGGCGCTGGAAGACTTCAACGTGCTGGTGAACTACTGGTGGCGCCAGTCCCCCGACTACATGGACACGCCGATGAACGCGATGATGCACGCCTTGATGAGCGTGCGCGACCTGCCTTTGGCGCAGCGCGAGGCCTGGGCCGGACTGTTTCGCCACTACGTGTTCGAAGCGGACGACGAGACCGCGGCCCACATCCCGCCGAATGCGCGCCGCGCCCTGGCCCCGATGGATGCCGAGAGCGTGCGCAACATCCGCGCCCAACTACTGAAAAGAATGAATCGCTGAGGAGGGAGACATGGAACAAGGACTGAATGGTATCGGCAAGCCCATACGCCGCGTCGTCATCGCCGGCGGCGGCACCGCCGGCTGGATGGCGGCCGCCTGCATCTCGAAGGTGCTGGGCAAGCGCCTCGACATCAAGCTGGTCGAGTCCGACGAGATCGGCACCGTGGGCGTGGGCGAGGCGACCATCCCGACCCTGCTGAACTTCCACAACCTCCTCGAGATCAACGAGCAGGAGTTCATGGCCGAGACCAAGGCCACCTTCAAGCTCGGCATCAGCTTCGAGAACTGGCGCAACGTGAACGAGGACTACATCCACTCGTTCGGCCTGACCGGCACCGACCACTGGACCGCCGGCTTCCAGCACTTCTGGCACAAGGGCCGCGAGCGCGGCCTGGCCGGCGAGTATGGCGACTACTGCCTGGAGCTGCGCGCCTCCCAGGAAAACAAGTTCGCCCACCTGCCGCGCGGCGGCATGAACTACGCCTATCACCTCGATGCGAGCGCCTATGCGCGCTACCTGCGCAAGTTCAGCGAGCGCTTCGGGGTGCAGCGCATCGAGGGCAAGATCGTCGACGTGACCACCAGCGCCTTGAGCGGGCAGGTGCGTTCGATCACGCTCGATTCGGGCGCGGACATCGAGGGCGATCTGTTCATCGACTGCACGGGTTTCCGCGCGCTGCTGATCGGGCAGGCGATGGGCGTCGAGTACGAGGACTGGTCGGAGTGGCTGTTCAACGACAGCGCGGCTGCGCTGCAAACGAGTTCGGTGCGCGACGCGATTCCGCTCACGCGTTCGATCGCCCACCCCTTCGGCTGGCAATGGCGCATCCCGCTGCAGCACCGTGTCGGCAACGGCATCGTGTTCTCGAGCCGCTACGTGGAAGAGGGCGCAGCCATCGAAGCGCTGCTGGGGAACATCGAAGGCGAAGCCTTGATGAAGCCGCGCGTGATCCGGTTCAAGCCGGGCCAGCGGCGCCAGATCTGGAAGAACAACGTGGTCGCGGTCGGCCTGTCGAGCGGCTTCCTGGAGCCGATCGAGTCGACCAGCATCCACCTGATCCAGCGCAGCATCATCCGCCTGATGCAGATGTTCCCGACCAGCGGCATCGTCCAGAGCGACGTCGACGAATTCAACCGGCAGGCCTGGGAAGAGGTAAGCCAGATCCGCGACTTCATCATCCTGCACTACAAGGTCAACAACCGGATCGATGCGCCTTACTGGGTGGATGCACGCAACATGGAGGTGCCGAAGTCGCTGCAGCACCGCATCGACCTGTTCCGCGAAACCGGGCGCGTCTTCCGCATTTCGAACGAGCTGTTCGCCGAGAACTCGTGGATCCAGGTGATGCTGGGGCAGGGCATCATGCCTTACCGGCACCACCAGTCGGCCGACCTGATGGGCGACGAGGAGCTGTCGCACTTCCTCGGTTCGATCAAGGGGCAGATCGACCGCACCGTGGCCGGCCTGCCTTCGCACCAGTCCTATGTGGAGCGCTACTGCTCGACGCCGAAGTAGGCCAGCAAGGGCTACCAGCCGTGCTCCAGCACGTGCAACCAGGTGCCCGCGCTGACCGCCAGGGCGATGCAGGCCGCGCTCCCGAGGATGCCGGCATCGCGCCGGTTGCGCGACCTGAACTCGCGCCATGCAATCCAGGCAAGGCATAGCCCGATCAGGCCATTCGAGACGAGCATGGCGTTCATGTCGTGCAGCTCCTCAGTCCCATTCCATCGCTCCTTTCTTCCATTCGTAGGCGAAGCCCACCGCCAGCAGGCCCAGGAACACCATCACGGCCCAGAATCCTGCGCTGTCGAGCTCCATCAGGGCCGCGGCCCAGGGGAACAGGAACACCACTTCCAGGTCGAACAGGATGAACAGGATCGCGACCAGGTAGTAGCGCACGTCGAACTTCATCCGTGCATCGCCGAAGGCTTCGAAGCCGCACTCGTAGGCGGACAGCTTTTGCGCGTCCGGCCGGTGCGGCCCGAGCGCGCGGCCCAGCAATTGCGGCACGACGCCCACGGCGATGCCGACGAGGACGAAAAGCAGGACCGGCAAGTATTCAGAAATATCCATGATCGTTCGTTCAGTGTGAAACCATCTTCAGGCCGACGATGCCGGCGCCGATCATTGCGATGCACAGCAGCCGTGCCGGCGAGGCCGACTCGCCCAGCAGCACGATGCCGACGATCGCGGTGCCGATCGCGCCGATGCCGGTCCAGATCGCATAGGCTGTCCCCACCGGCAGCGTCTTCAGTGCATAGGACAGCAGGCCAAAGCTGACGGCCATCGCCGCCAGCGTGCCGACCGAGGGCCACAGGCGCGAAAAGCCTTCGGTGTATTTGAGGCCGACCGCCCAGGCGATTTCGAACAGGCCGGCAACGAGGAGGGCTCCCCAGACCATGATGTTTCCTTTCCATGCAAAAACGATGGTGGCATCTTATTTCTGTATTGGAGATAGAAAAAGTCAGAAGCTGTCAGTAAAATTGAAAGATGGCCTTTGATCTCGACAACCTGAAAGTCTTCCTGGCGGCGGTGGACCACGGTTCCTTCTCGGCCGCGGCGCGGGCGCTGCGGCGCGTGCCGTCCGCCGTCAGCATGGCGATCGCCAACCTGGAGGCGGAACTCGACCTGCAGCTGTTCGACCGCAGCGGCCGCGAGCCGCGGCCCACGGCGCATGCCGCGGTGTTGCTGCCGCAGGCCCGCCTGCTGGTCGAGCAGCTGCAGCGCATGAACAGCCATGCGCTGTCGCTGACCCAGGGACTGGAAACCTCCCTGACGATCGCCCTGGTGCCCGAGCTGCTGGCGGCGGCGCCATGGAGCGAAGCGCTGCGCCGGCTGGCGTTGGACTACCCGCTGCTGAAGGTGGAAGTGCTGACCGCCCCGCAGGCCGATGCGCTCGCCATGCTGCAGAGCGGGCGCGCGGACCTCGCCCTGGTCTATGAGCGCTATGGACGCGAAACCAACGAAGCCTTCGAGGAGGTGGCCGAGGAAAGACTGGTCGCGGTCGTCGCGCCCGGCCATCCCCTGTGCCAACGCATCGGCAAGGAAGCCATCCGCGACGAAGACCTGCTGGCCGAGCGCCAGGTGCTGGTCGCCGGCCGCGACACCGAGTACGTCGACAAGCGCATCGCCGTCGCGCGCATGCAATGGCGAACCGATAACCCGGCCGCGGCGCTGGCGTTGGTGAAGGCCGGCCTGGGCTGGGCATGGCTGCCCTCGGGCCTGGTGCGCGAGCATCTCGAGCATGGTGAACTGGTCGAGATCCCGACCGCGAACTTCACCAATGTGCTGCGCTTCTTCGTCGACGTCATCTGGAACAACGAGCGCCCCCCGGCCCTGGCGGCGCGCCGCTTCATCGCCCTGATGGAAGCGCTGCGCGAGGACGAAAAAAATGCCCGCTTGTCAGGCGGGCATTCTTGGAAGGGCTGACGGCTTCAAGCCGCCGCCACCGGCTGCTTGTGCAGGTTCGCGTACTTCAGGCCGAAGTACAGGATGAACAGGTAGCACACGGCCGGCACCAGGAAGGACGGCTGCAGGCCGATGGTGTCGGCGAACATGCCCTGCACGAAGGGCACCACGGCGCCGCCGACGATGGCCATGCACAGGATGCCCGAGCCCTGGCCGGTGAACTTGCCCAGGCCGTGCAGCGCGAGGCTGAAGATGGTCGGGAACATGATCGAATTGAACAGGCCGACCGCGATGATCGCCCACATGGCCAGCTGGCCTTCGCCGAAGGTCGCCGCCAGCACCAGCAGGATCGAACCGAGGGCGTTGACGGCCAGGGTCTTGCCCGGGCTGACGTAGCGCATCACGGCGAAGCCGATGAAGCGGCCCACCAGGGCGCCGCCCCAGTACAGGCTGACGTACTGCGCCGCATCCGCGTGGCTCAGGCCCGCGATGTTGCCCTCGCCGAGGAAGTTGATCAGGAAGCTGCCGATGCTGACTTCCGCGCCCACGTACAGGAAGATCGCGACCGCGCCCAGCACCAGGTGGCGGTAGGCCATGGCGCCGCCCTTGCCGTCGACGGCCGGCTTGCCGTCGTCCGCATGGCTGATCTTCGGCAGCTTGGCCACCGCGAACAGCACCGCCAGCAGCGCCAGCGCCGCGGCCAGGCCGAGATACGGGCCCTGCACGGCGGCCGCCTCGGCCGCCTTGTGCGCGGCCTGCTCGGCGGCTGGCAGCGCCGCCAGCTGCTCGGCGCTCAGCGCGACCGTGGACAGGATCAGGATGCCGCCCAGCGCCGGCGCCACCGTGGTGCCGAGCGAGTTGAAGGCCTGGGTGAGCGTGAGGCGGCTGGACGCGGTGCGCGCCGGCCCGAGCACGGTGACGAAGGGGTTCGCCGCCACCTGCAGGATCGTGATGCCGCTCGCCAGCACGAAGAAGGCGAACAGGAACAGGCCGTAGCCCCCTTTGGAGGCCGGGTAGAACAGGGCGCAGCCGGCGGCCGCGATCATCAGGCCGGTGACGGCGCCGTTCTGGTAGCCGATCTTGCGGATCAATGCCCCGGCCGGCAGCGACACGATGAAGTAGGCGCCGAAGAAGCAGAACTGCACCAGCATCGCCTGCAGGTAGGTGAGGGTGTAGATCGACTTCAGGTGCGGGATCAGGACGTCGTTGAGCGACGTGAGCAGGCCCCACATGAAGAACAGGATGGTGACGATGACGAGCGCGCCGGTGTGCGGGTTGTGCTCGGATTCGAGCGCCTGCGCCGCCGCCGGCGCCGGGTTCTTGACTGTGTTCTGCATGGGGTCTCCGTTTATTGCAGGGTCGCGATATGGTCCGACAGCATCGCGGATACGCCGCGCAGCGCCGGGTACTGCTCGGTAATCAGGTAGGTCGGGATGCGTGCGAGGTAAGGACTGAGACGCCCCTTGTCCTCGAAACGTGCGCGGAAAGCTGATTCGGTGAACAGTTTACCAAGCCTTGGCACGATGCCGCCACCAATATACATGCCGCCGGTCGCGCCCAGGGTCAGTGCGACGTTTCCCGCAACGCTCCCGAGCACACCGCAGAAGATCTCGACCGTCTTGACGCAGTCGCTCGACGTGCCCTCGATCGCGGCGCCGGTAATGCTTGGGGCGTCGACGCGCTTGCCGCTCAAGACCCAGTGGATCAGCTCCAGGCCCATGCCCGACAGCAGGCGCTCGGCCGACACGTGGCCGTATTCCCCCCACAGCGCTTCCAGGATCGCCACTTCCTCCTTCGTCGAGGGCGCGAAGCTCACGTGGCCGCCTTCGCCGGCGAGGGCGATCCAGCGGCTTCCGGCGGGGATCACGCCGGACACGCCCAAGCCCGTGCCCGGGCCGATCAAACCGATGGGCCGGTTCGCCAGTTCGATGCCGCCGCCGATGCGCTCACGCCCGCTTGCCGCCAGGTGCGGCAGCGACATCGCCAGCGCGGCGAAATCGTTCACCACCAGCAAGCTGGCCAGGCCTTGTTGGCGGCGCAGCTCCTCGATCGAGAAGCTCCAGTGGTGGTTGGTCATGCTGACCCGGTCGTCCTCGACCGGGTTGGCAATCGCCAGCGCCGCATGGCGCACGCGCTCCACCGCCAGCCCGCGGCCGGCCGCCTTGGCGAGGTAGGCCTGCATGGCCTCGCCCAGGGTGGCGTGGTCGGCGCAGGCCAGCACCTCGACATCGATGAAGTCCTCGCCCGACTGCAGGGCGAAGCGGGCGTTGGTGCCGCCAACGTCCGCCAGCAGCCTTGGCTCTGCGCTCATCGCAGTTCCTCGCAGCGCACCGCATCGGCTTCGCTCGCTGCGCCGCCGGCGATCTCGATGTTGGTGAAGGCGGCGGCAAAGGCGGCGTCGCTGCTCACGCTGAAGGGCGTGTCCACCTTGGCCAGGTCCGCGCCCCTGGCCTGGAAGCAGGCCAGCGGGATAGCGACGGTCTGCTTGCCCTTGCCGGCCAGGCGCTTGAACAGGGCGGTGGTGTCGAGGCTGCCGGCGCCCATGCGCATCGTGACCTTGCCGGCTGGCGCGTTTGAAACGATGGTGTCGAAGCGCAGCGCCGCACGGGTAGCGGCCGCGGCCGGCAGCACCATGGCGCGGGCGCCGCGCGCCTCGACGGTGGCGGGGCCGGTCCAGGTGACCAGCTTGGCGTCCTGCTGGGTGTTCACCTGCGAAGTTTGCACGCTCACGCCCGGCAGGCTGAAGGTCGAGTTCAGGTCGGCGCCCAGCACCAGGGTTTGCCCGCCGCTGCGGATCGTCAGCGGGAAGCTGGCGCGGTCGGCCTGGCTGAACACCGGGAAGCTGTTGCTGACGCCGCAGCCGCCTTGCGGATAGGCGGTGTCCAGCTTGCCGACTTTCGAGCGCGTGGCCGCCTTGAGGCCGTAGCCATAGGCGAACAGCGGAGCGTAATTCTTGTCGCCCACGTTCAAGTCGGTCTGGCAGGCCGATTTCGGCCACGAGAAGGGCAGCTTGCCGCTGAAGTCGTAGCGCTTGGCGCTGGATACCAGCAGGTCCGACACGCCCTTGCCCTCGGTGCCCGGCAGCCAGGCGGCCACGAACACGTCCGACAGGTTGAGCAGGTCGTTCACATAAAGCGGACGGCCCGAGACGAACACGGTGACCACCGGCTTGCCCTTGCCGGCGACCGCCTGCAGCACCGCCAGGTCTTCCGGATAGCGGCCAGAGTGGCGCAGGGTGCCGTTCGGACCGATGTCGCCGTCGCCTTCCGCATACGGGCGCTCGCCGATCACAGCCACCACCACGTCGAACTTCGCTAGGTCGACGCCCTTGCCGTCGACGCTGAAGGTGACATTGTCCTTGCCGGCCGCCTCGCGGATGCCGGCCAATACCGTGTCGCCATTCGGGAAGTCGGCATTGGTGTTGGCCGTGCCCTGCCAGGTGATCGACCAGCCGCCGTTCTGGTTCGACATGTCGTCCGCCGTCTTGCCGACCACCAGGATCTTCTTGCCGCGTGCGATCGGCAGGACTGGCTGATCGTTCTTGAGCAGCACCAGCGACTCGCGCACCGCACGGCGCGCCAGCTCGCGCGGCTGCATGACCTCGTCCTTGCCGGCGTAGGCGTTCTGCGCCGGGCTCTTGTCGAACAGGCCGGCGCGCAGCTTGACGCGGATGATGCGGCTCACGGCGTCGTCGATGCGCGCCATCGGGATCTCGCCGCTTTCCACCTGCTTGATGGTGTTGGCGATAAAGGCCTTCCAGTCGTCCGGCACCATGATCATGTCGTTGCCGGCATTGATCGCGGCCGCGCAGCTGTCGTTGCGGCAGCCCGGCACTTCGCCATGGCCGTTCCAGTCGGTGATGACGAAGCCGTCGAAGCCCATCTTCGTCTTCAGCACGTCGGTGAGCATGGCGCGGCTGCCGTGCATCTTGCCGTAGTTGGTGCCGCCCGCCACGTCGTTCCAGGAATTGAACGAGGACATGACGGTCTGCACACCCGCCTCCAGGGCCGGATAGTAGCCGGCGCCGTGGATGTTGATCATCTGCGATTTGCTGGACTTGTTGACGCCGCGGTCCTTGCCGAACTCGGTGCCGCCGTCGCCGATGAAGTGCTTGGCGGTGGCGATGGTGTTGGCGTCATCCTTGAGCATGCCCTGCATGCCGCGCACATAGGCGCCCGCATAGCTTTTCACGATGTCCGGATTCTCGGAATAGCTCTCGTAGGTGCGTCCCCAGCGGTCGTCGCGCACCACCGCCAGGGTGGGGCCGAAGACCCAGGCGATGCCGCTGGCGCGCGTGGCTTTCGCGGTGGCCGCGCCGATTTCCTCCATCAGCTTCGGGTTGCGCGCCGCGCCCAGCCCGATGTTGTGCGGGAACAGGGTAGCGCCGAACACGTTGTTGTGGCCGTGGACGGCGTCCGTGCCCCACACGACCGGCACCTTGACCGCCATGTCGGTGGCCATGGAGGCCTCGTGGTAGCGCTGCGCCAGCGCCAGCCATTCGGCCGCCTTGGCATGCTTGTTCCCGTTCGGCCAGCTGCCGCCGCCGTTGAGCACCGAACCGAGGTAGTAGCGCTTGACGTCTTCCGGCGTGGCGCTCTTGATCTCGGGCTGGGTCACCTGGCCGACCTTCTGCGCCAGCGTCATCTTGCCGACGATGTCGCGGACGCGCTGTTCGAGCGCCGCGTCCTTGGCGATGGCGCTGCGCACGGCAGGCCAGTCGGTCAAGGGGGCTGCCGTAGCAGGGAGGGCCAGCGCGATGGCAAGCGCCAGTACCGGGTTGCGAAGCATGGGTTTCATTGGTCGTCTCGCTGTCTTGTTGTATGTCGTTTATTCGCCGCGCAGGAAGGAACGGTACCACTTGCCGCTGCCCTTCAGGCGGCGCTGCTGGCTTGCGTAATCGATGTGGGTGAGCCCGAAGCGCTTCAGGTAGCCTTCCGCCCATTCGAAGTTGTCGAGCAGGCTCCAGGCGAAGTAGCCCTTGACCGGCACGCCGTCCCTGATGGCCGCGTTCAAGGCGGCCAGGTGGCGCATCAGGTAGTGGCGGCGCTCGACGTCGTCGATCTCGCCGTCGGCCCCCACCTCGTCGGCATAGCAGGAGCCGTTCTCGGTGATGTACATCGGGCCCGGATGGTAGTCGTTCTCGATGCGCAGCAGGAGTTCGGCCAGGCCCTGTGGCGCCACTTCCCAGCCCATGTAGGTGGTTTCCACGCCGGGCGCGGGCGGCAGCACGCGCGCCGACAGGGGGCCGTGGCCCGGTGCGTGCTGGATGGTCTCGGGGAAGTAGTAGTTCACGCCGAGGAAGTCGGTCGGCACCGCGATGGCCTCGAGGTCGCCCGGCAGCACGACGGGGGCGGCGTCGCCGATCGCCTCCAGGATCGCTTTCGGGTAGCCGTGGCCATAGAGCGGATCGAGGAACCAGCGGTAGCGCAGGCCGTCGTGGCGTTCGGTGGCGGCAATGTCCTCAGGCTGGCTGGAAGCGGGACGTACCGGATGCAGGCTCAGGGCGAGGCCGGCCTTGGCATTGCGGACGTTGGCGCGGATCAGCGGCACCGCCTTGCCGTGCGAGAGCAGCACGTGGTGCGCCACCTGCAGCGCGGTCTTGAAGTCGGTATTGCCCGGGGCGTGCCAGCCTTCGTAGTTGCCGATGATGGCCGTGCACCAGGGTTCGTTGTGGGTGATCCAGTGCTGGACGCGGTCGCCCAGGCGGCGCGTCATCGCATCGACAAAGGCAAGATAGGCGTCGACGGTGGCGCGATCGTTCCAGCCGCCACGGTCCTGCAGGTACTGCGGCAGGTCCCAGTGGTAGAGCGTGGCCCAGGGCTGCAGGCCGCGTTCCAGCATGCCGTCCACCAGGCGCGAATAGAAATCCAGGCCCTTTTCGTTGGGCTTGCCGCCCACCTCGGAAAAGATGCGCGGCCAGGCGATCGAGAAGCGATAGGCGTTCAGTCCCATGTCGCGGCCGATGTCGAAGTCTTCCGGCCAGCGGTGGTAGTGGTCGCAGGCGACCGATCCGTTGGAGCCGTCCTTGATCTTCCCCGGTGTGGCGGCGAAACGGTCCCAGATCGATTCGACCCGGCCGTCTTCCTGGCCGGCGCCTTCGATCTGGTACGACGAGGTGGCGCAGCCCCACAAGAAGTCGGGGGCGAAATCGCCGCGCGATGGGGCGCTCGGCTCGGGACGGGATGCTTTTGTCATGGTCTGGTCTGGTTGAGCTTGTTACGCTAGGATATTTGGAAAGCTTTCCAATTGCAATCTAAAAAAAAGGCCGGCGAGCGGCCCTCCCTCTTATTTCTTTCTGCTGCGCGTGCGTCCGGCCGCGCTTTCGCTGCCCGAGCTCTCGCTCGGGCCCTTCGCCAGCGAGGCGCGCAGCGTGACGCTCACCGGGAAGGTGCGCGTCACCGGGCGGTGCAGGTCGTAGCAGCGGTTGAGCAGGGCGTTCAGGCCATTGAGCGTCATCTCGCGCCAGGGCATGTGCACCGAGGTCAGGCGCGGGGCCGAGAACGCGGCGCTCGGGGTATCGTCGTAGCCGATCACCGACAGGTCGCGCGGCACGCTGATGCCGGCTTCCTGGAAGTAGGCCAGCGCGCCCACCGCCATCTCGTCGTTGGCGCAGAACAGGGCGGTGCACTTGGTGCCCGAATCGATCAGCGCCTTGGCCGCCGACCAGCCGCCCTGGGGCGAGAAGTCGCTTTCCATCATCCAGACCTTGGCTGGATCGATGCCCTCGGCTTGCAGCTCGCGCATGAAGCCGTCGATGCGGGCCACGTTGTCGGCCAGCGCCGTCGGGCCGGCAATCACGGCGATGTCGCGGTGCTTGTAGTCGAGCAGGGTGCGCGCGGCCAGGCGCCCGCCCAGCACGTGGTCGACCGTGAAGCACTGCTCCGGAATCTGCTTGAATTCGTGGTTCAGCGCGACGATCTGCTTCTGCTTGCCGCCCAGGTTGGCCAGGTCCTCGTCGCTGAGGGCGCTGGTCATCATGACGATGCCGTCGCAGCCGCGCTCGACCAGGAACTCGATGCCCTCGATGGCCTGGCGCCGCGCGTCGCCCAGGCCGACGCCGAAGGCCACCACCATGTGCAGGCCGGCGGCGCGCAATTCCGTGTCGATGATCTGCAGGATCGGGGTGTAGAAGGTGCCGCTCAGGACCGGGATGTAGACGCCGACCATCCGGCTGGTGCCGGACAGCAGGGCGCGCGCCGCGTGCGAGGGACGAAAGCCCAGCTCGTCGATCGCCTTGCGCACGCGTTCCAGCGTGGCCGGCGACACCGAGCCCTTGCCGCTGACCACGCGCGAGGCGGTGCCGAGGCCGACGCCGGCGAGACGCGCTACGTCCTTGATGGTTGCCACTGAGGATCCCTGACCTGTTGTTTAGTTATTCGATAAACACCGAAGCATACTGCATTCATCTGACACTGGCACCTGTCTTAAAGGCGCTTGCCGCTTGCTGGATCGAACAGCGAGACCCGCGCCGCGTCGATGTCGAAGCGCACCGCCTGGCCGGTGGCCAGCGGCCGCGGGTCGTGCACGATGCTCGAGAACTGGTGGCCGCCGCAGTCCAGCCAGACGACCTGGTGGTTGCCCATCGGCTCGACCAGCGTGACCGAAGCCTGCAAGGAGCCGTTTTCATCGAGATGGATGTCTTCCGGCCGCACCGCCAGCGTCACCGCGCCGGAGGGCGCCACGCAGTCCGGCGCCAGGTTCAGGGCCAGCATTCCCGCGCTGAAGCGGCGCTGCACGTCGAGTTCTCCCTCGAGCCGGCCGTCGACGAAATTCATCGACGGCGAGCCGAGGAAGCCCGCCACGAAACGGTTGGCGGGACGCTCGTAGACCTCGCTCGGCGTGCCGATCTGCTGGATGCGGCCGCCCTGCATCACGACGATGCGGGTGGCCAGGGTCATCGCCTCGGCCTGGTCGTGGGTCACGTAGATCATGGTCGAACCGAGCGCCTGGTGCAGCATCTTGAGTTCGCGGCGCAGTTCCGCGCGCAGCTTGGCGTCCAGGTTCGAGAGCGGCTCGTCGAACAGGTAGACCCCGGCTTCGCGCACCAGGGCGCGGCCGATCGCCACGCGCTGGCGCTGGCCACCCGAGAGCTGGGCAGGTTTGCGGTCCAGCAGCGACTCCAGTTGCAGCATCGCGGCCGCCTTCTGCACGCGGCGCCCGATCTCGGCCTTGGGTGCGCCGGAGATGCGCAGGCCGAAGGACATGTTCTTCTCGACCGTCATGGTCGGGTACAGCGCATACGACTGGAATACCATGCCGATCCCTCTTTCACTCGGATCGGCATGGCTCATGTCGCGCCCGCCAATCTCGATCGAGCCCTCGGCCAGGTCGATCAGGCCGGCGATGCTGTGCAGCAGGGTGGACTTGCCGCAGCCGGAAGGCCCGAGCAGGACCAGGAACTCGCCCGGCTCGACCTGCAGGTCGAGGTCGCGGATGACCTGGTTGGTGCCGCGGGTGATGCACAGCTTGCGGAGGTGAACGTTCGACATGCTCGTTTATCCTTTGACGGCGCCGGCGGCGATGCCGCGCACGAACCAGCGTCCCGAGATGAAATAGATCGCCAGCGGCAGCGCGGCCGTCAGCATGGTCGCGGCCATGTTGACGTTGTACAGGCGGGTGCCGGTGGTGGTGTTGATCACGTTATTCAGCTGCACCGTCATCGGCGCATTGTCGCGGCCCGCGAACACCAGACCGAGGATGTAGTCGTTCCACACGCCGGTGACCTGCATGATGGCGGCGACCACCACGATGGGCAGCGACATCGGCAGCATCACCTGCAGGAAGATGCGCCAGAAGCCGCCGCCGTCGATGCGCGCGGCCTGGAACAGCTCGTGCGGCACCGAGGCGTAGTAGTTCCGGAACAGCAGGGTCATGATCGGCATGCCGAAGATGATGTGCACCAGCACGATGGCCGGCAGCGAACCGAACACGCCGGCGCGCGCCATCATCCACACCAGCGGATAGATCATCACCTGCACCGGAATGAAGGCGCCGGCCAGCAGCACCCCGAACAGGACATTGGCGCCGCGCGGCTTCCAGAACGACAGCGCGTAGCCGTTGATGGCGCCCAGCAGGATCGGGATGACGGTGCTCGGCACCGTGATCGCCACCGAATTCCAGAAGCCGCCGCTGACCTGGCTCCAGGCGTTCCTCCACGGCTCGACGGTGGCGAAGAGGGGCAGGGCGAACACGTTGCCGTTCCTGATCTCGTCCATCGACTTGAAGGAGGTGATGATCATGACGTACAGCGGCAGCAGGAAGTACAGCGCGGCGCTGAAGAGGAAGGCGTAGACGCCGATGCGTGCCGGCGACAGGCGCTTGCGGCGCGCGGCCGGGGCGGTTTTCGCGGGTTCGAGCGGCATCACGGGAACGGCCGGCTGCAGGGTAGTAGAGCTCATGCGCGTTTCCTCCGGCTGCGTGCGTAGGCATAGGGCGCCAGCAGGGCCAGCACCGGGATGAGCAGGGTAACGGCGCCGGCCGAGGCCAGACCGATGTTCGAACGCAGGAACAAATGGTCCATGATGAACTTGGCCGGCACCTCGCTGGCGGTGCCCGGGCCGCCGCCGGTCATGGCCACCACCGCGTCGTACAGTTTCACGACGGCGGTGCACAGCAGCAGGAACACGGTGGCCACGGTCGGCCCCAGCATCGGCAGCACGATCTGCAGGTAGACGCGCCAGGCCGGAATGCCGTCCAGGCGCGCCGCCTTGTAGATCTCCGGATCGATGCCGCGCAGGCCGGCCAGCATCATCGCCATCACCAGGCCCGAGGCCTGCCAGACGGCGGCGATGACGATGGTGTAGATGACCATTTCCTGGTCGATGATCCAGTCGAAGCTGAAGCCCGGGAATCCCAGTTGCCGCACCGCGCCCTCGATGCCGGCGTCCGGCGCCAGCATCCACTGCCACACCAGGCCGGTGGCGACGAAGGACATCGCATACGGATACAGGAAGACCGTGCGCAGGAAGCCTTCGCCGCTGACGTTCTGGTCGATGAAGGCCGCCAGCAGGAAGCCGAGCACCATGCAGGCGACGATGAACAGCGCGCCATACACGGCCAGGTTGTTCAGTGAAATCAGCCAGCGCTCGTTGTCGAACAGGCGCACATACTGGGCGGCGCCGATGAAGTGATCCGACGGGAAGGTGCGCGAGGCGGTGAACGAGGTGCGCAAGGTCCACAGCGCCGCGCCGACGTAGGCGACCAGCACCGTCAGCGCCATCGGCAGCAGGGCAATGTGGGGACTGATTCTGTGGGCGCGGAGAGGGAGCATGGCGGTCAGTATTTGAGGGCGTTGGCGATGCTCTTCTGGGCGCGTTCGACCGGCATATTGGTGTTCCAGTAGGCGGTCAGGACGTCCTGCATGGCGCCGTTCTGGTCCGGCGTCAGGTACACCTCGGTGACGCCGGCCTGGCGCGCGCGGTCTTTCATGATCTCGATGCCCTTCTGCGCGCACAGGTCGAGTACGGCCGCATCGACATCAAGGCGCACCGGGATCGAGCCTTTCAGCTTGCTGAAAACCACCTGCAGGCCGGGCTGCGACACCACGTTGGCGAGCAGCTGCTGCGCCTTGACGGCCTGGCCCTTGTCGGTGCGCGGGAAGACGAACACGTCGCCCTGGATCAGGTAGGGCGTGGCCGGGCTGAAACCGGCCATGCAGCCGTAGTGCTGGCCCGCGACCTGGCCTGCGTTGGTGAACTCGCCCTTGGCCCAGTCGCCCATCACCTGGAAGCCGGCCTTGCCACTGATGACCAGGGCGGTGGCGTCGTTCCAGTTGCGCCCCGGCGAGCCTGCATCGACATAGTTTTTCAAACGCTTGAAGGCCAGCAGCACCTGGCGGAACTGCGGCGAGAGCAGGGTGGCCTGGTCGCGGTCGCGGATGGCCTTGAGGTACAGCTCCTTGCCGCCCATGTTGGCCAGGATCGCCGAGAACAGCACGGTCTCCTGCCAGGACTGGCCGCCGTGGGCGAGCGGGATGATGCCGGCGGCCTTGAGCCTGTCGAGCGCGTCGAAGAATTCGCTCATGCTGCCCGGCTCCTTCGCGATGCCGGCTTTTTTGAACGCGGCCTTCGAATACCAGAACCAGGTCTGCATGTGGATGTTCAGCGGCACCGCGTAGTAGTGGCCCTGCACCTTGATCACGTCGATGATCGGGGTGGGCAGCATCTGGTCCCAGTTCTGGGCGCGCGCGACGGCGTCGACCTTGTTCAGCATCCCCGCTTCGATCACGTCGAGGAACTGCTTGGAGGTGTTGAACTGGGCCGCGGTGGGCGGGTTGCCGCCGACGATGCGGTTGATGGTCACGGCACGGGACTGGTCGCCGCCGGCGATCGCGGTGTCGATCCACACGCCGCCGGCATCGCGGTAGGCCTGGGCGACCTGCTTGACCGCGGCCGATTCGCCGCCCGAGGTCCACCAGTGGATGACTTCCGCCCTGGGACCGGCGGCCACCGACGCGGCATGCGCCGGGGCGGCAGGCGTCATGGCAGCGGCGAGCCATGCGCAGGCCGTCGCCAGGGTGCGTGGTGTGAACATCGTGTCTCCGTTATGTGCCGTTTTTTTTGGTAAAGTTGGAAACGTTACCATCGGCTTTGCCCGACTATAGCACCGGGTGAAATCGGGGTCAAACAAATATTGCAATCAGGATTCTGGCATATTTCTGATGTCGCCAAGATAATAAAAGCTACCCAAAAAAGTAGGCAACAGTCCATGTCCTGGCAGCCGAATGATGTGGTATCGTTTCCAGTCATTGCCTGCGTTCAGCACACTACAATGTCCGCCTTGCGCAAAGCAAGAGACGAGACAGGCCTGGAGAGACCATGAATACCACCGAGATTTTCCTGATCGCGATGCTGCTCATTTTCGTTGCACCCTACCTGGTGTGGCGGCTTGGCAGGACCGATTATTTTGCGCCGCTGGCCGTCGTCCAGATCATCATGGGCATCCTGCTGGGGCCTGGCATCCTGGGTGCGGTCTATCCCGAGTACCACCGCTTCGTCTTCAACCCGGACGTGGTGAAGACGCTCAACGGCATCGCCTGGTGGGGCGTGATGCTGTTCGTGATGCTGGCCGGGATCGAGCTCGACCTGAAGAAGGTGTGGCAATACCGCCGCGAGAGCGTGACCACGGCCGGCCTGTCGCTGAGCATGCCGCTCTTGTTCGGCTGCGGCGCAGCCCTGCTGTTGCTCGCCTATGAGGGCTGGATCGGCCCCAGCGGCGCCCCCTGGCAGTTCGTGCTGGGCATCGGCATGGCCTGCGCGGTGACGGCGCTGCCGGTGCTGGTGCTCCTGATGGAAAAACTCGACATCCTGCGCCAGCCGATGGGCCAGCGCATCCTGCGCTATGCAAGCCTGGACGACGTCGCCATCTGGGGCGTGCTGGCGCTGATCATGCTGGACTGGGAACGCGTGGGGCGCCAGCTCGGTTTCCTGCTGGCCTTCGGCGTGCTGACCATCCTGTTCCGCCGGCTGATGCTGCGCCTGCCCGCGAGGGACCGCTGGTATGTCGCCCTGATCTGGCTGATCGCCTGCAGCCTGGGCGCCGACTGGGCCGGCCTGCACTACATGGTGGGCGCTTTCCTGGCCGGCGTGGTGATGGATGCGGACTGGTTCGAGCAGGAGAAACTGGACGCGCTGTTCAAGAACGTGCTGCTGGTCTTGATGCCGGTGTTCTTCCTGAGCACCGGCCTGCGCACGAAGTGGGACGTGGGCAGTTATCCGGTGTTCTTCGTGGCCGGGCTGCTGCTGTTGGCCTCGGTGGGCGGCAAGCTCGCCGGCGCGCATATCGCCGGCAGGGCACTGGGCTGGAAAAAGGGCGAGGCTTCCATCATCGGATGGCTGCTGCAGACCAAGGGCCTGATCGAGATCATCTTCGCCAACATCCTGCTCGACAAACAGATCATCACCAGCGAGACCTTTACCGCGCTGCTCCTGATGGCGGTGGCCAGCACGATGCTGACGATCCCGATCGTGCATCCGAAGCTGAGCCGGGTACAGAACAGGGGATTGGTCGAACAGGCCAGTTCCTGATGCGAGCGGCCGCCAATCCGGCGGCCTTGTTCTTTCCAGGCGGCTGGATTTCCTGCCAGATTCTTGTACCCGGCTGCAAGGTGTTTGCGCAAGGAATGTGGGTGCGACGCGAGGCCCGTCTGCGCGCGCTCAACTGCCGGGCACGCTCCTTTCCTATGATGAGTTCAGAGCCGGTGACCACGCACGGCGCCGGCGCTTGCGAGCACTCGTTGGGAGGAAATCATGTCCATCTCAAAACGCACGGCGACGCTGGACGCGACACCCCGATCCTCATCGCGCGCCGAAGCGCTCCTGGCGGAGAACGAGGAGCACCTGACCCATCCAAACGTCGCCGCCTTCCTGAAGGCGATCGCGGCAGCCGAAGGCGGCGGCTATGATTTCCGGTATGGCGCGCTGAAGGGAAGGTCGGACGATCGCTGGCGCTTCACCGACATGTCGACCCATCCTGGGCCGGGCATCGGCGGCAAGTCCACCGCGGCCGGGTTGTACCAGATCACGCGGCCGACCTGGCAACACCACGGTGCCAAGCTGGGACTGCGGGATTTTTCGCCGCGCACGCAGGACCTGATTGCGGTGGAGATCCTGCGCAGCCTGGGTGTGATCGACGCGATCAAGGAAGGCAGGATCGCCGAGGCGATGCCCAAGGTTGCGCGCATCTGGGCCGCCCTGCCGAAAGGGCCTGGGCAGCGCAACCACTACCCACCCCAGCGTTACGTCGGCTTCGACGCCTTCCTCGGCAGTTATCGCGCTGCCGGTGGAGAAACCGCTTGAATGACGGGCCAGCCGCACCTTGTCCTGCGCTCGGAAAGCAAAAAGCCCAGTCAAAAGGCTGGGCTCAATGCTTGAAGATACTGGTGCCGACTGCAGGACTCGAACCCGCCACCTGATGATTACAAATCAACTGCTCTACCTGATGAGCTAAGCCGGCTTAATCTTGGAACAACGATTATACGCTATTTGATGCGCGTCAACGTCGGACGCCCGCCCTTCTTCGGCGGCTCGTCATCGCCATCCGAAGCAGCAGTGGTCTCGACTGGCGTCTCCGCCTGCTTGCCCGGCACCGCCGACAACGACGGCGCAGTCACTTCATCAGAAGAAGGAGGCGCCATCTCCGACGCCGTCACGTTCACCTCGAACGCCATCCCCTGCCCATTCTCGTTCGCATAAATCGCAAGCACGTTCTGCACCGGAATGTACAGCTCGCGCGAGACGCCATTGAAGCGCGCCCGGAAGTGGATCGCGTCGTTGTCCATCTTCAGGCCCGAGGTGGCGCCGTAGCTGATGTTCAGGATGATCTCGCCTTTGCGGACGTATTCCATCGGCACCGTCGTGGCGGCGTCGACCTTGACCGCGAGGTAGGGCGTGTAGCCGCTGTCCGTGCACCACTCGTAGATGGCGCGCAGCAGGTAGGGCTTGGTGGAGATCTCTGACATGGATGTGATAAAAAAAGCTATACCTGACCGCGCCAGTTTACCGGATTCGCCTGGGCGGCGTCCGAAACCGGCGCGTATCGAATCGAAGATGCGGAAGATGCGGACGGGGAGGACCCGCCCGCACATGGCATCAGCGGCGCATCACCTTCTCGGACGGGGTCAGCGCCTCGATGTAGGCCGGACGCGAGAAGATGCGCTCGGCGTACTTCATCAGCGGCGCCGCGGTCTTCGACAGCTCGATGCCGTAGTGGTCCAGGCGCCAGAGCAGCGGGGCGATCGCGACGTCCAGCATCGAGAACTCGTCGCCCAGCATGTACTTGTTCTTCAGGAACAGCGGAGCCAGCGTGGTCAGGCGGTCGCGGATTTCCGAACGGGCCTTGTCGTGGCTCTTGTCGTTCGTCTTGTTGCGCTCGCTTTCCAGCGTGTGCACGTGGACGAACAGTTCCTTCTCGAAGTTGAACAGCATCAGGCGGGCACGGGCGCGCATCAGCGGGTCGGCCGGCATCAGCTGCGGGTGCGGGAAGCGCTCGTCGATGTACTCGTTGATGATGTTCGACTCATACAGGATCAGTTCGCGCTCGACCAGGATCGGCACCTGGCCGTAGGGGTTCATGGTCGAAATGTCTTCCGGCTTGTTGAACAGGTCGACGTCGCGCACCTCGAAGTCCATGCCCTTTTCGAACAGGACCAGGCGGCAGCGTTGGGAGAACGGGCACGTGGTGCCGGAGTAGAGAACCATCATGGTTTATAGTTCCTTAAGAAACAATGGGGTGAAGCGCCTAGCGATTCACCCCGAAAAATGATTGCCCGTATTATAGCCAACCGGGCAATGAAAGCGAATTTACTTCACTTCTTTCCAGTAGGATTTGTTCAAAAGCCAAGCTAGGAAGGCAAATCCTGTCATGAACAGCAACACGATAACCCCCAACTTCTTGCGCGTGTCTTGCGCTGGTTCAGCCATCCACACCAGGTAGGCAACCAGGTCGGCGGTGGCGGTGTCGAACTCCTGCTGGGTCATCGTGCCCGGTTGTACCGCTTCGAAACCGACGAACTTGTGCAGGGTCTTGCCGGCTTCGTGCGGGTCAGGCACGTCCTGGAACTTCGCCTGGCGCACGCCCTGTTCCTGCCACATCACGTGCGGCATGGCCACGTTCGGCACCACCATGTTGTTCCAGCCGGTCGGGCGGGTGTCGTCCTTGTAGAAGGTGCGCAGGTAGGTGTACAGGTAGTCCGCGCCGGTGCCCGAAGGCGAGGCCTTGGCGCGCGCCATCACCGACAAATCCGGCGGCACGGCGCCGAACCAGGCCTTGGCGTCGTCCGGGCGCATGGCCGTGGTCATCATGCCGCCAACCTTGTCTTGTGAAAACAACAGATTGTTCTTGATCTGCTCTTCGGTCAGGCCGATGTCGCGCAGGCGGTTGTAGCGCATGGCGGACGCCGAGTGGCAGTTCAGGCAGTGGTTCACGAACAGCTTGGCGCCGTTCTGCAGCGACGAAAGGTCGCTGCGCTCCGGTGCCGGCTCGAGCGGGAAGCCGCCTTCCGCGGCGAATGCCAGTCCCGGCACCAGGGCCAGGACCGCGATCAGTTTCTTCGCAAATTTCATGTGTCTGTCCTTTGGTCCGTGATTAGTGTGCCGAGTAGGTCAGGCGATTCGGGACCGGCTTGAACCGGCCCATCGTGCTCCACCACGGCATCAACAGGAAGAACGCAAAGTACAGCAGGGTCGCCACTTGCGAGATGATGGTGTAGGCCGGCGTCGGCAGCTGGGTGCCCAGGTAGCCCAGGGTCACGAAGCACAGGCCGAACAGGATGTACACGTACTTGTGCCAGTCCGGACGGTAGCGGATCGAGCGCGCCGGCGAGTGGTCGAGCCACGGCAGGAAGGCGATGATCACCACCGACGAACCGAACAGCACCACGCCCCAGAACTTCGCATCCAGCACCTGCGGCAGCATGCCGACGATCAGGACCAGGCCGATCACGGCCACCGCGATCTTGGTCTTGTAGGCCAGGCGCGACTTGAGCCAGATGAACACGACGTAGGCGGCAATCGCGGCCATCAGCACGTACATGAAGTCGGCGGTGGTGGCGCGCAGCACCGAGTAGAACGGCGTGAAGTACCAGGTCGGCGCGATGTGCGGCGGAGTCTTCATCGGGTCGGCCGGCAGGAAGTTGTTGTACTCCAGGAAGTAGCCGCCCATTTCAGGCGCGAAGAACACGACCGCCGAGAAGATGGTCAGGAACACCGCCACGCCGAAGAAGTCCTTGGTCGAGTAGTAGGGGTGCGAGGGGATGCCGTCCACAGGATGGCCGTCCGCGTCCAGGTTGTCCTTGATCTCGATGCCGTCCGGGTTGTTCGAGCCGACTTCGTGCAGCGCGATCAGGTGCGCCGCCACCAGGCCCAGGATCACCAGCGGCAGGGCGATGACGTGGAAGGCGAAGAAGCGGTTCAGGGTGGCGTCCGACACGACGTAGTCGCCGCGGATCCACAGCGACAGGTCCGGGCCGATGACCGGGATCGCGCCGAACAGGTTGACGATCACCTGGGCGCCCCAGTACGACATCTGGCCCCATGGCAGCAGGTAGCCGAAGAAGGCTTCGGCCATCAGGCACAGGAAGATGCCGAAGCCGAACAGCCAGATCAGCTCGCGCGGCTTGCGGTAGGAGCCGTACATCAGGCCGCGTGCCATGTGCAGGTAGACCACGATGAAGAACATCGAGGCGCCGGTCGAGTGCATGTAGCGCACCAGCCAGCCCCAGGGCACTTCGCGCATGATGTATTCGACCGAGCCGAAGGCCAGGTTGGCGTCCGGCTTGTAGTGCATGGTCAGGAAGATGCCGGTGACGATCTGCAGCACCAGCACCAGCATGGCCAGCGAACCGAACAGGTACCAGACGTTGAAGTTCTTCGGCGCGTAGTACTTGCCCCACTGGTCGTTCCACAGCTTCGACAGCGGGAAGCGGTCGTCGACCCAGGCCAGGGCCCTGGTGCCTGCGCCCGCGTTGGCCGGGACTTGGGTTTCTTTGAATGGGCCGCCCATGTTATGCCTCGCCTTTCTCGTCTTTGCCGATGATCAGCTTGTTATCGGAGAGGTACATGTACGGCGGCACGTCCATGTTGGTCGGCGCCGGCTTGTTGCGGAAGACGCGCGCCGACAGGTCGAAGGTCGAGCCGTGGCAGGGGCACAGGAAGCCGCCCGGCCAGTTATCGGGCAAATTCGGCTGGGGGCCGGACGCGAGGCGCGAGGAGGGCGAGCAGCCGAGGTGGGAGCAGATGCCGACCGTGACCAGCACTTCCTTGTGGTCTTCGCGCGCGCGCCAGGGGTTCCTGGCGTATTCGGGCGTGGGCAGCTGGTATTCTTTTTCGGAGTTGGGGTCGGCCAGTTCGGCCGTGTCCTTCTCGAGGGTGGCCATCATCTCCGGGGTGCGGCGCAGGATCCAGACCGGCTTGCCGCGCCATTCGACCACCTTCATATCGCCTGGCTTGACGTCGGAGATGTCGACCTCGACCGGGGCGCCGGCGGCTTTCGCCCGCTCCGACGGCTGGAAGGTACTCACAAGAACGCCCGCCGTGGACACCCCGACGACGCCACCAGCAGCGCATGTCGCGACGAGCAGTCCGCGTCGGCCTGAATCGACCTGCTTTTCAATACTCATACCAACCCCACTCCGTGAAAATACGAATCTTAAGAATCAATAAAGAGCTTCCAGCAACACAAAATTATATGTGAACGGCAATACCGATTGGAAAAAAATTATCAAGCGGACACATCCGCGCGGAACTGACCCTCCTGTTAGACCACAAAGCTGCGTGTGCATCCGTAGCATTGTCGCTTGGGGTATCATGAAATCGCATGACTCAATAACAACCTAAGGGGAACAAACATGTCAATGATGGGAGAGTTCAAAACCTTCGCCATGCGCGGCAACGTCGTCGATCTTGCGGTCGGCGTGATCATCGGCGGCGCCTTCGGCCGCATCGTCGATTCGCTGGTGAAGGATGTCATCATGCCGCCGATCAGTATGTTGTTCGGCGGCCTCGATTTCTCGAATTACTACCTGCCCCTGAATGGCCAGGACACCGCGCTGCCGCTGGCCGAGGCCCAAAAGGCGGGCGCCGTGCTCGCCTACGGCAACTTCCTCACCATTCTGCTGAACTTCATCCTGCTCGCCTTTGTCATCTTCCAGATGGTGCGCGTCGTGAACCGCCTGCGTGGCCCGGTCGAGGCGCCGACGCCGGCCGAGAAGGAAGAGATCCTGCTGCTGCGCGACATCCGCGACTCCCTGAAGAAGCCCTGAGAAAGCAAGCCATGAGCGACAGCGTCCATGAACTCAAGCCGCCGGGCATGCGCCCGCGGCGCCAGCCGGGAGCGTTCAGGCGCTTCTGGCTGCTGTTCGCGCAGGCCGTCACGGTCGCGCTGGCGCTGTATTTCGTGGTCGCCGCCATGCGGCCGGACTGGCTGGAGCGCGCGCCCTCGCGGGTGGCGCTCGGCCCGGCCGGCCAGCAGGTGCCGGTGCTGCAGGGGGCCAGCGTGCTGGCCAGCGGCAGCTACCGCGAGGCGGCCGGGCGCGCCATGCCGGCCGTCGTCAACATCCTCACCAGCAAGGCCACGCGCGAGACGCATCCGCTGCTCAAGGACCCGTTCTTCCGCCGCTTCTTCGGCGACCGGATGCCGCCCGACGAGCAGCTGGCCAGCCTCGGCTCGGGCGTGATCGTCAGCGGCGACGGCTACATCCTGACCAACAACCACGTGATCGAAGGCGCGGACGTCATCGAGGTCGGCCTGGCGGACGGGCGCAAGGCGGCGGCGCGCGTGGTCGGTACCGATCCGGAGACCGACCTGGCCGTGATCCGCATTGCGGAGCGCAAGCTGCCCGTGATGGTGCTGGGCGATCCGGAAGGCGCGCGGGTGGGCGACGTGGTGCTGGCCATCGGCAATCCGTTCGGGGTCGGCCAGACCGTCACCCTCGGTATCATCTCTGCGCTGGGGCGCAACAACCTGCACATCAACCACTTCGAGAATTTCATCCAGACCGACGCCGCGATCAACTTCGGCAACTCGGGCGGGGCGCTGGTCGACACCAACGGCCAGCTGCTCGGGATTAACTCGGCCATCTACTCGCAGACCGGCGGCTCGGTCGGCATCGGCTTCGCCATCCCGGTCAGCACCGCCAAGATGGTGCTGGACTCGATCGTCAAGCACGGCCAGGTGGTGCGCGGCTGGATCGGCATCGAATCGCAGGACATCACGCCCGAACTGGCCGAAAGTTTCGGCCTGGGCCGCTCGAGCGGCGCCATCATCGCCGGCGTGGTGCGCGGCGGCCCGGCCGACCGTGCCGGCATGCGTCCCGGGGACATCCTGGTCGCGGTCGGCGGCAAGGACGTGGCCAACACCAGCGAGATGCTCAACCTGATCGCCCAGCTCGAGCCGGGCGAGAAGGCGCCGCTGCGCATCCTGCGCAAGAACCGCGAGTCCACGCTCGACGTCACCGTCGGCAAGCGTCCGCGCCAGCCCCAGTAAACTTTTTCGGACCTCTTCATGCACCTGCGTGACCTGACGCAATTCTTAAGCGAGCTCAGCGAGAACAACAACCGTCCCTGGTTCCTCTGGAACAAACCACGCTACGACATCCTGCGGGCCGAATTCCTGCAAGTGGTCACCGAATTGATCCATGAATTAGGCGCGTTCGACAAGGGGGTGGCCGCCTGCGATCCCAAGAAGGCGCTGTTCCGCATCCACCGCGACGTGCGCTTCGCCAAGGACAAGCGGCCCTACAAAACCCATTTCTCGGCCGGCATCGCGCCGCTCAACAAGCGCCGCCCCAGCGCGGCGGGCGGGCCGACCTATTACTTCCACATCGAGGCCAATGGCAACCTGCTGTTCGGCGCCGGCGAATACCTGCCGCCGGCGCACCGCCTGAAGGCGATCCGCCAGCATGTGGTCAACGATGCGACAGGCTTCAGCAAAATGTTGAAGAATAAGCATCTCCGCGCGACCTATGGCGACCTGCAGTTCGAAGACGTCCTGCAGCGGCCTCCGAAAGGCGTCGACCCGAACCACCCGCTGGTCGAGTACCTGAAGCTGAAGAGCTATTTCGTCTGGGTCGAGGTGCCGCTGCTGCTCAACTCCCCCGAGTTGCTGGTGCCGCAGCTGGCGAGCGGAATGAAGGATGCGTTCCCGCTGGTGACCTGGCTGCGAAGTGTGCCAGATGAGGTGCCGGAGCCGCGGGAAGAACAGGAACCAAGCGAATAAGGAGGGCGACCATGGCCTTGCAACATGCAGTTTCGGGCGAGCGCATCGTATTACAGCGCGGCGACGACGACATCGCCCATTTCACGTCGATTGCGCTCATCAAGACCGAGCACATGGAACTGATCCGGCTGGTGCTGCCGAAGGAAAAACCGATGCCCGAGCACCGGGTCGAGGGCGAGATGACCCTGGTGTGCCTGGAAGGAGAAATCGCCTTCGACGCGCACGGGCGCACCACGATCCTGCGGCCGAACGAGATGGTGTATCTGGCGGGCGGAGAGCCGCACGCGATCCGCGCCAACAAGGATGCGGTGGCCTTGATGACCATCCTGCTGGGGCCGGTGCGCACGGGTGGGCCGACCAATGATCCGCGTGGGTCGGGGAATTGAGGTTTCGCTGCGCTCTGTTGAGCTAGCGATGCGCGACGGAATTGGGTTCCGGCCTTCGCCGGAACGACGTTGTTTTTTGTTAGCAGGACACCGACTTCGTTAAAGCCAGCTCCCTAAAAACCGTCATCCCGGCGAAGGCCGGGATCCAATTTTGCGTGAACAGCCCTTAACGCAAAACCTCACGCCAACTCATCCCGCGGATCCCGCGCCAGCAACCTCTGCGCCATCTCCGTCGCATTCACCCCATCGAACAGCACCGCGGCCACCGCTTCGGTAATCGGCATCTCCACGCCCAGCCTGCGCGACAGTTCGCGCACCGCCTTCGCGCACGGCACGCCTTCCGCCACGTGCCCCAGTTCGGCCACGATGGTGTCCAGCTGCTTGCCCTGCGCCAGCGCCAGCCCGACGCGCCGGTTGCGCGACAGGTCGCCGGTGCAGGTCAGGATCAGGTCGCCCATGCCGGTCAGGCCCATGAAGGTGCCGGCCTGCGCGCCCAGGTGCACGCCCAGGCGGGTGATTTCGGCCAGCCCGCGGGTGATCAGGGCCGCGCGCGCGTTCAGGCCCAGTCCCAGGCCGTCCGAGGCGCCGGTGGCGATCGCCATCACGTTCTTGACCGCGCCGCCCACTTCCACGCCGACCATGTCGTCGCAGGCGTAGACCCGCATGTTGTCGGCGTGCGCCGCGGCGACCACGCGCTCGCGCAGCGGCGCCGAGGTCGACGCCACGGTCAGGGCGCAGGGCAGGGCGCGCGCCACTTCCTGGGCAAAGGAGGGGCCGGACAGCGCCGCTGCCGGCACGCTGTCGCCCAGTACCTCGGCCGCCACCTGGTGCGGCAGCAGGCCGGTGCCGGCTTCGAAGCCCTTGCACAGCCAGACCACGTTCGGAATGGCGCGGCCCTTCAGCTGCCCCAGCAGGGGGCGCAGGCCGGCCACCGGGCAGGCCAGGATCAGCAGCGGTGCTTCGTCAATCGAGGCCTCGGCCACGTGGGCCAGCGCGGCCTCGAAGTCGGCGCTCACGCGCAAGGAGGAAGGCAGCGGGTAACCGGGCAGGTAATGCAGGTTCTCGCGCGCTGCCTGGGTTTCGGCCATCTGCTCGGGATTGCGGCCCCACAGCAGCACGTCGTGGCGGGCGGCCAGGGCGATGGCCACGGCCGTGCCCCAGGCGCCGGCGCCCAGGACGGTAATCTTGGAGGGAGTTTTCTGTTGTTGCATGCGCATTAGCTAAAACTGCGGGGCATCACAGGCCCCAGACGTCGTTCGCACGGACATAGCCGTCGATGCCGTCACGGTGGCGAATCCGGATCCAGGTGAGGGCGGTCGGGTCGACCAGTTCGAGCAGGACACCCCTGTCGGCCGTCATCAGGACCTTGCTGGTCTCGTCGGGGCCGGCGAATACCTTGGCCCCGGGCGTGCGAACCACGAGGTTGCGGCGCGGGCTCAGGCCCTTGGCTTCGGTCCAGGCCAGGTCGCCGTTGGCGTCGCGGACCTTGACCCACTCGGCGTAGCTCGACACCACCTGCAGCGGCATGCCGCGCGGGGCGATGTACATCCTGGCGCCCTTGGTGCTCGGGGTGTCGTACAGGATCACCGGGGCCGCGCCCACGCTCTTGAAGTCGAAGGCGAATGCGGACGGTGCCGCCAGCAGGAGCACGCTTGCAAGGAGACGGGATGGAATCATGGCGGGCCGAAGGACGAAGTGACCGGGGCGCCGGAGGCACGGACACCGCAAGCAGCGGCGCCCGTGGATGGGAACAACTTATTGTGCCGGGGTGGTAGCGGCCTGGGCCATTGCCTGCTGGCGCTGCTGGTAGAAGGCTTCGAAGTTGATCTCGGCCAGGTGCACCGGCGGGAAGCCTGCACGGCTGATCACGTCAGCGATGTTGGCGCGCAGGTACGGGTAGACGATGTTCGGGCAGCCGATGCCCAGCAGCGGATCCATCTGGTCAGCCGGGATGTTGCGGGCTTCAAAGATGCCTGCCTGCTTGCCTTCGACCAGGAAAGCGACCTTGTCCTTCAGCTTGGCGGTGACGGTGATGGTCACGGTCGATTCGTAGATGCCTTCGGCGATCGACTCGGCGCCGACGTCCAGCGACACTTCGATGGTCGGGGCTTCCTGCTCGAGGAAGATCGACGGGGAATTCGGTTGTTCCAGCGACATGTCTTTCAGGTAGACGCGTTGGATTTGGAATACTGGTTGCAGGTTTTCGTCGGACATGGAACGCTTTCGTTTTAAATGATGGTGGACGGACGCGCCGTCCCGGTACTTTGGTCAAACGCGAGGGCAATTGTATCAAAATCAATTCTGATGCAATACCCCCAGCGCCACGGACCCCAAAGCCCGTCAAATCAAGCTTGCTGGCCCTTCAGCAGCGGATCCAGGCGGCCGGCCTGGTCGAGTGCGTACAGGTCGTCGAAGCCGCCGACGTGGGTGTCGCCCACGTAGATTTGCGGCACGGTGCGGCGGCCGGTGCGCTGCATCATGATCTGGCGCTGCTCCGGATCGAGGTCGATGCGGATGCGTTCGATGTCGGTCACGCCCTTGGCTTCGAGCAGGCGCTCGGCGCGGACGCAGTAGGGGCAGCTGGCAGTGTGGTAGAGAACGACGTGTGCGGTCATGATGCTTCCTTTCCCATAAATTATTTAGTCACCGGCAAGCCGGCCGCGATCCATGCCGCCTGGCCGCCTTCGAGCGCATGCGCGTCCTCGAAGCCGGCCGCCGCTAGCAGTCGCGCCGCCTTGTCGGCGCGGGCGCCGGTCTGGCAGACGACGATCACGGTGCGGTTCTTCGACTTCTCCAGCTCGCCGATCCGCTTGCCCAAGTCTGCCAGCGGGATGTGTTTCGCGTCGCGCAGGTGGCTGGCGGCATATTCCTCGGCAGTCCTCACGTCGAGCACGAGGCTCTTGCCGCGGTTGATCATCTGCGTGGCCTGCAGCGGGGTGACGCGCTTGCCGCGCGGGCCCAGGGCCGGCCAGAGCAGGGCGCCGCCGGAAATCACGGCGATCGCTACGATGAAGATATTATCGAGAATGAAATTCACAAGGGTTCCGTTGGTTGAACTGAATCGGCGCATTATAAAATAGATGCTGGACCGGATTTCAATTGCATTTTTTCTTGAGAAGAGCTTATGTACAAAATCGTATTCATGCGCCACGGCGAATCCACCTGGAACCTGGAAAACCGCTTCACCGGCTGGACCGACGTCGACCTGACCGAGAAGGGCATCAACGAAGCCAGGAGCGCCGGCCGCGTGCTCAAGGAAGCCGGTTTCACCTTCGACGTGGCCTACACCTCGGTGCTCAAGCGTGCGATCCGCACCCTGTGGCTGGCGATGGACGAGATGGACATGATGTACCTGCCGGTGAAGAACGACTGGCGCCTGAACGAGCGCCACTACGGTGCCCTGCAGGGCCTGGACAAGGGCGAGACCGCCGCCAAGTTCGGCGACGAGCAGGTGCTGGTCTGGCGCCGCAGCTACGACACCCCGCCGCCGGCGCTGGAAGAAAACGATCCACGTACCTCCTTCAATGACCCGCGCTACGCGGCCCTGGCGAAAGAGCAGATCCCGCTGACCGAATGCCTGAAGGACACCGTGGCCCGCGTGATGCCGTGCTGGGACGAAGAGATCGCCCCGGCCATCCGCGCCGGCAAGAACATCCTGATCTCGGCCCACGGCAACAGCCTGCGCGCCATCATCAAGATGCTGGACAACATCAGCGACACCGACATCGTCGGCCTGAACATCCCGAACGGCCAGCCGCTGGTGTATGAACTGGATGCGGACCTGAAGCCGATCAAGCACTACTACCTGGGCGACCAGGAAGCGATCGCCGCCGCCGTGGCGGCCGTGGCCAGCCAAGGGAAGGCGAAATAAGTCTTGCGTTTGCCATTCACGAAGTTCGCCGGCAGCGCGCTCCTGGGCGCGCTGCTGGCCGTCGCCCTGCTTGAACCCGCTTTTGCCCAACGCCAGACCGAACGCAGCCGCCAGAAGGTGACCGCGGAGAAGCAGCGCACCGGTATCCAGCAGAAGCTGGAAGCGATCAAGCGCGACATCGCCCGCACCGAGGACGCGCGGGCCGACGCCGCCGACGAGCTGGCGGCGTCCGAGGCCGCCATCTCCGACGCCAACCGCGCCTTGCGCGACCTGGCCGAGGAACAGGACGCGACCAGCATGCGCCTGAATGAGCTGTCGAAACAGGGTGAAGGCTTGCAGCAAACAATTGTTAATCAAAAGAAACAATTGTCACAACTGCTGCGCGAACACTACGTGGCCGGCAACGAAGACCGGATCAAGCTCCTTCTGTCCGGCGACAACCCGAACCGCATCAACCGCGACCTGCAGATGATGGCCTATGTGTCGCAGGCCCAGGCAAAACTGCTGGACTCGCTGCGCGCCAACCTGGCCGAAGTCGAGGCCAACCGCGACAAGGTCGAGAACGCCCAGCTGGAGCTGCAGGAAATCGCCAGCGAGCAGCAGGAACAGAAAGCAACGCTGGAGAAGGAAAAGGCCAAGCGCGCCGGCTTGCTGCAGAACCTGTCGACCAAGCTGGCCGACCAGCGCAAGCAGGCCGACCGCCTGCAGCGCGACGAACAGCGCATGACCGAGCTGGTGGACCGCCTGTCGCGCCTGATCCGCGAGCAGGCCGAGGCCGAACGGCGCCGCCAGGCCGCCCTGGCCGCGGCCAAGGCCAAGGCCGAAGCGGAAGCGAAGGCGCGCGCCCTGGCTAGAGCCAAGGCCGCCGCCGAACGGGCCGAGCGCGAGCGCATCGCACGCCAGAGCGGCAAGCCGGCGCCCAAGCCGGAGCCCGAGCCGCCGCCGCCGCGGGTGGCCGAGCAGAAGCCGGTCGAGACCCGCCCGAGCGCGGTGGAGCGGGAGGTCCCGCTGGCCCCGCCGGCGCCGGCCGGCGCCTTCGCCGCCCTCAAGGGACGCCTGACGGCGCCGATCAGCGGCAACATCCGCGCCCGCTTCGGCGCGCGCCGTACCGAAAGCCTGACCTGGAAAGGCATGTTCTTCACCGCGCCGGAAGGCGCCGAAGTGCGCGCCGTCGGACCGGGACGGGTGGTGCACGCCGAATGGATGCGCGGCTGGGGCAACATGATCATCATCGACCACGGCGGCGAATACCTGTCGACCTACGGCTTCACCTCGGCGGTGCTGAAGCGCCCCGGCGACATGGTGCGCGCCGGCGAGGTGATCGCGAGCGCGGGCAATACCGGCGGTATCGAGGAATCGGGGCTATACTTTGAGCTCAGGCATCGCGGCAAGGCCTTCGATCCTTCAGGCTGGATCAAATTCTAAGAAACAAGGGAATAGCGATGGGCAAAGCAAAGAATATCGGGCTGATCGGACTGGGCATGGTGGCCGGCGTGGCCGCCTCCTTCCAGTTCTCGGCCCATGCGCAAAAAGACGTCGGCTCGCCACTGCCGCTCGACGAGTTGCGCCAGCTGGCCGACGTCTACGGCCTGATCAAGACCGACTACGTCGAGCCGGTCTCCGACAAGAAGCTCCTGTCCGAAGCCATCGGCGGCATGGTCGCCTCGCTCGATCCGCACTCCGTCTACCTGGACCAGAAGGCCTACAAGGAGATGAAGGAAGCGGTGCAGGGCAAGTTCGTCGGCGTCGGCATCGAGGTCGCCAGCGAAGACGGCTACGTCAAGGTGGTCGCCCCCATCGAGGACACCCCCGCGCACAAGGCCGGCATCAAGTCCGGCGACCTGATCACCCGCATCGACAACGTCCCGGTGCGCAACATGTCCCTCGACGAAGCGATCAAGCGCATGCGCGGCAAGGCCGGCAGCAAGGTCACGCTCACCATCGCGCGCCGCGGCGAGGACCGGCCCTGGGTGGTGCCGGTGCAGCGCCAGGAAATCGTGGTCGCCAGCGTCAAGGCCAAGATGATCGAGCCGGGCTATGCCTGGCTGCGCGTCAGCCAGTTCCAGGAAAACACCGTCGAGGAGCTGGCCAAGAAGGCCAAGGCCTTGTATGCCGAGAACCCCGAGATCAAGGGCCTGGTGCTCGACCTGCGCAACGACCCGGGCGGACTGCTGCCGGGCGCGATCGGCGTGTCGGCGGCCTTCCTGCCGCAGCCTGAGCAGTTGATCGTCTCGACCAAGGGCCAGCTGCCGGACTCCAACCAGCAGTTCTACGGTCGCCGCGAATTCTATTCGCAGCGCGGCGCCGACCCGCTGGCCGGCCTGCCCGCCGGCCTCAAAACGGTGCCGATGGTGGTGCTGGTCAACGGCGGCTCGGCCTCGGCTTCCGAGATCGTGGCCGGCGCCCTGCAGGACTATAAACGCGCCATCATCATGGGCAGCCAGACCTTCGGCAAGGGCTCGGTGCAGACCCTGCGCCAGCTGTCGCCCGACACCGCCGTCAAGCTGACCACGGCGCGTTACTACACCCCGAAGGGCCGCCCGATCCAGGCCACCGGCATCGTGCCTGACATGCGCGTGGACGAGACCCCCGAGGGCGACGCGCTGGCCGTGCTGCGCGTGCGCGAGGCCGACCTGCAGCGCCACCTGGCCGGCGAAGGCGAGGCCGGGAAAACCCAGGCCGCCAAGGACCAGAAAGAAGCGCTCGACGCCCAGCAGCGCGCGATCGCCCAGCTGAAAGACCGCAAGCCGCTCGACTACGGCAGCAAGGACGATTTCCAGCTGGCGCAGGCGATCAAGCACTTCAAGGGACAGCCGGTACAGCTGGCGAAGTCGGAGCCGGAAGCCGAGAAGCCGGCGGCGCCGAAGACTCTGCCGGGGACGGAGCAGAAGCCGCCGGAGATCAAGGCGCCGGCAAAGAAGTAAGTTGTCGGCCCGCTCGCAAAATTGGAGGGAACAGTGCCAGTGGCACTGTTCGCGCCTTCGCCGGGATGACGGTTTTTAGGTCGCAAGCCAGAAATGCTGTCGTAAGCTGCTAGCTTAGAGACCGTCATTCCCGCGCAGGCGGGAATCCAATTTGACTTCCGTCGCACACCCACGCCCGATGAACGACACCCAACTCCTGCGCTACTCCCGCCACATCCTGCTCGACGAGATCGGCATCGAGGGCCAGCAGCGCCTCCTGGACGCGCATGCATTGATCATCGGCGCCGGTGGCCTCGGCTCTCCCGCCGCGCTCTACCTCGCGTCCAGCGGCATCGGCCGCATCACCCTGGTCGACGACGACGAGGTCGACCTGACCAACCTGCAGCGCCAGGTCATGCACACCACCGCCCGCATCGGCCAGCCCAAGGTCGATTCCGGCCGCGCGGCCCTGCTGGCCATCAACCCCGAGGTCGCCGTCACCGCGCTGCGCGAACGCGTGGGCGGCGAACGCCTTGCGGAACTCGTCCGTGCGGCGACGGTCGTACTCGACTGCAGCGACAACTTCGCCACCCGCCACGCCGTCAACCGTGCCTGCGTCGAAGCGCGCAAGCCGCTGGTCTCCGGCGCCGTGATCCGTTTCGACGGCCAGTTGTCGGTCTTCGACACGCGCCGGCCGGAAGCCCCGTGCTACGCCTGCCTGTTCCCCGAAGACAGCAACTTCGAGGACGTGGCCTGCAGCACCATGGGCGTGTTCGCGCCCCTGGTCGGCGTGGTCGGCGCCATGCAGGCCGCCGAAGCCATGAAACTGGTGGCCGGCATCGGCGAGCCGCTGGCCGGCCGCCTGCTGCTGCTCGACGGCCGCGCCATGGAGTGGACTGCCCTGAAGGTGGCGCGCCAGCCTGCTTGTCCGGTGTGCAAGGTTCGCCCGGCGGAGGACAATGAGTACAAAAACAAGACTGCTTTAAGACAGAATTAAACTTGCTCTTCGGCTTACAATTTCTCTAGTGCACGCGGTAGCCCCGCCCTGCGTGGTGGCTTATACTGTCAGCCCTGACCGACATACTTACAAAGAGCATCCATGCACATTGATTCGCAACGCAAGCAGCGCCGCGCACGCGGTTTCACCCTGGTCGAGATCATGGTGGTCGTGGTGATCATCGGCATTCTCGGCGCCCTGGTCGTGCCGAAACTGCTGGGCCGCACCGGGGAAGCGCGCGTGACCGCCGCCAAGACCGACATCGCCACCATGTCGCAGGCGCTCAAGCTCTACAAGCTGGACAACCAGCGCTACCCGAGCACCGAGCAGGGCCTGCAGGCCCTGGTCACCAAGCCCACCTCGGGCCCGGCCGCGAACGGCTGGAAAGACGGCGGCTACATGGAAAAGCTGCCGAAAGACCCGTGGGGCAATGCTTACCAGTACCTGTCGCCGGGCATCCATGGCGAAGTGGACATCTTCTCGCTGGGCGCCGATGGCCAGCCCGGCGGTACCGGTGAGGATGCCGACGTCGGTTCCTGGGAATAAGGTCTCCAATGCGGGCCGTGAGCGCCCCAGCTCGCCGCCCGGCGAGCGCCGGCTTCACCCTGGTGGAGCTGCTGGTCGTGATGGTCATCATCGGCATCACGCTGGGCCTGGCTTCGCTCAATGCCATCCCCTCGCCGCGCCAGAACCTGCAGCAGGAAGCCCAGCGCCTGGCCTTGCTGCTGCAGCTGGCGCGTGACGAAGCCATCGTGCGCAACCGCCAGGTGGCCTTCGAGGCCAACGGCGAGCGCTACCGCTTCGTGGTGCGCAACGACACCGGCTGGGAACCGGTCACCCGCGACGACCTGCTGCGCGAACGCACTTTCCGCGGCGCCCCCCTGCAACTGGTGCTCGAACCCAGCATGAGCAGCGACCCCAGCACCGTGCGCATCACCTTCGGACGCGAGCCGGTCGACAAGCCCTTCGTGCTGACCCTCGCCACCGCCGGCAACGCGGTCGCGATCCGTGCCGACGGCATCGGCCACTTTACCGTCGAATGAAGGCGACAGCGATGCGCGCACGCGGATTCACCCTGCTCGAAGTGCTGGTGGCCCTGGTCATCGTCGGCACCGCGCTCGGCGCCGGCCTGCGCGCCGTCGGCAGCCTGACCGCCAACAGCGACGGCCTGCGCGCCGCCATGATGGCCACCTGGTCGGCCGAGAACCGGCTGGTGCAGATCCGCCTCGGCCGCGAATGGCCCGAAGTCGGCAAGCGCAACTTTCCCTGCCCGCAAGGCGAGCTCAACTTGATCTGCGAAGAGCAAGTCCTGACCAGCCCGAACCCGCAATTGCGCCGGATCGAAGTCTCGGTGTATGACGCCGAACGTCCGACGCGCCGCATCGTCAAACTGGTTCAGCTCGTGTTGAGGCCCTCGCGGACATGACACCCGGCATCCCACAACGCTCGCGCCGTCGCCGCGGCTTCACCCTGGTCGAACTGCTGGTGGCGATCAGCATCCTTGCCATCCTGGCCGTGCTCGGCTGGCGCGGGCTGGACGGCATCGTGCGCGCCCGCATCGCCCTGACGCAAGAGATGGAAACGACGCGCGGCATGCAGCTGGCCTTCGCCCAGATGCAGAGCGACTGCGAGCACCTGGCCGGGCGCGAGATCATCGGCCGCCGTCCCAACCTGGTCTGGGAAGAAGGGCGCTTCATGTTGGTGCGCAAGGTCTACAACGAAAACGAACCCTCGCAGCTGGTCGTGGTGTCCTACCGCCTGGTGGACGGCAAGCTGATCCGGCGCGAATCGCGCGGCACCCGCGACCTGGCCCAGCTCGAGGTGCTGTGGCAGGCGGCCGGCAGCGATGCGCCGTCGGAAGCGTCGACGCCGGTGGCGCTGCAAAGCGGCCTGGTCAGCATGAGCATCATGGCCTGGCAGGGCAACCAGTGGCGCCTCGAGCCGGCCCCGATCGCCGACGGCGTCCGGCCCGAAGACCCCAGCGGCCTGCAGGTCGGCCTGGTCGTGCAGGGGCGGGACGTGCCGATGGTCAAGTTCTTCCTGCTGGGAGGCACCTGATGCGCCGGCCGCCACCCAGCTTGCGCCAGCGCGGCGTCGCGGTCGTCACGGCCCTGCTGCTGACCACGCTCGCCATCTCCATCGTCGCCAGCCTGTTCTGGCAGCAGCAGGTGCAGGTGCGCTCGATGGAAAACCAGCGCCTGCACCTGCAGACCAAGTGGATCCTGCGCGGCGCCCTCGACTGGGCCAGCCTGGTGCTGCGCCAGGACGCCTACACCTCGCAATACACCTCGCTCGACCAGGTCTGGGCCACCCCGCTGGCCGAGACCCGGCTCGACCAGTACATCGAACGCGAACGGGTCGAAGGGGAAACTTTTGATGCGACCTTGTCCGGTAACATTATTGACGCAACGTCGCGCTACAATCTCGTCAACCTGGCAAAGGACCGCCAGAAGGTGCCGGAACAGGTGGAGATCTTCCGCCGCCTGCTGGACAACCTGCGCCTCGATGCGCGCCTGGCGAACCGGATCGCCGACTTCGTCGCGCAGGGACAGCAGGTGGGGGTGCCGGTGGATCCGAACAATCCGAATCCGCCCAATCCCAACCCGCCGGATCCGAATCCGCCGAACCCGACGTCCGTCTTGCCGCCGGTCCCGCCGGCCAACGGCGTGCCGATCCCGCTGATGCAGGTGGACGATTTGCTGGCGGTGCAGGGCGTCACCCAGGAAGTGATGGCGAAGCTGCGCCCCTTCGTGATCGTGCTGCCCTATGGAACCGAGGCGACGAAACTGAATGTGAATACCGTGCCGGCCGAGCTGCTGTCGGCGATCGTGCCGGGGATGTCGCTGTCCCAGGCCAACAGCCTGGTGGCGCGTCGCAAGACGGCGGCCTGGCGCACCCCGGCGGATTTCTCGAGCCAGGCAGCAAACAACCAGCAGCTGGACGATACCTGGGACATCAAGAGCCGCTGGTTTATCGTACAGAGCCGTATTCGGCTCGACCGTGCGGCGCTGAACGCGGAATCGCTGATCGAGCGAACCCCCGTCGTCAGCGTCGGCGGCGGAACCCGAGTGATCTGGACCCGCCAGAACTAGAAGAAAGCGAGACAGTTTGACTACTCTTTATATCCGGCACCCGGCCCGCGCAGAAGGCGAGGGCGCGCTGTGCCGCTTTGCGGTGATGCTTGACACCGGCGCCATTGCGCAGCAGGGCGAAGGCCTGTTGCGCAACTTGGGCGACGTGGTCGCCGCCAGCCGCCGCGTGGTGCTGCTGCTGGCCGGCGCCGACGTCACCTTGATCCCGGTCCAGGCTCCGCCGCTCACCGGCGCGCGCCTGCGCGCGGCCCTCCCGGCCCTGGTCGAAGAACACATCCTGGGCGACCCGCTCGATTGCGTGCTGGTGGCCGGTCCCCCCTTGCCGGACGGCCGCCGCCCGGTCGGCGTGGTCCAGCGCGACTGGTTCGAACCGCTGGTGAAGGCCCTGCTCGGCATGGGTGCGCGATCGGTCGCCGCCGTGCCGGCGCAGCTGTGCCTGCCCCTGCTGCCGGGCAGCGTCAGCGCCGCCATCGGCAACAACGAATTGCTGCTGCGCCAGGGCCAGTACGAGGGCCTGGGCCTGGCCCTGGACGGCAACCCGACGCTCGCGCTGCAGACCGCACGCGCGCTGGCGGGTGACGCCCCCCTGGTGCTGTACGTGCCGCACGAACAGCTCGGCGAATACCAGGCCCTGCTGGCCGAAGCCGGCCCCGGCATCACGCTGGAAAGCGAAGCCTGGGAGCACTGGATCGCAGGCAGCAAAAGCAGCACCATGGACCTGGTGCCGGGCCTCGGCACCGCCGGCGTCGCCCAGCGCGACTGGAGCCGCTGGCGCTGGCCGATCCGCCTCGCGCTCGCCGCGATCGTGGTCAACATCATCGGCGTCAACATCGAGTGGCTGCGCCTGAAGCGCGAGGCCGACGCGGTACGCCAGGGCATGTCCCAGACCTTCCGCAGCGCCTACCCGGCCCAGCCGGTGATCGACCCGGTGGCCCAGATGCGCCAGAACATCGCGCGCGCCAAGGCCGCCAGCGGCCAGGTCAGCCCGGACGAGTTCGGCTGGATCGCCGGCCAGCTCGGCGAGGCGGTCCGCGGCCTCGGGCGTCCGCCCACGCTTGCGTCAATGGAGTTCCGCGAACGCACGCTCACCGTGCGCGTCAAACCTGACACCGTCGACCCCGCCACCACGGCGCAGCTGCGTTCCATCCTGGAAGCACGCAACATGAGTCTGGAAGAAAGCGCACCGGCTACCTGGGTCATCCGCAGCACGGGTGCCGCAGCGCAGGCCGCGCAGGCAGCCACCACGGGAGCAGCACAATGAAGGCAGCAGGAAACATCGGCGCGCAGTTCGGCGCGAAATTCGGCGCCCTGCGCGAGCGTGCGCTCACCTGGTGGCTGGGCCGTACCGACCAGGAACGCAAGTTCCTGGCCGTCGGCGGCGCCGTGGTGGGGGTGGCGCTGGTCTATGCGCTGCTGCTGGCGCCGGCCATCGAAGGGCGCGACAACCTGAAGCGCTCGCTGCCCGCGCTGCGCCAGCAGGCCGCCCAGCTGCAGACCATGGCCGCCGAAGCCCAGGCCCTGGCCGCCACGCCGGCGCCGTCGGTAGCGCCCATGAGCTCCGAGGCACTGAACGCCAGCATGGCCCAGCGCGGCCTCAAGGCCGGCTCGGTCACCATGACCGGCGAATACGCCAAGATCCAGTTCAACGGCGTGTCCTTCGCCAACCTGGTGTCCTGGCTCGATGCCCAGCGCCGCGAGAACCGCGTGCAGGTGCAGGACGCCACGTTCACCGCCTTGAGCGCGGTGGGACAGGTCGACGCCACCCTCACGCTGCGCCAGGCCAGCGCGCCGGCCCAATGAGGCGCCTGCTGTTGTGGACAGTGCCGGTCGTGCTGGCCGTGCTCGTCACGGTGCTGGCCTTCCTGCCCGCTTCCTGGCTGGGGCCGATCGTGGAACAGCAGACCGGCGGTCGTTTGACTCTGGGGGATGCGCAAGGTACGCTCTGGAACGGCTCAGCCTTCGTGGGCGGGGCGCCGGGCGAGGGCGGGGCGGTGACGCCGCTGCTGCCGGGACGCTTCGCATGGCGTTTGTCGCCGCTGGTGATGCTGGGCCAAGTCCACATGGAACTGGAAAACCCGCAAGCACTGGCACGCCCGGTACGCATCGACGGCAGCTGGTCGCAGTGGCAGGTGAGCAGCGGCGAACTGCTGCTGCCGGCCGAGGGCCTGGCGGGGCTGGGCGCACCGCTCAACACGCTGGCGCCGAGCGGCACCATCCGGCTGGTCTGGAATACGCTCGACCTGCTGCGCCAGCCCAATACGGTGGCGGTGCAGGGTCGTACGGTATTGACAATGAGCGACATGGGTTCGCGCATGTCGCCCATCCGGCCGCTGGGCAGCTATGAAATGGCATTCGACTGGCGCGGCAGCCAGGCCGACCTGAACCTGCGCACCGTACGCGGTGCGCTCGTATTGACGGGCTCGGGTATGCTGCAAAATGGCCGCCTGCGCTTTTCCGGCCAGGCCTCGGCCGCCGAAGGATACGAACAGACGCTGGGCAATATGCTCAACCTGTTGGGCCAGCGCCGCATGGTGAACGGCAAAAACATAATCGCACTCGAGTTCAGATAATGACCAACAACATTCGCACCACCTTTGCTCGACCCCACCTCCGTCTGCCGAGCCTGCGCCGCGTCGCGGCCGGCGCCATGCTGTGCTGCTTCGCCGCGACCACGGCGGGAACATTCCTTCCAGCAGTTGCCCATGCCCAGGACAGTGCGAACGCCGCGGCGCTGAGCTTCGTCAACGCCGACATCGAATCGGTGATCAAGGCGATCGGCCACTACACCGGCATGACCTTCATCATCGACCCGCGCGTCAAGGGCACCATCACGCTGGTGTCGGAAAAATCGCTGACCAAGACCCAGGCCTTCGGCCTCCTGACCTCGACCCTGCGCCTGCAGGGCTATGCCGTGGTCACCAGCGGCGACGGCTATGCCAAGGTGGTGCCGGAAGCCGAAGCCAAGGCCCAGTCCTCGCCGACCCAGGTCGGCGGCGTGCGCGCCAGCCGCGCCACCGGCGACCAGATCGCCACCCAGGTGTTTTATCTCTCCTACGAATCGGCGGCGAATCTCACCGCCGTGCTGCGTCCCCTGATTTCGCCGAACAATTCCATCATGGCGAACCCGGGCAACAACACCCTGGTCATCACCGACTACGCCGACAACCTGCGCCGCCTGGCCAAGATCATCGCCGCGCTCGACGCGCCGGTGGCGGCCGACCTCGACGTGATCCCGATCCGCAACGCGATCGCCAGCGACATCGCCGCCCTGGTCACCCGCCTGATGGAACCGAGCGCCGGCGGCGACTCCGGCCGCGTCACCGTGCTGGCCGACCCGCGTACCAACTCGGTCGTGATCCGCGCCCCCTCGCAGGCGCGCGCCAACCTGGCCAAGTCCCTGATCGCTCGCCTCGACCAGCAGACCTCGACGCAGGGCAACATCCACGTCGTCTACCTGAAGAATGCCGACGCCAGCCGCGTGGCCCAGACCCTGCGCGCCGTGGTGTCGCAGGACGCTTCGGCGGTGCCGGTGCAGCAGCAGGGCACCTCGGGCGGCTCGATCCAGGCGGGCTCCGCAGGCATGGGCGGAAGCGCCACCGGCCAGGGCGGACTCGGCAGCCAGCAGGGCCAGCAGGGCAGCCTCGCCAGCTCCGGCACCGGCGGCACCTACGGCCAGCAGAGCCAGCTCACCGCGGGCGGCGCCGGCGGCGGCCAGGGCTCGGGCTTCATCCAGGCCGATGCCTCGACCAACAGCCTGATCATCACCGCGCCGGACGCCGTGTACCGCAACCTGCGCAGCGTCATCGACCAGCTCGACGTGCGCCGCGCCCAGGTCTACATCGAGGCGCTGGTGGTCGAAGTGACCTCCAACAAGGCCTCGGAGTTCGGCGTGCAGTGGATCGGCGCCTCGGGCGACAGCGACAGCAAGTACCGCGTCGGCGGCGTCCAGTCCTTCACCGGCGGTGCCCAGGGCAGCAACATCGTCAACCTGGCCGCGGCCGCGCGTACCGGCCTGTCCGGCACCTCGGTGCCGAGCATCCCGGGCGGCCTGACCTTCGGCCTGTTCCGCCAGGTCGGCGGCGAGCTGGGCCTGGGCGCGGTGGCGCGCGCCCTTGAAAACGATGGCAATGCCAACATCTTGTCCACACCGAACATGATCACCCTGGACAACGAGCTGGCGACGATCAAGGTCGGCCAGAACGTGCCGATCATCACCGGCTCGTACACGACCACCGCCGCAACCGGCGGCGGCAACCCGTTCCAGACCGTCGACCGCCGGGACGTCGGCCTGCTGCTCAAGGTGCGCCCGCAAATCTCGGAGGGGGGTACCATCAAGATGGCGATCCTCCACGAGAATTCGAGCGTCGACCCGGCCACCCGCAACGCGCCGCAGGGCCTGACCACCAACCAGCGCGCGATCGAAAGCAATGTGCTGGCCGACGACGGCCAGATCATCGTGCTCGGCGGCCTCATCGAGGACACCGAAGGCGACGGTGAAGAGAAAGTACGCGGCCTGGGCGACATTCCGGTGCTGGGCAACCTGTTCAAGTACCGCAACCGCACCCGGGTCAAGACCAACCTGATGGTGTTCCTGCGTCCTGTCGTGGTGCGCAGCAAGGAAGCTTCCCATTCGCTGGCCATGGACCGTTACGAATACATGCGCGCCGTCGGCGCCTCGGGCCAGGCCAGCCAGGAAGACACGATCCTGATGCGCAATCTCGGCGCGCCGCAGCTGCCGCCGTTGACGGGTGGCCAGCCGCCCGTCGGCGGCACCATGGCCACCGCGCCGGTGCAGGCGGCGCCGGTCGTCGGCAGCGCCCCGGGCGCGGCCAGCGGCCAGCCGGTGCCGCCAGGCCAGCAGCGCCAGCAGAACCAGCCGGCGACGCCGCAGTCCCAGTTTCGTCCGGTGACGCCATCGAACCAGAAATAAGCTGACCATGAACAATCTGTTGCCTTTCGCTTTCGCCCGTGACCACGGCGTGCTGGCGCGCGGCGGTGACGAACCGGGCCAGGCCGTCGAGGTGCTGGTATCCGGCGCCACGGCGCCCAGCGCGATCGCGGAAGTCTCGCGCCGCTTCGGCCGCATCACCCTGCGCCGCCTCGATCGCGGCGAGCTCGACGACGCCATCGCCAAGGCCTATGCCGGCGCCGGCGGCGACGCCTCGCAGGTGGTCGACGAGTTCGATGCCGACCTCGACCTGACCCGCCTGCTGCAGGACGTGCCCGCCATCGAAGACCTGCTGGAATCCTCGGACGACGCCCCGGTCATCCGCATGATCAACGCACTGCTGACGCAGTCGCTGCGCGAAGGCGCGTCCGATATCCACATCGAACCCTTCGAGCAGACCTCGGTCGTGCGCTTCCGCGTCGACGGCGCGCTGCGCGACATCGTGCGTCCCAGGAAGGCGATCCACGCCTCGCTGATCTCGCGTATCAAGATCATGTCGCAGCTCGACATCGCCGAGAAGCGCCTGCCGCAGGACGGCCGCATCACCCTGCGCATCGGCGGCAAGCCGGTCGACGTGCGCGTCTCGACCCTGCCGACCGGCCACGGCGAGCGCGCCGTGCTGCGTCTGCTGGACAAGGAAGCGGGTCGCCTCGACCTGAGCCACCTGGGCATGGCGCCGGACATGCTGCCGCAGTTCGACCGCCTGATCAACCAGCCGCACGGCATCGTGCTGGTCACCGGCCCGACCGGTTCCGGTAAGACGACCACGCTGTACGCCGCGCTGTCGCGCCTGAACGCGTCCACCACCAACATCATGACGGTGGAAGACCCGATCGAATACGACCTCAACGGCGTCGGCCAGACCCAGGTCAACGCGCGCATCGACATGAGCTTCGCCAAGGCCCTGCGCGCCATCCTGCGCCAGGACCCGGACGTGATCATGATCGGCGAGATCCGCGACCTGGAAACGGCGCAGATCGCGGTGCAGGCCTCGCTCACCGGCCACTTGGTGCTGGCCACCCTGCACACCAATGACGCGGCCTCGGCCGTGACCCGTCTGCTCGACATGGGCATCGAGCCCTTCCTGTTATCGTCTTCGCTGCTGGGCGTGATGGCCCAGCGCCTGGTGCGCAAGCTGTGCTCGCACTGCAAGGTCAGCGACGCCACCGGCTGGCATGCGGTGGGTTGCGAGCGCTGCGGCCACACCGGCTACCACGGCCGGGTCGGCGTCTACGAGCTGCTGGAAACCACCGAAGAGATCCGCGCCCAGATCCACAACCAGGCCTCGGAAGCCGAGATCCGCGACACCGCGCAGAAGCATGGCATGAAGACCATGCGCGAAGACGGCGAGCGCTGGCTGCAGGACGGCACCACCACACGCGCCGAGCTGGTGCGCGTGACCAAGGATTAAGGGAAGCCCATGCCGGCATTTCGCTATGAAGCCGTCGACGCCGGCGGCGCGACCAAGAAGGGCGTGGTCAACGCCGACAGTCCGCGCTCGGCGCGCGCCGACCTGCGCACCCAGGGCCTGACGCCGCTGTCGGTCGAGCAGATCGCGGCCCAGGTGGACGAAGCCGGCGTGGCGCGCTCGCGCGGCTTCGGCGAGCGCCTGTCGCAGGTCGAGCTGGCGCTGTTCACGCGCCAGCTGGCCAGCCTGCTCGAGGCGGGCCTGCCGCTGGAGCAGGCTTTCACCGCGCTGCTGGAACAGGCCGAACGCCCCTACGTGCGCGACCTGATCGCTTCGATCCGCTCCGAAGTCATCGGCGGCGTGGCCTTTTCCAGCGCGCTGTCACGCCACCCGCGCGACTTCGCCGAGATCTACCGCGCCCTGGTGTCTTCCGGCGAGCAGATCGGCCAGCTCTCGCGCGTGCTGTCGCGCCTGGCCGACTACATCGAGCGCCGCAACGCGCTGGTGCAGAAGGTGCGCCTGGCCTTCACCTATCCGGCCATCGTCACCGTGGTGGCCTTCGCCATCGTCATCTTCCTGCTCACCTACGTGGTGCCGCAGATCGTCTCGGTGTTCGCCAACACCAAGCAGAAGCTGCCTTTCCTCACCGTCATGATGCTGGCGATTTCCGACTTCGTGCGGGCCTACGGCATCTATGTCGGCATCCTGCTCATCGGCGCGTTCTGGCTGTGGCGGCGCGCGCTGCGCAATCCCGACCTCAAGCGGCGCTGGCATACCTGGCTGCTCAATGCGCCCGTGTACGGCAAGTTCGAGCGCAGCCTGAACACGGCGCGCTTCGCCAGCACGCTGGCGATCACCACCGGTTCCGGCGTGCCGATCCTGCGCGCGCTCGAGACCAGCCGCGACACCCTGTCGAACGTGGCGATGCGCGAACTGGTCGAACAGGCCACCGGCAGTGTGCGCGAAGGCGTGAGCCTGGCGCGCGCCCTGTCGGCGCAGAAGCACTTTCCGCCGATGCTGGTGCACATGATCCGCGCCGGCGAGATCACCGGCGAGCTGCCCAGCATGCTCGAGCGCGCCGCCAATTCGCAGCAGGCCGACCTCGAGCGTCGCACGCTCACCATCGCCGGCCTGCTGGAGCCGGTGCTGATCCTGGCGATGGGCCTGGTGGTGCTCCTGATCGTGCTGGCGGTCCTGATGCCGATCATCGAGATCAACCAACTGGTGCGCTGAATACAAGAACAAGAAGGAAACCATGAACAAGCGTCTGCCTCTCCTCCTCACCCTGCTCGCACTGATCCTGCTGGTCGCATCAAGCGCCTACTGGTTCCTGCAGCTGTACAAGCCCGAGCAGCGTCCGCTGGCGCCGGCGCCGGCCATGGCCCAGGTCGAGCCGAATCCGGAAGCCGCCGCCTACCTGTTCGGCGGCCAGCCGACCGCGGTGGCGATCTCCAATTACCAGCTCACCGGCGTCGTTTCGGCCGGCAGCAACAGCGCCGTGATCCTGGTGGCCGAGGGTTCGCCGCCGAAGGCGGTGCGGATCGGGCGCGAGATCGTGCCGGGCGTGACGGTGGCCGAGGTGCATCCGAAATACGTGATGCTGTCCGAAGGCGGCGTCATGAAACGCGTCGACCTGGCGCCCGACACGGGCGCCTCCAGCCAGCCCGGCATGGCGCCGCCGATGCCGCAGCCGGTGGCCGCCGCGCCGCCGCCGGGTGTCGAGCCGCAGACCGCGCCGGGCGTCGTGGCCGCGCCCGGGAACATGCAGCAGCAACCGGGCGGCGGGGTCGCGCTGACCACCCCGGAACCCGCGTTGCCGGCGCAGGATGCACCTCCGCCGCCCGATCCGACCATGACCCAGCCGCAGCAAGGGCAGCAGGGACAGAACCCGCCGCCGCCGAACCAGGTGCAGATGCCGCCCCCGACCCGGGCGGTGAACAGCCCGGTGGGGGAGCCGAACCCGACCCAGTAAGGCCGCAGCGATGCGGCTTTTTTTTTTGGACGGGCAGGGCATATCCCGGTGTAAGCTTGCATCTTGTTAATTCACCATGCCGGAGCCAGCCCGTGAAACGTCCGAATGTCCTGCGCGCCGAACCCCTGGTCTCGCGCATCGTCCTGGCCTGCCTGGCCGCCCTGAGCTGGTCTGCCGCACAGGCCGCCGAGCTCACCATCACCGCCGACCGCCTGCTGGACGTGCGCATCGGCCGCATGGTCCAGAACCCCGAGATCCTGGTGCGCGATGGCCGCATCGTCAGCGTCAAGCCCGCGTCCGCCACGTCCGCCGCTGCGCCCGGCGACGCCGGCACTCGCATCGCCCTGTCCGGCATGACCGTCTAACGCGCCACTGGCGCCTTAGACTGCCCGCTACGCCGACCTGGTGGCGGTGCAGGGCAACCCCCTGGAAAACGTGCAGTTGCTGGAAACGCCGGCCGTGGTGATCCAGGGCGGCGCCGTCGTCAAGCGCAACTGAGCTGCCGACCCATCGCAGCGCGGACCCAGCCGGTGCCCGCCCTGCCGCGTGATCGATTTACCCTTCCATCTTGCCGAAGATGACCGGCTGCTGCAGCATCCAGATCCAGGCCTACCCGCCCGCCGACCTGGCGGAAGTACTGTCCAGCTGGCTGCGCTATGCGCTCAGCTTCGTCTACGTCGGCATCTATTGGGTCAACCACCAAATTTGAAGTTACCCATCAACCGCAGTGCTTTTCTGTAGAGGCTGTCTACGTGCGTCCACAAAGTAGCCCTAATCGTGGCCCTTCGGTCAAGCCCTCGGATTGCTAAGCACCGAACCTCGCTCATTCTTCTTTTCACGTACGAAATTTCGCTCCGAAACGCTGCGAATTCGTATTCCGTCTCATAGACAAATTCCCTGCGTATTTACGGTGTTAGCCGACCCTCCTTTTTTTGTAACAATGGGTTGACAGGCGTGGCTACATGTGGCTAAAACTTGACAGATGAGGACACGTAGTGTACAATCCGGGGTATAGATCGAGTAATGTAGTTCCCTCCGCTCGATACCTTCCAGTTTCAATCCCCAATTGAATCAAACTAATCATCCTATCAGCACAGGAGCTATAACTATGGACGAAACAAACGTAACAGACGTACTACCGCCATCTTTTGGTGGCCGGTTGAGAAGCGAAGCCTACTACACGAGTACGTCGAATGTGATCCGTATTCTTAGGGGGCGTGCCAGCTTGCGTATTATTGCCCAGCACCTCAATTCTCAAGGAATCACAACACCAACTGGACTCGCGTTCAATCGTGACCGTCTGGCCCGGTATATCAAATCGAACACAATTTAAAGGAAGCGAATATGGCAACGAAGGCAGCAGCAGTAACACTTGAAGAATCAACACCACTGGCAGAAATCGCACGACGCCCCGACTCGATTACCCTGCTGGGTCATGCGCATGAGGTTCTAGAAGAGATGACGATTCACGCACGCAACGGCTACCACTTGTATCCCGGTGTGCATCCAACGTACTACGAGCGCACCGGCATGATGTCGATCCTGCTCCAGCTTGGGAATCCTCTTCCGCTCGCCTCACAACGAGCCGCCGAAAGCGTCGCTAACGAACAGCGCAAGGAGGCAGCAGAGTTTGACCGCCGCGTGAAAGATGAAGCTGCACGACTCCACGCAGCACAGATTCAAGCTGACCAAGAGGCACGTATTGCAGCAGCCGAAGCAGTCGCCAATGCAGCCGTCGAGAAAATCAAAGCTGACGTAGCCGCCGAACGCGCTCGCATCGAAGCAGCAGCCCAGCAGTAACCATCTCCCCCGCCTTCCCGGCTGGGAAGCGCATCAGGCCATTCTGGCCCTCGTAAAGACAATCCGAATCGCAGTCAAGCACCGTTCCTAAATGGAATGCTGGCGCTCGTCTGCGTTCGCACTAAATAAGGAACGAAATGAAATACGTGTCACCAGATTATGTAGAAGGAACAACTCGCCGTCGCGTAGTTACGGATAATGGGCAGCTACTTGAAAAGCAGAGTGTCTACCTCCCGGCTTCAGTATGGTCAACCCTGAAAACCCTTGGATGGAAGCAGGGGCGGTCTGGTAGTCAGATCATCGAGAGCTTGATCTTGATTGCTGCAATGTCCAGCGATAAGAAATAACACAACTCAACGAGTTACAGAAACGAGAGTGGTGCAGGACGCTGATAAAAGTCCAATGAAATCAATGACTTACATGTGATAGAGAAAATTAAGGAAATTGTCAATGTAATTCATTCTTCCCATAGGAGAAAAGCCCCGGCAGCGGCACCAAAACAAGAATTGATTAAAGACAAGTCTATAAGCAGTAACCATTAAGGAGACTACTAAGACATAAACCAAAGGAAAAGAAGTAATGACTAAGAAAGTAGAAACAAGCATTCACAAAGCCAATGGTGGCAACCATAGTCCTGTGAACTACCGCAAGCACAAGGCTATGCTTTCCTCCCACCCTTACAAGAATGGATATCTCTACCACCTCGTGCTTACGGGATCGGAAGATCGTAAAGTCTACCGTAAAGCTGTAGAGCTACTGTGCAAGCAGCTACGATCCAAAGGGATGCCATGCAGATATAAAGCCTGCTACGAACGAGACAAGTTCAAACGGTTTCATAAACACGTATTCCTCTTGATCGAAGCTAAAGACGTTCATCCTGATACGGTCATCCATTTCAGGAAAGGCCACTGGTTCAAAGAAATGACGGAATCTCTTGGTCTACAATTCAAGATTGCCAAGCCACAAGACCCAATGCACTACGTCGCCGGTAAGCAGGTTAATTATGCCTACGTTCCAAAGAAAGCCGGAGCGAAGCTGGATGACTGTCTATTGTGGATCAGCTATCTGACTAAGGTACGGAGTAAAGCCGGAGTTGATGGGCAGATTTACACTGGCAGTACAAACCGGGAAGCAAAGAAACCTGTTCCCCCTATCGCTGCTCTCCCAGCAGCGAAAGAAGAAAGTATTCCACTGGATAGTGGAAAAGTAGTTCTCCCCGAAGTTGGGGAAAACCTAGCAGAACCAACGAAAGGAGATGAATTGACGCCAGCAGATAAATACATTGCCGGAAAATACGAGAAGGCCATAGGGCAAAAACTTGACGTTGAGGCTATCCGGCTCTATCTCCTGTCGCACGGAATCAAGCGTACGCCGGGACAGGTGACATTCGACCTAGATGAGCAATACGGATTCTATGGCTACGCAGCTAGTCATCCAGCACCACGAAGGCTCACGTATGCCGAGATTGACGTCCAGCTAGAGCACCCTAGCAGAATTGATAGGGTAAGCCCCTTCCGTCCTATCGGTCGTCCGATGGGAAGGGGACAGACAAACACAAACAGACAAGGAACTACATGAAACAACAACTACAGCGCCATGCAGCGCAAGCAATGAAGGCCAAGCCTATCCCAGCAGCACCAGAAGCGACTACAGCAGCGCTAGCAGCCCGTAGCTGGTCAGTCCCAGACCCCGGCGTATTTGCCTCACAGAAGCCCGTACAAGCCTCTGTAGCGAAGCGTGAAGCCCTCGACCGTAGTATGGTAGCTACGCTGGCGAAGATCGCCGGGAAGAGCTAATAGCCCGTTTGGGAAGTTCAACCCGCCTGCTCACTTGCAAGGAGTCAAAACGATGTCGTCGGTGGAGATTGTCGATGTCATCAACGCCCTCCGTGGACCCGGCAAGGCCGAGATGAAGCACAACGATTTTATGAAAAAGGTCCGTGAACACCCCGGAATCAATGAGGGAAATTTTTCCTTCATCTATTTTGACCAGTTGGGCCGTGAGAAACCTTGCTACTACCTGCCCAAACGGGAAGCCGAACTGATGGTGATGTCGGAATCGCTGGAAGTGCAAACTAAGGTGTATGACCGCTTGACAGAACTGGAAGCAGCAGCAGTTCCGAAGCTTCCGCAGACGTACGCTCAAGCGCTCATGGGGCTGGTCCTACACTCTGGACGCAGTCTGACGGGACTAATGCCTCGGCGACGTATCGTTCCTAGCTGCTACCTCAGCTCCAATCACGGCCAGACGCGCACCCTCGTGCTTATTGTTCAGTTGCAAATAACGGTCTTGTTTATCGCTATCTCCACGGTGACTGTAACCCAGCCTTGTGAAGACGTAGTATTCCGCCGACTCATCCACGGTTAGCCCTACGAATACTTCGTTGCCTGCATTGTCCGTTGAGAGCATCCGCATCTCTTCTAGGTATGCCCGCTCGCCTGCCGTAAATTCCATGTTCGTTCCTCTCGATATAAGTCCGTCTGCATCACAGCAGACACTGACAGAGTATGAAGAGTGCAACTAATTGTCAATATATAACTATCAGTGTTCAGTGAGCACGCCACCCAGAGAAAAGCAGCTTGTTGCAGCCACTAAACGTCCGTATAATGGGTGCAACCGAACAAGAACCACGAAAGCAACCCATGAACAAGCCAGCCATCGCACTAGTACGAGTCTCTACTTCGGAGCAAGGTAAGTCCGGTTTGGGACTGGCTGCTCAGGAAGCAGCCATTCGTAGCTTTGCTGCTGCTGAAGGTTTCGATATCGTTGAATTGTTCTCGGAAGTCGCCAGCGGATCACAAGGTATTGACGAGCGTGAAGGCTTGCGTTCGGCTCTTGCTCGTGCGAAGAAACTGAAATGCCCCGTCATCGTTGCGAAGCTGGATAGGCTCAGCCGTGACGTAGCGTTCATCTCTGGCCTCATGGCTCGTGGCGTGCCATTCATCGTTGCCGAACTGGGATCAGACGTTGACCCATTCGTATTGCACCTGTATGCCGCACTGGGAGAGAAGGAGCGTAAGCTCATCGGTCAGCGCACCAAGACTGCACTAGCTGCGTTGAAAGCTAAGGGCGTGAAACTAGGAGCTATCCAGCACAAAGACCCGGAGGCTATCGTAAAAGCCCGTGCCAAGGCCAATGATACGAACGCAGCCAAAGCAGCAGCCTTCGCCGCTAAGATGATCCCGGTTATCAACGATCTGAAAGCCAAGAGCATGACTCTTGACCAAATCGCAGCACACCTGACGGATAACTTCTACCCAACCTTCAACGGCGGTGAATGGCACAAGTCCACCATCTCTCGCTTGCTCAAGAAAGCAGCGTAAAGCGATAGGAGGCCCGCTACGGCCCTCTGGCATCATTTGGCCACCCAACCATCAACTCATCCATTTAAACGCCTCCTGAGCCGTCTGGTGAGGTCGGAGGGGTATAGAACGCTGACGGCAGGGCAAAATAGATGTGCAGAAAATTCTGCGCATTGATTCCGGGGTGTCCGACATCACCATCACTTCGGCTTCCCGCTTCGGCAGGTAGAAGCAAGGCGCTCTTCCCCTTTGGCATCAAAATAGACGAACGAAAAATTCCGTTGGTTGATTCCGGGGTGCCTTACGAAGCGATTACAGCCCGTTAGAGCCGTTTCCAGCCTCAGCCCATCCTCCCCCCTGCTGGCCCTCGTCGGGCCTCCTGTCAATATTTCCAGCCATATTGATGGGTATTCAAAAGGCAACCGGGTAGGGCTGAGACAGCCCCTCGCTCTTGCCTGATATTCTCCCCACCCTGTCGGCCCACCGTTCGACAGGCCATGTCTCGAAATTATTTTCAGTAGAAAATCAGGCTACAGAATCATGTCCCGGTAGGCGTGTACTCGTCTTCGTAGTCATTATCGGGGAATGGTCCGTCATACTGGCCCCAGTCTGGGGCCGGCTCCGTAGACGGGTTCCGGTCTTCCTGCTTCTTCCGGCTGAATGGCCGATCAATCGCAAGCTCGGGCCATAACGTACCGTCAAGCTCGTGGATACGTACGGCCACATCCTTGCTATATGCGGCGTCGCGGATGTTCTCGCCGTCATCATGGAAGGTTAGGAGCTTGGTTCGTTCCTTACCCTGATACACGGTGTAGCTGACGCCACCAGCGCCACGCCCAATCTCAACGACAACGCCCAACCCTTTCAGTAACGAATTGGCCTCGATACGCCCATCCCGGCTTCCCAAGTCGATCTTAGCTCTTATCGACGCTCTGCTACGTTCCACCGTGTCCCGCTCAAGCAGCCTCGATTCCTTCTCCTGCTTCTCAAGCGTCAGTCGAGCAATGTCAGCCTTAACCTTCCTGATGGCGGTCACGACTTCCTCTAGGTCATCGCTGACCATCAATATCCGCTCCAAGCGCTGCTTCTGTACTTGTGCTGCGTCAATCTGTCCAGCCAACGTCCGAAGCTCGGAAAGCTCCTGCGACTGGTCGCCCACGAAGTAGTCAGACTTGACAACATTCATCAGCACATCAAAAAACACTTCCTCGGATCGATTGGCCGGGACGTTCTTGGCATTACATTTCCCGCCAACCTTCCCCGAACAGACAAGGTAACGTTCCGAGTGACGCCCCTTCGGAACACAGTGAAGTGGGCGCTTGCAGAATGCACACATCCCAACCTTGCTCCACACGTTGATCCTGTCTTCGCTCTGGCTTGTTACGCCTGTCACCTTACGTAATGCTCGTGCTCCCTGTGCATCATTGAACAGTGCAACCGTGATAGCAGCAGGGAAGTAGTCCGGTATCGGTGGCAAGCCATCATTCGGCGCATACTCGCCAATCACGGCTCTCGATTTGATGAGCGCTGAAACAGTACCGGGAATCCAAAGCTTTCCTTTGCCTCGGTCACGAAAAGGAGGAATGAGGCGCTGGTTCAGGTTCTTAGCGATCATGGCGTAGCTCCACCCCTTCGCCGCCATAGTGAAGACTTCCTTCACCGTACTTGCTTCCGGCTCCTTGAGTTTGTACTTGGTCTTGCTGACCCATTCAATCCAGCCGGGAAGTAACACCTTAACCTTTTCACCAGCTCTGGCCGCTGCATACCTCTTCACAAAGCTGCTCGCTACCCTGATGCCCTTATTCCTGCTTTCCTCGTGCGCGAGTTCCTGCTTAATGAGACTTGTAATCGCATCCGAGACAGTCAACGTTCCCTTGTACTCCTTCCGATCCCGCAGCGTCACTACCGTTATGCCTTCCCCGGTAAGCTCCCGCAGGAAGTCAGACGCTTTCCACATGTTGGCTCGTGACAAACGGTCAAGGTCTTCAACCAGCAGCGTACTGCCCGGACGAACCTTGCCGCTCTTCACAGCATCGTGAAAGCGCTTGAGTTCTCCTTCGGTCTCTAAGTGCTCGCCCTTGTAAGCGCTCTTGCCCTTGTCAAAATAGACATGCTCATCATCGTTGATGAGTGTCGGACAGTAAGCAAGTGCTAAGTCCATCTGGCGCTTGCCGCTTGAGCCTAGCTCCTGTTTCTCGTGGCTATAGCGAATGTAGAGGTAGACGTTTTCCATACCTCGACTATAGCACGCTAGTGGGTAACTCCGATACTGGGGGAACCACCATGCGCTGTTTGAGCGGGTCAGGAAGGTCGACGGCGCCGGCCTGTGGGCCAACCTGCACCCGCTGTTCTGGATCCGGCGGCGCCGCTCGATCCGGTGCGCGACTGGCTCGGCACCTGGTCGGACGGCGCCGGCACGATCCGGATCTGGCCGGCGCCAGGCCTTGGCCGGATGCAGATCGAGTCGACGCTGCGCTGGGACGGCGGCGCCGGACCGAATGGCGAGCCACGCGCGAACTTCGGCGGCATGCACGGCGTGCTGGAGGTGCAGGGAGCCAAGGCAAGCGCCGCCGAGGGGGCGTGCCAGGTGGTGCTTACCCGGATCGGACGCTATCTCGTGGCGGACGATGATGGTGACTGCGGCGGCATCAACGTCCGGCACACGGGTGTCTATGTGAGGATCAGCGCGGATAGGTGAACCCGGTACGAATGTCCATCGGCAGCAGCCTGCCGCCTTCGCGCACCATCAGGCGCTGGGGCGGTTCCTCGCCGGCCAGCACCCGCCGCGTGACGGGCAGTCCTTCCGCCTTGCGCACCAGTTCGTCGCTGCGCTCGTACACATTCGGACAGCCGGTGGCCTTGATGAGCGCCTGCACGACAGGCACCTTCCACAGGTCGACCCCGGCGGCATTGAACTGGCAGACCAGGTAGCCCGCGGCGCCGCCATGGCTGTGTACCAGCAGGCCGGGCAAGCCGGTCTGGTCACCGTCGATGAGCTGGACCAGCGCCTCCGGATCGGCGTCACGCAACACGTCGGCGCGCGCCTGCACGGCAGCCTGTACGCGGCGCTTGATCAGGGCGTGGTCGACCGGCTCGTCCTCGCGCAGGGTCCAGACCCGGGCCGCGATCTGCGACTTGGCGTTGTAGGCCGCGCGCGCCAGGAAATGGCGCGACGAGGACTGCACGATGGCCGTGGCGCCCGCCTTGTTGCGCTCGGCGGGCTTGCCCTCGACCTTGTCGATGGCGGAAAGATAAATCCAGGGGTCGCCGGCCAGGATGGCCTTTTCCTTGCCCTGCTTGATGGTAATGGTGAGCATGCGCGGCTTTCGTTTTCAGGATGCGCATGATACAGCAGCCGGGAAAGCAGCTCAGGGCTGGATCACCTCGACCAGCTCGAAATGCAGGGTCACGAATTCGAAGTCGTCGTGCAAGTCGTACTGCGGCAGGCAGCGGATGTGCACTTCCTGGAATTCGCGTGCGCTGGCGAAGGTCTCGCCGCGCCAGACTTCTTCCGGGATGTCGCCGAAGCGGATGCGCTGCACCTTGGTCGCGCGGATCAGGCAGCGCAGGCGCTGCTTCAGGTCGTAGACTTCGATCACGTCGCCCGCTTCGTAGCTGCCGTCGCCGTATTCGCCGTAGGGCTTGTAGTAGTCCTCGACCGTGTCGGCGGTGACCGTCTTGCGGCCCGCCATCACGGCGCGCGGCAGGCTGTCGTCGTTCTCGTCGGCGCCCCAGAAGGTCAGGCGCTTGCGCCGGCCGGTATCGATCGCCGCTGTCATGCGCGCCGCAATGCGGTAAAGGCCGCGAATTCCCAGGACCGGAAGCCGACCAGCAGCGTATAGCCGTCGCGCTCCTGCGGCGGCAGCCGGCGGTCGTTGCGGTGCAGGCGCGCCAGTTCACCGGCCAGCTGCTCGATCTTCGAGGCCAGCTCCTGGGCGCTGGCGCTCGACAGGCGCGCGGGCAGGCACATCAGCGCCTCGCCGGGACGGTCGAACCTGCCCGCAAAATAGTCTTCGACCACGTGCTCGCGGAAGAAGCGCTGTACCGGGCCGTCCGGCAGCCAGCGGAAGGCGTTCGAGACGCGCAGGCTGTAGCGGTTCAGCGGTTTCAGTTCGATCAGGCCGAGCCGGTCGAGTTCGGCCAGCAGGGTGATGCACTCCGGCTCGGTCAGGCGATAGGTCTCGGTGACCTGGCCCAGCGACCAGTGGCCGAGGCAGCAGATCGCCATCAGGAGCAGGCGCGGGTTGGCGACCAGCGAGGTTTCCTGCGGCAGGGTGAGGAAGTCGGCCTGGGGGCGCGAGTCGGCGGCGCGGCGCAGCACGTCTTCCAGTGCGATGCCGGTCACCTGGCAGATCTGGGCCAGGCGCGACAGCGCCATGTCCTTCTGGCCGAACATGCGCTTGACGCTCGATTCGCTGACGCCGATGCGCCCGGCCAGGTCTTTGTAGGTGATGTTGGCGGTGCGCAGTTCGGCGCGCAGCACGTCGAGGACCAGTTCCGGTGAACTCATGGTGTTCCTGCAGTAAATATGACATGTCGACTGAATGTACCTGTGAATTGTCGAGTAAGCAAGATCGTGAGGGCGGCGATACCACACCGCAGCCGCAGGCGGCAGGGACGGACGTAAAAAAGGCGGGCACGCTTGCGCGGCCCGCCAAGGGGAACTCTATCGAAAGGAGGATGCCGAATTATTCGTCGTCGTCGGCGACCAGCTTGGCCTTCTTCAGCATGCGCTTGGCCTCTTGCCGTTCGCTCGACAGCGGCTTGGCGTGCGCCCCCGCCGAGCGGGCCTTGGCCAGCGCCGCGATCGGATTGCGCGGCTTGCCGAAGTTCTGGGATGGCTCCACCCGCAGCCGCATCTTCTGCCGCGTCGCCAGTGCCTTGTTTGCCATCGCCAGTCCTCCTTTTAGAAATTACAGTACGCGCATTACAGCACGTACCTCGACAGGTCTTCGTTGACCGACAGCGCGTCCAGTCGTGCGTTGACGTAGGCCGCATCGAGGGTAACCGTCTGCTCCTTCTCGGCGCCGGCCGTGAACGAGATCTCCTCGAGCAGCTTTTCCATCACCGTGTACAGGCGGCGCGCGCCGATGTTCTCGGTGCGCTCGTTGACCGAGAACGCGATCTCGGCCAGGCGATGGATGCCGTCGTCCGTGAAGACGACCTTCACGCCTTCGGTGGCCAGCAGCGCTTCGTACTGCTTGGTCAGGCTGGCGTCGGTCGAGGTCAGGATGCTCTTGAAGTCTTCGATCGACAGCGATTCCAGTTCGACGCGGATCGGGAAGCGGCCCTGCAGCTCCGGGATCAGGTCGGAAGGTTTTGATAAGTGGAACGCGCCCGAGGCGATGAAGAGGATGTGGTCGGTCTTGATCATGCCGTACTTGGTGTTCACCGTCGTGCCTTCGACCAGCGGCAGCAGGTCGCGCTGCACCCCGGCGCGCGAGACGTCGGCGCCGCCGTGTTCGGAACGGGTGGCGATCTTGTCGATCTCGTCCAGGAACACGATGCCGTTCTGCTCGACGTTGGCGATCGCCTTCTGCTTCAGCTCGTCCTCGTTGACCAGCTTGGCGGCTTCCTCGTCGACCAGCAGCTTCATCGCTTCCTTGATCTTCATCTTGCGCGGCTTCTTGCGTGCGTTGCCGACGCCGGCGAACATCGACTTGATCTGCTCGGTCATTTCTTCCATGCCCGGCGGCGCCATGATTTCCATCTGCGGGGCCGCGTCGGCCACGTCGATCTCGATCTCGCGGTCGTCGAGCGAACCTTCGCGCAGGCGCTTGCGGAAGGTCTGGCGGGTGGCGTCGCCTTCCTTGCTGTCGCCGTTGTTCACGTTGAAGCCGAAGTCGCGCGCCGGCGGCACCAGGATGTCGATGACGCGGTCTTCGGCCGCATCCTCGGCGCGCTGGCGCACCTTCTTCTGCTCACTCAGACGGGTCTGCTTCACGCCGATGTCGATCAGGTCGCGGATGATGGTGTCGACGTCGCGGCCGACGTAGCCGACTTCGGTGAACTTGGTCGCTTCGATCTTGATGAAGGGCGCGTCGGCCAGCTTGGCCAGGCGGCGCGCGATCTCGGTCTTGCCGACGCCGGTCGGGCCGATCATCAGGATGTTCTTCGGGGTAATCTCGTGGCGCAGCGGCTCGGCGACCTGCTGGCGGCGCCAGCGGTTGCGCAGCGCGATGGCGACCGCGCGCTTGGCCTTGCCCTGGCCGACCACGTGCTTGTCCAGTTCCGAGACGATCTCGGGCGGGGTCATGTTCATGATGGGGGACTGGTTCATTCCAGGGTCTCGATGATGTGGTTCAGGTTGGTGTAGATGCACAGCTCGCCCGCAATGGTCAGCGCCTTCTTGACCACTTCCGCCGGCGGCATGTCGGTGTTCTCGTACAGGGCCTTGGCCGCCGACTGGGCGTACACGCCGCCCGAGCCGATCGCGCCGATGCCGTCAGTCGGCTCGAGGACGTCGCCGTTGCCGGTGAGGATCAGGGTCGATTCCTTGTCGGCGACCAGCAGCATGGCTTCCAGCTTGCTCAGCATGCGGTCGGTGCGCCAGTCCTTGGCCAGTTCGACCGAGGCGCGCAGCAGGTTGCCCTGGTGCTTCTCCAGCTTGGCTTCGAAGCGGTCGAGCAGCGTAAAGGCGTCGGCGGTGGCGCCGGCGAATCCGCACAGGACCTTGCCCTGGTACAGCTTGCGCACCTTGCGCGCCGAGCCCTTCATGACGACGTTGCCCAGCGTGACCTGGCCATCGCCGCCCAGCGCGACCTCGCTGCCGCGCCTCACACTGACGATGGTGGTGCCGTGAAATTGTTCCATTTTTAGCCTCGTGGTTGTCTAGCCACCCGCAGATGGGGTGGGTGCTCGGAATTGCAAGATGAGCTCAGCCTTAATTGCGATGTCGAATGGAACCTGAAGTACCACAGTCCATTTTTACGCGCTGTCCACGTAACGTGGACACCGTGTTATCCATGGACAAGGGGGCGGCTCGGTCAATACCGGTGCGGGTAAAGACGGATGCCTGCTCCACCCTCGTCGTGCGTATAACCGAGCAGGCGCAGCAGGGCTGCAACCATGTGGTTCAGGTCGCGCAGCTCGACCCGCCGTTGCTGTTCCGTATGCGCGCGCAAGCGGCCCTGCAGCGCGGTGGCGCAGGCATAGTCCATGCGCGCCAGGCGCGAGCAGTCCAGCACCAGGATCTCGCGCCCTTCGGCGTAGGCGTCGACGGCGTCCAGCAGTGCCGCGCACTCTCCCAGTGCCAGCGGCGGCAGCAGGAAGCGGTCGCCCGCCACCGGGGCGGGGGCCGCGGTCGACACATGCCTGGGCGTCTCGAACGAGGGCGGCGACAGCTCGAAGGTGACGCAGTAATCCATCGCCGATTCCTCGAAATCCTTTTCGCGGTTGGACAGCAAGAGCAATTCCAGCAGCAGCAGCCAGGGCGCTTCGCCGGCCGTACGGTCGCCGACCGCCAGCATGGGGCGCAGGGTCGCCATCAGGGCGTCGGCGCCGGCCAGCACCAGTTCGCGTCCTTCCTTGCGCAGCGTTTGCAGCGCCTTCAGGAGCAGGGTGCAGCCTGTCGCATCGGCGCTGCGCACCGCGCCGACGTCGACGCGCACCAGCGGCGCATGCGCGGCGAGCAGGCGCTGCAGGCGCGGGGCGATGCCGCCGTCGAGGACCGGGCCGAAGCTTTCGGTGGCGGCCACCCCGGTGAGCTGGGGGACGTCCTGCGCAGGGGGCGGCGGCTGCCAGGCCGGCGGCGAGGTTTCGAAATGGCTGGCGTAGTCGATGGCGATGCTCTCGAAGCGGGCTTCCTGGCCGGTGGCCTGGTAGAGGTCGAACAGCATCCACCAGGGCAGGCGCTCGATGCGGCCGAAGTCCGCCAGGCTGTCGCGCAGCAGGCTTTCGGCGGCGGCGGCCTGGCCGTTGGCGTAGAGGATGGCACCTTCCTCGACGGCCGGCGCGGTGGCGGGCACGGCCGCGGCGTCGGGCAGCTCGTCCAGGCCGGGAGCAGGCTCAGGGACGGCAGCCGCTGCGGCGGGGCGGCGCGCCGTGCTGCCCCAGGCCGGTTCGTCGTCGAAGATGGCGGAGCTCATTTCCAGCTCGATCTCGTCGATCTTGGCCGCGGTGGCGCGGGCGATGGCGCGCTGGCGTTCGCGTTCGGCTTCCGACTCCAGGCGCGAGGGCTCGCCGGCGCGCAGGCGCGTGTCCACGACGAGAAGTTCCTCGTCTGCTGGCGTGTCGCTCTTTTTCTTCAGGAAGGAGAAAAGCCCCATGGTCCCAATGGATAATTGAACAAGTCCGGCAAGCCACGACGGTAGCACGGCTGCGAGCGGCACGTGCTGCGCACACGCGCACCTCTGCTAGTGTATCCCATAGGAAATGAAACGTATGCACGACGCATCCTGCGCTTCACAAAACAAAAAAGCATGCGCCTTGCGGTGCATGCTTTTTTCGGTAGGGGTGGACGGGAATCAGTCGCCGTACAGTTTCTGCTTCAGTTCGCGGCGCTGCTGGGCTTCCAGCGACAGGGTCGCGGTGGGACGGGCGATCAGGCGCGGGACGCCGATCGGTTCGCCCGTTTCGTCGCAGTAGCCGTACTCGCCGTTCTCGATGGCCTGCAGCGATTGCTGGACCTTCTTGAGCAGCTTGCGTTCGCGGTCGCGGGTGCGCAGTTCCAGCGCGTGTTCTTCTTCGATGGTCGCGCGATCGGCCGGGTCCGGTACCAGCACGGTTTCGCGCAGGTGTTCGGTGGTCTCGCCGGCATTCTTCAGCAGTTCCTTCTCGAGCTCCTGCAGGCGGTTGCGGAAGAACGCGAGCTGTGCCGGATTCATGTAGTCGTCGTCGCTCATCGCCCGAATTTCTTCTTCCGTCAGAAGGCGTTCTTCGAGCTGCGCGGCGGTATTCGGTTTCGTTGTTTTAGTCATGATGCCTTCGATACGACAGAGGTTTTCATATTAGCAGCAAACTCAACATTAGCACCTTTACAACAGGCGCCTGCCAAGGTTTGCTGCCCCGGACGGCGGCTGCCGTCCTTCACTGCCTGTCCCGGGCCCGCATGTGGCTGGCGGGTGGGACGATGCCCGGATGCGCCGGCGCGCTAGCGCTGGTGCCCGGCCTGCCAACTACCGTGGCAGGTCGTCAGGCGGGCCCGGACTTGCCCGCAAAACTGATGTAGTTTATACCAAACACTGTTCAAGTCCGCTGATAAATACGTCTTTTGGTAAATTTTTACCAATAAACACCATTTTACTGCCACGGGTCTCGCCTTCGCCCCACTTTGCGCCCAGGTCGCTGCCCATGATTTGATGTACGCCTTGGAACACGACCTTGCGATCCGCGCCGGCCATCGACAGCACGCCCTTGTAGCGCAGCATCTGCGGTCCGAAGACCTGCACCATGCTGCCCAGGAACTGGTCGAGGCGTTCCGGGTCGAAGGCGCGTTCGCTCTTGAAGACGAAGGCGGCGATGTCGTCGGTGTGGTGGCTGTGGTGGTGGTCGTGGTGATTGCAGGCCTCGCCATGGGCATGGTCGTGGCCGCAGTGTTCGTCGTGCTCGTGATCATGGTCGTAATCGTGGCCTTCCTCGGCGCGCAGGAAGTCCGGATCCAGCTCGAGCTTGTCGTTCAGGTTGAAGCCGCGCAGGTCCAGCACCTCGGAAATCGGGGCGCGGCCGAAGTCACTTAGCGAAATCGGCGCGCGCGGGTTGATGCGGTGCAGGCGCGACCTCAAGGCATCGACGGCGGCGGCATCGACCAGGTCGGTCTTGGAGAGCAGGATCTTGTCGGCAAAGCCGACCTGACGCTGGGCTTCCTCGTGACGGTCCAGCTGGTCCATCGCGTGGCGCGCGTCGACCACGGTCACCACGGCATCGAGCATGTAGTTAGCGCCCACTTCTTCGTCGACGAAGAAGGTCTGCGCCACCGGACCCGGGTTGGCCAGGCCGGTGGTTTCGATCACCACGCGGTCGAAAGCGATCTCGCCGGCGGCGCGCTTCTGGGCCAGGTTGGTCAGGGCCACGATCAGGTCGCCGCGCACGGTGCAGCAGATGCAGCCGTTGTTCATCTCGACGATCTGCTCGCCGGTGTCGCGCACCAGGATTTCGTTGTCGATGTTTTCCTGGCCGAATTCGTTCTCGATGACCGCGATGCGCAAGCCATGCTCCTCGTGCAGGATGCGGTTGAGGAGGGTGGTCTTGCCTGCGCCGAGGAAGCCGGTGAGGATGGTGCTTGGGATGGGTTCCATGTTCGCTTTGCCGTCAGTTGCGCCCGCATCAAGGCGGGAGAATCGGGGGATTATGCCGGATTTCGTGCAAGATCACCATCAATCAACCGTGCAGCGTCTTGACACAGCTCAACGTCCAATAAGTCCCCCATTGCTGCGTTGGGTCGTCTCGCCGTACTAACGTACTGTCTCGACGACCCGCCTTGCACTGGTGGCCTTCTTGGACGTTGCAATCGTCTTGGGCGTTTTACTTTGCCTTGGCCCTTGGATGGGCTTTGTCGTAGACAGCGGCAAGATGCTGGAAGTCGAGGGCCGTGTAGATCTGGGTCGAGGTAATGCTCGCGTGCCCCAGCAGTTCCTGCACCGCGCGCAGATCCCCCGAGGATTGCAGCACATGCGAAGCAAAGGAGTGGCGCAGCACGTGCGGGTGGACGTGCACCGGCGTGCCTGCGCGCAGCGCATGCGCCTTCAGGCGGGTTTGTACCACGCGCGGCGTGATGCGGCTGCCGCGGCTTGACAGGAACAGCGCGGCGCTGCCGTCGCGCGGCGCGGGGCGCACGGCCAGCCAGGCGGAGAGTGCCGAGCGCGCCGGCGCACCGACGGGTACGCGCCGCATCTTGCCGCCCTTGCCGGTGACCACTACTTCGCCGGCCTGCAGGTCCAGCCAGCCGAGCGAGGCGGGCATGCCATTGCCGGCTTCGGTATAGACCATGTCCAGGCCGGCGAGTTCCGACACCCGCAGGCCGCTCGAATACAGCAGCTCGAACATGGCGCGGTCGCACAGCTCGGCCGGCTCGGGATGGCCCTTGGCATTGGCTTCCATCAGCTGCACCGCGTCGTCGACCGACAGGGCCTTGGGCAGGGTTTTCGGGCGGCGTGGCGCACGCACGCCCTCGACCGGGTTGGCCGGCAGGGTCATCTGGCGCGACAGCCAGTCGTAGAAGCCGCGCCAGCCGGACAGCTTGCGCGCGATCGAGCGCGCCGACTGGCCGCCGGCATGCATTTTCGCCGCGAAGCGGCGGATGTCGTGGTGGGTCAACGTCGGCCAGTCTTCGTGGCCGGCCAGGGTAGCGAGTTCCGCCAGGTCGCGGCGGTAGGCCGCGACCGTGTGCGGCGACAGCTGGCGCTGGGTGGCCAGCTCGCCCAGGTAGCGGCTCGGCCAGTCCATCGCCGCTGCCTCCATGGCCGTCAGGCGCGCAGCGGCGCCAGCGCGGTGCTGGCGGTGGTGGCGATGTGGACCAGGAAGTCGGTCGCCATGGTCGCGGTGAAGCGCGGCCGGGTCGTCGAGCCAGCGCACCGCTTCGAAGTCGTTGTTCAGGCCGCAGTAGGGGGCGCGCAGGCTGGCCGCGAACAGACGGGCATCGTCCGACACGCCATTGGCGAACCAGGCGTCGGCATGCTCCGGCTTCAGGTTCCACAAGCGCAGCGTCACCTGCGGCACCATGAATTCGGTGCGCAGCGCGTCGACCAGGTCGCGCGGCATGGCGGCGTCGCCCTTGGATGCGAGCAGGGCCTGGTTCCAGGCGTGGAAGCGGTTGGCGATGGCGTGGTTTTCCTCGGCGCGGCGGGTCAGCTCGGCCAGGCGCAGCTCGAGGACGCGGTACTTGTCGCGCATGACCTCCATCTGGCGCTCCTGCAGCGACACGGCGCGGCCGGTCAGCGGGCTCGACAGCTTCACTTCGCCCAGCAGGCCGGCGTGCTCCTCGAAGAATTGCGGGTGGTCGATGAGGTATTGGGCGACGGCGTTGGCGTCGATCGAGTCGGTGGTCATGAATAATTCTAGGTGAAAAAGTCCGTCCGCCATTCTACCTGACGGGCAATGAGCCACGGACATAAAAAAGACGCCCCCGGAGGGGCGTCTTTCTGTTCCGGGTAACAGTGACTCAGAAACGGTGGCGGATGCCGACTTGCAGTGCGCGGCCGTCTGCGCCCGGGGTCTCGGTGAAGCCGCCCGGGTTGCCCGAGGTGCCCGGCGAGTACTGTGCCAGGCCCTTGTTTTTGATGAAGGCCGCGACGGTGTACAGGTCGGTGCGCTTCGACAGGAAGTGGTCGTAGCCGATCGCGTACAGGTTGGCGTCGCTGTTGGTGGCGGTGCGGTCGTTCTGGTGCGCGTACTGGGCCATGATGCGGCCGCTGCCGATCTTGTAGTGTGCGCCCACCTGGTAGCTGTTGGCGTCCTGCTGGGTATTGTTGCGCAGTGCGTTCACGAAGATGTTGCGCAGCGCAGCCTGGTTAGCCGCTGGCACGCCTTGCTGGGTCAGCACCGGGGTCACGCCCGCGTCCCACCCTGCGGTGTAGTCGGCCATCAGCACCGAGTTGGTGTTGCGCTGGCTGTGGAAGCCGGCGAACAGTTTCCAGGTCTCGTTCAGCTGGTAGGAGCCGCCCACGGTGGTGGTGCGCAGGCTCGGACGGTTCTGCTGGTCGTAGCCGTGGTTGTAGCCGATGCCGACGTCGAAGCCGTTGGCGGTATAGGTGACGGCGCCGGCACGGAACTTGTTGTAGCGGCCGAGGTAGCCCGAACCCTTCGGACCGTACATCAGCGAAGCGCCGATGCCGTTCGGCAGGGCGATGCGGTACTGGATGGCTTCCTGCGAGCGGATGTCGGCGCCCAGCGCGGTGAAGCCCGCGGTGCCGCCGGTCACGTGGCCCCAGGTGCCGCCGGTGCCCGATTCGAAGGTGTCGACCTTGTTGAAGACTTCATAGCCCGGGGTGTACATGCGGCCCAGCAGGACGGCGCCCACCGGGGTGATCAGGCCGACCATGGCGGTGCGGTCGAACAGGGCGCGTTCCTGGTTGACGGCCGGGCCACCCGGCGGCTGGATCAGGGATTGCAGGCGGCTCAGGATCGCCGGCGGGATGCCGTTCATGCCGCGCAGCAGGTAGGTGCCCGGATTGTCGTTCATCAGGGTCGGCTGCTGGGTGCCGGTGTCGAGCTCGACGCGTGCTTCGAGATTGAAGATTGCCTTGTAGCCGTTGCCGAGATCCTCGGTGCCCTTGAAACCGATGCGCGAACCGTCGGCGCCGCCGCTATAGATCTTGGTCGGGCCGCCCTTCTGCCACATGACGCCGGCGTCGGCGATACCGTAGATCTGCACGCTGGTCTGCGCGAAGGCCGGGATTGCGAAACAGGTGCCGAGCAGCGCGGCCAGGATACTTTTCTTCATTGGGTCTCCATTAATTTTGCGAACGAGCGTTTTGTTACGCGCCTTGCCAATATGCCATTGCTTCAGTGCACTGTACAGGCCCCGGATGCAGGAGGCCCCGGCGTCTTGACCGGCGTTGCTTAAAAACTACAAAAACAGGGCAAAAAAAGGGCGGGCATGGTTGCCCATGTCCGCCCCTTGGAAGGACAGGCCGCGGGCCTGTCCTCCGGATACGGCTTAGAACGAGTGATTCACGCCCACGTCGTAGTGGTTGACGGTCGACTGCAGGGCGTTGATGCCCTTCTTGCGCGACGCATCGATGTACAGGTAGGTGCGCTTCGACAGACTGTATTCATAGCCGAGCGACAGCTGCTTGACCTTCTGCAGGCCATCGACGTCCTTCTGGCCATAGCCGGCCAGGAACTTGCCTGGGCCCATGGTGTAGTTCGCGCCCAGCACCCATGCGGTGGTGTTGGCGTTGGCGAAGCGGTTGTGCTCCTGGTCCTGCTTCGTGTACAGGCCCATCAGCTTCAGTTCCGGGGTGGCCGAGAGCGAGGCGCCGATCGACCAGACCTTCGATTCGATGGCGTTGCGCTCGTAGCCGGCCATGAAGGCTGCCGGACCGTTGTTGTAGGTGCCGGTGATCGAGAACGGGTTGGCCGATGCCTCGGCGCCCACCGGGTACTGCGGGGCTGCCGGGGTGCCGCGGCCGATGACGGCCGGGCCGCCGCCGCCTTCCTTGGTAGCGATGGCGGCATTCAGCTGGAAGCCGCTGGTGACCGGCGAGTTGTACCAGACCGCGTTCGAGAAGCGGTTGCTCGAGTAGCCCTGCACGTCCAGCGGCTGCGAGCTGTAGCCGGCGACGGCCAGGTCGGTCCAGAAGCCAGCCGGGCTCGGCGAAGCGTGGAAGGGTTCGAATGCGCCCACGGTTTCGTGGAACGGGGTCAGGCCACGGCCGATGCGGACCATGCCGAAGTCGCCCTGCAGGCCGACGCGGGTCTGGCCCTGGAACAGCGGACGCTGGGTGCCGTTGTTGCCGATTTCATTGGTGCCGGTGTCCGGCTCGTAACGCATTTCCAGTTGGAACAGTGCCTTGAGGCCGTTACCCAGTTCTTCAGTGCCCTTGAAACCGAGGGTGTTCGAGGCGCGCTTGCCGATATTGAGGCTTTCGCCGCTGCGCTTGATGACGCCTGCGTCGATGGTGCCGTAGATCTGGACCGAAGTTTGTGCGTGCACGGTGCCGGCAGCGAATGCGCCAAGCAGTGCTGCGGCCAGGAGGGAGTGTTTCATTGTGTTTCCTTTTTCTTAAGTGAATCTCAGCTATCCCGGCATTGAGGCGTAAAAAACTGAATGCCCGGATAACTGCACCTTAAATCCTTGAGTCGTCAAGATTGTCGGTTTTGTCAATTATGAAGGGCGGGGTTGGTCGAAAGCCAATAAATCCAATCGTGCTGTTGTATTTTTGAAACGCAGATCACGAAGATGTAACAAATTGCTTCAAAGAAAGCGCCGAGCTCATCAATTGAGCAGTTTGCGCCGCCTCAAGGAAGGCCGGAATTCGAGCAGAACGGCAGCAATGACGCCGTAGACTCTGCGTCAAACCGAGGTGCGCGGCGACGGCAGGTCGGGAATCCTTGTATATTGGCAAGCTTTTTGGTGTGGGGCCGTCCTGCGGCAGCGCCTTTTCTTGCCATCGTTCGAGCGTGATTCCCGCTCCAGTCCGCCTGACCGCGCTGGCCGATTCCATACCAAGACAAGCAACAATGGCGAACCGCGAAGAACTGGCGATCATCCGCAACGCACGTGCCGGGCAGGCCGCTGCCCAGCTCGAGCTGGGCAAGCTCTACCTGTTCGGCAGCGCCGGCCTGCCGCAGAGCCTGCCGACCGCGCTGCACTGGCTCGAGCGCGCCGCGCGGCAGGAATGCCGGCAGGCCTGGCAACTGATCGGCAACCATATCCCGCTCGCGCTGGCCCAGCCCAGCGCCCAGGCGCTCGCCCCCTGGTACGAACGCGCCTATGACGACGGCAGCGTGCATGCGGGGCTCGTGTTCGCGCAGCTGGTGCTGGGCGACGGCAGCGCCCCCGGCGCCACCCCCGATACTCCCGGATCCGCCAAGGCCTTGCGTGCGTTCGAAGACGCCGCCCGCGCCGGCTTTCCCGATGCCCAATGGCTGCTGGCGCGCCGGCGCGACGCCGCACCCGGACGGCTGGCCGGCGCCGCTGCCGGTGCCGGGACCGCGCCGGTCTCGGCCCAGGCCTGGCTGCGGCGTGCGGCCGACAGCGGCGTCGCCGCCGCCCAGTCCGCCGTGCTCGAGCAGGCCTGGGACGCCGGGCGCTGGGACGACTACCTGGCGCGCGCGCTGCCGCTGGTGCGCACGCTCGTGCGTACGGCTGCCAGCCAGGATGGCGTGCAGCGGCTGGCGCCGGCCGACATCGCATTGCTGTCGCGCGTCGCGCGCCTGCTCGACGACAGCGCCTTCCACGAAGGCGGGCAGGACGAACACGGACCGGTGCGGCATGGCGTCACGCCTGCGCCGGGCGAACCGCTGTGCTTCTGGGAGCTCGCCGCGGCCGAACACGACCGCCACGCCCAGCTGGCGATGGGCTTGCGCTGCGCGCGCATGGGTGTCGACGGCCGCCGCATCGCCGGCGGTGGCGGCGCCGCCAATTTCAAGAAGGCGATCCGCTGGCTGAGCCTGGCGGGCGAACAGGGCCTGGCCCAGGCCTGGTACGCCCTGTCGCGCATCTATATCAAGCCCGAGTTCTCGCAACGCAATGTTGCCGATGCCCAGCGCTACCTCGAGCGCGCGGCCGAGATGGGCTACCGCGACGCCCAGCTCGAATGCGGGCACAACGCCTGGCGGGCGCGCCGCGAGAACGAAAACAACGACGTCCGCGCCGTCTACTGGCTGCAGAAGGCGGCCGCCCAGGGCTGCGCCGAGGCGCTGGTGCTGCTGGGCAAGATCGCCCCGCGCCTGGACACGCCCCCCTATGTCGAGACCGGCAAGCTGCTGGCCGGGCACGAGGAAGCGCTGCAGGCACACCCGCTGCTGCACGCGCGGCTGGAACTCGCGGCCCTGTTCAGCCTGTCACGGGCGGAAGCGCTGCTGCTGGACGTGTCCGCCGCCGACCAGGGCCACTGCCTGGTGATCGACATCCGCGCCAGCTACGGCCGCAGCAAGCGCCGCCTGGTGCTGGTCGAGACGGCGCAGGAACGCCATGCGCTCGATCGCGTCGCGCGCCTGTTCGAAGGGATCGATTGCGGGCCGTCGGGGCCGGAGGGGAATTACCGGCAGCGCCTGTACCGGCTACGGACGCTGGTCGGCATGCCCGCCAAAGGCGAGGACGACGGGGATGGGACGGCGGAGATTGGCTTGGCGGCCTGATCGCGAGGCATGTCCCGCTCGCAATGCTTATGCTTCGTTCCAGTCACGGGGTCATGGATGCTGGAATGCGATTCCGCTTGGGCAGACTGAACTCCTCCGCTCCGGCATACCGGGCCTTGAATTCGATGCAGCCATTGCATGGTCGAATATCCTCGAGCGTCGCGATGCGCTGCTCGGTCAGTTGCATCCGGCATAGATTGACCGAAAAATTGTGGATGCTGCCGCCCTGGGTGGCTTCAGTCCGGAGTTTGCATTCGGCGTCGCGGAATGCAATCCATCTGCGCTGTGCAGCTTGCAAGCTGTGCGGCTTGGCAAGTGCCTTCATCAGCCCTGCATATACCAGGTTCAGGCGGTCGTCGGATTCCCTGGCTTCTCGGCTCATGCACAAGTTCATCTGCAACATGTTTCCGTCGCCACAATGCTCTTGCTTTTGCTGAGCAATATCTTCCGGTGATGCTGGTGCCTCGGCTGCATTCGCTTGAAAGAAGCAAGCGCACAGCAGGGCAAGCACCAGCAGGTGCAGCCACGTACCGCCCTGAAGGCCAGCAAGTTCCCACCTTCCTTGCATCCTCATGTTTCGGAACCTTTTTTACCGTATCAATTTCGCATTGTCACGAAAGTCTCGATGACGCAGCCACCGCGCAGCATTGCGTAGCCCATTTCTCCCGCAAGATGGTGCCAGGAATCCCCCCCGGAGTTGAAAGCGACAATCTCGTCGCCAGGTCGAAGCCTGGATTTGAAGCTGAGCCACTCGCCATGCATGAAAGCAAACGGGACCTTGGGAAGGTCCGCCCGCATTTTCAGCATGGCAGTGGTCTTCTGCATTTCGTGCTTTTCGATCTCTGCGATCGTCAGGGGAGACGATACGGAGTAGGGAGAAGAAAACGTTCCACACGATTTGCGTGCCGGCGCTCCCTCGGCCAGGGCGCAAGCACTTGCGAAGAGGATGAGTAGTAATATGCGCATCGACTTCTCCGAATGTGCGCCGGGCCCCGGTCCGAGGTCGGCGCCAGACCCGCTTCAGACCTCGACTTCGCCCTCGAACACGGTCACCGCCGGACCGCTGAGATAGACCGGCTGTCCCACGCCCGCCCAAGCAATGCTGAGCTCGCCACCGCGCGCCGACACGCGCACCGGCGAATCGAGCAGGCCGCGCCGGATGCCGGCCACCACGGCCGCGCAGGCGCCGGTGCCGCAGGCCAGGGTCTCGCCAGCGCCGCGTTCGAACACGCGCAGCTTGACGTGGTGGCGGTCCAGCACCTGCATGAAGCCGGCGTTCACCTTCTTCGGGAAGCGCGCATGGGTTTCGATCGCGGGCCCCATGCGCTCCACCGGCGCGGTGTCGACATCCTGGACCACCTGCACCGCGTGCGGATTGCCCATCGAAACCACCGACACGAACACGGTCTGGCCGCCCACCGCCAGCGGCCAGGTAGTGTCTTCGCCCTCGGCCGAGCCGTCCAGGCCGGCGGAATCAAAAGGTACCTCGGCCGGGTCCAGGCGTGGCGCCCCCATGTCCACCGTCACGCTGCCGTCCTGTTCCAGGCGCGGGGCGATGATGCCCTTCATGGTCTCCACCCGGATGCTGCGCTCGCCGGACAAACCCTTGTCGCTGACGAAGCGGGCAAAGGCGCGCGCGCCGTTGCCGCACTGCTCGACCTCGCCGCCATCGCTGTTGAAGATGCGGTAGCGGAAGTCGCAGCCTGCCGATTGCGGACGCTCGACCACCAGGATCTGGTCGGCCCCGATGCCGAAGCGGCGGTCAGCCAGCCGGCGCCATTGTTCGGTGCTCAGGTTCACGTCCTGGTGGATGGCGTCGACGACGATGAAGTCATTGCCCGCGCCGTGCATCTTGGTGAATTTCAGTTTCATATGTCTGATTCAGTCCAGCTTAATCAAATCCGAATTGGATTAGCCCAGCTTAATTAGTCGTAGAACGAGGGCTCGCCGGGCGGGCGGGTCTTGAAGCGCTTATGGGTCCAGAAATACTCCGCCGGCGCCTCGCGCACGCGCTCCTCGATGAAGGCGTTCATGCGGCGGGTCGCCTCGACCATGTCGTCGCCCGGGTAATTTTCCCACGCCGGGTAGAAACGCACACGCCAGCCCTGGTAGTTCGGCAGGTAGGTGGCGACCACCGGGATCACCTTGGCGCCGGTGGTGGCCGCGATGCGGCCCAGCGCGGTGAGGGTGGCGGCCGGGATGCCGAAGAAGGGCACGAACTCGGCATCCTTCTCGCCGAAGTCCATGTCCGGCAGCATGAAGTAGGGCAGGCCGTCGCGCAGCGCGCGCAGGATCGGCTTGATGCCTTCCTTGCGCGTCACCAGGCGCACCGGGCCGTAGCGCTCGCGGCCATGGCGCAGCAGCTTGTCGAAAGCTTCGTTCTTCTGCGGCACGTACATGCTGCACACCGGAATCACGCGCGAGGCCACGCCGGCCACGTCGAGGCAGACGAAATGCGGGCACAGCAGGATGGTCGGGCCGGCTTCCATCTCGGCCTTCGGCACGCCTGGTTCGACCTGGATGTAGCTGCGCACGCGCGCTTCCGGCGCCCACCACAGGATCGAGCGCTCGAAGATGCTGCGCGCGTAGGCGCGGAAATGCTGTTTCGCGATCGCATGGCGTTCGCTCTCCGATTTCTCGGGCATGCACAGGCGCAGATTGGTCAGGGTGATGCGGCGGCGCTTGCCCATGATCAGGAACATCAGGCTGCCGACCGCTTCGCCGAGGCGGCCGAGGATGGGCAGCGGCAGGAAGTGCAGCAGCCACAAAATACCGAGCAGGAGCCTCATGCCGCGGCCTCGCTTTCCGGACCGGCCACGCCTTCCGGCTGCTTGTAGCGGTTATAGCTCCAGAAGTACTGCGCCGGGCAGCGGGCGATCAGCTGCTCCATGGCGCGGTTGATCGAGGCCGCCTGGTCCGCTGCGCTGCCTTCCAGGCTGCCCTCGAAGGGCACGAAGCGCACCACGTAGCCGCGGCCGCCCGGCAGGCGCTCGGCATACACCAGCAGGATGTCGGCCTTGCCCAGCTGTGCTAATTTTGCAGGCAGGGTCATCGTGTAGGCGCTGCGGCCGAACCAGGGCGCCCACACGCCTTCGCCTTCCTGCGGCACCTGGTCGGGCAGCAGGCCGATCGGTTCCCCGGATTTCAGGGTCTTGGCCAGGATGCGCACGCCGGACAGGGTCGCCGGCGCCAGCTTGAGGTTGTGGCGCGCACGGGCGCCTTCGACCAGCGGTTTCAGCGCGCTCTTCCTCGGCGGGCGGTACATGACGGTGAGGGCGGTCTGCAGCGCGATCTGCTGGGCCGTCATCTCGAAGCAGCCCAGGTGTGGCGTCAGGAACACGATGCCCTTGCCGGCATCGAGGCGCTGCTGCACCAGGTCCCAATTCTCGACGCTGGCGTGGCGGGCCACGCGTTTCGGGTCGGCGCACCAGACGAAGGCCAGTTCGATGATGGCCTTGCCGGCTTCGGCGACGGCCGCGTTCAGGTGTTGTTCATAGCCGGCCTGGACCAGGTTGGCGCGCAGGCGCCGGCGGTACGAACCGGAAGCTAAATAGACGAGCCAGCCGAGGGCCGCGCCGAGGGCATGCAGAAACGGCAATGGAAATACCGATAGTGCACGGAATAAAAAAACTAACATGCGATTGACCAGGGTTGAAAGAGCGCTGCTCGGTAGAGCAAAATTCTCGAAGGAAGCGTAAAATACCACTTTATGCAGGATCCGCCGAGTTAATAGACAACTTGCGAAGCGGAATATAAATGTCGCTAAAGCGTCGCAGGCAACCGTTGCTGCGGCAAGTACTTAACACAGCAGTAACCGGAGCCACCATGTCCAACGACTACCTCTTTACTTCCGAATCCGTTTCCGAAGGCCACCCCGACAAGGTCGCCGACCAGATTTCCGACAGCATCCTCGACGCCATCCTGGAACAGGATCCGCGCGCCCGCGTCGCCGCCGAAACCCTGTGCAACACCGGCCTGGTGGTGCTGGCGGGTGAAATCACCACCCACGCCAACGTCGACTACATCCAGGTTGCGCGTAACACCATCAAGCGCATCGGCTACGACAACACCGATTTCGGCATCGACTACAAGGGCTGCGCCGTGATGGTCTGCTACGACAAGCAGTCGCCGGACATCGCCCAGGGCGTGGACGAAGGCGCGGGCCTGGATCTGGACCAGGGCGCGGGCGACCAGGGCCTGATGTTCGGCTATGCCTGCGACGAGACCCCGGAACTGATGCCGGCCGCCATCTACTACTCGCACCGCCTGGTCGAGCGCCAGTCGCAGCTGCGCAAGGACGGCCGTCTGCCATGGCTGCGTCCGGACGCCAAGTCGCAGGTCACCCTGCGCTACGTCGACGGCCGCCCGGTCGCCGTCGACACCGTGGTCCTGTCGACCCAGCACCACCCGGACGTGACCCACTCGCAGATCGAGGAAGCGGTCATCGAAGAGATCATCAAGCCGGTCCTGCCACGCGAATGGCTGGAAGGCACCAAGTTCCTGGTCAACCCGACCGGCCGCTTCGTCATCGGCGGTCCGCAGGGCGACTGCGGCCTGACCGGCCGCAAGATCATCGTCGACACCTACGGCGGCGCAGCCCCGCACGGCGGCGGCGCGTTCTCGGGCAAGGATCCGTCCAAGGTCGACCGCTCGGCAGCCTACGCCGCGCGCTACGTCGCCAAGAACATCGTGGCCGCCGGCCTGGCGCGCCAGTGCCAGGTGCAGGTCAGCTACGCGATCGGCGTGGCCCGTCCGATCAACATCACCGTGTACACCGAAGGCACCGGCCTCATCTCGGACGAAAAGATCGCCCAGCTGGTGATGGAACACTTCGACCTGCGCCCGAAAGGCATCGTCCAGATGCTCGACCTGCTGCGCCCGATCTACGCCAAGACCGCCGCCTACGGCCACTTCGGCCGCGAAGAGCCGGAGTTCACCTGGGAGCGCACCGACAAGGCGGCGCTGCTGCGCGCCGAAGCCGGCCTGTCGTAAGTCTGTAGCTAACGCGTGCGTTATTAGTACACACGCATACTTGGGTCCCGGCCTGCGCCGGGACGACGGCTCATCCTTAAGTGGTACTGTAAGCACGTCGTTCCGGCGAAGGCCGGAACCCAATTCCCTGGCGCAGTGATTCAGCATCCTTACACCATAAACCAAAGCTTCCCAAACAACGCCAGCGGCCACATCGCGTAGCCACTCGTGTTAAACTTATGAATTCCGAGGAGCGTTGCGACGAAGATTCCCATCTTCGCCAGGCTCGGATATCAGCAACCGCGCTCACGTTACTTTTTTCAACCATTGAAAGGAGGGCGTGATGAGCGCCGTACTCAAAGACATCAACGATTTCCACGTCGCAGACATCTCCCTGGCAGGATGGGGCGAGAAGGAAATCCGCATTGCAGAAACCGAAATGCCGGGCCTGATGGCGATCCGCGAGGAATACGCTGCTGCCCAGCCGCTCAAGGGCGCGCGCATCGCCGGTTCGCTGCACATGACCATCCAGACCGCGGTCCTGATCCGCACCCTGGAAGCCCTGGGCGCGCAAGTGCGCTGGGCATCGTGCAACATCTACTCGACCCAGGACCACGCCGCCGCCGCCATCGCTTCGGTCGGCACCCCGGTGTTCGCCGTCAAGGGCGAAACCCTGGACGAGTACTGGGAGTACACCCACCGCATCTTCGAATGGCCGTCGGACAACCACGCCAACATGATCCTGGACGACGGCGGCGACGCCACCCTGCTGCTGCACCTGGGCGTGCGCGCTGAAAAGGACATCTCGGTGCTGGACAAGCCGGGCTCGGAAGAAGAAATCTGCCTGTTCAATTCGATCAAGGGCCGCCTGGCACGTGATCCGGCCTGGTACTCGAAGCGCCTGCCGTGCATCCTCGGCGTGACCGAAGAGACCACCACCGGCGTGCACCGCCTGTACCAGATGCACCAGGAAGGCAAGCTGGCCTTCCCGGCGATCAACGTCAACGACTCGGTCACCAAGTCGAAGTTCGACAACCTGTACGGCTGCCGCGAATCGCTGGTGGACGGCATCAAGCGCGCGACCGACGTCATGGTCGCCGGCAAGATCGCCGTCATCGCCGGCTACGGCGACGTGGGTAAAGGTTCGGCCCAGGCCATGCGCGCGCTGTCGGCGCAAGTGTGGGTCACCGAGATCGACCCGATCTGCGCACTGCAGGCCGCGATGGAAGGCTACCGCGTCGTGACCATGGACTACGCCGCCGAACACGGCGACATCTTCGTCACCTGCACCGGCAACTACCACGTCATCACCGAGCAGCACATGCTCAAGATGAAGGACCAGGCCATCGTCTGCAACATCGGCCACTTCGACAACGAGATCGAAGTCGCCGCGCTCAAGAAGTACGAGTGGGAAAACATCAAGCCGCAGGTCGACCACGTGATCTTCCCGGATGGCAAGCGCATCATCCTGCTGGCCGAAGGCCGCCTGGTGAACCTGGGCTGCGGCACCGGTCACCCGTCGTACGTGATGAGCTCCTCGTTCGCGAACCAGACCATCGCCCAGATCGAACTGTTCGCCAATACCGCCAAGTACCCGGTCGGCGTCTACACCCTGCCGAAGCACCTGGACGAGAAGGTCGCCCGCCTGCAGCTCAAGAAGCTCAACGCCCAGCTGACCACGCTGACCGAAGAGCAGGCCGCCTACATCTCGGTGAAGCAGGAAGGTCCGTACAAACCGGACCACTACCGTTATTAATCAATAGGTAGTCGATGCGGGCGCTGCGTTTTCCACGAACCAGCGCCCGTTTTTTCAACAGCCGGGCGTTTCGTCACCCGCAAGCGGTGGGAATGCCCGCGTACCACGAAAGTCGATACGATGCGCTTGCTCATTACCTGGCTGATCAATGCCGTGGCCCTGATGGCCCTGCCGTTCCTGATGTCCTCCGTCGCCGTCACCAATTTCACGACCGCGCTGATCGCTGCGCTCGTGCTCGGGCTGGTCAATACCCTGATCCGTCCCATCCTGGTGATCCTGACCCTGCCGGTGACGGTGGTGTCGCTGGGCCTGTTCATCCTCGTCATCAACGCCTTCCTGTTCTGGCTGGTGTCGCAGTGGATCGACGGGTTCAATGTTGCCGGATTCTGGTCGGCCTTCATTGCAGCGATTTTGTACAGCATCATTTCGTGGGCGCTTTCTACCTTGCTCCTCAAAGACAAAGATGGAAACTCCTAATTTCAGTATCGAGTTCTTCCCCCCGAAGACCGGGGAAGGCGCGGAAAAGCTGCGCGTCGTGCGCCAGAAGCTGGCCGAGCTGCAGCCCACCTATTTCTCGGTGACCTTCGGCGCCGGCGGCACCACCCAGCAGGGCACCTTGCAGACCGTGCTCGAGATCAAATCGGCCGGCCATGAAGCGGCCCCGCACCTGTCCTGCGTCGGCGGCACCCGCGAATCGCTGCGCGCCATCCTGCAGCAGTTCCAGGACAATGGCATCCGCCGTGTGGTGGCGCTGCGCGGCGACTTGCCGAGCGGCTATGGCGGCGGCGGTGAGTTCCGCTACGCCAACGAGCTGGTCGAGTTCATCCGCAAGGAAACCGGCGACTGGTTCCACATCGAAGTGGCGGCCTATCCGGAAATGCATCCGCAGGCCCGTTCGCCCCAGGACGACCTGCAGGCCTTCGCGCGCAAGATCCAGGCCGGCGCGAATTCCGCCATCACCCAGTATTTCTACAACGCGGACGCCTACTTCGATTTCATCGACAACGCCCGCAAGCTGGGCGTGGACGTACCGGTGGTGCCGGGCATCATGCCGATCACCAATTACACGCAGCTGATGCGCTTCTCGGACATGTGCGGCGCCGAGATCCCGCGCTGGGTACGCAACAAGCTGGCCAGCTTCGGTGACGATACCGCCTCGATCAAGGCTTTCGGCCTGGACGTGGTGAGCAGCCTGTGCGAGCGCTTGCTGGCGGGCGGCGCGCCGGGGCTGCATTTCTACAGCATGAACCAGGCCGCGGCGACCACCGCGATCTGGCAGCGGCTGGTGAAGTAAGCTGTTTGTTTTTGTAGGGTGGGCGGCTACACCGAGATAGCTGCATCAAGCTATCGCAAATGCCGCCCACGCGTTCAAACTTCGGTACTGCTGCCCGCGCGTCGATTCTTCCGCTGGTTGAACGCGTGGGCGGCGCTACCGTCTGAACTGATCACACACACCGGGTGGAGCCGCCCACCCTACGGTTGGGTGTTCAGGCGATCGACCTCATTCCACTTCCGTAATGATCTGATCGAGCGGAATGTCATACTCCCCGATCTCGAATTCCGCCAGCTGGCACGCATACGCGATGCCCAGCGTCCTCGGACGCGGCTGCGCCGCCAGCGTCCTGTCGTAGAACCCGCCCCCATACCCCAGCCGGTAGCCGCGCGCATCGAAACCCAGGCAGGGCACCAGGAGCGCATCCGGCCTGTCCACCATCCGCAATTCCGCCGGCACCGCCACGCCCAGGCTGTCCGCCACGGTCGGCTCGCCCGGCACCCATTCGGCAAATCCGAGCGCCGTATCGCGCGCCAGCACGACAGGCAAGGCCAGCCGTACGCCTGCGTCCGCCAATTCCGCGTAGGCTGGACGCAGGTCGGGTTCGCCCGCCAGCGGCCAGTACACACCCAGCGTGGTTCCGGGACGGGCATGCCACCATGCCAGCACGCGCGCCCCGATGCGGTCGTCCCAGGCAAGCCTGGTGGCGTGGTCGATGGCGCGGCGCCGCTCCTTGAGCGTCCGGCGCAACTGTGGCTTATCGAGCATGGCGCTTGCGCCTGCTTCTGGTAGTAGCCCGGGGGCACATGGTATTCTTGATTCGCCGGTCATGGTTTGAATGCAGCGTATATTGAGAGTTGTGGATGTTTCAATCGAGATTGACAACCGGCTCGCTGCCGGTCGCCCTTGCTGTTGTGTTTTCATTGTGGACGCTGTCTTCTAGCACAGTCCACGCAGAATCTGCGCCGCAGGCCGTACCGCCGGTGCCATCCGGCGCACCGACCGTGCCGGGCGCACCCGGCGCCCCGCCGGCCCAAGACAATCGTGCCGACGACGACACCTTCCTGTTGCTGCGCGAAGCCGCGCGCCAGAATGACGCCGCGCGCACCAATGCCCTCGCATCGCGCCTGCCGCCCGACTATCCGCTGGCGTCCTATGTCGACTATTATCGGCTGAAACCCAGGATGAGCGGCGCCGGCGCCAACGCCACGGCCGAGGAAATCCGCGAGGTGCTGCGCCGCCACGAGGGCACGGCCGCCGCCGAGCTGATGCGCAGCGAGTGGCTGCTCGAACTCGGGCGCCGCGGCGACTGGGCCACGTTCGAGCGCGAAGTCGGCCAACTGGCCGGCAGCAACCTGCAACTGCGCTGCTATACCCTGCTGGCGCGCGCCAGCCGCGGCGAAGCGGTGGCGCAGGAAGCGCGCGCTGTGCTGCTCAGCCCGGCTAATTACGGCGAGGCCTGCGCCGCCCTGATCGCGCAGCTGGCGCAAAGCCGCCAGTTCAGCGAAGACGACCTGCTGTGGCAACTGCGCCTGGCGGGAGAGGCCAACGCCACCGGTCCGGCGCGGCGCACCGCCGCATTGCTCGGCGCCTCCGACACCCGCGCCGCCCAGGCGGTGGACACGCCGGCGGTGGCGATGGCGCGCGGCATCGGCAAGACCCGCGCCGAGCGCGCCGTCTACCTGGTGGCGGTCGGCCGCATGGCGCGCACCAGCCTCAAGCTGGCCACGGTCGCCCTGGAAAAGAACAGCCCGCAATTGAGCGCGCAGGAACGCGCGACCGGCTGGGCCAGCATCGCACACGCCGCCTCGATCGCCCTGTCGCCGGACGCCGCCACCTACTGGCAGCGCGCCAACGGCATCCAGCTCACCAATGAGCAATTGCAGTGGAAGACCCGCATCGCCCTGCGCCGCGGCGACTGGAAAACCGTGCGCGCCACCATCGAGGCGATGCCGCCAAATTTGCGCGCCGACAGCGCCTGGGTCTACTGGCTGGCGCGCGCCGACAAGCACGATGGCCGCATGGCGGAGGCGAATGCCGGTTTCGAGCGCATCGCCAGCCAGCACCATTTCTACGGCCAGCTCGCGCTGGACGACCTCGGCCGCCAGGTGGTGGCGCCGCCGCCGGCCCAGCCGATCAGCAACGAAGAACTGGCATCAAGCAATGCCAACCCGAGCCTGCAGCGCGCCCTGAAGTTCTACGCCCTGCGCCTGCGCGCCGACGGCAACCGCGAATGGAACTGGGCGCTGCGCGGCATGTCTGACCGTCAGTTGCTGGCTGCCGGAGAGATCGCTCGCCGCAACGATTTGCTCGACCGTACCGTCGAAACCTCACTGCGCACGCGTACCGAACTCGACTACACACAGCGTTTCCCGGCGCCGCACCTGGACGTCCTGCACCCGACCGCGCAGGGCCTAGGCCTCGATAAAGCCTGGGTCTACGGCCTGATCCGCCAGGAATCGCGCTTCATTACCGATGCGCGTTCCGGCGTCGGCGCCTCCGGCCTGATGCAGGTGATGCCGGCCACCGGCAAGTGGGTGGCGGCCAAGATCGGGATGGACAATTTCGTGCACAGCATGCTGAACGACTTGCGGACCAATATCACGCTCGGCGCCAACTACATGAACATGGTGCTGGAGAACTTCGACGGCGACGAAATCCTCGCCACGGCCGCCTACAATGCCGGGCCCTCGCGCTCACGCGCCTGGCGCGGCGTGCTGGACCAGCCAATGGAAGGGGCGATCTTCGTCGAATCGATCCCGTTCTCCGAAACCCGCGGCTACGTGCGCAACGTGCTGGCCAACGCCACCAACTACGCCGCCATGTTCGAGAACAAGCCGCAGTCGATCCGGACGCGTTTGCGTCCCGTGCAGCCGCGCGAGCGGGCGTCCATCCTCCCCTGACGCACGGGGCCCTTGGCCCCAATGAAGGAGCTAGACCCTAGTCGAACTTAATGTGCACCCAAGTGTCGAATAATGATCA
>JAEAMF010000192.1_pt1 | contig 102870 bp, 91 predicted proteins | sample 8958721 | NCBI WGS metagenome assembly JAEAMF01 (sample SAMN16933255, study PRJNA681124) | bioreactor sludge metagenome | isolation source: anaerobic bioreactor treating anionic surfactant - SDBS | place: India: Bengaluru | collected 2019-02-28
GGCCCAGGTGCAGGTCCAGGTGAAGATCGGCATGTCCATCAGCTTCATGCCAGGCGCGCGCATTTTCAGCACGGTGGCGAGGAAGTTGACGCCCGTTAGCGTTGTCCCCAATCCGGATATCTGTAGCGCCCAGATGTAGTAGTCCACACCGACGCCAGGGCTGTACTGAATCCCGGCCAGCGGCGGATAGGCAACCCAGCCGGTCTTGGCGAATTCACCAACGCCCAGGGAGATGTTGACCAGCGCAACGCCGGACACCAGCAGCCAGAAGCTCAGGGAGTTCAGGAACGGGAAGGCCACGTCACGCGCACCGATCTGCAGCGGCAGAACGATGTTCATCAAGCCGGTGAAGAATGGCATCGCCATGAAAATGATCATGATCACACCGTGAGCGGTGAAGATCTGGTCATAGTGTTCGGGCGGCAGGTAGCCCTCGCCGCCACCAGTGGCCATGGCCAACTGGGTACGCATCATGATGGCGTCGGCAAAGCCGCGCAGCAGCATGACCATCGCGACGATGATGTACATCACCCCGATTTTCTTGTGGTCGACCGAAGTCAGCCACTCAGTCCACAGGTAGGTCCACTTGCGGAAATAGGTGATAGCACCGATCAGCGCGATACCGCCGAGCGCGATCATGGCAATGGTCACCATGACTATCGGCTCGTGATACGGTATCGCATCCAGACTTAGTTTACCGAACATCTCTTACTCCTCTGCCCCAGCAGCTGAATGCATACTCGTGTCCACCTCTTGCACAGCGGCTACTTCCTTGCTGGCTTCCTTCTCGTGGTGCACAGGCTTGCCACGTTTCATGCCTTCGTACTTGTCGACGATGGTCTGGAAGAAGTCAGCCGGTGCAGCGCCGTACAGCGCAACCGGATTGTTTTCGCTTGGTTTGGCCAGAGCCTCGTACTCAGCTGCTTCCAGCTGCTTAGGCGACTGCTTGACTTCGTTTACCCAGGCGTCGAAATCAGCCTGAGAGGTGGCAATTGCCTTGAACTTCATACCGGTGAAACCCGCACCGCTGTAGTTGGCGGAGATACCGTCGAACTCACCCTTCTCGTTGGCGATCAGGTGCAGCTTGGTGGTCATACCGGCCATGGCGTAGATCTGACCGCCCAGGCCCGGGATGAAGAACGAGTTCATGACCGCATCGGAGGTCACGCGGAAGTTAACCGGGGTGTTGGCCGGAAAGACGATCTTGTTGACCGTGGCAATGCCTTGTTCCGGGTAGATGAACAGCCACTTCCAGTCCAGCGCGACCACGTCGATCTGTACCGGCTTGACCTCGGAGTCCAGAGGACGATACGGATCCAGCGAGTGGGTGGTCTTGTAGGTGACATAGCCCAGCGCAATGATGATCAGCACCGGGATGGTCCAGACCGCCACTTCGATCTTGGTCGAGTGCGACCAGTCAGGCGTGTAGTTGGCCGCCTTGTTGGAAGCACGGTACTTCCAGGCGAATGCGATGGTCATCAGGATGACCGGAATCACCACCAACAGCATCAGGCCGGTAGCGATCAGGATAAGGTTCTTTTGCTCAATGCCGACCTGACCCTTAGGGTCGAGCAGGGTCCAATTGCACCCACTGAGAAAAAGCATGCCTAAAAAGGGCAGAATGCCAAACAGTCTGGGGTAACGCTTTTTACTCATTTCACGACCTCTAGAGCAGCTTGCTTCAATGCAATTTGTGTTTTGGTCGCCAACACTTCGTCCTGCCAAGCGTTAGCATTTACGGGATCGAATAGGGTCATGCATGGAGGAGCACAGTGGCGACTCAGCAAAACCTTATATAACGACGGTTATTATTTTGACTTCGTAGGCAACGGGCCTGTCTTCAGACCAAGTCCATTTGGTGCGGGAAATCACGGAGGGGGGTCAGCCCGGCATCGCCGCTGGCGATGCTCGACAGAGTCAGCGAAAAGAGCCTTAGCTCCTTTAATCCTGCGACTCGCAAGCGGTGCCGAACGGAAATTGGGGGCGATTGTAGATATGTAACTTGGCATTGACTATGACTTATTACGCAACAGTCCTTTACAGAAACTGCAACAATAAATCGTTCAAAATCAATTTTGCGACAGTTTGTCGCACCCCTCCCGGTACGCCTGAAAGGCCCGCACTACAAGGGCTGCAACTTGATCCAGATCAATGCTGCTGCGACATTCAAGGCGTACCGGATGTCGCAGCGCACTTGCCCGACGCGTGACTTTTGTCTAAGGCTGACGACGGTTGCGGTAGATGCCCAGCGGTACCAGAACAGCCGTCAGGGTAAAGGCCAGCAACGCCCATTGCGCCAGCGACAAACCCAGCACCGGCGGGTAGGGCGTGGAGCAAAAGCCATCGACCTGAAACACCAGCGGCAGAACCGAAGCCAGCGGCAACCCGTCGACGATCGGTTGCAGGGTGTCGATACCACAACTGACGGCCGGGTTGGCCAGAATATAGACATGGTTGCCCGCTGCGGCGATGCCGCCTATGGCGCTCAGTACTACCAGTATCTCGAAGACCGTCAGGCTGCGCTTACCGGGCATGGCCGCACCGATGAAGGCAAACAGGGCAATCAGCAGCAACGCATAGCGCTGCAGGATACACAGCGGGCACGGTGCCTCACCAAGGACGATCTGCATATACAGTGCGCCTCCGATCAACGCCAGGCAGATTATCCCCAGCAGAACCAGAAAGCGCCGCTCTCGATTCAGGCGCTGTACGTGTTCATTCATTGCCGTTCCCTTTAATAGATAAATGACTCCGCTGGCGGCCCACCGCCACACGAAAGTCTACACGCTGGCTCTGGCCTTTGAATGTGCAAAATTCGCGCCCCGCATCAGCCATCGCGGCTCGGCCGATCGCCGACCGTTACCTCGGGGCAACGGACCGTATCGGAAAGGAGGCATGCGTGATAGACATCAGGCAGTGAAGGATAAGCTGATTAATGCAGGATTAACCTTTAAAGGTTTTTACACATCGAGCTTTTTCCGCTGCGGCGCAGCGTATCGAACCGCCAACAAGGCCGGCTCCAGGCAGGAGTCGGCCTTGTTGGGGACTGTGGCGGGTTATTCCAGCGCTGCCGCCGGCCCGAAGAACTCATAACGGCTCTGCTGCTCCGGCACACCCAAGCCTTTCAGGTGACGCTTGACGGTCGCCATGAAGCCCTTGGGCCCGAGGAAGTAGGCATCCAGGTCACGCTCAGCCGGCAGCCACTGATCCAACTGGTCGAAGGTCAATAGCCCCACGGCATCGGCAGCCGGGCTGGCGCCATCGTCTTCGGCGTAGCAGTAGAAGCGCTTGAACTGCGGATGCGTCGCCGCCAGGTCATCGATCCAGCCACGGAAGGCATGCACTGCACCGTTACGGGCGCAGTGGATAAAGTGGATCAAGCGGCCCGTGGACAGCGCTGCCTCCACCATCGCCAGCGTCGGCGTGATGCCTACGCCACCACTGATCAGCACCAGCGGCTTGTCGCTGGCAGCCAAGGTGAACTCGCCCGACGGCGGGAACAGGTTCAGGGTATCGCCCACCTGCAGTTGCTCGTGCAGGTAGTTGGAGACTTTACCGCCCTCCTCACGCTTGACACTGATGCGGTATTGGCCGCCCTTGCTCAATGCCGACAGCGAGTAGTTGCGACGATGCTCTTCGCCGTCGATGAACAGCTGCAGGCCGATGTACTGACCAGGCTCTGCCGCCAGAATCGCACCGCCATCTTCAGGCGCGAAGTAGAAGGAAACGATCTCGCTGCTCTCCTCCACCCGCGCAGCCAGCTTGAACACCCGCGCACCACGCCAGCCACCGACGGCTTCGGCTTTCTGGTCATAAACCTGGGCTTCGGCGCCGATCAGGATGTCGGCCAGTTGTTGATAGGCCGCACCCCAGGCGGCAATGACTTCAGGGGTGGCAATTTCACTGCCCAACACTTCTTCAATGGCGCGCAGCAGGCAGCTACCGACGATCGGGTAGTGCTCTGGCAGGATCTGCAAGGCCACATGCTTATTGATAATCTGCCCGACCAGGCCACCCAGTTGCTCGAGCTGGTCGATGTGCCGCGCATACATCAGTACGCCATTGGCCAAAGCACGTGGCTGATCACCGCTGGCTTGGTGAGCCTGGTTGAACAGCGGACGCACCTCGGGGTACTCGCTGAGCATAAGCTTGTAGAAGTGCGTGGTCAGCGCTTCACCACCGCTTTCCAGCAGCGGCACGGTTGCTTTGATGATTGCACGGTCTTGGGCATTGAGCATGAGGGGACTCCTGAGCCTATGGCTTCTGTAAAAACGGCCATGAGTAATTCAGGAACCGTGCCAAGTTTAAAATCCAATAAAATCAATAACTTAAAAATATAGAGTCATTATGACCCCATCTGTTTTATAGTCATTTCGACCAACAGGAGTCATTATGACCGCAAAGCCCCTGCTCACCGCCCTGCTGCCACTGGTTAGCGACCTGTCCCGCGAGTTGCCGGAGCGCGAACGCTATCGACGCCTGCTGCAGGCCATGCGAACCCTGTTGCCATGCGACGCTGCGGCCTTGCTGAAACGTGAGGGCGAATGGCTCGTGCCATTGGCGGTCGACGGCTTGAGTACCGACACCCTGGGGCGGCGCTTCAAAATCAGCGAGCACCCGCGTTTTCAGGTGTTGCTAAGCCGTCACGAACCCACACGCTTTGCCAGCGACAGCGACCTGCCCGACCCTTATGACGGCCTGGTCGAAGGTCTGCACCAGCACCTTGAAGTACACGACTGCATGGGCTGTCCGCTGTTCGTTGATGAACAGCCTTGGGGGCTGATTACCCTGGACGCACTCGCCCCGGAACGCTTTCAGCAGATCGAGCTTGATGCCCTGCAAGCCTTCGCCAGCCTGGCCGCCGCAACGGTCAAGGTGGCCGAACGGATCGAGCGCCTGGCCCTGCGCATAGAGGACGAACACCAACGAGCCGAACTCTACCGCGAGGCCAGTGGTTTTCAGGAGCGGGAGTTGATCGGCCAGAGCAAGCCGCACAAACGTCTGCTTGAAGAGATCGCCTTGGTAGGCGGCAGCGACCTGACGGTGTTGATCACCGGCGAAACCGGGGTCGGCAAAGAGTTAGTGGCCCAGGCCATTCATGCAGCCTCGGCACGCGCCGACAAGCCGCTGGTGAGCCTGAACTGCGCCGCCCTGCCCGACACCCTGGTGGAAAGCGAACTGTTCGGCCATGTACGCGGGGCCTTTACCGGCGCGGTGGGTGAACGCCGCGGCAAGTTCGAGCTGGCCAACGGCGGTACGCTGTTTCTCGATGAGGTGGGCGAGCTATCCCTGCAGGTGCAAGCCAAATTGTTGCGCGTGCTGCAAAGCGGCCAGTTGCAACGGCTGGGTTCGGATCAGGATCATCGGGTGGATGTGCGCCTGATTGCCGCCACCAACCGCGACCTCTCCGAAGAGGTGCGCGCCGGTCGCTACCGCGCCGACTTCTATCATCGCCTGAGCGTCTACCCACTGCAGGTGCCGCCGCTGCGCGAGCGTGGGCGCGATGTGCTGCTGATCAGCGGCTACTTCCTTGAACAGAACCGCTCCCGCATGGGCCTGAACAGCCTGCGCCTGACCCCCGACGCCCAGGCCGCACTGCTGGCCTATAACTGGCCAGGCAATGTCCGCGAGCTGGAGCACTTGATTGGCCGCTCGGCACTCAAGGCCCTTGGACAACACCCGGAACGACCGAAAATTCTCAGCCTGAGCGCCAGCGACCTCGACTTGCCGGCACCCCACAGTGAGGCAGCATCGGTCAGCAACAATGCAAGCCCTGCCAGTGCGACGGTGGTCGGCGACCTGCGCCTGGCGCTGGACACCTACCAGCGCGACCTGATCAAAGCCAGCCTGGAACGCCATCAACACAACTGGGCGAGTGCCGCACGCGAGCTGGGCCTGGATCGGGCCAACCTCAATCGCCTGGCCAAGCGCCTCGGTCTACGCTGACGCATTAAAGCCAGCCGATGCCGGGCCGATAACCCGACATCTCACCCTGTTCTTAAACCTTGAAGGTGCCTATGGTCTCGCAAAAAGCCCGTGCGGACTCGCTGTCGCTGCTGTTGTTCACCCTGCGCAGCGGCAAGCTGATGGCCATCAACCTGCTCAAGGTCAGCGAGATTATCGCCTGCCCACCGCTGACCCGGTTGCCTGAGTCCCACCCGCATGTCAAAGGCGTCGCCACCTTGCGCGGCAACTCGCTGTCGGTGATCGACCTGTCCCGCGCCATCGGCGAGCGCCCCTTGCTCGACCCGGACGGGGGCTGCCTGATCGTTACGGATATCAGCCGTTCAAAACAGGGCCTGCACGTACAAGCCGTGAGCAAGATCGTTCACTGCCTGAGTACCGACATTCGCCCGCCACCCTTCGCCTCGGGCGGCAAGTCGTTCATTACCGGGGTAACCCAGGTCGACGGTACGCTGGTGCAAGTGCTGGACATCGAAAAAGTGATTCACGGCATTACCCCTGCGCCTCACGATCACACCCATATCGAGCTGGCTCCAGAAGACGCTGCGGTGCTTGGCGCTGCCAATATTCTGGTGGTCGACGACAGCCAGGTGGCCCTGCAGCAGTCGGTACACACCTTGCGCAACCTGGGTATCGAGTGCCACACCGCCCGCAGCGCCAAGGAAGCCATCGACAAACTGCTGGAGCTGCAAGGCACTGATCAGGAGATCAATGTGGTGGTCTCGGACATCGAGATGTCCGAAATGGATGGCTACGCCTTTACCCGCACCCTGCGCGAAACGCCGGACTTCCAGCACCTCTACGTGCTCCTGCACACCTCGCTGGACAGCGCCATGAACAGCGAGAAAGCCAAGGCCGCCGGAGCCAATGCCGTATTGACCAAGTTTTCCTCACCGGAGCTGACCGACTGCCTGATCCATGCTGCACGTACGGTGGCCGACTTCGGCCAGTGAAGGCATTGTGCTCACTTGTCGGGCAGTCGGTCTGAGGCATAATCGCCAGCAACCGTCACTGCCCACGAGGCGCGCACCATGAGAAACGCCGTAATGACCCTGTGCCTGTTGGCCTTGCCTCTCACCCAGGCGAACGCCTCCAGCGATGCAGCCTGGGCCGACGCGCAACACCAGGCATTGGCCACCTGCGTAGCCGCCAGCCAACTCACCGCAGTCAAGCCGCTCAAGCAGAGTGCCTTGTTCGATGACAGCGTGGGTTACACGGCGATCCTCTTGCAGGGGCACTACAAGCCTGCGCACATGAAGAACAAGGCCGGTACCGAACTGTGCCTGTACCACCGTGAAACCCGTACTGCCCACGTGACCGAGTGGGATGCCGTCACACCCGTCCGCTAAGAAGAAGCCCACTACCGTGTCTCTTTCCACCCCGTTCAATTGCGTCGGCTGCGGCAAATGCTGTACCGATCATCATGTGCCCCTGACCCTGGCCGAAGCCGGGCGCTGGAGCGCATCCGGCGGCCAACTGATTGTCTTGCTCGAAGCGTTTTTCGAGCAGGGCCCAGGGCTGCCCGACGGCCAGCGCGAGCATGCCTTGCGCCGCAGTTTTCCGGTGGCGTGCGGCGCGAGCCAGATCCACCTGGCGGTGACCTTTGCGGCGTATAACGTCGGCCCCTGCCGCAACCTGGATGCGGATTACCGCTGCCGCATCTACACGGAACGGCCACTGGTGTGCCGCATCTACCCAATGGAAATAAACCCGCACATTCCGCTGCGCCCCGAGGCCAAGGACTGCCCACCCGAAGCCTGGCAGGATGGGCCGCTGTTGATTCACCGCGACCAGCTCCAGGACCCGGAACTGGCAGCACTGATCGAGCAATCGCGTCAGGCTGACCGCGAGGATATCCGCGCCAAAGTTGCGATCTGCCAACACCTTGGCATTGATGTCAGCGCAGTCAAGGGCAACGGTTTCACCGCCTACCTGCCCACCGTCGAGGCCATGGCGAGCGCGATCCGTGACGTCGAGGCCTCTGCCGATACCGGCAGCGCTTGGCGCCTGCACGTGACCGATCCGCTATTGGCCGAGCAATTGCAAACGCTGGGTGCGCAGGTCACCAGCGAACCGGCGACCTACTACAGCTTCATTCCACTTCAGGCCGGTTAACTGCGGCGGCGCCAGAATTCGTCAGCCAGTTGCCGCAAGCCCTCGGCCAGCTCGGCAACATTGCTGGAGTTCAGGTGGCCGCGCTGCCCGGCACTGACCGTGACTTCGCTGGCTTGGCGAATGCTGGTGATGTTGCGGTTGATGTCTTCACTGACACTGCTTTGCTCTTCGACCGCCGCCGCAATCTGCAGGCTCATTTCATTGATCTGAGTAACCCGCTGGCTGATGCCATCAAGCGCACTGGCAGCACGCTGTGCCTGCTCAACGCTATTACCGACATAGGTACTGCTCTGTTGCATCGCCAGCACGGCATTGCGCGCACCGCTTTGCAACACACCGATCATGCGTTGAATTTCCTGAGTCGATTGGGCAGTGCGCTTCGCCAAGCCGCGCACTTCGTCAGCCACCACGGCAAAGCCGCGCCCCTGGTCCCCTGCCCGAGCCGCTTCGATGGCGGCGTTCAAGGCCAGCAGGTTGGTCTGCTCGGCAATGCTGCGAATGACATCCAGCACACTGGAAATCTCACTGCTGTGGCTCTCCAGGTTGTGGATCACTTGCGTGGCAACCTCCAGCTCACGGGCCAACTGCAAAATCGCGTTCTGGCTCTGATCAACGAGCTGCTGCCCGCTCTGGGTTTCATCTTCAGCCTGGTCCGCCGCCTGTGAGGCCTGCTGAGCACTGCTGGCGACCTGAGCCACACTGGCCGCCATCTGGTGGATGGCAGTAGCCACCTGATCCGTTTCACTTTGCTGGCCCAGCGTACTGTTGTGACTGCTGTGCAGGTGGCTGGCCAGCTCAGCCGCTTCCACCGCCAAGCGCTTGGACGTGTCGCCAATGCGACCAACCACAGCGCCCACCTGAGACTCCAGCATCAGCATGGCAAACTCGATTTGCCCGACGCCATCCCGGCGACCGGTATACAGCTGCTGGCTCAATGGATTGTCCGCAACTGCCTTGGCACGGCGTCGCAAGCGTTCAAAGGGCCGTAACAGGGGAAATACCACGGCAGCACTCAGTGCAAAGCTCAGCGCCAGGGTCAGTAGATCCGACAGTGGCAGCAGCCAGTGCGCGGCCATTGCCACGGTAAATGCCAGGCTCATGCCGCCCCATAACTGCCACTCCAGCCCCGGCACAGGCAGGCGCTGCAACCAGCTGGTACGACCACTGCGCAACTGGGCATACAACCGCTCGGCGGCCTCGACGTGCGCTGCTGCCGGTTTGGTGCGTACCGATTGGTACTCAACCGTCTGCCCCTGGCTGGTGATCGGTGTCACAAATGCACTGACCCAGTAATGATCGCCATTCTTGCAACGATTCTTCACCAACCCCATCCACGAACGCCCGCGCTTGAGCGTCTGCCACATCTGCTCGAAGGCCAACGGTGGCATGTCCGGGTGGCGCACGAGGTTATGGTGCTGCCCTATAAGCTCTTCGCGACTAAAACCGCTGATGCTGACAAAGTCATCATTGGCGTAGGTAATCGCGCTGGTAAGGTCAGTGGTAGAGAGGATGTTGGCATCGCCGGGATAATCCATATTGCGGCCAGTCACAGGCAGATTGCTCTTCATTGTGGGCGCTCATTATTGTTGGCAGAAAATCGGCAGGGCGTTCGACTCTAAGGTGTTTTTTTTCTGAAACATTGACTTGGAGCAGGATATTGGCAAATGGCCATACTCGCGTTGTCAGCCGAAAGATGCTCACAGACTGATCAGTCACATAGCCCAGGACAGACACGCGTCTTCGCCATTTTTACCGAAAATGCAACAGTTCTTATCCGAATACTCTCTGTTTCATTCGAACATTTCCGACTAATTTATGTACACCTAACTAGCACTTGCTCTGCAAGAAGGTTTGTCGAAATGTCCAACAGTATGGGTATTGCCAGCGTTTTTGTTCTGTCTTCTTTGTTGTTGTCGCCGGTCGTAATGGCCGAAGAGTCGCAAGCGTTCGTGGCTCAGAATGCCGCCCGCGCCGCCGCACTCGACAACGCTCGCCACGCGATTGCAGAACAGGGTAAAGACCGCTTGGAAACCCAGAAAAACACAGCGTCCAAGGTTTCGGCGAGTGACCGTAGCGACAGCTGACAGGCGCCCAGCGCCCCCTTTGCTCTCCCCCCGAAAACCGCACCGGTGATGCATTCACCGGTGCGGTTTTCGTCTAAAGCCGCTGCTGATCAGCGGCTTTTTTTGGCGCGGTAAAAAGTGCCTGAGTTTGATCGTCCTTACCCCCTGACGATCGTTGTTTCGCACAATAAAAAACAGCCACACCTTCACCCAAGGAGTTAACCACGGTGAGCATTGCTTTACGATTCACACCGCTATTCGTTGCACTGACTGCAACGATGCCTTTCACAGCCCAAGCAGACGACGAACCCGCTGAAGGTTTCATCGAAGGCTCCAGCCTCAAATTGCTTAGCCGTAACTACTACATGAATCGCAACCAGCTCTCGCAAGGCCAGCGCGATAACAAGGAGTGGGGCCAGGGCTTCATTGGCAAGTTTGAGTCGGGCTACACGCAAGGCCCACTCGGCTTCGGCCTTGATGCGCATGCCATGCTCGGCCTGAAACTCGATGGCGGTGGCGGTACCGGCAACTCCAGCATCCTGCCGGTCAGCAGTACCAGCAAAGAAGGTTACGAGTACGGCAAGGCTCCGGATTCCTTCTCGACCGCAGGGGCGGCGCTCAAGCTCAAGGCCTTCGACACCGAGCTCAAGGCCGGCGACCTGTTCCTGAACAATCCGGTGATCGCCGGGGGCGAAAGCCGCATGTTGCCGCAGACCTTTCGCGGGGTCAGCCTGACCAACAACAGCCTCGACGGCCTGATGTTCGACGCCGGCCAGGCCAGCTTCACCAAGCTCTACAACCAAAGCGGGCACAGCCGCATCGGCACCTCTTATGGCGAACTGCCAGACGACCGCGAAAGCCGCCACCTGAACTGGGCCGGGGTAGCCTGGAGTTCGATTCCGAACCTCACCGCCAGCCTGTATGCCGCGGAACTCAAGGACATCTGGAACCAGTACTATGCCGACCTCGACTACACCTATCAGGTGAACGATCTGGTCAGCCTCAACCCGGGCGTGCATTTCTATCACACCCAGGACACGGGCGATGCGCTGCTGGGCAACATCGACAACAACACCTACAGCCTGCACTTCACCGTCGGTATCGGTTTTCATGCGATCACCGCGGTGTATCAGCGCGTCAACGGCAACACCCCGTTCGACTACATCACCCAGGGCGACAGCATCTACCTGGACAACTCGCAGATCTACTCGGACTTCAACGGCCCCAACGAGCGCTCCTGGAAGCTCAAGTACGCGTATGACTTCGCGGGCCTTGACGTACCCGGCCTGACGTCGGTGGTGTCCTACTCACACGGTGAGTTGGACCTGACCAAAGTCGACCCGAACAGCGCAGGCTACGGCGAAACCTGGTACAACCCCGATGGCAAGAACGCGCAGCACTGGGAACGCGACATCGACCTGCAGTACGTGTTCCAGGAAGGCAACCTCAAGGACCTTTCCGTCCTGCTGCGCTGGGCCGCCCACCGGGGTAGCCAGGGCTATTCGCAGGTGGATAACAACGTCGATGAATACCGTGTGATCGTCGAGTATCCGCTGAACATTTTCTAACCTGCGGCATCGCAGGCGAGCCAGTCATGCCTTCGGGGCTGCAAGAGCCTTGTTGGAGCAGGCTTGCCTGCGATGGGAGCGTTCGGGCGCCAGCACGTACACAGCGCCCGTATCGCAGGCACAACCTGCACCTGCAGAGATCTCCGCACCAAAAGACACCCGCCGTTCATCTGTTGAACCTGACAAGGTAGCGACATGCATAACCTTAGATCTTGTCCGACAATACACACACCCCTAAAATACGCCGCCGCGCACCCTCCGTGCACTCCCTCTTGCTCATGACCTATGGTCAAACACTGGCAACCATGACTTCGCGCACCCGGCCTCAACGCTCTGCCCTGTACCGAAGCCATCCGGAACTGGTTCTTAACCTGGGCAGTTGCCTGACGGTTCTGGCAATCGTTGCTATCGTCACGTTCCTGTTGATGCGCGAACGTACCAACGTCGAGCAGGCCGCCGTTCGCTCGGCACGCAACATCGTGCAGTTGATCGACACCGACATTGTGCGCAACGTGGAACTCTACAACCTGTCCTTGCGAGGCCTGATCTGGGCGGCACAGCGCCCGGAGCTGTTGACGATTCCGCCTGAACTGCGCCACCAGGTGCTGTTCAACCAGGCCTTCAGTGTGCCATTGCGCGGCGACATCCTTTGGCTCGACAGTAATGGCGATGTGGTCGCCGATTCCTCCAGTACGACACCACGCAGCGCCAATTTTGCCGACAGCAAGGTATTCCAGGATCACCGGGCAAACCCTGGCCTGGGCCTGCTGATCAGCCAACCGTTCAAAGCGCGGCTTGGCGACCTGGACTGGTGCATTGGCTTTAGCCGCAGGATCTCGGACATTCATGGCGGATTTGCTGGCGTCGCTGCCGGTGCATTGCGCCTGTCGTACTTCGACGAGCTGTTCCAGCGCCTGGACATCGGCCAGGAAGGCAGCATCAACCTGATCAATACCAACGGCGTACTGCTTGCCCGGCACTCGGCGGTGGACAACCGCCAGTTGGTGGGCAAGGACTTCAGCCAGGAGCCGAACTTCCAGCGCGCCATGCAAGAAGGCAAAGGCAGCTTTAGCGCAGCCTCGTCACTGGATGGCAAAGAACGTCTGTTCACCTTTTCCCGCGTCACCGACCTGCCATTGATGGTGGTTGTGGCCCTGCCCACTGAAGAAGTATTCGCATCGTGGCTGCGAACCGCACTGGTGGTGGGTGCCGCAACAGGCGTGCTGTGCCTCGGCATTCTCTGGCTCACGCTGTTGCTGGGTCGCGAGCTGCGCCGCCGCCAGGATGCCGAGCAAGGCCTGGCCACCCTCGCCGCCACCGACAGCCTGACCAACCTGCCGAATCGGCGGCGCCTGGACCAGGTGCTGCGCCAGGAATGGGCCAGGGCCAAGCGCAACGCCCGCCCCTTGTCGGTACTGATGGTGGACGTGGATCGCTTCAAGGCCTTCAACGAGCGGCACGGCCATCAGGGCGGCGATCAGGCACTGCGCAGAGTGGCCGCGACCATCCAGCGCTGCATCCGTCGGCCAGCAGACCTTGCCGCCCGTTACGGCGGCGAAGAGTTTCTGATCATCCTGCCGGAAACCGATAGGCAGGGCGCCCATCAACTGGCCGAGAACCTGCGCCGCCAGATCGAAATGCAACCACCGTACGCCAACGATGTGCAGCCGGTAACCGTCAGTATCGGCGTTGCCACCCACGCGCCAGACTGCCCGCAGCACAGCCTCGACGCGCTGTTGAGGGCTGCCGATGAGGCGCTATACCAAGCCAAGCACAACGGCCGCAATCAGGTCGTCTAGCCTCAGCGCCGGCCGGGGGCAAATCTGTATGCTGTTTTTCGACGGGATCTGTCCTTTGGCTCACCGGTCGAATGCCTGTATCGTCGTGCCCTCGACGTCACAGGTTGTTGCCGCATCATGAACCCCGAAGCCCTTGAACTGCTGGTCACCCGCGAAATGCCTTTCGGCAAGTACAAAGGCCGCTTGATCGCCGACCTGCCTGGCCAGTACCTGAACTGGTTCGCCCGAGAAGGCTTTCCCAAGGGCGAGTTGGGCAGCCTGTTGGCACTGATGCATGAAGTCGACCACAACGGCCTGTCGGACTTGCTCGTTCCCCTGCGTAAAAAACACCCACGCCCCCGCCCCTGACACAGCGAGCCTACGCATGAAGCACCTGCCCCTGTCTGAGCCCTCCCTTCTGGCCCGCGACGAGGGCTACTGGCAAAACGTTGCCTCGCGCTACGACATCGAGCCTGGGCCGATCAACCTTGAGTACGGCTACTTCGGTCGCATGACTCGCACGGTCGCCGAGCGCTACCAAGCGCATATCATGGCGATCAACCGAGGCAATTCACTGCCGGTGCGTCAGCAGTTCGATCAGGTCGGCACCCTGCAGATCCACGCTGCCCTGGCTGAACTGTTGCAGGTTCCAGCACACACGGTGGCCCTGACGCAAAGCGCATCGGCATCAATGCTGTCGCTGATCCGCAACTACAACGGCCTGCGCCCAGGCGATCAGGTACTGATCAGCGACCTGGAATACGACAGCGTGCAGCGCGCCATGCGCTGGCTGGCGCACCACCGTGGTGTGGAAGTGATCGAGCTGCGCCATCCGCATCCAGCCACCTTTGACAACCTGCTCGACAGTTACCGCCAGGCGTTCGAGCGCTACCCTCGACTCAAGCTGATGGCTCTGACTTACGTGACCCACCGCACCGGGTTGGTGATGCCGGTGCAGGCCATTGCCGCCTGTGCCCGAGCACACGGTGTCGAGGTCATGCTCGACGGTGCCCATGCCCTGGGGTTGGTGGACTTCAGACTGGATCAGTTAGGCATCGACTTCGCCGCCTTCAACCTGCAGAAGTGGATCGGCGCGTCGCTGAGCCTGGGGGTGTTGTACATCGCCGAAGAACGCCTGCAGGCCATCGCCCCCGACATGAGCGAGGCGAGTTACCAACGCGATGACATCCGCTCGCGGGCGCCATACGGCACGCCGAACATTCCCGCCTGGATGACCTTGCCGACTGTATTCGAAGAGCACCGGGCCATGGGTGGCGCCGCCGTAAAAGGGGCACGCCTGAGTTACCTGCGTGACCTTTGGGTTGAGCAGGTGCGCGCATTGCCCGGCATCGAAGTACTGACCCCGGACGATCCGCGCCTGTACTGCGGTATCACCTCATTGCGCTTTACCCGCCAGCCTGACCAGCCGGCCATGGTTCGGCGCCTGCTGGACGAGCACAACCTGTTCACCGTGGCCCGCGATGGCTCAGCCTGCGGACCGTGCATTCGGGTGACGCCCGGCTTCACGACAACACCGGACGATATCCAGGCGCTGGTCCGTGCCCTGCACGAACTGGCCTGAGCCCCCTCAGGCCTTGACCGGCTCGACCGCCAACTCGGCAACGTCGCTGCGCTTGAGCAGCGCGTACAACACAGCGGTCAACAGGCTACCGGCGAGAATCGCCAACAGGTAGAGCAGCGCGTGGTTGATGGCGTTCGGGATCAACAGCACGAACAGCCCGCCATGGGGTGCCATCAGCTTGCAACCGAAGTACATCGACAAGGCACCGGTCAACGCCCCGCCGGCAATGCTGGCGGGAATCACCCGCAGCGGGTCTTTGGCCGCAAACGGAATTGCGCCTTCGGAAATGAAGCACAGCCCCAGCACCAAGGCGGCCTTGCCGGCCTCTCGCTCACTCTGGGCAAATTTGCGCCGTGCGATAAAACTGGCAATACCCAGCCCGATCGGCGGCACCATACCCGCCGCCATCGTCGCAGCCATCGGTGCATAACTCTGCGAGGCCAACAGCCCCACGGAAAACGCATACGCGGCCTTGTTGATCGGCCCACCAAGGTCAACGCACATCATCCCGCCCAGCAGGATGCCGAGGAGAATGGCATTGGTAGTGCCCATGCTGTCGAGGAAATGGGTCAGCCCCGCGAGCATCTGCGCCACCGGCTGGCCGACCACATAGATCATCACCAGGCCCGTGAACAGGCTGGCCAGCAACGGAATGATCAGGATCGGCTTGAGCGCTTCCAGGCTGCTGGGCAGTCGCGCCCAGCGGTTGATGGCCTTGGCGCTGTACCCGGCGAGAAAACCGGCGACGATACCGCCAATGAACCCGGCCCCCAAGGTGCTGGCCAGCAGGCCGCCAATCATGCCTGGCGCAAGGCCCGGGCGGTCGGCAATCGAGTAGGCGATGTAGCCGGCCAGCAACGGCACCATGAGTTTGAAGGCCGCCTCACCACCGATCTGCATCAGCGCCGCCGGTAACGTGCCTGGCTGTTTGAACGCCTCGATACCGAAAACAAAGGACAGGGCGATCAGCAAACCACCTGCCACCACCATCGGCAACATGAACGAAACACCGGTCAGCAGGTGCTTGTAGACACCGGTCTTCTCACCCTTGGCCGGTGCAGCCTGCCCGGCAGCCGACGCCGACTCCTGCTTGCCTTCGGCCAACGCTTTATCCAGGGTAGCGCGCGCCTGTTTCAGGGCAATGCCGGTGCCGCAGCGGTAGATCCGCTTGCCGGCAAAACGCTCGGTGGCCACTTCGATATCGGCAGCCAGCAACACCACATCCGCATCAGCAATCGCCTGGGCGCTGAGCGGTGTGCGGGCGCCGACTGAACCCTGGGTTTCCACTTCAAGCTGGTAACCCAGTTGCTGCGCGGCCTGCTGTAACGCCTCGGCGGCCATAAAGGTGTGAGCCACTCCGGTCGGGCAGGCGGTGATGGCGACAATGCGTTTGCCCTGTACGACAGGCGCCGCAGCCTCGATCACCGGCTGATAAACCTCGGCCTTCTGGGCCGCCTCGCGCAAGAAATGATCAACATCCTGCAGCGCCTGCGATGGGGTGCTGCGAAACAGCCGCTTGCCGGCAAACCGTTGCAGGTCCAGCGGGCCGCTGCTGACCACCAGAACCCAGTCAGCCGCATCGATATCCGCCGCCTGAAGTTGCCGCTCAGGGTGTGCCGGGTCGTGAACTTCGACGCTGGTGCCATAGCCCTGGCGGCGGGCCGCAGCCTCCAGCAAGCGTGCACTCAGCACGCTGGAGACCATGGCGTTGGGACAAGCCGTGACAATCGCCAGTTTCATGTTCAACCCTCTTGTTCTGCTGCCGGGGTGTGGATTCGGATCTCACGCTGCAACTGCACGAGGTACTGTGGGTCGGTAATGCCAAAGCCGATCTGGCTCACGGCCATGGCCGCAATGGCGGTTGCCCGCCGCAAGGTGGTCTTGGCGTCGTCGCCAGTCAGCAGCCCGTGGACCATGCCCGCCAACAGCGAATCACCGGCACCCACGGTACTGGCGACCTTCACGCGGGGCGGCGAGGCGTGCAAGGTGGCCTCGGCGTTGAACCAGGTAACGCCCTCGGCCCCTTGAGAAACCACCACTTCCTCAATGCCCAGGTCCAGCAAACGGCGCGCTGCGGCGTGCTGCTCGGTAAAACTGTGCAGCGGCGTTTCCAGCACTTCAGCCAGTTCGTCGGTGTTGGGCTTGACCAACCACGGCATGCTGGCAAGGCCGGCCCGCAAGGCCTCGCCACTGGTGTCCAGCGCCACCTTCAGCCCCAAGGCCTTGAGGCGGGCAAGCAGTTGTGCAAACCACTGCACGGTGACGCCAGGCGGCAGGCTACCGGCCACGACCACGGCGTCATGGCCCGGTGCAATGTGCTCAAGACGCTCCAACAGTGCCGCAAAGGCCGATTCGTTGACCTCCGGCCCCGGGCCATTGATGTCCGTCACCCGCCCTGTGCCTTCGACCAGCTTGATATTGCTACGGGTCTGCCCCGGAACACGAATGAAGTCGTCAACAAAGCCACGCTGTGCCATCAGCGCCTCAAACGGTTGAAGGTTATCCGCCCCCAGAAAACCGCTTACTGTCATCTGGTGCCCCAGGTCGGCCAGCACCTGAGCCACGTTGAGCCCTTTGCCAGCGGCATGAGCCTGCAGGCCTTTGCTGCGGTTGACGGTGCCCGGCTGCAAGTGCTCCAGCGTAACGGTGAGGTCCAGTGCCGGGTTGAGGGTCAGCGTCAGGATCTTGGCCATCAGAGTATCTCCACCAGCGCCCGCACATCGGCGGCGCTACCCTGAGCCAACGCGTCACGCGCCAACTGCCGGGTGTGTTCATAATTCAGTTCACGTACCTGAGCCTTGACCTCGGCGATGCTGCGCGCCGCCACGCTCAGTTCATCCACCCCAAGGCCCAGCAGGATTGGCACCGCCTGTGGGTCGGCCGCCAGTTCGCCGCATACCCCGACCCACTTGCCGTGGGCATGGGCCGCACGCACCGTCGTGTCGATCAAGTGCAGTACCGCAGGGTGCAGGCCATCGGCCTGGGCGGAAAGCGTCGGGTGACCACGGTCAATGGCCAGGGTGTACTGGGTCAGGTCATTGGTGCCGACGCTGAAGAAGTCCACTTCGCGGGCCAGCACCGGCGCCAGTATGGCCGCCGAAGGCACTTCGATCATGATCCCGACCTGCAGGTCGCTGACCTCGATTTCCTGACGCAGGCGCTCGACCATCGCCCGCGCTTCGCGCCACTCCTCCAACTGCCCGACCATCGGAAACATGATCCGCAGCGGGCGGTTGTCGGCAGCGCGCAACAGGGCCCGCAACTGGCTCTCCATGATCTGTGGCCGCTGTAGTGTCAGGCGAATACCGCGTACACCGAGGAACGGGTTTTCTTCCTGCTCGATCGGCCAGTAGGGCAACGGTTTGTCCCCCCCGACATCAAGGGTTCGCACCACCAGTGGCCGCCCGTCGAGACCATCGAGCACCTTGCGGTACTCCGCCTCCTGAGTCGCTTCATCGGGAGCGCTCTGGTGGGCCATGAAAATCAGCTCAGTGCGCAGCAAGCCGATACCTTCGGCTCCATGGTCGACCACCGCCGCGATACCCGCGCTTTCACCGATGTTGGCAAAGACTTCGATCGCGTGCCCATCCAGGGTATGCGCCGGTTCCAGACGACGCGCACGGGCGGCCTGCAAACGCTGTTCACGACGGTCACGCTCGGCCAGTGAGCGCTGCAACAGCGCAGGCTCGGGCGCCACATGCAAACGTCCGCGCTGGCCGTCGAGCAGCAGCGGCGTGCCTTGGGCAATCAACAACACTGACGCCCCCGCCCCCACCACCGCAGGAATGCCAAGCGCACGGGCAACAATGGCGCTGTGCGCGGTAGCGCCCCCGCGGGCGGTAAGAATGCCGGCAACACGGGCCGGGTCAAGCCGGGCGACATCGGAAGGCCCAACCTCTTCCATGACCAGCACATAAGGCGCGTCCGGCAAGGCGACATCGGCCTCGCCACACAACTGCGCCAGCACCCGGCGACCGACGTCGCGCAGGTCGGCGGCACGTTCAGCGAGCAGGGCATCGTGCAGGGCTTCCTGCTGTCGGGCTGCGCCATCGATTACCGCCATCCACGCGGCTTCGGCGCTTTCACCCTGGCGCAGACGCTGTTCAACCTCATCGCCCAGTTCGGGATCGTCGAGCATTTCCAGGTGGGTGATGAAGATTTCACGGATCGCCTTGGCCTGGCTGCGCTTGATCACCCCGTCGATATCGTCACGTACGGCCGCGAGCGCCTGCTGCAATCGCTCGCGCTCCACAGCAGGTGATTCACCGCGCAGCGGATAGTCGAATTCGCGCAACACCTGGACATGCGCCGGGCCGCTGGCGATTCCAGGGGCGGCCGCCACCCCTTGAATCAACGCACCTGCCACCGGGGCCTGAACCAACGGTTGTATCACCTCGGCAACCACAGGCTCGGACGCAAGAGTCGGCAACGGCTCGATCTCCTCGCCCAGCCCCTCTTCCACTGCCGCCAGCAAGGCCGGCAACGCGTCAGCCGCAATGCTTGGCTCGGCGATGAATTCCAGCACCTGCCCACGGTGAGCGCCCAGGCTGAGCAGCTTGCTCAAGCTCTTCACGGAGACGGCAGCCTGACCGGTTTCCGGCAAGCGCAGGCGAATTTCGCCCTCAAAGGCCTTGGCCAACTGCGCAAGGATCTTGGCCGGGCGCGCATGCAAGCCATGGGCATTGGCCAGGGTAATGCGTGCGCAGGGCCAGTCGACCGGCACTTCGCCACCCAATACTTCCAATACCGTGCGGCTGCTGGTGGCGCGGAACAGCTCCTGGCCACGGCCTTCGATCAGCAGTGTGCATAAACGTTCGAGCAGCGCCTGATGGGCTTCGCCCAGGCTGGCCAGGCAGAACAGCCCGTTCAAGGGCTGGCCCAGGTAACGCAGCGGTTGTGCCGGGGTCACGAACGCCAGGCCCGGTTGCCGCACCGTCTGCTCGCTGTGCAACCACCAAAGCCCATCGCCCAGCGGCAAGGCTTCGACTTGCTGGAGCACCGCCGCAAAGCCGTTCCCCACGCATTCGGCACGCCGCAGCAGGCGTGCGCCGCGCCAGACCAGTTCCTCGAAATCTTCCGACGGCACGCCAAGGCCGATCAGTTGAGCATCCAGCGCCAACGCTTGCGGTGCGCCCTGCAGCAATTTCAACAGTGCCTCGGCAGAGGAAGCACGGCGCAGCGCCTCACCCAGGTCGGTTTCACCCAAGGCCCGGGTCAGCAGTTGCAGCAGCCGCAGGTGCTCATCGGATTTGGCGGCGATGCCAATGGCCAGGTAAACCTTCTGACCGTCGCCCCAGTCCACGCCTTCGGGAAACTGCAACAGCCGCACGCCGGTGGTATGCACCAGGTCGCGGGTCTGTGGAGTGCCGTGGGGAATGGCGATGCCTTGGCCAAGAAAGGTCGAGCCTTGTGTCTCGCGGGCCTGCAACCCGGCCAGGTAACCTTCGGCGACCAACCCGTCAGCGACCAGCAGGTCCGCCAACAGTTGCAGTGCGGCCGGTTTATCCACAGCCGTCTGGCCCATGGATATCTGCTCTACGGTGAGCTCGAGCATGACCCTCTCCTTTGCAGCGCCAGGTGGGCGCCGAGGTATTGTTGTGGATATTTCAGCACAGTCCTCAGAGGTCTGGCCTTGGCGCCGGTGGCTAGCAGGGCAGAAAAAGCGCCAGCTGAAACGTTTAATCTATAATGACGATCACGTTACTCGATAATCTGCGATCTATGAAGCCCCATCTTGTCGGGCAACTGCGACAATAGTCGTCTGCGCTACTGCGATTAGATCGGCGAAACTACCCAGTCAGGCTTCGCAGCCAAGACCTGGTAATAACAAGGATAATTCGGTGAAACTCAGCGATATCGCTCGCCTGGCCGGTGTGTCTGTGACCACCGCCAGCTATGTCATCAATGGCAAGGCCGAACAGCAACGCATCAGTAACAGTACTGTAGAGCGGGTGCGTGCAGTGGTCGATGCACATGGCTTCACGCCCAACCCACAGGCCGCAGGCCTGCGCAGCCGACACACGCGCACCCTGGGGTTCATCCTGCCTGATCTGGAAAACCCCTCCTACGCGTGCATCGCCAAACGGCTGGAGCAAGGCGCCCGCGCCCAGGGCTATCAGTTGCTGATCGCCAGCAGCGACGACAACCCCGAGAGCGAGCGGCAGTTGCAGCAGTTGTTCCGCGCACGCCGTTGTGATGCCTTGTTTGTCGCCACCTGCCTGCCAGAAGACGACGATAGCTATCGGCAATTGCAGGCTAAAGGCCTGCCGATCATTGCCATCGACCGTACGCTGGACGCCGCGCATTTCTGCTCGGTGGTCAGTGATGACCAGAACGCCAGCCTGCAGTTGACCCGCAGCCTGCTGGAATCGGCGCCCAAGCACATCGCCCTGATTGGTGCGCGTGCCGAACTGAGCGTCAGCCAGGCCCGTACCCGTGGCTTCGATCAGGCGCTGGAAGGCTTTACCGGCAGCATCAGCCACTATCAGGGCGAGGCCTTCAGCCGTGACTGCGGTCGTCGCCTGATGGGCGAACTGCTGGCCGATCTGGGCCGCCTGCCCGACGCGCTGGTGACCACCTCCTACGTGCTGCTACAGGGTGTATTCGACGTACTGCAAAGCCGTCCAGCCGACTCCCGTGCTGTGCATCTGGGCACCTTTGGTGACACCCAGTTGCTGGACTTCCTGCCACTGCCAGTCAACGCCATGGCCCAGCAACACGGGCTGATCGCCGAAACGGCGCTGAAACTGGCTTTGGCGGCGGTTGAGAAAAACGATTACACGCCGGGTGTCCATGCCATTGGCCGGACCTTCAAACAGCGAATCTTTGCGGCCTGACCATGCGCCTGATCGACACCCACACGCACCTGGACTTTCCGGACTTCGATGCTGACCGTACAGCATTGCTGGCCAATGCCCGGGCCCAGGGTGTCGAGCGCATGGTGGTGCTGGGGGTGTATCGGGACAACTGGCAGCGGATCTGGGAGCTGGTGCAAAGCGACGCACAGTTGTATGCCGCGTTTGGCCTGCATCCGGTGTACCTGGATGAGCACCGCGCCGAGGATCTGCTGGCACTGAAAGACTGGCTGAACCGCCTGCAGGGCGCGCGCCAGCTGTGTGCAGTGGGTGAGTTTGGCCTGGACTACTACCTGGAAACCCTCGACCGGGATCGGCAAAACACCTTGTTTGAAGGCCAGTTACAGCTGGCAGCTGACTTCAACCTGCCAGCGCTGCTGCATGTACGGCGCAGCCACGCTCAGGTCATTGCAACCCTCAAGCGCTACAAGCTGGCACGCGGTGGAATAATCCACGCGTTTGCCGGCAGTTACGAAGAAGCCAGGGAGTACATCAAGCTGGGCTTCAAGCTCGGCCTGGGTGGCGCGGCCACTTGGCCACAGGCACTGCGCCTGCGCAAAACCATTGCGCGTTTGCCACTGGACAGCGTGGTACTGGAAACCGACGCACCGGACATGGCACCGGTGATGTTTGCCGGGCTGCGCAACAGCCCGGAACACCTGCCACAGATTGCCAGCGCGCTGGCCGAGCTGATGGGCATTGCGCCCGAGCAGTTGGCCGAGGCCAGCAGCCTCACGGCCTGTGAGCTGTTTGGCTGGTAACCCCTCGTCCAGCAAACGTGCCTGATCCTAGACCCGAAACGCCCCAATCAAACGCTTGAGCTCCAGCACCTGGGTAGACAGTTGCCGACTGGCATCTTCGGTCTGGTGCGCGCCGTCACTGGCATGCTCGGCGGCGCGGTTGATCTGCACGATGTTCTGGTCGATGTCATGGGCTACCGCGGTCTGCTGCTCTACCGCAGCGGCAATCTGCTGGTTCTGGTCGACGATCGTACCGACGGCACCCAGAATGTTCTCCAGCGCCTGCTGCACCTGCTCTGACTGGCCCACCGTACCCGATGCCATCTGATGGCTGCTGTCCATCGCCTTGACCGCAGCGCCCACACCACCCTGCAAGCGTGAAATCATCTGCTCGATTTCTTCGGTCGATTGCTGAGTGCGCTTGGCCAGTGTTCGCACCTCATCGGCCACCACGGCGAAGCCACGGCCTTGCTCGCCGGCACGGGCCGCTTCGATAGCGGCGTTCAACGCCAGCAGGTTGGTCTGTTCGGCAATGCTCTTGATCACCTCCAGCACCCGGCTGATGGCCTGGCTGTCACTGGCCAACTGGTTGATCACCTGTACCGATTGATCAATCTCACTGGCCAGGCGGGCAATGCTGCCTTGCTGCAACGCCACCAGGCTGCGCCCACTGACGGTGTCCCGATTGACCCCATGGGCGCTGTTGACCGCCGCCGCCGTGCTGCGTGCGACCTCCTGGGCCGTCGCCGACATCTGGTTCATCGCCGTGGCCACCTGTTCGATCTGCCCCCGCTGACCGCTGACCGCCTGGTTGCTGCGCGCCGAAACGGCATGCACCTGCCCGGCCTGGTACTCAACCTGCGCGACAGTCTGGCCAACCTGCTCGATCAGGTCGTGAATACGCCGCACCGTGGCATTGAACACCTGCCCCAACTCACCCAGCTCATCGCGGCTGTGGGCCTGGAAGTTCACGGTCATGTCGCCGGCCGCCACCTCGTCCATCACAACGCCAAGACGCTTCAGCGTGCTGCGGGTCGAGGCATAGAAGCCGCTGTACAGGTAGACGATCAACAGGAATATGCCCGCCAGGGCCGCCACCAGCAGTGTCATGTGCTGACGGTATTCCCCCAGTCGCTGCTGCAACTCCAGGCGCAGAAAGTCCAGGGTTGCACTGTTGAGTTGGTAGGTCTGCGCCATCAAGTCGCTAGCCTGTTGATAAAAAGCTGGCCACGGCGCATCAAGGGTGTCGGCCATGACCACCTGCTCCTCGAACAGCTCACTGGCCTGCTTCAATGAGGCATGGCTGGCTGCAGCGTGCGCCCCCAGGCTCGCCTTCGCCCGCGGTTCAGTGGCCAGGGCGTCCTGCACCTTGATCGCATAGTCCGCTGCGAGTTTGTCGAGGGCCTGCAGCAGTTCCTCGAAACGGGTACTGGAGGACGAATTGAGAAAGCCTTGACCAAGGGAATAGGCGCCCATGGCTCGCCCCTCACCCAAGGCCTGAGTGACCTGCGGGGTTGCGCTGATCAACAGCTCACTGAGTTGGCGGATGACACGCTCATCATCCTGGCTCAGCCCGGCCTGGCTGGCGATCAGCTTGCTCAGCACCTGGGCCTGGGCCAGCAGCTTGTCAAACAGGGCTGCCTTGCTCAACAAGGACGATTCGCTCTGCGCACGCTGGAACACGGCCAGCATTTCACTGCGTTTGTCCTCGAAGGCTCGCACCTGCGCCTCATCGACCGACACCGTGCTCAAACCCTGCAGGCGGGACAACAGTTGCTGTTCAAGGGCCGAGATTTTCACCTCGACATCCTCGGCCTTGCCCGACTGCCCCAGCACAGCATTGATCTGCACCAGATTGCCCAAGGTTTCCAGATCACTGCGCAACATCAGGCTGCTGCCAAGCAGATCGAGGCTTTGCAGCTCGACACGGGTGGCATTGAGCTGGGCATACGCGTCGCGGACCAGATAGAAATTGGTCACCAGCATGGGCAGGAAAAACAGGACGCTGATCAGGCTGAACTTCATCCCGAAACTCAGGCGGTTCATCAGCGCAACGGCGGGATACAAGAGGCGCTTCACGGGTCGTCTCCTTGATTCTTATTGTTCTATAGGCGCAATGGCTCTAGGCCACCGGCGATGTTCACCAGGTCCTGTATAACGCATATCGATGCGGGGTTTTGTAACTTAAGGTTAACCGGCGGATCGAGCCCGAGCTCGATCCGCCATGGTTTCAGGCAAGGACGGTCCAGAGGGCGAAGCCGGCGTACCAGAGTACGGCGGAACGCAGCAGCAGTTCCCAGAGGGTGTCCAGATCGGCAAGGCCATCAGGGCCAACCGCAGCGCCCTGAGAGAGCTCGCCGGCCGCACGGCCGGCGATGTGAATCAGCCGACCGGCGCTGATGTGCCAGTTCAGCAACTCGTGCAACAACGCACGGCTGACCGCAACGAAATTGCCGACCAAGGCAAAGCTCAAGGCCAACAAGCGTACGGGCAGCCAATCGAAGGCATGCCGTACCTGCCCTGCACAGTCACGCAATGCCTCGTTACGCGCATGAGCCGCCGTCAATGCCAACAAGCGGTAACCCAACGCGATGGCCGGGCCCAACAGGAAGTACCAGAAAATCACCGCGAACAGGCTCTGGTAGGCCTGCCACAGCAGATGCCCTTCAACCCGCTCAATCAACATGGTTTCATTGTCGGCGGCCAAGCCCAGATCACGCTCAGCCACATGCAGTGCGGCCTGCTCATCGCCACGCCGCCACGCATCGCGAAACGCGCCCAGCGACGCCTTCACATCACCACGTCCCAAGCTGTAAATCAGCACCAGCAAGTGGATCGGAAAGACCAGCAAACCATACGCCACCGGTTCCAGCGCATGCACGAGCAACGCCAGCAACGCCACCGGCAGCAGCACCAGAATACCCAGCGCCCACCACGGATGGGTTTTGCCGCTACGCTCCAGTCGCGCCAACTCGCCAAGAAAGAAGCGATCGCGCTGCAGGCGCTGACGCAACGCCGAAAACTTCTCGATCCACAACACCAGCAACAACACCAGAAAACTCATGATTTTTCCTCGCTATCCTGCAGGGCGGCGCGGTAACGCGCCCAATCAAAGGCTGGGCCCGGATCCGTCTTGCGACCCGGGGCAATTTCACTGTGGCCGCGAATCCGTTCGCGGCTAATCGCTGGCCAGGCCGCCTGCAGTTGCTGGGTCAGCACCTGCAAGGCCTGATACTGGGCATCGGTGAAGGGCATATCGTCGGTGCCCTCCAGTTCGATACCCAAAGAAAAGTCGTTACACCCTTCGCGACCGTCAAATGCCGAGACACCGGCGTGCCAGGCCCGATCCAGGCAGGACACGAACTGGGTAACGGCACCATCACGCTCGATCAAAAAATGCGCAGAAACGCGCAAGGTCTTGATGGTCTCGAAAAACGGGTGCTCGTCAGGGTCCAAACGGTTCTGGAAGAACGCCTGAACCTTGCCGGTGGCGAATTGCGCTGGCGGCAAGCTGATATTGTGGATCACCAGCAGGGAAATGGCTTCGCCATCAGGGCGGGCGTTAAAGTTTGGCGAAGGGCAATGGGTGATGCCGGCAACCCAGCCGGTAGCACGGTCCAACTGCATAGAAATTCCTGAAAGCAACCCAAAGACAACGCCAGTATGCCCCGTCGCACAGGCAGATGTATCGTGAAAAAGTGTGTTCTCGAGTAGCCAAACCCTGCACAACACGCCGCTTGTTTGCTGCAACCCCGGCACGGGCTGACCTATAATCCCGGCCACTTAGCTTGTGGAGCCCGCCATGCCGAATTTACGCCTCGCCGATCTGACTGCCGAAATCGAAGCCAACGTGCGCCGTGCGTTGCTCGAAGACATTGGCAGCGGCGACATCACTGCCCAACTGATCCCCGCCGAACGCCTGGCCAAGGCCACCATCATCACCCGTGAGAACTGCGTCATCAGCGGTACTGCATGGGTGGATGCGGTGTTCCGCCAGCTCGACCCTCGGGTGGCGGTGCATTGGCAGGTCAGGGACGGCGACCGGGCCAGGCCCAACCAGATCCTGTTCACCCTTGAAGGGCCGGCACGCTCGCTGCTCAGTGGTGAACGCAGCGCCTTGAACTTCCTGCAGTTGCTCTCCGGTGTTGCCACCCACGCGCAGTTCCTCGCCGACAAGGTTGCCCATACCCAGGTCAAACTGCTCGACACCCGCAAGACGCTCCCAGGCCTGCGCCTGGCGCAGAAGTATGCCGTCACCTGCGGCGGCTGCCACAACCACCGGATCGGCCTCTACGATGCCTTCCTGATCAAGGAAAACCACATTGCGGCCAGCGGCGGCATCGCCGAAGCGATCACCGCGGCACACCGCATCGCCCCCGGCAAACCCGTGGAAATCGAAGTGGAAAGCCTGGCCGAGCTGAAGCAGGCACTGGACGCTGGTGCCGACATCATCATGCTCGACGAACTGAGCCTGGACGACATGCGCGAAGCCGTCCGCCTGAATGCTGGCCGTGCCAAACTCGAAGCCAGCGGCGGGATCAACGAAAGCACCCTGCTGGTGATCGCCGAAACGGGAGTGGACTACATATCCATCGGCGCCATGACCAAGGACGTCAAGGCGGTGGACCTGTCGATGCGCCTGAGCCTGTAAGGGCTCAGAGGGCTTACAGCACCTACGCGGTCCCTGGCCTGAAAAAACAACCCCCCGCTCAAAGGCGGGGGTTTGTCATCTACCTGTGCAGAATCAATGTGCCGCGTTCTGCAGGCCATCCAGGTAGCGCTCGACGTCCAGTGCAGCCATGCAACCGGCACCGGCCGAGGTGATCGCCTGGCGGTACACGTGGTCAGCCACGTCACCGGCAGCAAACACACCCTCGATGTTGGTGGCAGTGGCGTTGCCGTCACGGCCGCCGTTGACTACCAGGTAGCCGTCCTTGAGGGTCAGTTGGCCTTCGAACAGCGACGTGTTCGGGGTATGGCCAATGGCGATGAACACGCCGTCGACCTTGATGTCTTCGCTGCTGCCATCGTTGTTCTTCAGGCGCGCACCGGTCACGCCCATGTCGTCACCCAACACTTCGTCCAGCGTGGCGTTGAGCTTCAGCACGATCTTGCCTTCGGCCACACGGGCGTGCAGCTTGTCGACCAGGATCTTCTCGGCACGGAAGGTTTCGCGGCGGTGAACCAGAGTGACCTTGCTGGCAATGTTGGCCAGGTACAGGGCTTCCTCGACAGCGGTGTTACCGCCACCCACTACGGCCACCTCACGGTTGCGGTAGAAGAAACCGTCACAGGTAGCGCAGGCCGAAACACCTTTGCCCATGAAGGTTTCTTCCGACGGCAGGCCCAGGTAGCGAGCGCTGGCACCGGTGGCGATGATCAGTGCATCACAGGTGTAGGTGGCGCTGTCACCTTTGAGGGTGAACGGCTTTTGCGCCAGGTCTACGGCGTTGATGTGGTCGAACACCACTTCAGTCTCGAAACGCTCGGCGTGCTCCTGCATACGCTGCATCAGTGCCGGGCCGGTCAGGCCGTGGGCGTCGCCCGGCCAGTTGTCGACTTCGGTGGTAGTGGTCAGCTGGCCACCAGCCTGCATGCCGGTGATCAGCAGCGGCTTGAGGTTGGCACGGGCAGCGTACACCGCGGCGCTGTAACCGGCAGGGCCGGAACCGAGGATGATCACTCGCGAATGACGTACTTCAGACATGACACTCTCCTGTCGACCTGGCCTGCAGCGGCCAGTGTCGTAACGCCGGGATCGCCGGCTGGAATAAAAAAGAACCTGCGAAGCACTTGGGGAAGGCTTTTGGCCGCAGGTCCTGAAAACAGCGGGTTACAGGCTCTTGGCGTTTTCCGCCAGGTAGTCGGCAACACCCTTGGCATCGGCCTTCATGCCTTTCTGGCCTGGACGCCAGCCGGCCGGGCACACTTCACCGTACTGTTCGGTGAACTGCAGGGCTTCGACCAGACGAATCATCTCGTCGACTTCACGACCCAGCGGCAGGTTGTTGACTACCTGATGCTGCACCACGCCTTTCTGGTCGATCAGGAACGAAGCGCGCAGAGCAACGCCAGCGTCATGCTCGATACCATAGGCACGGGTGATTTCGTGTTTAACGTCAGCGACCATGGTGAATTCGACTTCGCCAATGCCGCCCTTCTCCACCGGCGTGTTGCGCCAGGCGTGGTGGGTGAACTGCGAGTCGATGGAAACACCGACCACTTCAACACCCAGCTCACGGAACTTGTCCATACGGTTGTTGTGGGCAATGATTTCCGACGGGCAGACGAAGGTGAAGTCCAGCGGCCAGAAGAACAGCACGACGTATTTGCCGCGCAGGGAGGAAAGCGTGAAGCTGTCAACGATCGAACCGTCACCCAGCACTGCCGCGGCATCGAAATCAGGGGCTTGCTTGTTAACCAGAATGCTCATGAAAACTCCTTGAAGATTGAATTCGAAGGCGTTGAAAAGTTGTGCGCACTGTAGCGAGGTGGCAGAGATTAAGGAAATATCCTTAGACAATCTACCTTATAGACGACCTCTATTTACCGTCTTGGGAATGGCCTGATCCTCTATGACCTACGGGTCACAAGCGACCTCGGCTTTTGTTACATAGCGTGTCGCCAAGCCTTGCCGGCTTTCACCGGGTGCCCAAACTGGGTAATGTCAGCGCGTTTTATCCTCACGCGGAGCCTTCTATGCAAGCCCCTGTTCTTTCTGGCCCGGACTACCTGCGCCAGGGCTTAACACTGGTACTCAGCCCGGGCCTGCGACTGTTCGTGCTGCTGCCTTTGACGATCAACCTGGTACTGTTTTTCGGCCTCATCTACCTTGCCGGGCACCAGTTCAGCCTGTGGGTCGACACGTTGATGCCCAGCCTGCCGAACTGGCTGAGCTTTCTCAGCTATATCCTGTGGCCGCTGTTTGTCGTGCTGGTAGCGCTGATGGTGTTCTTCACCTTCACCCTGCTCGCCAATATCATCGCCGCCCCGTTCAATGGCTTTCTGGCTGAAAAGGTCGAAGCGGTAATACGCGGCAGCGATCAGTCGCCGCCGTTCAGTTGGAGCGAACTGGTCGCCATGGTGCCGCGCACGCTGAGCCGTGAGCTGCGCAAACTGGGCTACTTCCTGCCACGCACCATCGCCCTGTTCATTCTGTCGCTGATTCCGGTGGTCAACCTGATCGCGGCGCCGTTGTGGCTGGTGTTCGGGATCTGGATGATGGCCATTCAATACATCGACTACCCGGCCGACAACCACAAGCTGGGCTGGAACGAAATGCTCGCCTGGCTGCGGGAAAAGCGCTGGAAGAGCCTGAGTTTCGGCGGCTCGGTGTACCTGGCGCTGCTGATACCGTTCGTCAACATCCTGATGATGCCGGCGGCGGTAGCGGGGGCCGTGGTGTTCTGGGTGCGTGAAGACGGTGACAAGGCGCTAACAACGACGAAGGTACGTTAACGCCTTGATACGGCCTGCCTTCTGTCAGGCCGTAGCGTCTCTGGTCAGGCGGGCATCAGCTCACCAGGTGGCTGGAGAACTGGCCTACCGCGCTGACCACGCGCTTAGCGCCGTCCTGAATCTCGACAATCACCGTTCCGGTCTGCCCGACCAGTTCCAGGCCTTGTTCGGCCTGACGCTTGCTGCTGTCGATAATGTCCACTGCGGCTTTGGCCAGCTGTTCGTTCTGCTGCACCACCCGGGCGATTTCCTCGGTGGCGGCGCTGGTACGCGACGCCAATTGCCGTACTTCGTCGGCAACCACCGCGAAACCGCGGCCCTGCTCACCCGCGCGAGCGGCTTCAATGGCCGCGTTGAGCGCCAGCAGGTTGGTTTGCCCGGCAATGTCGCTGATGGTCTTGATGATCGAGCCGATCACCTGAGACTGCTTGTCCAATGCCTCGATACCCTCCGCTGCATCCTGCATGTAGGCCTCAAGGCCACGCATGACTTCAACGGTATTGCTCACAACTTCGGCGCCCTTCTGAGCGCTGGCGTCGGTCTGCTGAGAGGTCTCGTAGGCAATGTTGGCGGCCTCGGCAACAGCTTGTTCCTGCTTGACCTGATCGGTGATTACCGTGGCGAACTTGACCACCTTGTACAGCACGTCGTGCGCATCGATGATCGGGTTGTAGGACGCCTCCAGCCAGACTTCACGCCCTTGGGAATCAATGCGCTTGAAACGGTCAACGATGAACTCGCCACGGCGCAGCTTGTCCCAGAACGCCTGATAATCGGGCGAGTTGTAATCTTCCGGCGTACAGAACACCCGGTGGTGCTTGCCGCGCAGCTTCTCAAGGGTATAACCCATCGTCTGCAGAAAGCGGTCATTGGCCGTGAGCACTTCCCCGTCGAGATTGAACTCGATCACAGCCGTAGAGCGCATCAGCGCATTGATCAGGCTTTCATGCTCACGAGAGGTTTCAATGGTGCGGGTCAGGTCGCTGGAGTGCAGCGTAAAGTACCGCAGCTGCCCTGCGCTGTTCTTGACGGGCTGCAAAATCGAACGCAGCCAGGCTTACTCACCGTTGCCACGCAGCAGACGGAAAGCACCATTGAGGTGTTCACCGCGGGTGATGGCACCCCTCATTTTCGTGTAAAAATCGAGCTGTTTGACGTGAGGCGGAACGATTTCTTCGATGTTGCGGCCAACCAACTGGCTGCTGTCGTACAGCATCTCTTTCTCGAAGTTGCTGTTAACCGACTCGATACGGCCCTGCGGGTCTAGGTGCAGTACCAGCATCTCACTGTCGAGACTGCTTTTGACCTGTTCCATGGAAAGCAGGTCTTCACGCAGCTGGAGGATTTCTTTTTTCAGTTTGCTGTTGAACATTACCGCCCCTGGAGAGCAAGACCTTCAATTGAATGCATCTGCATCGGCCGATTGTTCGACATTCTTGAGCGCGCCAATACGAAATATTTCGGTCACACAAGCCCCGAGGTCAGGCGTCACAAAGCCGTCATGCCACCGTCACGCCTGCGCAATCCGCGGGCATGAAACTGTACGTCATGACAGCACATACCTTGCGCATCGCCCTGGTCAGCGAGACCTTCCCACCCGAAATCAACGGGGTTGCCAACACGCTGGGCCGCCTCAGCGAAGGGTTGCGCTCACGCGGGCATCACGTCGAACTGGTGCGCCCGCGCCAGGCAAGTGATTTACCTGGCACAGGCGACGACCAGGCACTGTTGTGCCGTGGCTGGCCACTGCCCGGCTACCCCGGCTTGCAATGGGGCCAGGTGTCGATGCACAAACTCCTGCGTCACTGGCGCCGGCAGCGCCCGGACGTGCTGTACATCGCGACCGAAGGCCCCCTCGGCTTGAGCGCCCTTCGGGCTGCACGGCGCTTGGGGATTGCCGTGGTCAGTGGCTTTCATACCAACTTTCAGCTGTACACCGCCCCATACGGTCTGGGCCTGCTGAAGCATGCACTCACCCACTACCTGCGCTGGTTTCACAACCGCACGCACACCACCCTGGTACCGAGCATCAGCCAGCGCCAGACACTGCAACGACGAGGTTTCGAGCGCCTGGGCCTGCTCGCCCGCGGTGTCGACAGCCACCTGTTCAACCCGGCGCGACGCAGCCAGACGCTGCGTGAACACTGGGGGTTGGGTAACGAGGACATTGCCCTGATGTACGTCGGGCGATTGGCTGTGGAAAAGAACCTGGGCCTGTTACGCCGCAGTGTCGAGGCGCTGTGCCAGGCTTATCCACAGCGGCGCATCAGGCTGATTGTGGTCGGCGACGGCCCTCAGCGGGCTGCACTGGAACAGCAACTGCCACAGGCGGTTTTCTGTGGTGCCCAACGCGGCACAGCCTTGGCCGAACACTATGCGTCCGGGGATATCTTCCTGTTCCCCAGCCTCACGGAAACCTTCGGCAATGTCGTGCTTGAAGCCCTGGCGTCAGGGCTGGGGGTCGTTGCCTACGATGAAGCCGCTGCGGCTCAGCATATCCGCCACGGGCACAGTGGCGCACTGGCCATGCCAGGTGACGAGAATGCATTCATCGACGCCGCCAGTTGGCTACTTGAAGACAGTGAGACCTTGCGCCGGGTACGCCTGAATGCTCGCCAACATGCCAGCCGCCAATGCTGGCCAGCGATTGTCGAGCAATTCGAGGCCTACTTGCGTACAGCGTGCGAACAAGCGGCCAGCGTGCGCCAACCACCTGTCCCACTGACGATCAAACCGGGCTCATCCGCACCTCACGGGTGAACGAAATCGCCCGTTAGAACGGGTTAGCCCAGGGCTTTCTCGATCGCCTGCACCACGGTCGGATCATCCGGCGCGGTACGCGGAGCAAAGCGGGCCAACACCCGACCATCCTTGCCAACCAGAAATTTTTCGAAGTTCCAGGTGATATCGCCTGGGAACTCCGCGCCTTCGCCAGCCAGCAAACGGTACAGGGGGTGTCGCTGCGGACCGTTAACGTCCAGTTTGCTGCCCAGAGGGAAATTCACCCCATAGTTAAGGCTGCAAAAGGCCTGGATCTCGCTCTCGGTGCCCGGCTCCTGCCCGGCAAACTGGTTGCACGGCAAGCCCAGCACGTTGAAACCCTTGGCTTTGTACTGCTGATAGAGGTTTTCCAGCGCAGCGTATTGCGGCGTCAACCCACACTTGGAGGCGACGTTGACCACCAGCACCACCTGGCCCTTGAAGGGCGCCAGGGGTAACTCCTGGCCATCCAGCGCTTGCAACTTCAGGTCGTGAAATACACTCATGACTAACTCCTCTATTGCCAATCCGGGCCACGGCGCCCTTTTGGCTCGCCCACTAAAAAGGCGCCCGGGCTGATCGCAGGTCCCAGTGGGTGCCTGACCGATCGTCCCGACCGCCTTCGCGACTTCCTGAGCTTAGCGCAGAAAATCAGTGGTGATGACCACCTTCGCCGTGGATGTGGCGATGTGCGATTTCTTCTTCGCTGGCGTCACGAACGTCAACCACTTTGACCTGGAAGGTCAGGCGCTGGCCAGCCAGTGGGTGGTTGCCATCGACGGTAACGTCGTCGCCGTCCAGATCACGGATGGTGACGATCTGCATTTGGCCGTCCGGCGCCGAAGCGTGGAACTGCATGCCGACTTCCAGCTCGTCGACACCTTCGAACATGCTGCGGTTCAGGGTGCTGACCAGTTCAGCCAGGTATTCGCCGTAGGCATCTTCAGGTTCGATGGCAACATTCAGTTCCTCACCGGTTTTCTTGCCTTCCAGAGCCTTCTCCAGGCCCGGGATGATGTTGCCTGCGCCATGCAGGTAGACCAGCGGAGCGCCGCCGGCGGAGCTGTCGATGACCTCACCAGCGTCGTTGGTCAGGGTATAGTCGATGGAGACAGCCTTGTTGGCGGCGATCAGCATGGGGCGAGACCTTTTGCAGAAGAATATAGAGCCATAAGTGTAACCAAGGCCTCGTCCGAAAGCGAACGTAACCCAGACAAACGGAATACCATGAGCGACAGCCGCATTCTCGGTTTTCATCAGGACGAGGACGGCCACTGGGTGGTCGAATTGTCCTGCGGCCATACTCAGCACCTGCGCCACCAGCCGCCCTGGCAATCGCGCGCGTGGGTGCTGGACGCCGACCAGCGCCAACAGCGTATCGGCCAGCCTTTTTCCTGCGGCTGGTGCGCGCAGGGTGTCGATAGCGATACCCTTGGCAATTGATTCTTTTGCACAGCTCACCTCGAGACGCTCGCATGCAGACATTTTTTATCGCGCCGACCGACTTTGGTGTCGGCCTGACCTCCATCAGCCTGGGCCTGGTCCGCACCTTGGAGCGGGCCGGCCTGAAGGTGGGCTTTTTCAAGCCGATCGCCCAGCCACACCCAGGTGATACCGGTCCAGAGCGCTCCACCGAGCTGATCGCACGCACCCACGGTTTGAAGCCGCCGAAGCCACTGAGCCTGGCCCACGTCGAGCGCATGTTGGGCGACGGCCAGCTCGATGAGCTGCTCGAAGAAATCATCACCCTCTACCAGCAAGCCTGCGAGGGCAAGGACGTGGTCGTCGTAGAAGGCATGGTGCCGACCCGCCACGCCAGCTACGCTGCGCGGGTCAACCTGCACCTGGCGAAAAGCCTGGATGCCGAGGTCATCCTGGTCTCGGCACCGGAAAGCGACGTGCTGGCCGAACTGTCCGGGCGGGTCGAGCTGCAAGCGCAGCTGTTCGGTGGGCCGAAGGACCCGAAAGTGCTTGGGGTGATCCTCAACAAGGTGCGTAGCGACGAAAGCATGCACGCTTTCGCCACACGCCTCAAAGAGCACTCGCCAGTGCTGCGCAGCGGCGATTTCCGCCTGCTTGGCTGCATTCCCTACCAGGCCGACCTCAATGCACCGCGCACCCGCGATGTGGCGGAACTGCTTGGCGCCCAGGTGCTCAACGCCGGGGACTACGAACAACGGCGGATGAACAAGATCATCCTCTGCGCCCGTACCGTCGCCAATACGGTGCCACTGCTTACACCTGGCACCCTGGTGGTAACCCCGGGCGACCGCGACGACATCATCCTCGCCGTCAGCCTGGCATCGATCAATGGTGTACCACTGGCCGGCCTGCTCCTGACCAGCGACAGCAAACCCGACCCGCGCATCCTCGAACTCTGCCGGGGAGCACTGGCGGCAGGCCTGCCGGTACTGTCGGTGAGCACGGGTTCCTACGACACGGCCAACCAACTGAACCAGCTCAACAAGGAAATTCCGGTCGACGACCGCGAGCGCGCCGAGATCATCACCGACTTCGTCGCCAGCCACCTCGACGCCAGCTGGCTGCATCAGCGCTGTGGCACCCCACGGGAGATGCGCCTGTCACCTGCGGTGTTCCGTTATCAACTGATACAACGTGCCCAGCAGGCCAACAAGCGCATCGTCCTGCCGGAAGGCGCCGAGCCCATGACCGTGCAGGCTGCGGCCATCTGCCAGACCCGCGGCATCGCCCGGTGCGTGCTGCTGGCCAAGCCGCAAGAGGTGCAGGCGGTGGCCCGCGCCCAAGGTATCGAGCTGCCAGAGGGCCTGGAAATCCTCGACCCGGACTTGATCCGCGAGCGCTATGTCGAGCCGATGGTCAACCTGCGCAAAAGCAAGAGCCTCAACGCGCCAATGGCGGAGCAGCAACTGGAAGACCCGGTGGTCATCGGCACCATGATGCTGGCGCTGGACGAAGTCGACGGGCTGGTCTCTGGCCTGGTGCACTCCACCGCCAACACCATCCGCCCGGCCTTGCAACTGATCAAGACCGCGCCGGGCTGCACCCTGGTCTCGTCGGTATTCTTCATGCTGTTCCCCGAGCAGGTACTGGTGTACGGCGACTGCGTGATGAACCCGCACCCCAGCGCCAGCGAACTGGCCGAAATCGCCCTGCAGAGCGCCGACTCGGCCGAAGCCTTCGGCATCACGCCACGGGTTGCGATGATCAGTTACTCCAGTGGCGACTCAGCCAGCGGCGAAGAGGTGGAGAAAGTACGCGAAGCCACCCTGCTCGCCCAGGAAAGCCAACGCGACCTGCAGATTGACGGCCCACTGCAATACGACACGGCGGCCAACGAAAACACCGCCCGCGAACTGGCGCCAAACAGCCCGGTAGCAGGTCGCGCCACGGTGTTCGTCTTCCCAGACCTCAACACCGGCAACACCACCCACAAAGCCGTGCAGCGCAGTGCCGACTGCGTCAGCCTCGGGCCAATGCTGCAAGGCCTGCGTAAACCGGTCAACGACCTGCCCCGCGGCGCCCAGGTCGACGACATCGTCTACACCATTGCCCTGACTGCGATTCAGGCCAACCGCTCTCTGGATAGTTGAACCATGCTCGCTTTTCTGCCCGCGCCTGTGCGCGGGATCATTGCCTCGTTGCTGCTGGGGCTGAACACCCTTGTGTGCTGTACCCCGCTGTTCATCGTCAGCCTGTTCAAGCTGTGCTTGCCGTTTCCGGCGGCACAGAAGCTGACCGACGAACTGATGCGCCACATCCACGAAGCCTGGATCAGCAACAACAAGGGCTGGATGAACCTGATCAGGCATACCCACTGGCAGGTGGAGGGCCTGCAAGGGCTCGGCTACCAGCACAGTTATCTGGTCACCAGTAACCACCAGAGCTGGGTGGACATCCTGGTGCTGCAGTACGTGCTGAACCGGCGTATTCGGCCGCTGAAGTTCTTCCTCAAGCACGCCCTGATCTGGGTACCGGTGATCGGGCTGGCCTGGTGGGCACTGGGCTTTCCGTTCATGAAACGCTACTCCAAGGCCCACCTGGCCAAACACCCGGAGAAGCAAGGCAAGGACCTGGAAACCACGCGCCGCACCTGCGCAAAGTTTCGTGGCACGCCAACCGCCATCTTCAACTTTGCCGAAGGTACCCGCTTCACCCAGGCCAAACATGTCGAACAGCAGTCACCGTTCCAGCACCTGCTCAAGCCCAAGGCCGGCGGCATCGCCTTCGTGCTGGATGCGATGGGTGAACAACTGCAATCGATCATCAACGTGACCCTCTACTACCCAGACGGTGCGCCGGGTTTCTGGGACCTGCTGTGCGGGCGGATGACACGGGTAGCGGTGCATATTCAGGAACTGGCCATTCCCGAGGAGTTCCTCGGCAAAAGCTATGATCAGGATGACGCGTACCGGCTGGCGTTCCAGCAATGGATCAACCGGCTATGGGAAGAGAAGGATCAGCATTTGGCGCAGTTACACCGTCAACGCTGATACCCGCAAGGCGGGTTACTACATACCGTAGCAATCCGCCTTGCTGGCCACAGGCCGACGGTTACTGGTACTGCTGACCAGGAATCGGCTTCAGGTTGACCTCTACACGACGGTTTTGTGCACGGCCATTGGCATCGGCGTTGCTCGCAACCGGCTGATCCGGGCCAGCACCGCGTACCGACAGACGCGAACTGTCAACGCCCTGGGATGTCAGGTAAGTGCTGACAGCCTGCGCACGGCGCTGCGACAGGTCCATGTTGTGCTGGCGGCTGCCGGTGCTGTCGGTGTAGCCAACGATTTCAATGGTGTTCTGGTTGAACTGCTTGAACGAGTTGGCCAGGTTGTTCAGCGGCGAATAGAAGCTTGGGGCGATATCCGACGAGTCGGTGCCGAAGGTAATGTTGCCCGGCATGATCAGCTTGATCTGATCGCCCTGGCGCTGCACTTCCACGCCGGTGTTGGCCATGCTTTCACGCAGTGCCGCTTCCTGCTTGTCGGCGTAGTAGCCGTAACCGGCCGCCGCTGCACCCACAGCTGCCGCACCGATCAGTGCGCCCTTGCCACGGTTGTCGTGGTTGATTGCAGCACCCGCGATTGCGCCGGCCAGCGCGCCAAGGCCGCCGTACTTGGCAGTTTTGCTCATTCCAGTGCTTTGCTGTGCCTGCCCTTGGTTATCGTAAGGGCTTGGGGTGGCACAACCGGACAGCATGGCAACTGCGGTAGCGACAATAATCAGACGACGCGAGGTGAACATGGAAAAGCTCCTACAGGGATTCTAAAGCACATCGAAAATTGGCAGACCTATACGGGCCTTGGAACGCGACAAACGCAAATAATTCCCTGGCTCAGGCCCGAACAAATGGATTTTCACGCATTTCATCACCCAAACGGGTGTCTGGTCCATGCCCGGTTATAACGGTAGCGTCCTCATCCAGCCGGTACAGGCGCTCTTTGATCGAACGGACAATGGTCGGCTGATCGCCGCCCCACAAATCGGTACGGCCAATACCACGACGAAACAGCGTGTCGCCAGCGATCAGCAACTTGGCATCGGCGAACCAGAAACTCATCGAACCCGGGGTATGCCCCGGCGTGTGCAAGGCAACCCCACAACCGCACGCCAATTCTTCGTCATCGGCCAGCCAGCGATCCGGCGACGGTACCGGCGTGTAGGGTACGCCGAACATCCGGCACTGCATTTCCAGGTTATCCCAGAGGAACTGGTCTTCCTTGTGCAAGTGCAGCGTAGCACCGGTCTTTTCCTTCAACAGGCCGGAGGCCAGGAAATGGTCCAGGTGCGCATGGGTATGGATGATACTGACCAGCTTCAAACCGTGAGCATCAAGGCGCGCGATAATCTGCTCATGGTTGCCGCCCGGGTCGACGACGATGGCCTTCTTGGTAATCGGGTCGCCGATCAGGGTGCAGTTGCACTGCAAAGGGCCGACGGGGAAGGTTTCGCGGATCAGCGCGGGGCTGGCGGTTTGCATGAGGTGATCCTGCCAAAAGGAGATGGCATATTTTGGCACAGCCGGCTGAACCCGCCGATATCACTTTCGTGAAAACTGGCCGGTAGTCGGTTCAAAACCCCAGCGCCAGCGTCTGCCTGCCTTCCAGTGCCAACAGGAACTGCTTGGCCGCCAACCCACCGGCATAGCCGGTCAAACTGCCCGAGGCGCCAATCACCCGGTGGCAAGGGACAATGACCGAAATCGGATTCTTGCCGTTGGCTGCCCCTACGGCGCGCACCGCTTTCGGGCAGCCAATCTGCCGGGCGATGTCACTGTAGCTACGGGTTTCGCCAAACGGGATCGTCAACAGCGCTTGCCAGACCTTGCATTGAAACTCAGTACCGACAAAGTCGAGGTCCAACTCAAAGCGCTTTCGTGTACCGGCGAAGTACTCACCGAGCTGCCGCTCGGTGGCCAGCAACACCGGGTTTTCAAGCGCCTCACGCACGGCACTCAAGAGAACCCGATTGGGCTTCTCGTTTTCCCAGAGCACTGCGGCGAGCCCGGAGGCGCTTGCAATCAGGGTCAATTGGCCGACAGGTGAACCCATCATCTTGAATACGTAGGACATGCCCTGAATTCCATAAATCATCGTGAGGTCAGCAGCGCATCCCCATCTGAAGGCTCCAGATGAAATTCGCGTTTTTTTGACGCCAAATTAACCAACTCGCCTGTATCAACGCTACAGATTCTGATAAAAAGCGCGATACCGTAGCGGCCACCCAAGGAAAGGCCGCCGTTCGCCCAGGAAGCTAAAATGCCCAGTCCACTCGGTTACTCCTCTGTCTGGTACGCCTCTCTCAGCAACAACGTCCAGCTCAACAGCCTTTTGTTTGGTACTGCCTGGGGCAACGGCGCGAGTACGACGAACCTGACGTACAGTTTCATCAATCCATACGTCTCGCTTTTCGCCCGCAGCTACACGTACGACAACGAGTACCAGGCAAGCTATGCCCTGACCGCGCCGCAACAGGCCGCTGTCTCCAGCGCCCTGAACAACTGGTCTGCGGTGGCCAACATCAAGTTTACCCAGGTCAAGGAAACTGCGAGCAACGTCGGCGACCTGCGTTTTGGCGGTTACGCCTACATGAGTGACGACACCGCGGCCTGGGCTTACTTTCCTGACAGAGCGCCCAGTGCTGGCGATGTCTGGATCGGGCCAGCAACCAACAACAAGGCGCCGGTCAAGGGCACCTATGACTACATGACCTTTGTGCATGAGATTGGCCATGCACTTGGCCTGAAACACCCCTTCAGCACCAGTGCCTACAACTACACCGTACTGGCGCCAGAGCTCGACGATGTCCACTACACCCTGATGAGCTACAACAACGCCTATTCCTTTGAGCCCACCTCGCCCATGTTGCTGGACATCCTGGCGATCCAGAAGCTCTATGGCGCAAATACCCAATGGCAAACCGGTAACAACACCTACCAGTGGGGCGCCGACCAATCAGTCTTCGAAACCCTCTGGGATGCCGGCGGCATCGATACCCTTGACGCGAGCAACCAGAAAGCCTCGGTGCTGCTCAATCTGAATGAAGGCCAGTTCAGCAACATCGGCAAGGCCTTCTATGACCCGAGCGGAGCTGCCATCAACAACGGGCTGGCTATCGCCTATGGCGCAAAAATCGAAAACGCCACGGGGTCGGCCTTTGGCGACACCCTGATTGGCAACGCCCTGAACAACGTGCTGGATGGTCGTGGCGGCAGCGACACAATGATCGGCGGTTCGGGAAACGACACCTATATTGTCGACAACGTCGGCGATATCGTCAGTGAAACCAGCACCCTGAGCAGTGAGATCGACACCGTTCTCTCCTCAGTCAGTTACGCCCTGAGCGCCAACATTGAAGTGCTGACGCTCACCGGTAAAGCCAGCAGCAACGGCACTGGCAACGCACTCAATAACCGCATCACCGGTAACGCCGGAGCGAACGTGCTGGACGGCGGTGCCGGGGTCGACACCTTGATCGGTGGCACCGGCAACGACACCTACGTGGTCGACAACAGCGCCGACATCATCATTGAAACCAGCGCCTTGGCCAGCGAGATCGACACCGTTCGTGCCTCAGTGAGCTGGACCCTGGGCGCCAACCTGGAAAACCTTACCCTGACGGGCAGCGGTAACCTCAACGGAACCGGCAACACCCGCAACAACGTGCTGACCGGCAACAGTGCCAACAACACCCTGAACGGTGGCGCAGGCAATGACCAACTCAATGGCGGGGCGGGCAATGACCTGCTCGAGGGTGGCCTGGGTGCCGATACCCTCAGCGGCGGCCTTGGCAATGACATCTATGTGGTCGACAATATCGCCGACAAGGTCATCGAGGCCATCGACGAAGGCCGTGACCTGGTGCGCAGCAGCATCAGCTACACCCTGGCCGACAACGTCGAAGACGGCTTGCTGCTGGGCAGTGGCGCGCTCAAGTTGGTGGGCAACGCGCTGAACAACACCCTGACCGGCAACGGTGGCGCCAACGTTCTGGACGGTGCTGGCGGTGCTGATGTCCTCGACGGGGGCGCCGGCAACGACACCTACTACGTCGACAACCTCGCAGACACCATCATCGAACGAGGCGCCTCGCTCACCGAGATCGACAACGTTTTTTCAACGGTGAACTGGACCCTGGGCGCCAACCTGGAGAACCTGACCCTCATCGGCCTGGCTGCGATCAACGGCACCGGCAACGCCCTCAACAACCGCATCACCGGTAACTCAGGTGACAACCTGCTGGACGGTGGCGCGGGTATCGACACCCTGATCGGTGGCGCTGGCAACGATACGTACGTGGTCGACAACCTGCGCGACGTCATCATTGAACAGGGCACCTCGACCAATGAAATCGACACGGTTCGTGCCTCAGTGAACTGGACCCTGGGCGCCAACCTGGAAAACCTCGTACTCACCGGCAGCAGTAACCTCAGCGGTACCGGCAACACGCGCAACAACGTCCTGATCGGCAACGCAGGCGACAACCTGCTAAACGGCGGTGCGGGTGCCGATACCCTCAGCGGCGGCCTCGGCAATGACATATACGTGGTCGACAATATCGCCGACACGGTCATCGAGGCCAGCGACGAAGGCCGAGACCTGGTGCGCAGCAGCGTCAGCTACACCCTGGCCGACAACGTCGAAGACGGCTTGCTGCTGGGCAGTGGCGCGCTCAAGTTGGTGGGCAACTCACTGAACAACACCCTGACGGGCAACAGTGGCGCCAACATTCTCGACGGTGCAGGTGGTACCGATACCCTCGACGGCGGCGCCGGCAACGACACCTACTACGTCGACAGCACCGACGACCTCATCATTGAACGAGGGACATCGCTCAAGGAAATCGACAGCGTCTTCTCTTCGGTCAATTGGACCCTGGGCGCCAACCTGGAAAACCTGACGCTCACTGGCAACGCGAACCTTGAAGGCACCGGCAACGCCCTCAACAACCGCGTCACCGGCAACGCAGGTGACAACCTGCTGGACGGTGGCGCGGGTATCGACACCCTGATCGGTGGTACTGGCAACGACACCTACGTGATCGACAACCTGCGCGACACCATCATTGAAACCAGCACCCTGGCCGGCGAGATCGACACCGTGCGCGCCTCGGTCAACTGGACCCTGGGTGCCAACCTGGAAAACCTGACCCTCACCGGCACTGCCAACCTGAACGGCACCGGTAACGGACTCGACAACGTACTGATCGGCAACAGTGCCAACAACACCCTGATCGGTGGAGCAGGCAATGACCAACTCAATGGCGACGCGGGCAACGACCTGCTGATCGGCGGCCTCGGCACCGACACGCTCACAGGCGGCAGCGGTGCCGACCGGTTCGTCTTCAACCTGCTGAACGAGCTGGGCAAAGGCGATGCACGCGATGTCATCACCGACTTCAACAGCGCCGAGGGCGACAAGATCGACCTGTCGAAACTCGACGCCAACGTCCTCGCCAAAGGCATCAACACCTTCAGCTTCATTGGTGCCGATGCGTTCAGCGCCGCCGGGCAAGTGCGCTTTGTCGATCACATCCTCTACGGCAACGTCAACGCCACCCCGGACACAGACTTCGAGATTCACCTGGTGGGCGTCAACAGTTTCAGTGCGCAGGATATGATTGGCTGATGACGGTAACTCGCAGGCAGTAAAAAACCTGGGCAATCTCAACGCCAAGCCGACTTGTGTCTTGAGGCAGGAATAAAATTGGAAGTGAGCACGGTGGCGCACCTACCGTGGGAGCACACCTTGGTGGCGGTGGAACCCGCAGGGTTCCCAGCGTATGCAGCTCATCCAATAGCCGGTGTAGAAGACCCAAAGTGCCAATATTCCAGCATTAAGCCATGCTACATGCTGGAGTATTAGCACAATGGCAACGATACAGCGCACTTACGGCAGGTAGAGCCTGAACACGCCGCCGCCCAACGGCCCGCCGTTGCCGATTTCAATGCGCCCCTGCAGCCCGTCGCGTTCATGCAGCGCAGCAATGCGGGCCGCGAAGTAGAGGCCCAGGCCGGTGCTGCCGCTGCTGGGGTTGATGCCCTGCACGTAGTCGCTCTGGCGTTCGAGCATCTGCAGAGGATAACCTGGGCCGTCATCGTTGACGCTAAGTACTAGTTGGTCGTCTTCTTCGCTGACGGTTATCAGCAAGGCGTGGCCGGCGTAACGGATGGCGTTGTTGAGGATGTTGGACACCACCGACCCAATCAGCTCACGGTCAAAGAAGCCCAGCGGGTTGACGGTGTCTATCCGGTAGCTGGCCAGCAGGTCGCGGTGGCTCAGCACGTCCTGGTGCGCCGCCAGTTGCGCTTCGATGAAGTCGTCCAGCTCATGGTAGCCAGGGCACATCGGCAACTGGTTGACGCCCAGTTTGTACAGGCCCAGCAGTTGCACCAGCATGCCGTTGAGGTGGGCGAATTCGTGCTCCATGATGCCCAGCTCACTGCCGCCACGTTGCGTATCAGGCAAACGGGCCAGCCATTGGCTGTGGGTCTGCATGAGCATCGCCAGGGAGTTTTTCATGTCGTGTACGGTGGAGGCGATCACCGTGGAGAAGTCGAGCCCCTGCTTGTTTTCGCTCATCCACCAAATGCCCGTATATGCAGTTTGCGATAGCGCTCGTAGCGCGCGTCACTTTCAGGAATACCGGCCACCCGGCTGAGGCAGGCGCGGCACTCTTCCAGTACGGCTGCGGTTGGCGTATCACCGGCCAGGCGCAGCAATGCCTGGGTAGTGTTCAGGGCGATGCTGATGTTCTTCGGCTGCAACACCAGTGCCCGACGGAACAGGTCCAGGGCGCCACCCAGGTTGCCGGCCTGGTAGCTGCGCACACCTTGACGGTTAAGGTCGACGGCTTCGTTGCCCCCACCCAGAATCGTCGGGTCGTCGGTCAGGGTTGCGATGTTTTTCATCACCGCCGGGTCGTCGCCATACACCTCAACGCAGTTCTTCAAGATGCCATTACTGGCCGCTTCCTGCCCCAGTTGTTGCAGCTGGGTCGCCACCAGCAAGGCGGCTTCGGCAGAAAAGAACTGATCCATGCCCTCAATGCGAGCCATGGCCTGCTCGGTGAGCTTGGCGGCGGTCTCGGGGTCGCCAGCCTTGATCAGGCTGGTGGCTTTCATCAGGCGGGCGCGCACTTGCAGGCCCTGATCGTCGGTGTACTCCTTGGCCACTTCGCTCAAGGCCGAGTTGATCTCTACCCGCGTGCGCGCATCCATGCCGCCGCCACCGTTCTTGCTGATCAAGGCCTGGGCCAGGCCCAGGTTGCTTTCAGGGTCTTTGAAACGCGAATGCTGGCCCTGGCTGACCGCCTGACGGTAGGCGCGTGAAGCGCTGTCGAAGTCTTCGTTGCCCAGCGCCAGCTTGCCCAACAGCATCTGCCGACGCACGGCCAGTGGCGACAGGCGCACCGCCTCTTCAAGCACGCTTTGAGCGCGCTTGGTTTCGCCGGTGGCCGTCAGTACGTCGGCCAGGCCGTCGTACAGGCCAGGCATCAGCGGGAAGGCCTTCAAGGCTTGCTCATAGATGCCCTGGGCCTGGCCAATCTGGCCACGTTTGAACAGTAATGCGCCAAGGGCGGCATACGCCCAGGGCGTGGCACGGCTGCTGAGAATCGCCTTGAGGAATCGCTCGAGGTCTTCATAGCGGTTCAGGTCACGCAGGGCGTTGGCCCGGTAGCGCAGGCACAACGGCGCAAAGCGCTGGTCCTGACGGCAGAGGTTCTCGCACGCGGCCAGTACCTCGGCGGGTTTGCCGCGGTCGAGCGCCTGCAGAATCGGCTTGAGCAAGGTTTTGCGCTGTACCAGCTTTTCCAGACGCTGGGCCAGGCCGATCCGGTTGAACGGTTTGGTCAGATAGGCATCAGGCTCATGTTCCAAAGCACTGAGCACCACTGCCTGGCTGCTTTCAGCCGTGACCATGATGAACACGCATTCATGGCTGATGAGCTTGTCGACCATCAGGTCTTCGAGGGTTTGCTGGCCGTTTTTCTTGCCATCGCCCAAGTGAAAGTCATGCAGGATGAAGTCATAGCGTTTCTGCGCACACATGCGCAGCGCCTGCTCGCCGCAGTCAGCAGTGTCGACGTCTCGCACGCCCAGCTCGCGCAGCATGGAGCGGACGGAGCTGCGGAAGTCGGAGAAGTCATCGACAATGAGAAAACTTTTTTGGCTGTAAACCAACATCCAAGGAACCTGTCATGGGGTAGTAAGGAGATACACGCAAGCAACGATTACAACGACAGGCTCATCCCTTTAGCCCGCTATGGCGCACAGCTGATAACCAACGGTTGGGCTATCACGCACTGCAACACCACCCTGTCACACACCCAATTGGCTCCCCAGACGATATTGATTGTTCCCCGAGCGCTTGGCGTCATACATCGCCAGGTCTGCGGTGTGGATCAGGTTATCCATACTCGTGGCGTGGTCGGGAAATACCGCCACACCCAGGCTGGTGCCGATCACACACGTTTCACTGGCAATCTCCATCGGCATTGAAAGTGCCCGGACAATCATTTCGCAAAGCACATGGATTTCTTGTTGTATGTTCAGGTCGGACGACAAACCTTCGAGCACCAGCACGAACTCATCGCCCCCGATACGTGCCACTGTATCGGCCGTACGCACCAGATTCTTGAGGCGCTTGGCCGTGCTAATCAGGACCTGATCACCCGCCGCATGACCGTAGCCGTCGTTGATCGCCTTGAAGCCATTGAGGTCGAGAAAAATCAGCGCCACTCGGGTGCGCTGGATGCGTGCCTGCTCAAGTGCCGCCGACAGCCGCTGCTCAAGAACCAGGCGGTTGGCCAGGCCAGTCAGCGCATCCTGATGGGCCATGCTGTGCAGTTGGTTGGCCCAGGCTTTTTCTTCGGTGATGTCGCGTACCACCCCCATCATCTTGATGGCCTTGCCGTGGGCGTCCTTGATCACATTGCCGGTCTCGCGCAGCCAACGCACCGTACCATCGGGCCAGATCACCCGGTACTCCTCGTCATGGTTTTCGCCGGTTTCAATGCAGCGCAACTCGCCCGCCCTGACCTGCTGACGGTCGTCCGGGTGGACACTGTTGCAGAAGTGTTCATAACTGGGGGTGATCTCGCCCACCTGATAGCCGAACATGCCGTAGATGGCTTCAGACCAGTACAACTGCTCGGTGTCGACATCCCAGTCCCAGGTGCCAATGCGGGCAAAGTACTGGCTGCGTTTGAAACGCTCGATGTCGTCAGGGAGGATGGCGCTCGCTTGGGCACATTGGCTGCAAACGCCCGGCGGTGAGCCCGCCAGTTGCGCTTGAAGCTCAGCCAGGCGAGCACTCAGGTCGCGCTCGCGGTGCAGCGCACGGCGCCACACTATCAGCAGCACCACGATGCCAAGGCACATCCAGAGAAGTAGCACGTTCAGGACTGCCGTCATGACAGCGGGGCACTCGATAATAAATGGCTAATCGCCATCTTAATCGAAGCAAGTTGTACACAAAAGCCTGCTAACCCGATGGTCCGTTTCGGTGAGGCGGGAACTGGCGAGCCTGATCGACTCGCCAGATCCACGCCGGTTCTACTAGCGGGTAAAGACCTGGGCCGTGGTGATTGCCATGTCCCCCCCCGGCAACTTGATCTTGCCCAGCGGTTTCAGGCTGTCGGCATCGAAAATCGCCACATCGTTGAAGGTACCGGCCAGGTAGATCTTGCTGCCGGCCTTGTTGAACGAGATGCAGTAGTAGGAGTGATCCAGGGTGGCTGCCTGGAGCATTTTCTTCTGCTTGATGTCGTACTTGGCCAAGCGGTTGAGCACGCCAAAGACCAGGTTAGGGTCCTTGGGCGACACCATGCCGCGGAAGTAGATCTCGGTCAGCGGGCCAAAGTCGACGGTCTTGGTCTTGCCGGTGGCCAGGTCGATGTTGAAGAAGCCGTAAACATAGTCAGCGGTTGCCGGGTCTTCCTTCTTGTCCTTGAACTTGGCGGCCGTGTAGAGCAGCGAGAAATCATGCCGGTAGGTCTGCTGGTTCCACACGTAGAGCACATCCGGGGCGCTGTACAGCGGGCGCTTCCAGTGCCGGCTCGGCACCAGCACGTCGAACTTGCCGGTCTGCACGTTGACCTTGTAGATGTCCGGCCCGGCGATGTACAGGCTGCCGTCATCACCGGTCTGCATGATGGTCAGCTGGCGTGGCGCCGGGAAGCTGCGCACGGGCTTGGCACTCATGCCGGCATTGGTGGCGTAGACATCCAGGCGCGGCTGCTGCACTTCATAGCGATCGTTGAGCATCCGTGTCGGGTTGGCGACGGTGTACAACTCCTTGCCATCATGGCTGACAGTGAAGGAAAACATTGAACGAGCCTTTTCCCCCGGCTGCTGGGTAATGCTGGCATGGAACACCTGTTTGCAGGTGTCCAGCTCGACCCCGTAGATGTCGGCGTAATGGTTGTTCAACACATAGGCAATTGTGCGGTCTGGCGACAGTTGCACGGTGCCCGGCCCAAAGGCGTCCGGCATCTGGCAGGTCTTGTAGAGGCTGTCGGTGGCCAGGTCGAGAATGTGCAGGTTGTTCGGGTAGTTGGTGGTGACCATGTACTCGTGGCCACGGTTGAGCGCCTTGCCCTCGTCGGCCAACAGTGGCCCGGAGCAGGCGCCAAGCACCAGAATGGCGGCTAGGCCGCGCGTTGCAGTCTGAAGCATGCGGGTATCCCTCTTGTTCGGCTGGGGGCTCATTTGTCTTCCGGGAACACGGTCCCCAGGTTGCGCCAATTGTCGTTGGAGGCCTGGGCGTCTTTGTTCCAGTCCGGGTAGGTGCTCATCATGTCCGGCACCTGGGCCGGCCACCAGCAAGGGTCAGAGCAACCATACAGGTCTGATTCCATCGGCTGGCACAGCGACGAAACGCCACCGAAGGCATCGATTTCCCAGCCCGGGTCCGTGGTCGAGGCACACCCGGCCACCGAGTTCATGGCCACAACCTCTTCAATGCGGTTCTCGTCGGCAGCCTGTTCGAGCTTGAGCGCTTTGTTATTGATCGGCTTGAGATGCTTCATGTCAGTGGACCTTGCGCGGAGTGATGTAGCGGCTGATGAAGGCCGGGTTCTCGGCCATGATCCGGCTGTAGACTTCGATGCCGAAGTCCACCCAGTCACGCATCAGTTCGCAGTAGTGATAGGTCGGGTGAGCGGGGTCGCCATAGCGGGCGTAACTTTCGTGGTAGCAGCCGCCTGAGCACAGATTGCGAATGCGGCAGCTGTCGCACCCGGTGTTGGTGCGGTCCAGGCGCTGTGAGAGAAAGTCGTTGAGTTCGACCTGCTTGACCCCGCTGTGGACGTTACCGAACGTTGGCAACGACGAGCCGGTGAAGCGATGACAGAGGTTCAACTCCCCCTTGTGATCGACCGCCAGCATCTTCAGCCCGGCCCCGCAAGGCAGCGCCTTCTTGTGCCCTTCATGAATGTCGGTGATCAACTGGTGCAGGTTGGAGAAACCGATGCTTCGGTGCTCCAGCGCTGCCTCCAGGTAACGCCGCCCGAGGGCTTTCATGTTGGCGAACACCTGTACCAGTTCTTCGCTACTCAGGTTGTAATCGCTGATATCGCCAGAGGTCACCGGCGCAAAGCCGACCTCCGCAAAGCCCAGTTCGTTGAACAGGTGGTTCCAGATCGTTTCGACATCGGTGACGCCCCGGGTCAGGGTGACACGGGCGCCGACCGGGCGGCTGTCATAGCGCGACAGCAACATGTCGACCTTGCGCCGAACCACATCGTAGGTGCCCTGCCCACCGACCGTGATGCGATTACGATCGTGCACGGTCTTCGGCCCGTCGATACTCACCGACAAACCGAATCGGTGGGCATTGAGGTAGTCGACGATTTCTTCGGTGAGCAAGGTGGCATTAGTGGTCATGACGAACTCGACCCGCTTGCCCGCCTCACTGAAACGCCGCTCGCAGTAGTCGACCATGTACTCGATCAGCTTGCGGTTGCTCAGCGGCTCGCCGCCGAAGAACACCACGGTGTAGACCGACTCGTCCGGCGACTCCTTGAGCAGCATTTCCACCGAGGCCACGGCGGTCTCGACATCCATACGCTTGCCTTGCGAAGGCTTGTCCAGGTCCTCTTTGTAGCAGTAGGTGCAGCTCAGGTTACAGCCGGTGTTGACGTTCAACACCACCGTGTTGATCGCCGTGCGCTCGACCCGCCTGGTCGCCACTTCGGGGGTCAACGGCGAACCGTCGCTGACCAGTTCCAGGGCGATCAGCTCGCGCAGGGTTTCATTGATTTGCTCGCCGCCAAAACGCGGGGCCAGGCGCTGCTGCAGCGTTTCGCTGGAACAGCCCTCACCACGCAGGACGTCGATGATTTCCCCGGTCAGCGCATCGCTGGCGAACAGCGAGCTGCTGGGGATATGGAACAACATGCGTGCGTCATCAACCTGCACTTCGTGCAGGTTGCGCTCCACCAGGTTCAAGGTAACGCCCATCGCAACCTCCTCAAGCGGGGCCGGGCATTGCCGGCCCCCTTTTCATTCCGCTGATATGGCTGGGGTAACAGGCCCGTATCAAGGAATCGGTGGATTGTTCCAGCGCTGAACAGTGACGATCAGATGCCCCTCACCCGTGTGGGCTTTGCCTGCATCGTCCACCGCCGCAATGACCTTGAGGTTGCCGGCGTTGTTGGTCGACATCTTGCGCTCTGGGTTTGGCCCGGCATCGCCTGGGGTGAACACACCCGCATCGGCCTGCATGCTGCCGGCAAACTTGACGTCTTCATCCTCGCGGGCACGGTCATCAAACGGCTCGACCTTCCATTGCGCCGGGAACACACCAATGCGGTAGGCCTTGCCGTCCGCGCTGCGGCCCCAGGCTTCGGCGTCGAAGCGGCCTTGAACCTTCGGTGTCGAACCACCGTTGTCACCGATACGGGCCACCGAGAACGCCGGCACTACCTTGACCTCGGCAATGTCGCGGTACACCGCCAATTGCTGGCCCTTGAGTGCACCGACAGTCACTTCGCGCAACCCGGCCGGAGCATCGGCCGCGGCCTTGAGCAGCACGCGCACACGTTGCGGGCTCTGCTCCAGCACCTTGACCACTTCAACCCCCTTGCCGAACGATGGCGTACCGTTCAGGCCGCTGCCGATCAGGCTGACTTCGGTTTCGCTGCCGGCCTTCAGGTAACCCGGCTGAACCGCCAGCAGTTGTGGGTGATCCTGCCGCGCGGCGATAAAGTCCAGGCCACGCTCATCGTGCGCGGTCTCAAACATCCGGCCCTTGAGCTGAGCGCCATTGGCAGCAAACACCTGGCGCATTTTCACCCCGTCGATATCGACGTTACCGCGCCACTCATAACCGCTGTAGAGAATGGCCGTGCCCTGGCCCTTGAACGGGCTGCCATCGGCGTACTGGCCATCAACACTGAGGGTGAAATGATCGCCCTCTGCTGCAGTAACCTTCATCACCCCGTTAAGCTCGCCCTTGCCTGGCAGGTGCCCGCTGAACGTCCAGTCACCGACCAGGGCCTGAGCCTTGGGCATCGACTTTTGCCAGTCAGCCCAGGCCTTGCTGTCGAGCGGGTAACGCTTGGCGAGCAATGGCACCATTTCCTTACGGGCCAGGTCGAACCAGTCGCGGTCGCGAGACAGTGCCTGATACTCCAGCGACGGCCACTGGCCGAGGTGGAAGTTCACCAGGTGCTCCCACTCCTGCGCCGGGCGACGCTGCAAGGCCACCCGTGCCCCCGAGTGGCAACGACCGCACATCTGCTTGGTCTGGTCGTCGAACTGCTCGACGGTGTTCAGGCGACGCTCCAATGCATAACGCACACCGTCGGTTTCGCTGGGTGCCAGGCCTTGGTTGTCGGCCAGGTACTTGACCAGGGTGCGGCGATCTTCATCGCTGATCTTCAACTGGTGCATGGTCTGCATGCGCGCAATGCTCATCAGCCACCCCTCGGGGGTTTTGCGCTGATGGCTGATGCGGCTAAAGGCATTCTCACCCTCAGGCGTATGGCAACCCATGCAGGTTTCCTTGAGGATGGCCTGGGCTTCGCGTGCCTGGCTGGTCTGGGGCTGCAAGGCAAGGCTTACCGCCAACGCCAGCAGGCCACCGGCACTGGCGATCCGGAATGTTCTCTTCATCGATGTCTGACCTCCCACGGGGCTTATTCTTATCGTTGTTTTTTAGTGGTCTCTTCCTGCCGGCCGGGATGGATCAGGCAATGCACAGGCTGAAGAGGTACTGTCAGTAGCGATACATATTGCATGCCAAGAACTCAAAACCCCGTTCCTACAGGGCTTCCAGCACTTTTACCGCTTGCGCTGCGTTTAATTTCGCGACAGCTGTAGCACTCTGAGACGGCGCGACAGAACGGCTTGCACTTTACCGTTCTGGCACAAAATGCCATCATTGAGCCACTTTCCATCAGGGCTCCCACGCCCTGCATGTCATAAAAAACCATCATAAGACAAGCACCTCTCGCGTGACTCGACGGTGCGTTGCATCACCCCTTGCCTGCACAACCTGACGACGCCGTGGTCTACCACCCTAAGAGCGCCGCATTGACGCTGGCCTGCGAATGGCTTCGCAGGTCGCGCTTGTTGCTGCCACAAGGAATACACAGATGCTCTTGAGAACGATGAAAATTTCCCGCCGCGCGGGCCTTGGCTTTGCCTTGATCGCGCTGATGGCGCTGCTGCTAGGAAGCTTCTCGCTGCTGGAAATGCGCCGCATGAACGAACAGTCGCGTGTGGTTGATCGCAACTGGCTGCCTTCGATTCTCGCCCTCAATGACACGGCTCTGAGCGTATCGCGCATACGAACAATCACCCTGCGCCTGCTGACCGTACGCACCGACGAGGACATGCGAAGCAACCTGGAACGTCTCACCGAGCTCAAGCAACTGCTGCAAACCCAGCAGCAACGTTATGAACAGCTCATCAGCCTGGACGAAGAAAAGGTTGCCTATCAAAACTTCCAGAACGCCAAGGCGCGGTACATGGCTGAGCAGGAAAAACTCAGCGCGCTGGCGCAGCAAGGGCATCAAGACCAAGCCATTGATGTTGCCAACGGCACCCTCTATGAGCATGCGGATGCCATGGTCAAGGCCTTGATCACACTGATCGACCTGAACAAACAAGGGGCCAAGCAGGCCTCGCTGGAAAGCGACACGGTATTCAGTAATGCCAATGAACTGGTCATGACCATGATGATTGTCGTCGTGCTGCTGACGGTCGTGCTCGCCATTGTCCTGACCCGCAGCATCGTGCGCCCGCTGAGCCAGGCTGTGAGCGTCGCCGAAGTGATCGCCAGTGGCGATCTGTGCAGCGAAGTGACCGTGGTCGGCAGCGACGAACCGGCACAACTGCTGCAGGCACTCAAGCGCATGCAGACCAGCCTGCGCACGACCATTCAGCGCATCGCCGACTCTTCCAGCCAACTGGCGTCGGCCGCAGAAGAGTTGCAAGCCGTCACCAATGACTCCACCAAGACCCTGCTCCAGCAGAGCAACGAAGTGGAACAGGCGGCAACGGCGGTCAACGAAATGACCACCGCGGTCGAGGAAGTGGCCCGCAATGCGGTCAGCACCTCCGAGGCCTCGGGCGAAACCGACCAGACCGCACGCCATGGTCGTCAGCAGGTGCAACAGACCGTCGATTCCATTGGCCTGCTGGCCGAAGACGTCACCCGTACCTGTGAACAGGTTGAACACCTCGCCGGTGATGTGCGCAACATTGGCCAGGTGCTTGAAGTGATTAGAGCGATTGCCGAGCAGACCAACCTGTTGGCCCTCAACGCCGCGATCGAAGCGGCGCGCGCAGGCGATGCGGGCCGTGGCTTTGCCGTGGTGGCCGATGAAGTGCGGGCACTGGCGCACCGCACCCAGCAGTCGACCCAGGAAATCGAGTCGATGATCGGCACCATCGAACAGGGTACCGAGGGCGCAGTCAGTGCCATGCGCAACAGCAATGAACGGGCACACGCCACCCTGGATGCTGCACTGGCCTCAGGCCATGCGCTGGAACAGATCACCCAGGCCATTGCCGCCATCAACGAACGCAACCTGGTGATTGCCAGTGCCAGCGAGGAGCAGGCCCAAGTCGCCCGCGAGGTAGATCGCAACCTGATCAACATCCGCGACCTGTCGATGCAAACCTCCGCCGGCGCCAACCAGAGCAACGCCGCCAGCCAGTCACTGGCACACCTGGCCGTGCAACTGAACGGGCTGGTGGCACAGTTCAAAGTCTGACATTGCAGCAACGCCCTCTGCGCAGGGCGTTGTTTTCAACAGGGCAGTTGTCGCGTCTCAACACTGTCTCAGTTTGAGACGCCAGAACCCACCTCGAGCAGCCAAGCCCCCTGTTTTCATGGGGTTCTTGAGCTTGGCACAAGGGTTGCGAATACCCACGGCATTCACTCACAAGAACGAGGTTTGCCATGTCCGCCACTGCCCCCCTGCTGCCTGCCGTTGAGGCGTTTTTGCAGCGTGCTCCCCGTATGTTGATCGGTGCCGATTGGGTTGAAGCCACCGACGGTGCGCTGATGACGCTGCGCAACCCTGCCACTGGCGAACCGTTGTGCCAGGTGCCCAGCGCCACGCCAGCCGATGTCGAACGCGCCGTGCTCGCCGCCCGCAAGGCCTTTGACGACTCGGCGTGGAGCCGCACCCGCCCGCGCGAACGGCAGAACCTGTTGTGGCGCCTGGCTGACCTGCTGGAGCGGGACGCCGAGATCGTGGCCCAGCTCGAATGCCTGAACAATGGCAAGAGCGCCGCCGTGGCACGGGTGATGGACGTGCAACTGTCCATCGATTTTCTGCGCTACATGGCGGGCTGGGCCACCAAGGTCGAAGGCAGCACGGTGGATGTGTCGATGCCGCTAATGCCCGCCGATCAGTTTCACGGTTTCATTCGCCGTGAAGCCGTTGGTGTCGTCGGCGCTATCGTGGCCTGGAACTTCCCGCTGCTGCTGGCCTGCTGGAAGCTCGGCCCGGCGCTGGCAACCGGGTGTACGGTGGTACTCAAGCCCGCCGATGAAACCCCGTTGAGCGCCCTCAAGCTGGCCGAACTGGCTCTCGAAGCCGGCTACCCGGCTGGGGTCTTCAACGTGGTCACCGGCACCGGCGTCGTCGCTGGCGATGCCCTGACCCGTAACCCACGGGTGGATAAACTGACCTTCACCGGCTCGACCGCTGTCGGCCAGCAGATCGGCAAGATCGCCATGGACAACATGACCCGGGTCACCCTGGAGCTGGGCGGTAAATCACCCACCATCGTCATGGCCGATGCCGACCTTGTCAGCGCGGCGGCGGGTGCTGCCAGTGCGATTTTCTTTAACCAGGGGCAGGTCTGCTGCGCCGGTTCGCGGTTATATGTGCAGCGCAAGCATTTTGACAATATGGTCGCCGATATCGCCGGTATTGCCAACGCCATGAAGCTCGGCAACGGCCTGGACCCCAGCGTAGAGATGGGCCCGCTGATTTCCGCACGGCAGCAACAGCGGGTGTTTAACTACATTGAGCAAGGCCGCAACAGCGGTGCCAGCATTGCCTGTGGAGGTGAACAGTTTGGTCCCGGCTACTTCGTCAAACCAACGGTCATCGTCGATGTCGATCAGCGTCACCCACTGGTGCAGGAAGAAATCTTCGGCCCGGTGCTGGTGGCGATTCCATTCGATGACGAGGCCGACGCCCTGCGCATGGCCAACGACAGCCCCTATGGTCTGGGGGCGAGTATCTGGTCGAACGACCTGGCCGCCGTCCACCGGATGATCCCACGCATTCGCTCCGGCTCAGTCTGGGTCAACTGCCACAGCGCCCTCGACCCGGCGCTGCCGTTCGGTGGCTACAAGATGTCCGGTGTGGGCCGCGAGATGGGCGCAGCAGCCATCGAGCACTACACCGAACTCAAGTCGGTGTTGATCAAGCTGTAAGCCTCAGGGGCGATAGCCCTGACTGAGCAACCAGCTGCGGATCATCCGCGCCTGCTCAGGCTCCAGACCGGCCAGCACCTGCTCGGCCGGTTCGTGCTTCAGGCGCTTCACCAACGGCGCCACCGCCACGCCCTGTACATGCCAGATCCCCATTGGCTGATCAGGGCTCACCACCAGCTCCACTTCATCCACCCAGCCATCCCGAAGCACCGGGCCGGCCTGCACCTGCAAGGCAGCAAAGTCTGCCTCCTGGTGTGCGGGCGCCTGGTCGGGCCAGCAACTGCGAGCCTGCCAGAACGGCGCATCAGGCCATTGTTGCTCCTGGGCGTAGAAGTCTCGCCCATTACGGGCAAAGCGCCAGAACAGGTGCTCGACCCGTTGCTGGTGAAACTGCAACGCCAACGCCGCACGTTCAGGCCGTTGCAGCAGCGTGTTGATCACCGCTGGCGCCTGCAATGCCGACGACAGCGATTGAAAGATACCGTTGCCCGACAAGGGATCGACGGCCATCGCCGCATCGCCAACACGCAGCCAGCCCTCTGCGCCGGTCTGCCGGCTGAGAATGGCTGTGCTGCTGCGGGCATGCAGGTGCAGGTCGTGTTCCTCGGCGGCACCGAAAAAGCGACAGGCCATTTCCGATTGCTGACGCCGTGCACGGCAGTAGTCCAGCAGCGCGGCCTTGTCCGGCAGTTGAGTGCTGGCAACGTCGAGGGTCAGTTGCCAGTAGCAACGACCATCCGCTTGGCGTGCCATCCACGCCCAACCATCGGAAAAACTCTGCACCGCGCTGGCATTCGGGCCCGGTTGCCCTTGCCAACGGTTCAACAGGCTCAGGGTTTCCGGCCCGCGCCAGGCCCTGCCCGACGACGCCTTGCTCGCCTGCGGTGCCTGTCGACCACGGGCCTCCACCAGAAAGTCGGCAAACACGGGCGCCGCACCTTCAAGCGTGACGCCCATCTGACCAGCGTCACGCTCGACACTCAGCACCCGCCCTTCGATCAGCGCTACCCCCGCCGCGTGCAGATCATCGCGCAGGCCTTGATCAAAGCGCGGTCGGTCGAGCAGGTATTCCAGGTTCTGTGCCGTGCGCTGCCCGTTCCACTGCACCTGCCGCTGCGAGGGCTCGCTGGCAGCGGCCAAGGCACGCAACAACCCCGCCCCACGCAGGCCTTCGAGTACACGCGGTGAAACGCCCTCAAGGGCCGCAAAACGGCGCCACTCACTGACCACGCACACGTCATGGCCGAGCCGCCGCAAGCCCAGAGCGACGGCAGCACCCGCCGGCCCGGCGCCAAGCACCAGTACCCGGCTCATGGTGCCAGCCGCCGTTCAGGGCCGTGATAGTGTGCCTGCTCATGCAGCCAGTCACGGATCCCTTGATTGCTGGCATCCGGGTGCTGCTGCAAGAATGCTGCGAGATGTCCGGTCAGGGCCGCACACCCCAGGCTAGCCCCGGACAGCCGCCCATCGGCACTGCGCACACAAGCCCCCACATCGGCCTGGGCGCTGCCCAGCCAGCTCCACTGCTGCGGCAGGCAACGGGCATCGCCGGTCACCCGCAACACCCCTGGGTAGGCTGCTGGGTACACCGGTGAACCTTGCGCCGGGCTCGAAGCACACAGCAGGATGCCGGCCTCCACCGCCAAGGCGCAGGCCTGGCGCAGTGCGGGGCGATCTTCGCGCAGCCCCAGGCTCAGGTTGATCACCCGCACCTGGCAGGCCAGCAGCCACTCAATGGCAGCGGCAACCTGCAAGGCACTGGTCACCCCACGGCCATCGAACACCTGCGCCACATACAAACGCGCCTCGCCAGCCCGCTCAAGGATGGCCGCAGATACCGCGCTGCCATGGCCCAGTGCATCTGCTTCAGCTTCGTGTTCAAGCAAACCGGCGTGCGCCAAGGCAAACCGGCGGGCAGCCACAGGCGGCTGCTCGCTGAGGTCATGGCCACTGTCGACTACGCCAATACGCACCTCAGGCTTCATGGCTCACGGCTCCAGTTGTGGATAACTGACCGTCAAACAATTCCAGGCGCAGATCGGCATCGGCCAGGGTCGAAGAACGGTGACTGATCAAAATCCGCGTACGCCCACGGAACAGCTGATCAATTGCGCCGATCACCTCACGCTCAGTCGCTTCATCGACCGCCGAGGTGGCTTCGTCCAACACCAGAATCAGTGGATCCTGAAGCAAGGCCCGGGCAATCGCGATGCGCTGCTTCTGCCCACCCGACAACTGCTGGCCGCGCTCGCCCAAGGGGCTGTCGAGGCCTTCGGGCAAGCTGGCGATCAGGCTGTCCAGTTGCGCCAGACGTGCAACCTCGGCAATGGCTTCACGACTGGCATCCGGCACGCTGTAGGCGAGATTGTCGGCCAGGCTGCCGCGAAACAGCACAATGTCCTGGCTGACCACCGCGACCCGGCGACGCAGCTCGAACAGGTCCAGCTCACGCAGGTCGCAGCCGCCCAGCACGATGCGCCCGGCCTGGGGATCGTAAAAACGCTGCAGCAGGTCGATCAGGGTCGATTTACCCGCGCCGGAAATACCACTCAATGCCACTTTGCAGCCTTGAGGAATCGACGCCTGAACCTCACGTAACAACGGCGGCCGACCGGGGTGGGCGAAACATACCCCCTCGAACTGCAAGTCAGACGTGCTCGGCAGCGCACGGGGTGATGCCGGGTTGACCACGTTCGGCACCTCACCGCGCAGCTCCATCACCCGCCCAAGGCTGACGCTCATGCGCTGCATCGCCACGTACAAGCCGAGCAAGCTCTGCACAGGCCCCACGGCCATGCCCAGGTAGGTCGAAAAGGCAATCAGTGCACCCAGTTGCCAGGTACCCTGCACCACCCAATAGCCGCCCACCAGAAAGGCGCAGGCGCGCGACAGCGAAGTCAGGGTACCGGGTACGGCTTGGGTGAAGAACTCAGTGACCTGCAAACGCAGCAACTGCTGCATGTAGCCCTGGCCGAGCCCGTCAAGGCGTCGCGCTTCACGCTGCTGCTGGCCAGCAGACTGAATGAACTTCATCGCGGGCAGAGTCTCGACCAGAAACGAAGACACATCCGCCGAACGCTCGCGCAACTGGCGCACCTCACGCTCGACCTTGCGCCGCATCCAGCGCAGCCAGAGCACGTCCAGCGGGATCAACACCAACGCCAGCAACGACAGCTTCCATGACAACGCCAGCAGCATGCCCAGCGCACAGACCAAGCCGATCACGCTGGACACGGCCGAGAACAGCGAGTCGACGGCAAAGCGCTGGATCTCGGCCACGTCACCGTCGAGCCGCGACATCAAGTCACCAATCCGCCGCTGGCCGTAGAAGGTCGGCGACAAGCCCTGAAGGTGGCGATAGATTTCATCGCGCAGGGCAAACAGAATGCGCCCGGACAGCCGCGTGTGCAGGTAGCGGTTGAGCCCCGACAGCAGCGTGCCGAGGATACCGGCCACGACCATCACGCCGGCAATGGTTGCCAGGGCCGGAAAATTACGCGCCAGCAGGCCATCATCGATCAAGAGTTTGGTCAGCCACGGCTGCACCAGCACCAGCAGCGTGGCACACAAGGACAACCCCAACAGCCCGGCAATCGCCATGCGCTGCGGCCGAACGAAGCCGTACAACCAGCGCAGGGACTGCTGCAAGGCTTCGGGGTCCTTGTGATCGATCAAACGGGCAAGCCAGCGCATCATGACTGCAACTGCTTGAACTTGCGGTAGAGCGTGGCACGGCTGATGCCCAGGTCCTGGGCGGCCGCCGAAACATTGCCGTGATGGCGCTCCAGCGCCTGACGAATCAGGGTCAATTCGTTGTCCCGTATCCGCCCACTGGCCTGAGCCGCTTGGGTGCCCCGCAAGGTTTCGAGCAGGTTGTCCGGCAGGTGTTCAAGGCCCAGTTCAAGCTCACCCTCCTCGCGCATGGCCAGCAAGGTGCGCACGGTCATTTCCAGTTGGCGGATGTTGCCCGGCCAGTGGTAACCGATGAACAGCGCCGACAATTCATCGGACAGGTACGCCCCTTTGCCGCCGAGCTTTTCCAACAGGCTGGCAACCAGCGCCATGAGGTCTTCCCGCTCACGCAGGGGCGGCAGTTGCACGCTGATACCATTAATGCGGTAGTACAGGTCTTCGCGGAAGTGGCGTTCTTCGACCTGACGCTTCAGGTCGCGGTGAGTAGCGCAGATCAACGCAACATCCAGGTCCTGTTCTTCGGCGGCCCCCAACGGCGCCACCTTGCGCTCCTGCAGCACCCGTAACAGGCGAGCCTGCAAGGCCAGTGGCATATCACCGATTTCGTCGAGGAACAGTGTGCCGCCATGGGCCTGCTGCAAGCGCCCGACCACACCGCCACGCCGGGAACCGGTAAAGGCGCCCTCACGGTAGCCAAACAGTTCGGACTCGATCAGGCCCTCGGGAATCGCCGCGCAGTTGACCGCGACAAAGGGTTTCGCTGCCCGTGGGCTGGCCAGGTGCAACGCACGCGCCACCACTTCCTTACCGCTACCGGTCTCCCCCAGCAACACCACCGGCAACTCACCGACCAGCCCTTGGCGGGCCATGCGCAGGGCGCGGGCGTAGCGGCTATTGCCCGCACCCAGGCTTTGCAGGTCAGGATGTTCCATGTTCGGGCGAGGACTGCGCCGGGGCGTGACCGGCACGCTCACCGCACGCAGCGGCACTTGCAGGGTCTTGTAGAAAAATGCGCCCTTGGCGGTCTCGATGGCGTCGACGCGCCCCAATTGCAGGCGCGCCAACCATTGTTCCAAACGCATGCCCAGCAGGCTTTCACACTGTTGACCGACCAACTGGGGACGGGCCACACCCAGCAGTTGGCAGGCCTGATTACTGACGGCGAGGATCTGCCCGTCAAGCCCAAGGGCAACCAGCCCCTGCCAGGGCGAATCAAGAAACTGTCGGCGGCTGTGAAATGCCAGTACCACCTGGTCCGGGTAGCTGGTGTTGAACAAACGGCCTTCAATCTGACTGACTGCCAGCGCCAGCAGCGCGGTGCGATCCTGCACCCTGCCCAACGGCCCTTGGCGGGTCAGGTCGAGGACACCCAGCAGGTCGCCCTGCGGGCAATGGATCGGCACCGAGGTGCAGGAAAAATCACTGAGCCGCTCCAGGTAGTGTTCGCCACAATCGATCTGCACCGTACGCGCCTCAACCAGTGCGGTACCCAGAGCGTTGGTGCCACGCGCCGATTCGCTCCAGCACGTGCCCGGCCTGATATCACCGAGGCCTGCGCGCTTCAGGGCGTCAGCCTGGCCTTCGATGGTCAGGATGGTGGCGTCGGCGTTGGCCAGGATGATCACGCTGTCCTTGCCCTGACGCGCACGCAGGTAATCGATTTCGGCAGTGGCTGCATCCAGCAACACGCGGTTGCTGGCCAGCAGCAGGTCGAGGTTGGCCGACGAACTCAAGTCGAAGTCGTGACGGCTGTTCAGCGGCACGCCATGGCCCAGGCTACGGCGCCAGGACGCATCGATTTCGGCACGCAGAATACCGTCGGGCAATTGCCCTTCCAGCGACAGCCGCTCACGCGCAAGGCGAGCATCGAACGGCGGAACTTCAGTTGTTGTTTTTATTCTGTTCATGAGCTGCTCCGGATCGGATTGTCCGATTCAAGCAAGTCCCACGCCAAGGAAACGGCGAGGACACCACTCCTGCTCTTTTACGTTAACGTAAAGCTTGCTGCAATCACCAAGCATCGTTTATCGCTAGTTCAACAGGCCCAACGCCTTGGCGCGCGCCACCGCCTGAGTGCGTCGCTCCACGCCAAGCTTGCTGTTGATATGGCTGGCGTGGGTTTTCACCGTGTGCAGGGAGATGAACAGGCGCTCGCTGATTTCCTGGTTCGAGCAACCCTGGGCGATCAGCTCCAGCACTGCCAGCTCCCGCGCACTCAGGGCCTCGCTGGGCGCCCCAGAGGTGTCGCTTTCAGGCGCCGGCAACATGGCTAGCAAACTGGTTCGAACCGGCCCGACAGGTTGCCCAAGCAGTTGCTCGCGCAGCCAGCCCGGTTGTTCGTTCAGCAATATCTGGAACGGTTGCAGGGTACCGCCCTTCGCCGCGTCCAGGCTTTGCACAAACAGGCTGCGGGCTTCGCTCTCGCGACCGCCGGCCAGCTTCAAGGCCACTAACTGACACAACGCCATGACACACAGCAGTTGCCCACCGTTGGCCTGCCCCCGCTCATTCAGGGCCAGCAAGCGCTGCTCGGCCTGCTCGTTGCGCCCCTGTACGCGCTCCAAACGTGCTTGCTGCAGCTCGATATGCAACGGCAACAGCGGGTGAAACTCTGGTGCAGCGGCGGCCAGTTTGCCGCCATAGGTCTGCCCCAGGCGCTGCAACCAGGCGTCAGCCAGGTCGATGCGCCCTTGCGCCAACCACAGCTCACATTTGACCAAGGTGATCATTGCCAGATAGAAAATCGGTGGCACGTCCCAGATATGCATCAGCCGTTCGGCTTCGGCGAGCTCGGCATACGCCTCGGTAAAGCGTCCTTCACGACCATCGAGCGTGGCGATCATGCAATGACCGATCAACACGCTGATGTCCCGACACGCCCGCGCCTCGACCACTCCCGCGCGCAAGCGGCTGCGACCCGCCTGGGGCTGCAGACGCGCGGCCAGCAGATACCCCTCATACAGGGTCAAGCGGGCGCGCGCCGCGTACAGCCGCTGGGCCGAAAGCCCTTGCAGGCGCTGCAGCCCCTGGCGCACTTCATCCTGCGCCCGGAGTATTTCGCCACGGGCATGCAGCACGCGCGCCCGGTCGTAATGGGCCAAGGCCTCGAATAACGGGTTGCCCACACGCTGGGCCAACTCCAGGGCCTCACGGTTCCAGCCACGTGCACGCCAGAAATCACCATCGGCAATCGCCAGGTTGGACAAGGTCGACAAACACACCAACCGCTGCCCGTAGCGCTTCTGCGGCAGGCTGCGCAGGGCCTCGGTGCAGTAGGCCAAGGTGCGCGCGCGGTCACCACGCCCGCGGGCGATCACCCCACTCAAGGCCAGCCACTGAGCCAGCATCGATTTTTGCGCCGTGGCGGACGGCGCCGGCAGAAAGCGGCTCAGGTGACTGGCCAGCTCTTCGGCGGCATCCAGCTGACAGGCCAGCCCCAACGCCCAGCTGTACAGCACGATCAACCGTGGCGTACTGACCAGCAGGCTGTCGGGCAAGTCCATCTTCCAGCGCAGCAGCATGCCAACGTTCTGTTCGGCCAGCAGTTGCTCTTCCGAGAGGTTCTGCACCAAGTTGGCGGCTACGTCCAGATGCCCGGCACGCAGCGCCTGCTCGACAGCCTCATCGAGCAATCCCTGGCTGTGGAACCAGCGACAGGCGCGCAGATGCAGGCTCGGCAGCGGCAAGCTGGTCGGCCGGCTACGCAGCAGGTCGGAAAACAGGTGGTGGTAACGGAACCAGCGACCGTTCTCGTCCAGCGGCACCAGGAACACCTGATGCGCCTGCAGAAAACGCAGAATGTCGGCGCTGTCATGGCTCTCGCGCAGGGCATCGCAGAGTTCACTACAGAACCGCTCCTGACAGGCCGTGTCGTAGAGGAACGCCTGGACCTCACTGGGCAGGCAGTCGATCACCTCTTCAAGCAGGTAATCACGAATCAACCCCTCCCCGCCATGCAGGGCTTGGGGCAAGGCGTTGTCGGTACCGGATTCGCTGGCTGCCAGCAGCCAGAATCGCAGGCCGGCGACCCAGCCGTCGCTGCGCTGGATCAGGTTGTCCAGGGCCTGACCGCGCAGGGCTGTGGGGTGCTGTACGAGCACCGCATGGGATTCATCCGGCGTCAGGCGCAGGTCTTGTTCATTGAGCTCACACAACTGGCGCGACAAACGCAGACGCGCCAGGTGCCAGTCAGGGCGCTGGCGACTGGTGACCAATAGCACCAGCCCCGGCGGCAGATGGTTGAGAAAGAACTGCAGGCAACGGTCGAGCACCGGCCCCTGTGCCAAGTGGTAATCGTCCAGCACAACCAACAGCGGGTTGTTGGGCTGCAAATGCCGGCTGAGGTCATCCAGCAGGCCGTCGAGCCACTCCTCGAAAGCGAATGGCTGATGCCGCTGGCGCATTTTCAACAAGCCCAAGGCCTGGGCGCCCAGTGCCGGGCAGTGATGCTGCAGCCCTTCAAGCAGGCGTTCAAGGAAACGCCCCGGGTCGCTGTCGCGTCGGTTCAGGCTCAACCACAGGCTTTGCCAGTGGGCTGGCAGGCCCTGACAGAACTCCACCGCAAGCGAGCTTTTACCGAAACCGGCCGGTGCGCTGACCAACAACAGGCGCCCGCCCAATCCGGCCTGCAAACGCTGGCACAGCCTCGGGCGCGGCACATGGGCGTCGGGCAATGGCGGACGATAGAAACGTCCCTCCAGGGCGCTGACGGCCAGGCTGGAAAATCCTTGCGTGCGGGACAGATCAGTCATGACCGGCTCGTTTTGGTTTGGATTGTCGGCAGAACGGATCAGGGCAGACTAACGGCTTACCCTGCACATTTGAAGACAATTGCCGCGTATTACCCAAAAAAGACTACAACAAAAAAAGTCAGTGCCCCGCGCGCGCATCGCATCAGCTACCGACGGATTGCCAGCCAGGCGACCGGCGCAAACAGAAACGCCCCGGCAAGCCGGGGCGTTCTGGGGATCACACGGAGTTACAGCGTCAGCGCACGCCGTCCTGGCGAAGCGCTGCAGGGGTGAAGTCACTGGTGTTGGCCGTGAAGCCGAAGTCGTAGGCTTTCTTCTCTTCGTTCTTCATGCCCAGCGCCAGGTAACGACCGGACTGCAGGTCGTAGATCGTCTCGAGGGTGTACCACGGCACCTGAACGTTGTAGTAGTCCTGGGAATGGGCTTCCGCCACACGCCACAGCTGGCCGCGACCGTCGTAGTGGTCGATCACTGCTGCCTGCCAGGTGTCTTCGTCAATGTAGAAGTCACGTTTGGCATAGATATGACGCTGACCAGGCTTGAGGGTTGCCACCACATGCCAGACACGGCGCAGCTCATAACGGGTCAGGTCCTGGTTGATGTGGCCGGCCTTGAGGATGTCCGCGTACTTCAGGTTCGGCGAGTCGAGCTTGTAGCTGTTGGAGGCGATGTACATCTCCTTCTTGCCTTCAAGCTTCCAGTCGTAGCGATCCGGCGCGCCGTTGTACATGTCCAGGTTGTCGGAGGTACGCAAGCCATCCGCCGCCGTACCCGGGCCGTCATAGGACACTTGCGGGGCACGCCGCACACGACGCTGACCGGCGTTGTAGACCCACGCCAGGCGCGGTTCCTTGACCTGGTCGAGGGTTTCGTGAACCAGCAGTACACCACCGGCCAGACGCGCCGGAGCCGTCACTTTCTGCTTGAAGTAGAAGAGGATGTTGCCCGGGTTGTTCGGGTCGTAATCCTTCATCTTGTCGCGGAAAACGAACTGGTCCTGGAAGTACACCAGGCTGTACGAACCGTTGGCCTGAGGGGTGGCCTGGGTCACCAGGCGGGTCACGCTACCGCCGCGATAACGGGTGATGTGGTTCCAGATGACCTCGACACCACTCTGTGGAATCGGGAACGGAATGGCTGTCTTGAAGTTCTCAAGGCCGTTACCGCCCTGCACCAGCTTGGTGGCGGTGGCGTTTTCCTTGATCGCCGCAAACACCTCGTCGGGAACGGTAGAACCACGGTGCGTCGGGTAGACCGGAATCGTGTAGGTGTCAGGGTAGCGCTTGAACATCGCGACCTGGCCCGGCGCCAGCTTGTCTTTGTACTGATCGACGTTCTGCGCCGTGATGGTGAACAGCGGCTTCTCGTTACCGTAAGGGTCGGCGAGGAACCCTTTGGCATCCACCGAGCCGGCGGTTTTCGGCAACGGGCTCCAGGCCGGGATCGAACCATTGGCGTTAGGGCCCTTTTCAGCCCCCATCGGTGTCAGGCTGGCGCCGAGCTTGGCAGCTTCGCTGGCGGGAACGGCGGCCATGACACTGCTGGCCAGCAGGGTCAGGCCCAGCACACCGGCTTGCAGCAGACTCTTGGTTGTTTTCATAGTTGTGCTCTTCCTGAATCAGTGCGCTTAAAAGTTCACGCCGAAACTGAGGGCGATGAAGTCGCGGTCGTCCACCGTGGTGTACTTGCCATCAAAGAAGTTGGTGTACGACAGGCTGGTGGTGTAGGTGTTCTGGTACTCGGCATCCAGGCCCAGGCTGACGGCTTTACGGCCTTCCTCGAAGTTGCCGCCAGGGCCTGGGGAGTAGCCGGAAACGTCATGGGACCAGGCGATGTTCGGCTTGAGGTTGACCCCGGCAAAGACGTCGTTGTAATCCCAGATGGCCCGTGCGCGGTAACCCCAGGAAGTGCTGGTGGTGAAACCGTCGTCTTCGCAATTGCGGCTGAGGTTGGCGGTTGAACCCGCACCAATGGTACGGTCGTTAAGTGCTTCACACGTGTTTGCACCGTCAGTTGCAGGCAGCGGACCAGGACCATAGACCGGGTCACGGCCATAACGCAGTTTGCTGGAGTCTTCCAGGCCACCCACATAGGTAACACCCAACTCACCGACAACGGTCAGGCGGCTGGCGCCCATGACCTGATCGAAGAAGTGAGTCAGGGTGGTCTGAAACTGGGTGACTTCCTTGCGACGGTAGCCATGCTGATCCTCGCCCGGCACGCCAGCCAGCAGGGAAGCATTGGCAAACTCATTGCCGAGAGGTCGCACAGCAGAGTACAGAATGTCGGTGGTATTGAGTTGCACCGGAGCGTTTGGCCGGTAGCTGATTTCACCACTCCAGGCCGTGCCAGTAGGCAAGGTGGTCGAGAAGCTCAGCCCGTATAGACGAATGTCCTCGGGGTACTCGACAAAGTAACTGGAATTGCCCGCGACAATCAGCGGCGCCAGCGGGTTACCAGCAACCCCCGTATACACAGCCGGGTCTGCGCCGGTAGCGCTGAAAATAGGCGCACGGCTGTGGTAGTTCATGAAGTAAGCGCCGAATTCGGTATCCAGCGGATCGTACATGTAGCGGAACGCCACCCCGAACTGACCGCTGTCACGCGCATCGCGGTCGGCGCTGCGGCGCACCAGCACACCTTCCTCGTTGATATCGACGCCTTGGGACGCGAGAAACGGCAGGAACGCTCCAGGAACATTCCGGCTGCTGCTCAGCAAACGTAGGTTGTTCGAGCAACCATCCGCGATGATGTCCGGCTGCGAGAAGAAGGTGCCGCAGTTGTCCACTACGGTCTGGTCCCACTCGATCTGGTAGAACGCTTCGGCAGACAGGTTGTCGGTCAGGCTCTGGGAAACATAGAACATGTTGACCGGGATCAGGCCCTCCTTCACCTCGGCGCCTGGCCGACGGAAAGCCGCCACATCAATCGGGTTGATCGAGTTGATGCCGTTACCGATAAAAGTACTCTCACCCCAGCTCACCACCTGCTTGCCCAGGCGTACCGAACCGGGTTGATCGGCGATGGAATAGTTGTGGTACACGAAGGCATCAAGAATCTGCCCGCCAGAAGACTGTGCGCCTTCCTTGCGGTTGGAGTCGCTGATGTCCTTGAACTCGCGGTGCTCATCCTTGAGTTCGAAGTCGTACCAGTACTTGCCGCGCACGAATACGCCGGTATCGCCGTACTTCAACTCCAGGTCATGGATGCCCTTGAAGATCTTCGAGAAGGTCTCACCGCGCTTGAAGTTCAGGTGGCCATCGTCAGAAGTCTGCGAAAGCCCCTTGCCGCCGTTGTTGACGCCGATCAGGTTCTCGTTCGGCTTGGCTGTCGACCAGCTAGCCCCAACGGACAGCGACGAATCGAACTGGCCTTCGATTTCACCGATGTTGAAACTGACGCCGAATGCAGGGCCAGCGAGCGTAGAAGCGAGGCTGACGGCCAAAGGCAGTTTTGCCCGACGCCAAAACAGATGTGCAGATGTCATCGACGCTACTCCATGTTCTTTATTTTTATGGCAGTGAGTCCTTCTAAAAACGGCGCAATGGAATACATGCTCAATTGCACGTCCCCCCCGTTCCTAAAAATCCCCTGGGCCGACTATAGCCAGCAGGTACCAGGGCTTGATCCCTCTAAAGTGTGATTTGTTGTGTACAAGCAGGCAGGCATGGCCCTAATGGGCCTACCCCTGCCTGAGCGGCGCCAAGCATGGCTGAAAATTACCGTTTTACAAGTCGCGAGGTGTCTGGCTCGGGGTTCGCACCGCGACCGGCGCGAACCCCGGGGGCTCAGAGCGTGGAAAGAAAGGTGCTGTTACTGGCCTGCCATTGCATGACATCGAGGCGGATACGCTTCTTGTCGAGCTTGCCAACACTGGTCTTGGGAATTTCGGTAACAAGGGCGATCTGAGTGGGGATAGCCCACTTGTTGATATGGCCCAATTCCACGAACGGTTTCAGGTGCTCCTTGAGGCCCCTGGCGTCAATGCTGTGCCCCTCGCGCACCACCAACAATGCGAACGGCCGCTCCCCCCACTGCGGATCGGCGATACCGACCACCGCGACCTCACGCACCGCAGAATGACGGCTGATCAGGTCCTCAAGCTCCAGGGACGACACCCACTCGCCGCCGGTCTTGATCACATCCTTGATCCGGTCGCGAATGTCGATCACGCCCATGCTGTCCAGTGTGGCCACGTCGCCGGTGTGCAACCAGCCGCCGTCCCAGAGCTCGGCGCCCTTCTGCTCCTCACGGAAATACCCCATGGTCAGCCAAGGGGCTCGCAGCACCAACTCGCCCTGGGACTCACCGTCAGCAGGCAGGAAGTTGCCGTCACTGTCGATGATCGCCGCCTCTACCAGGGGTACCGGCACACCGGCCTTGATCCGGTACGTGATGCGCTCATCCTCGTTGCCCGCGAGCAACTCATCGTTCAGGTGAGCGCAGGAAACCAGCGGGCAGGTTTCCGACATGCCATAAGCCGCCGTGAGCTGGATACCGCGGGCCTTGGCCGCCTCATATAGCGCACGGTTCAGGGCGCTGCCGCCGATGATGATCTTCCAGCCGGCAAAGTCCTCGGCCTGCGCGCCCTTGGCGTTGAGCAGCATCTGCAGGATGGTCGGCACGCAATGGGAGAACGTGACCTTTTCCTTGCGCCACAGCTCCACCAGCAGCTCCGGGTCGTAACGCCCAGGGTAAACCTGCTTGATACCGAGCATGGTCGCCACATAAGGGATACCCCAGGCATGCACGTGAAACATCGGGGTGATCGGCATGTACACATCGTTGCTGCCGAGCAGGCGGACGCTGTCGATGCTGCCGGTCACAGCCGCTGCACCCAAGGTGTGCAGCACCAGTTGCCGGTGCGTGAAGTACACCCCTTTCGGGTTGCCGGTCGTGCCGGTGGTATAGAACGTCGTTGCCACCGAGTTTTCATCGAAATCCGGGAAGTCGTAACGCGGGCTGGCCGCAGCCAGCAGCTGTTCGTACTCACCGATCAGGTTTGGCAACTCGGCGGTTTTTGACTCGCCATCGGTCAACAGCAGCGTCTTTTCAACGGTGGTCAGGTGACCGGCAATAGCCTGATAAAGGCCGACAAAATCACTGTTGACCAGCACGAAACGGTCTTCGGCGTGATTCATCGTGTAGAGAATCTGTTCCGGCGACAGGCGCACATTGATGGTGTGCACCACCGCACCAATCATCGGAATGGCAAACATGCACTCCAGGTAACGGTGACTGTCCCAATCCATCACCGCCACCGTGTCGCCCGCCTTGACCCCGGCCTCGGTCAATACGTTGGCCAACCTTGCAATACGCTCATTCAGGGTGAGGTAGCTGTAGCGCAACTGGTCGCGGTAAACGATCTCGCGGGTTTTCTCGTAGCGGCCGCCAGACATCAGCAAGCGCTTGATCAGCAACGGGTACTCATAAGCGCCCTCGGCAGGGGCAATGACGCGAGTCTGCAACATGAAGTGTCCCTTTTCTGAAGTGCATGGTCTGGGTCAAAACAGACCTTCACTTTAGAACGCCGCTGCGCCGTCCAAATCAGCCAAAGGAATGATTTGAACGACGCCGGGATCAGCGGCCTACTGGAAACGGCATCGATCAATGCATCTCGGTAAACGCGATCTTGATACCCAGCGCCACCAGTACAGCCCCCATGGCACGGTCGAACCAGTGACCCATGCGGGCAAAACCGGCACGCACCCGCTGTTGGCTGAACAACATCGCCACCAGGCAGAACCACAGGCCAGTGGCCAGTGCCAGGTACACACCATAACCTGCCTGTACCAGCAGGGGGGTATGCGGGTTGATGACGACCGTGAACAGCGACAGGAAGAACAAGGTGGCTTTCGGGTTCAGGCCGTTGGTCATGAAACCGGCGACAAAGGCACCGCGCGGGGTGCGCTCTACCGTTGCAGCCTGCACCTCATCGCTACCAGGCTTGGCGGGGCTGGCACGCAAGGCCTTGAAGCCGATGTACAAGAGGTACGCCGCCGCCAGCCACTTCAGCGCATTGAACAGCATGATCGACTGCGACACGATCAGCCCGATGCCCAGCAGCGAATAGCCTACATGCAGGAAGATCGCTGTTCCCACGCCAAATGCAGTCCAGGTACCCGCACGTCGACCATGGGTCACGCTTTCACGAACCACGACCGCGAAGTCCGGCCCGGGGCTGGCGACCGCCAGCAAGTGAATCAGGGCAACGGTGAGAAACTCAGCCCAATACATGGGGACTCCTTGTCACGGATTTAAGTAAGGTGCCTACCTTAGACCAGTCGATACCCCGAGCAACAGACACAGTTACCAACGATTTTTTGCTTGACTCTACCGTTAGGGGCAGACTTTACCCTCATCGACTTCATCCTGTAGTTGGAGTCACCATGAGCAAACGTATTCTGGTCGTTCTTGGCCACCCCTCATCCGACAGCTTTTGTGCCGCGCTGACCGACACCTATGTCAAAGCCGCCACCGAAGCAGGCCACGAGGTTCGCCTGCTGAACCTCCCGGCACTGGATTTCGATCCGGTCCTGCATGAGGGTTACAAGGAAATCCAGGCACTTGAGCCCGACCTGTTGGAGGCACAGAAGCAGATTCTCTGGGCGGATCACCTGACCTTCGTTTACCCGATCTGGTGGGGCGGCATTCCAGCCTTGCTCAAGGGCTTCTTCGACCGGGTCTTCCTGCCCGGGTTCGCCTTCAAATACCGCAGCGACTCCGCTTTTCCGGACAAGCTGCTCAAGGGGCGAACGGCCCATCTGCTGGTGACGATGGACACGCCACCGTGGTATTACCGCTGGATCTACCGCATGCCCGGCCTGCACCAGATACGCAAGACCACGTTGGCGTTCTGCGGCATCAAGCCGACCCGCACCCTGACGTTCGGGCCGATGCTTGGCTCGACACCGGCACAGCGCGAAATCTGGCTGGCCCAGACCCGAACCCTCGCCGGTCGCTAAGGCCTGCACGGCTGCGTCGGGGAGTTGGCATGCGCGTTGCCACTTTTCAAGGAACGAAGGGACTATCGATGTACATCGGCAAAGCAGCCCAGCTTTCAGGCACCACCGTCAAATGCATCCGCCACTATGAAAAGATCGGTTTGCTGCCCGAGCCCGTGCGCGAAGGCAAGTACCGGATCTACAGCCAGCAGAGTGTCGAACTGCTGTCGTTCATCAAATGCGCTCAGCAACTGGGCTTCAAGCTCAAGGAAATGCAGGCGATTTTCCAGGATTACCGTGGCGATAAAATTCCCTGGAACCTGGCCCAGCAGGTAATCGCCGACAAAAAGCACGAATTGCGCGCCCAGATCGACACGCTGCAAAGCCTGCATGATGGCCTGGTCGAATTTGAAGCCAGCGTTCAGGACGCCCGTGCGCAATGCAGCTTCGAGCTGAGCCGCCTGGAAGAGGCGCGACCCGCGATGAGCTGAAATACGAAAGCCCTACGTTTCCTGGGCGGCTGGGGAGCGCTAAGATCCTCAAGTAGCCACACTGCCCGTGTTTCCAAACCTCCTTGCCGACCTGGAATCCTTCCTCGATGAATACCCCTCACCGCGCTGTTTTCCTCGACCACAGCTCCCTCGATCTGGGCGACCTTGACCTCGGTACGCTGCGTGAAGGTTTCGCCGAGTTGCAGCTGTATCCTTCCAGCACAGCGGACCAGGTTGTTGAACGCCTGCGAGGAGCCACAGTGGCCATCAGCAACAAAGTCGTGCTGGATGCCGCCACACTGGCCGCCTGCCCGGACTTGAAGCTGATCCTGGTAGCCGCCACCGGCACCAATAATGTCGACCTGAATGCCGCCCGGGCCCAAGGCATTGTCGTCAGCAACTGCCAGGGCTATGGCACGCCCTCGGTGGCCCAGCACACGCTGGCCCTGTTGCTGGCCCTGGCCACACGCCTGACGGACTACCAGCAGGCTGTCGCCGCGGGTCGCTGGGCGCAGGCGAAACAGTTCTGCCTGCTGGATTTCCCGATTGTCGAACTGGAAGGCAAGACACTGGGCATGCTCGGGCATGGCGAACTGGGTGGCGCGGTGGCGCGCCTGGCCGAAGCCTTCGGTATGCGCGTGCTGTTTGGCCAACTGCCAGGACGCCCACCCCGTGAAGACCGCCTGCCGCTGGATGAACTGTTGCCACAGGTGCATGCTCTGACTCTGCACTGCCCACTCACTGACAACACCCGCAACCTGATCGGCGCCCGTGAACTGGCCTTGCTCAGGCCCGGTGCATTCGTGGTCAACACGGCCCGTGGCGGGCTGATCGACGAACAGGCGCTGGCCGATGCATTGCGCTCGGGTCATCTCGGTGGTGCTGCGACGGATGTGTTGAGCGTCGAGCCCCCCGTTAACGGCAACCCATTGCTGGCCACCGATGTCCCGCGCCTGATCGTCACGCCACACAGCGCCTGGGGTGCTCGCGAGGCGCGGCAGCGCATCGTCGAGCAGTTGCACGAAAACGCCCAGGCGTTTTTTGCCGGCCAGCCACGCCGGGTTGTCAGCTGACACCCAGGCTTCTGGTAAACTCCGTCCCTTTTTCAGGAGCCGCCGTCCATGGACCCGCGCAGTGAAGTGTTGCTTCGACAGGCCGACTTGTTTCAGGGTTCGCTGTTGCTGGCCGGCTTGCCCGCCGACGACCTGCTCGGCCAACTGCCTGCGGCCCACGGCTGGAGCTGGCATGCTGGCGATCAGGCTGCGCTGCAGGCGCGCTTCAGCGGCCGCAGCCATTTTGGAGTAGAGGTCACGCCCCAGCCATTCGAGGCGGCGGTGCTGTTTCTGCCCAAGTCCCGTGAATTGGCCAGTTACCTGCTCAACGCGCTGGCCTCACGCCTGGCGGGCCGCGAGTTGTACCTGGTGGGGGAAAAACGCGGCGGCATCGAGGGCGCGGCCAAGCAACTGCAGGCCTTCGGCAAACCGCGCAAACTCGACAGTGCTCGCCATTGCCAACTGTGGCAGGTGACCGTCGATAACGTGCCTGAAGCGCCAAACCTGCACAGCCTGGCTCAACGTTTCGAATTGCCGCTGGCCGAAGGCCCATTGACCGTGGTCAGCCTGCCGGGCGTGTTCAGCCATGGGCGGCTCGACCGCGGCAGCGCACTGCTGCTCGAACACCTGGAGCAGCTACCGGTCGGCCATGTGCTGGACTTCGGTTGCGGTGCCGGCGTGCTCGGCGCAGTAGTCAAACGCCGTTATCCACAGAGCCAGGTGACCCTGCTCGACGTGGATGCCTTCGCCGTCGAGAGCAGCCGCCTGACCCTGGCCGCCAACGGCCTGGAAGGTGAGGTCATCTGTGGTGACGGTATCGACGCCGCCCCCGACAATCTGGACCTGATCCTGAGCAATCCGCCGTTCCATACCGGGGTGCACACTCACTACCAGACATCGGAGAACCTGCTGCAAAAATCAGCCAAACATCTGAAAAAAGGTGGAGAACTGCGCTTGGTCGCCAACAACTTCCTGCGCTATCAACCGCTGATCGAGGCTGCGCTGGGTAACTGCCAGCTGCGCATCGAAGCGCAGGGCTTTCGGATCTACCAGGCAACCCGCAGTTAAAACAGCACTTGCCGAATCGGCTTGGCCTAGGCAGAATCCGCTCCGTCCTAGGGGAGTAGTCTCCCGCGAGCGCCCTGCTCGCCCGGTACGCGTCAACATACTTGGTCCACAGACCATGGCGCGTGCGACCCACGGCCCGCAAAGCGAGCCCAGGGTTTGACAAGACCTATGACACGCACACCTTACCCGGGGCGGGGAGGTCGTACGTGTCATAGCCGTGTCGACCCGCCCCCGTAGGAATCCTGATGCTGGAATCATTGCTAGTCCCAACCGCAATCGTCGCGCTCGCCGAAATTGGCGACAAGACCCAACTGCTCGCGCTCATCCTTGCGGCTCGCTTCCGCAAACCCTGGCCAATCATTGCCGGTATCATCGCCGCAACCCTGGCCAACCACGCCGCTGCGGGTGCGGTGGGTGCATGGGTCAGCAGTTTCTTCTCCGCCGTGACCTTGCACTGGATCCTCGCCGCCTGCTTTGCCGCCACTGCCCTGTGGACCCTGGTTCCAGACAAGATGGACGATGACGAAGGCAGCACGGCACGACGCTTCGGCCCGTTCCTGACCACGCTGATTGCATTCTTCATTGCCGAGATCGGTGACAAGACCCAAGTGGCCACAGTGATGCTGGCCGCCCAGTACCCTCACCTGATCCTGGTCATTCTAGGGACGACCCTGGGGATGCTGATTGCCAACGTGCCCGTGGTACTGGCAGGCAACTTTGCGGCCGAAAAACTGCCACTGACGCTAATCCGTCGCCTGGCAGCCGCAGCCTTCTTCGTGCTGGCCTCAGTAGCGGTGTACTCGGCGATGCAAGTCAGCGGCTGGATAAGCTGACACAAGCGCCTGTTATCGAGGATGGAGCCGCGCCTCAATCAGAAGGCGCGGTTTTCATTGCTTGCAAGGGGTATGGCGTTATCGCTTGGCTTGCTGGTAAAGCGGCATCACTTTCGGGATGGCCGCTTGCAGCGCAGCAATCCGGCTGCTGGAGGCCGGGTGAGTACTCATGAACTCAGGCTGCGATGCGCCACCCGACGCCTGGTTCATCTTGTTCCACAAGGTGATCGCGGCATTCGGGTTGTAACCGGCTCGCGCGGCCAGCTCCAGGCCAATCAGGTCAGCTTCGTTTTCATTGTCGCGGCTATTGGGCAGTGTCAGGCTGTACTGCACCACGGTATCGGCCAGCGCCATGCTGTCCTGGCCCAGGCCGAGCAATGCGCCGGCACCTTGTTTGGCCATTTCAATGCCATACGCCTTGGACATGGCTTCACGTCCATGTTCACGCAGGGCGTGAGCGATTTCATGGCCCATGACCGCAGCAATTTCATCGTCGCTGAGTTTCAGCTTGTCGATCAGGCCGCTGTAGAAAATGATCTTGCCGCCAGGCCCGCAGTTGGCGTTGAGCTCGTCACTCTGGATCAGGTTGACTTCCCACTTCCACTGCGCAGCATCGGGACGGAACTGTGGTGCCTGGGCAATCAGGCGATCAGCGATGGCCTGAACGCGGCGCGCATTGCTGCTGGTCTTGTCGAGCACGCCTTGGCTCGACGCTTCGCCGAGCGTTTGCTGGTAAGACTGGGCGTACATCTGATTGACTTCATCGGTCGAGAGCATGCTGAACATGTACTGCTTGCGCTCGACACCGACCGCTCCGCCGCTGGTGGTATTGATTGCCTGGCAACCACTGAGCAGGACGCTGGCACTCAAGGCACCCATTACAAATAACTTACGCATGAAAACACTCCATTCAAACACGCTGCGTATCCTAGGCCGACTAGGATAACTACGCTATTGCCGTTCGCGAACATTTCACGAACGGCACTCATGCTTTTCACACTTCGGGCCGATAACGCTGTGCAGACGCCATTACGTGTGCTCGGAGCCCCTGATGAAGTTCAAGTCGATCCAGTTTTCCGTGGCAGCCCTTGCTGGCGCCATCGTGTTGAGCATCGTTGCCGCACTGGTGCTGTACGCCGTGTTTTCCGGCGCACGGACTCAGACGCTGGTACAAAGCCGCACCCAGCAGCAGTTCGAAACCGTCATTGAGCAACGCCTGACGGCGCTGGCGAGCACCCAGGTCAGCCAGATTCAGCGCGGCCTCGAAGCGCCGCTGCTGATCGCCCGCAGCCTGGCGACCAGCAACGCCATGCTGGGCATGAAGGACGCTACGGGTAAGCCTCTGCTGAACATCGAGCGTGAACAACTGATCGCCATGGTCAAGCAGACCGTAGCAAGCAACCCACTGATCCTCGGCAGCTATCTCGGCTGGGAGCCCAACGCGCTGGACCATGACGATGCGCGCTTCGTCGGCACCTCGATCATCGGCATCGACAGCGCCACCGGACGCTTCCTGCCCTGGTGGTTCCGCAACGACGACGGTAGCCTGGGCGTGGATAAACTGGCCGATGTCGACGACCCGACACAACTAGCCACGGGCGTGCGCGCCAGCGAGTACTACCTGTGCTCGAAAGACTCGAAAAAGGCCTGTGTCATCGACCCGGCACCCTACAAGGTGGGTGACAAGGTGGTCATGCTTGCCTCGTTCATCGAGCCCATCATGGTAGACGGTCAGTTCCAGGGCATTGCGGGTGCCGACCTGTCGGTGAACTTCATTCAGGACATGCTCAAGGCCGCCGACAGCCAACTCTACAATGGCGCCGGTGAACTCGCGCTGGTGTCCAGCAACGGACGCCTGGTGGCCTACACCAAGGACGAAAGCAAGTTCGGCGAAAAAGCCAGCGATGTGCTTGGCGCCAATAAAGCTCAGGCATTGAATAGCCTGACCGGCGATAACCTGCGTTACGAGATTGACCGTAGCAACGGCCAGATCGAGCTGTTCTTGCCGTTTCGCATCGGCAATACCGACGCTCGCTGGACCCTGATGCTGCAATTGCCAATCAGCGCGGTGATGGCCGAGCTGGATAAGCTGCAGAGCGACTTGAGTGCACAACGGGCCACTGATATCACCGGAATGACCTTGGTCGGCCTGACTATCGCCGCACTCGGCCTGTTGGTGATCTGGCTGCTGGCCCACGGTATCGCACGACCCTTGCGGCAGATGGTGGCCATGCTCAACGACATCGCTCAGGGTGAAGGTGACCTGACCCGGCGACTGACCAGTGATCGCAGCGACGAACTCGGCGCCATTGCCAAAGGCTTCAACACCTTTCTGAGTAAACTGCAGGCAATGATCACTCAGGTGGTCAGCTCGGTACAGAAAGTCAGCGACTCCTCTGAACACACCGCCGATATCGCCATTCGCACCAACCAGGGTGTGCACAAGCAAATGGCCGAAATCGACCTGGTAGCCACGGCAGTACATGAAATGACCGCCACGGCGCAGGACGTGGCCCGTAACGCAACCCATGCAGCCCAAGCCGCCAGCAGCGCCGACCAGGCCGCCAACGAAGGCCTGCAGATCGTGCGCAGCACCTCCAACTCGATCAGTGCACTGGCCAATGAAATCGGCCGTGCAGTGGGGGTCGTACAAAACCTGGCCCGCGATAGCGAGAACATCAACGCCATCCTGGTGGCGATCCGCGCCATCGCCGAGCAGACCAACCTGCTGGCCCTGAACGCAGCCATCGAAGCCGCCCGTGCAGGTGAGCAAGGTCGCGGCTTTGCGGTGGTCGCCGACGAAGTACGCAACCTGGCACAGAAAACCCAGAAGGCCACCGAAGAAATCCAGCAGATGATTCAGCAGTTGCAGCAAGGCACCCGCGATGTCGTCAAGGTCATGGAAGACAGCCAGGGCAAGACCGACGACAGCGTGCAACAGGCAGCCAAGGCAGCCGAAGCGCTGGAGAGCATCACCCAGGCCGTTTCGGTGATCAACGACATGAACAACCAGATCGCCAGCGCGGCGGAAGAACAAAGTGCGGTGGCCGAAGACATCAACCGCAACGTAATCAACATCGGCCAGGTGGCCAACGAGGTCGCCGGTGGTGCGGACGAGTCCAGCAACGCCAGCGCCGAACTGACCAAACTGGCTGAACAGCAGCGGCGGCTGATCAACCAGTTCAAGGTCTGAGCCTCAGACGACCAGGCACCTGCGCAGAGGGCCTGTGCTGCTTTAGCGCCGGCCTTACGCCGGCGTCAGGCACTCCGGTGCATTGAGCTTGGGGTCATTGACCAGGTTCGCCAGCACCCGTTCACGCAGTGCCGCGGCAGGGCTGGCCAGCAGGCTATGCAGCTCGGCCAGCGGCGTTTCGGGGTTCAGCCAGGCAGCCTGGCCAGCCTCGTCCAGAATGAGCGGCCGACGCTGGCTCATCGCAGCCTGGGTTACCACTGCCGTGCTCAACCACACCTGCTCCTGCACCGGATAGGCTTCCCAGACAGCCGCAAAGAATAGCGAAGCTCCTTCCCCCGGCGTCAACCAGTAAGGCCGCTTGCGCACTGAACCGCGCCATTCGTAAAAGCCGTTGGCCGGCATCAGACAACGGCGCAAACGGAAGGCGTCGCGGAACATTGGCTGCTCTGCCAGGGTTTCGGCGCGCGCATGAGCCGGTGTGCGCGACAGGTCGGTCAGCCAGGCCGGCGTCAGCCCCCAACGCGCCCTGGCAAGCTCCAGATCACCGTCGACACGGCGCTGTATCAGCACCGACGCACCGGGCGAAATGTTCCACTGCGCCTGCTGGTCGGCGGGAAAGCCAGGCAAGGCGGCAAAGGCCGAAGACCAGCGAAACAGGGCGTAACGTCCACACATGAGGCAGGCAACCTAGCAAATCAGAATACCGGGGAGGCTCTCCGGTTCATCACCCGCGAGGGGTTGAGCAACATTGTACTCGGCGATCAGCCGACGTGCGCGCTCTGCCTGCTCGTCCGGCACCGTCAGCCCCAGCAACCCCTGCATGGGAAGCTCGCCGACACCGCCCAGCAGGTGGCGACCCGCAAGGTACACGTCGATACCTTCGCTGACCAACATGCCAAAGAGCAATTCAGCCTCAAGCAGATTCTCCGGCTCATAGATCCGTTGCATCACTCGTCCTCGCGTTTTAGATCGAGCATCCACTCGCCATCGTGAACCTGCAGCATGAACACGATCGGTCGACAACATACGGGGCAGTCCTCGACATACTCCTGATCGCCGCCCGACAGATCGAGCACCGCTTCAAACTCCTCCCCGCAGTAGGGACAATCATGGAACTCAGTCTCCAGCATCGCGGCCTCCAGCGTGACTTGTGCGTATAATCACCGGTCTGTTTACAAGCCCTTTGCGTGTCTGAGCCGTTTTTTCAGACCCAGGCCTTACTATTACCCTAGCCGTTTCCAACAAGAGAGCATGATGGGCGAATTCGATGCCATCCGACCGTACAACGACGCTGAGGTCCCTGCCGTTCTGGCACGCCTGCTCAGCGACCCGGCTTTCCTCGATATCCTCACCCACTTTCGCTTCCCGCGCATGGCTGGCGCGTTCGGCTGGCTGCTCAAGCCCCTGATCGCCCGCCGCCTGCGCCATGAATTCGCCGGGGTTACCTGCGTATCAACCTTGCAGGACAAGGTCGAGTTCTACGTCGATCACACTATAGAACGGGCTACCGACGGCGTGACCTATACCGGCGTCGAGGGGCTCAAGTCCGGTACGGCCTACCTGTTTCTGGCCAACCACCGCGATATCGTGATGGACCCGGCCTTCGTCAACTACGCCGTGTACCACGCCGGCCTGCCAACCCCGCGCATCGCCATCGGTGACAACCTGCTGCAGAAGCCATTTGTCAGCGACATGATGCGCCTGAACAAGAGTTTCATCGTGCACCGTTCGTTGACCGGCCGCCGTGAGAAACTGGCGGCCTATCAACTGCTTTCGGCCTACATCAACCATTCGATCCGTATCGACGGCCAGTCGATCTGGATTGCCCAGGCCGAAGGCCGGGCGAAAGATGGCGATGATCGCACCGATTCGGCGATCCTCAAGATGTTCCACATGAGCCGCAAGGACGAGCCATTCGGTGAGGTGATTCGCTCGCTGAACCTGAGCCCGGTGTCGATCAGCTACGAATACGACCCCTGCGACCTGGCCAAGGCCCGCGAGCTTTACATTCGCGCCACCACCGGCAGCTACACCAAGGCACCAGGTGAAGATGACCTGAGCATTGCCCAGGGCATCACCGGCTACAAAGGCCGAGTGCACATCAACTTCGCCGCGCCGATCACCGAAGCTTACGAAGACACCAAGCAGTTGGCAGCGGCGATCGACCGGCAGATTCTCGGTGGTTATCGCCTGTTCCCGGCGCACTACCTGGCCTATGCCCAGTGGAGCGACGCCGACCCGAGCCTGCAGGTGCCAAAGGCCTCCGAGCTGTTCGCGGCAGATGAACTGGCCAAGGCGCAGGCCGAATGGCAGCGCCGACTGGACGCCTGCCCCGCCGAACATCGGCCGTATCTGGTGCTGCAATACGCGACACCGGTACGTAACCAGTACCGGGTAAAGGCGGGCTTGGCGCTTTAACCGCACGCCAACTGCAGGCGCCGGCACCGCCGGGCGCCTGCACAGGCCGTGCAGGCTCAGCCCTGATGGGTCAGGCGCCGCGTAGCGAGCACGGTTGAATCAGGCCCAGGTGCTGACCCAGGACAGCAGCAGCGCCATCGCCAGGAAGGCAAAGCCCAGCGCGTAATAGAAACGATTGACCCGCACAGTCGTCACATCGAGCACCGCCTCACCCGCAGGCCGCTCCGCCAGGGCGCGGGCCTCGCGACGTCGAGCACCATGCAACAAAAAGCTGCCCGGACAGGTCAGTAGCAACGCCAGCACGTTGATCAGCTTGGCGGGATGGGCGGCCATCAGCCCCCAGAGCATCTGCAGCGACATCGAAAACCTCATAAATGCGAAACGGGACAACCAGAGCCCGGCATTCTATCCAAGCCTTGGCTCAAGTCCTGCGCTTTGCGACAAACGACCGCCCCACTGTCATCCGATCGTCATGCAGCCAGGCCAGTCTATCGGCCGTTGAAAGGACACGGAGCTTCGTCATGCTGCACGCCGAAAACCAGGATCGCCTCTACCTGATCGCCCAGAGCGATGAACAGCAGGCGCTGATCGACGGCCTTGCATTCAACGTTCAGGACCGTCAGTGGCTGGTGTACTGCGCGCTGGGCGGTCATGCGCATGAGCACCTGCCCGAAGTCGACAGCCAGACCGGTATCAGCATGCTGGACTTCTACGTCGAAGCGGCCTGATACAGCGGGTACAAAAAAGCCCGCTACCGGACACCCGGTAGCGGGCTTTTTGCTGAACACGCGCCGGGTTATTCGCCCAGGACCTGACCGACAGTCGGGTCTTTGAACAAACGGGTCAGCGCATCGCTGAGCACATCACTCACCAGCTGGGTATTGGTGTCCTGATTCGGCGCCATGCCGAAACGCTGGTCGAGGGATGCCCCATAGCGGCCACTGTATCGACGGTTGGCATTGGCGACATCAGCGCGGAAGGTAGCGCCAATGGTGGCCTCGGTGACATACAGGCCTTCTTTGGGCGACTGATACTTCAGCTCGACCAGCGTCACGGTCAACTGTGGCGCGTTATAGGCATTCGGCGAAGGGGTGAAGCCCAGCAAACGCACGGCAGCTTCGGCCTGAGCCTGCAATTTTGGCTGGATATCGTTACCGGAAACCGTGATTGCGCTGGTTTCAGGGTACAGACCACCCCGGGTGCCCAAGGTCTGCGAAGCACGACCATCAACCACGCGTACCACGACCGGTTGACCATGACCAACCGGTGCAAGCTGGGCGGTGAGTTTCGGTTGCGGGCTGAGTTGTTGCGGGCTGTGGGCACAACCGACCAGGGTCAGACTGGTCACAGCGATCAAACCGAACAACAGACGGTGCAACATGCGCATCTCTCCAGGAATAGCAACAAAGGGCATCAGTATAACCAGCACCGACGGTAGCAGCCATCGGCTGGCCACTGGCGAATCAGACCGTGTGAACGGACAGCGGTTCGCTGTCAACACCCTGTCATCTGCTGGGGGTTATGCTTGATGCAGTCATAACAGGTACGCTGCCATGAATTCCCTCTGGGCCCTGCTGTTCAAGCGCCACCCCCAACGCTACTTTGCCCGACTCGATGGCGCAGGGCTGTGCCAGGCTTTCAAACACTGCACCGACGCACCAATTGACGGCCACTGGGTGGAGATCAACGAAATTCGGCTACATTGGCTGAACCGCCCCTTGCCGACCAGTGCCAAAGTAATGGCCCGCTCAATGAGCTCCCGCCCTCAGCGAACACTCGCCGCCTGACGACAGGTTCAAGAAATGTCGCTAAAAAGGTCGTTTCTGCCGAAGACCTCGTTATAATCTCCCCCCGATTATAAGGACGTCTCCTGATCGGGCCTCGCAGCACCGCCAATACCAACTATTGGCACCCTCCGCACCGCCCACAGAGAGCCTTCCACACAGGTCTTGCACCAGCCAGTGAGTCTGATTCATTCGACCCTTGCTCTGCACAGAACCTGCCGGGTCTGCCATCGCGCAGCCCATTTTGAGGTTCACGTCTCCAAAAGAGCGTGAAAAAACGGGTTTCACAACTTCACAAGAGTGTGGCGAGCAAAATGAACAGTCTGGCATGTGCAAAAGCACCAGCAGTGTCCCAACAAGCCCCAAACAGCTGGCAACAGCGCTCATCCAAGGTGGGCGACTGAGGCCGGTCCATAACGCACGACGGATACCTTGACCATAAGTCGAATTGCCGCACGGGTACTAAAATGCGTTCATAGGCAACGCAAAGCCCGGTTGGTGGTGTCCGCTGAAGTTGCAAAACCTGCGAAGAATCGGACATGGCGATCCTGGCTTACCCAGGGGTCCCATGCTGTCAATTTGGTGCTGAAGATTTTGGAGACGCGTTAATGGCGCAGAACGAAGCAGTCGATGTGGTACTGGTAGGGGCAGGCATCATGAGTGCCACCTTGGCCGTACTGCTCAAGGAACTCGACCCGGCAGTCAAGCTGGAAGTCGTCGAGTTGATGGATTCGGGTGCCGCGGAAAGTTCCAACCCGTGGAACAACGCCGGTACCGGCCATGCCGGGCTGTGTGAACTGAACTACACGCCTCAAGCTGCCGACGGCAGCATCGACATCAAGAAGGCTGTACACATCAACACCCAGTTCGAGGTCTCCCGTCAGTTCTGGGCGTACCTGAGCAAAAAGGGTGCTTTCAACTCAACGCGGGCATTCATCAACCCGATTCCACACCTGAGCTATGTCGAGGGTGAGAAAGGCATTGCCTTCCTCAAGAAGCGCTATGAGCTGCTCAAGCAGCACCATGCGTTCGCCGACATGGAGTACACCGAAGACAAAGCGGTGATGAAGGAGTGGATGCCGCTGATGATGCCAGGCCGTCCGGCCGACCAGCACATCGCCGCTACCCGCGTCGTCAAGGGTACCGACGTCAACTTCGGCGCCCTGACCAACAAGTTGCTCAAGCACCTGGCCAATGCACCCGATGCACAGGTCAAGTACAGCAAGAAGGTCACCGGCCTGCGTCGTAACGGCAGCGGCTGGACCGTCAGCATCAAGGACGTCAACAGCGGCAGCAGCCGTGAAGTTGATGCTCGCTTCGTCTTCCTTGGCGCCGGTGGCGCGGCCCTGCCGCTGCTGCAGATGTCGGGCATCGAAGAGAGCAAGGGCTTCGGCGGCTTCCCGGTCAGCGGCCAGTGGCTGCGCTGCGACAACCCGGAAATCGTCAAGCAGCACCAGGCCAAGGTTTACAGCCAGGCGTCTGTCGGCGCGCCACCGATGTCGGTTCCGCACCTGGATACCCGTGTTGTCGACGGCAAGACGTCCCTGCTGTTCGGGCCATATGCCGGCTTCACCACCAAGTTCCTCAAGCACGGCTCGTTCCTTGACCTGCCACTGTCGGTACGCTTGGGTAACATTGGCCCAATGCTCGCCGTTGCCCGCGACAACATGGACCTGACCCGCTACCTGGTCAGCGAAGTGATGCAGTCGATGGAGCAACGCCTGGAGTCGCTGCGTCGCTTCTACCCAGAAGCCAAGGCGCAAGACTGGCGCCTGGAAGTGGCTGGGCAACGCGTGCAGATCATCAAGAAAGACCCGAAAAAAGGCGGCGTTCTGCAGTTCGGTACCGAACTGGTCGCAGCCAAAGACGGCTCCCTTGCTGCCCTGCTGGGCGCATCGCCAGGTGCTTCGGTAACCGTGTCGATCATGCTTGAACTGATCGAACGCTGCTTCCCTGAGCAAGCCAAAGGCGCCTGGGCGGCCAAGCTCAAGGAAATTTTCCCGGCACGGGAAAAGGTTCTGGCGGCCGATGCTGCGCTGTACCGCAAAATCAGCGCGTACAACGACGAGGCACTGCAACTGGCAGAGCCCAGCCCGACTCAGAACTACGCTTGATCTGCAGCCATAAAAAAACGCCCTTCGGGGCGTTTTTTTATGGGCCTGGCAGACTCAGCCGCGCGCTTTCTCGATGATCTCGATGTAGTCGGCAGCGTTACGCTGGTCCTTGATCAGCGTGACAAAGGTATTGCCCTGCTCATCCTTGCCATCGAGATCCAGACCGGCCTCAACAAAGAAACCGACAAAACGCTCGAAGTCGTCGACCCGCAGACCGCGATAAGCCTTGATCAGCTTGTGCAGCGACGGCGAAGTGGCATCGGCCGGCTCGAAATCGAGGAACAACTTGATCTGCGCGTCGCCGATCTCATCACCAATTACCTGTTTCTTGTCTTTACGCATTGCCGACTCCAGCTGAACCATCACGAACATTTCAGGGGTCGGCAGTTTACCCCCGGGCCACCTCGCGCCTCAACGCGTGCGTACGGTTCCCGTGTGCAGGTCCGCCCAGATGTGGCCATTGGCATAGGTCAAAAATTGCACATACACCGTATCGTTGCGTAGCAAATCAAGAATGACCCGATACTGGGCAAGCGGGTAGTTGAGCGTCAGCGTGCGCGACTTGTCGTCAAACGCCGGTTTCTTCAAGCTTTTGCTTTCAGCATCGAAGCTGATCACGACCTGGCTGATGGTCGCCCCCTTGCTCAGCGGCTTGCCCTTCAAGCGCAACACCAGAGGCGATGTCACCGGGATCGGTTGCTGATTTGATTGGCGCTGATTGCCGACCACCACGGAATAGTCGGTGACCTGCATCAGCTGCTGAGATTCAGGCTTTTCCTGGCGCAGGGAAAGGTCATCAGGTGGCAAGAACTGGCTGTGCAACGGCGCAGCAGCGACAGGGAGGCTCAGTGCTAACAGGAGGGGGATAAACAGGCGCACGGCAGGCTCCTTCGCGGATGGCCTTGCAGTGTGGCGGATGCCCCCATCGTCGGCAAGGCTGGCACCTGCAACATGAGATGCTGCAAGGCGCCGACCTTGTCGGCAACGAGGGCGTTGCGGGCCTTACAGCCCTTTGACCGCGTAGATACCGGCTGCGTTGCGCCAATAACCTTTGTAGTCCATGCCGTAACCGAAAATGTAACGGTCAATACAGCCCAGGCCGACATAGTCAGCCTTCAAGTCCGGACTGGCCTTGCGGTCGTGGTCTTTGTCGATCAGCACAGCGGTGTGCACAGTGCGCGCGCCGGCATGCTTGCAGAAGTCGATGATGGCGCTGAGAGTATGCCCTTCATCGAGGATGTCGTCGATGATCAGCACGTCGCGGTCAATGAACGAGACTTCCGGCTTGGCTTTCCAGAAAAGATCGCCGCCGCTGGTCTGGTTGCGGTAGCGGGTGGCGTGCAGGTACGACGCCTCCAACGGGAAGTTCAGGTGTGTCAGCAACTTGCCAGCGAAAATCAGGCCGCCGTTCATGACACAGAACACGACTGGATTGCTATCGGCCAGGTCTGCGCAGATCTGCGTACCCACGCGGGCAATCGCTGCTTCGACTTCAGCTTCGGTGTACAGGCAGTCAGCCTCGCGCATGACTTGACGGATGTGCTCGAGATCAGCGGACATGGCGCTCTCCAGGGGCGGCAATTGAGAAAAGCGGGCAAAGGTACGCACCCACGGGCATCAGATCAAGCATTTCTGGACTAACGTCCTGATAACCTATAGGACACCTGAAGCGAATAGATTAATCTAGCGCGGTTTTTTTGCCCGCCCCCGGAGCCATTTCCTATGCCTACCCGTGAGATCCGCCATCCGCTGATCCGCCACAAGCTCGGCCTCATGCGCCGTGCCGATATCAGCACGAAGAATTTTCGCGAACTCGCCCAGGAAGTCGGCGCACTCCTGACCTACGAGGCGACCAAGGACCTGCCCCTGGAGAACTACGACATCGAAGGTTGGTGCGGTACTGTCCAGGTCGAAAAAATTGCCGGCAAGAAAATCACCGTCGTGCCGATCCTGCGTGCCGGCATTGGCATGCTCGATGGCGTGCTCAGCCTGATCCCAGGCGCCAAGGTGAGCGCCGTTGGTGTTGCCCGCAACGAGGAAACCCTCGAAGCGCACACCTACCTTGAAAAGCTCGTGCCGGAAATCGACGAGCGCCTGGCAATGATCATCGACCCGATGCTTGCCACTGGCGGCTCGATGGTTGCCACCATCGACCTGCTGAAAAAGGCTGGCTGCAAGGACATCCGCGCCATGGTTCTGGTCGCGGCCCCCGAAGGTATTGCAGCGGTCGAGAAGGCTCACCCCGACGTACAGATCTACACCGCGTCGATCGACCAACGCCTCAATGAAGACGGCTATATCATCCCAGGGCTGGGCGACGCCGGAGACAAGATCTTCGGTACCAAGCAGAAGGACGCCTGAGCATGCAGGATGAGTTCAACGACCCGCTTTGGCGTCAGGTCGTCTCCGGTGCGCAGATGCTCTTCGTCGCCTTTGGCGCGCTAGTGCTGATGCCTCTGATCACCGGCCTCGACCCGAACGTGGCACTGTTTACCGCGGGTCTCGGAACGCTGCTGTTCCAGGTGGTCACGGGTCGTCAGGTTCCGGTGTTCCTGGCCTCCAGTTTCGCCTTCATCACCCCGATCATCCTCGCCAAGGGCCAGTTCGGCCTGGCCGAAACCATGGGCGGGGTAATGGCTGCCGGCTTCGTCTATACCTTCCTCGGCCTGGCCGTGAAGATCAAGGGCACCGGTTTTATCGACCGCCTGCTGCCGCCGGTAGTGATTGGTCCGGTGATCATTTCGATCGGCCTGGCCATGGCGCCGATTGCCGCCAACATGGCAATGGGCAAGGCCGGTGACGGCACTGAGCTGATTCCCTACAGCACGGCGATGCTGATCTCCATGCCGGCGCTGCTGACCACCCTGATCGTCGCCGTGTTCGGCAAGGGCATCTTCCGCCTGGTACCGATCATCGCTGGCGTGCTGGTGGGCTTCGCCCTCGCCTTCGTGTTTGGCGTGGTCGACACGGCCAAGATCGCGGCGGCCCCATGGCTGGCACTGCCGCACTTCACCGCACCTGCATTCAACTGGCAAGCCATCCTGTTCATCGTTCCGGTGGCCTTGGCCCCGGCGATCGAACATATCGGCGGGGTCATAGCCGTCGGTAGCGTGACCGGTCGCGACTACCTGAAAACGCCGGGCCTGCACCGCACCCTGCTCGGTGACGGCATCGCCACCACCACAGCCGGCCTGTTTGGCGGCCCGCCCAACACCACCTATGCCGAAGTCACCGGCGCAGTGATGCTGACCAAGAACTACAACCCGAAGATCATGACCTGGGCGGCGATTTTCGCCATTGGCCTGGCCTTCATCGGCAAGTTCGGCGCACTGCTGCAGAGCATCCCGGTACCGGTAATGGGTGGCATCCTCTGCCTGCTGTTCGGTTCGATTGCCGCGGTGGGAATGAACACCATGATCCGGCACAAGATCGATCTGAGCGAGGCCCGTAACCTGGTAATCGTTTCGGTGACACTGGTGTTTGGTATTGGCGGCGTATTGATTGGCAGCGGCACCGGCCCTGGCGACTGGGGCCTGAAAGGCATTGCCCTGTGCGCCGTGGTTGCCATCGGCCTGAACCTGTTGCTGCCGGGCAACGACAGCTGGAAGAACAAGGCACTGGACGATCAGTTGCCTTGATTACACCGGGTGCTTGATCCTGCAGGAGCCAGCCGTGCTGGCCCCTGCAGCCACACCACCTGCTTTACGCCCTTTCGCAGAGCGTCTTGAGGGCCTGTACCCAATCCGGGTGATCATTCAGGCACGGCACCAGCACCAACTCCTCCCCTCCCGCCTCGATGAACTGCTCACGCCCACGGTCGCCGATCTCTTCCAGGGTCTCGATGCAGTCGGCGACAAACGCCGGGCACATTACCAGCAAGCGCTTGACCCCGGCTTTGGCCAACTCGTCCAGGCGCGCTTCGGTGTAGGGTTCGATCCACTTCGCCCGCCCCAGCCGGGACTGGAATGACACCGACCATTTACCCTCGGGCAGGCCCATGGCCCGGGCAAAAGACTCGGCCGCACGAATGCACTGTGCGCGATAGCACACGGCAAGTACTTGTGGCGATGCCGTGCGGCAGCAGTCGGCACTCTTGAAGCAATGGTTGCCGGTAGGATCAAGCTTGGTCAGGTGACGCTCGGGCAAGCCATGGAAACTCAGCAGCAAGTGATCGAAATCTTCCTGCAGGTAGGGCTTGGCACTGGCAACCAGTGCGTCGATGTACTCTGGTTGATCGTAGAACGACTGCAGCACTGCCAGTTCAAACGACAATTTCTGCTCGGCAATGACCTGCCGCGCCTGTTCGACCACCGTGGTGACAGTACTGTCGGCGAACTGAGGGTACAGCGGCGCCAGCGTGACCTTGCGCACCCCCTGAGCCGCCAGGCGCGCCAGTACGGTAGGCAAAGAAGGCTCACCATAGCGCATTGCGATTTCCACCGGGCCGTGCGTCCATTGCTCGCTCATCGCCTGCTGCAGGCGGCGTGTCAGGACCACCAGCGGCGAGCCTTCGTCCCACCAGATCGAGGCATAGGCATGAGCCGACTGCTCTGGGCGCTTGATCAGGATCAGCGAGACCAGCAACCGGCGAACCGGCCAAGGCAGGTCGATGACGTAAGGGTCCATCAGGAATTGATTGAGGTAACGGCGCACATCGGCGACATCGGTGGAAGCCGGCGAACCCAAGTTGACCAGCAGCAGAGCATGATCGGTCATGCAACGTCCTATTTCAGAGGCGACTGGACAATTCATCCAGGGCAGATTGCACATCATTGAATTGAAAAGTGAAGCCAGCTGCCAGCAAGCGCACGGGGCGCACACGCTGGCCACCCAGCAGCAGCGTCGACAACTCACCCAGCCCAAGCTTCAGCAACGGTGCCGGAAGGGGTAACAAGGCTGGCCGATGCAGCGCCCGACCAAGCCGCTTGGCAAACTCTCGGTTACGCACAGGCTCTGGTGCGCAGGCATTATAGGGACCGCTGGCGTCGTTATGCTGCAAGAGAAAATCAATCAGGGCGATTTCGTCATTGATATGAATCCATGGCATCCACTGCCGCCCATCGCCAATAGGCCCACCCAGGCCGAGTTTGAATGGCAGTCGCAGGCGCGACAAAAAACCGCCCTCACTGGCCAGCACCAGCCCGGTTCGCACCAGCACGACGCGAATACCCAAGGCCTCGGCCTGCTGCGCCGTTTCTTCCCAGGCAATGCACAACTGGCTGGCGAAATCCTCTTTGACCGGCCGTGAGGCCTCTGTCAATTCACGCTCACCACCATCACCATACCAACCCACAGCCGAACCGGAGATCAGCACGGAAGGCCGTTGCTGGCGCTGCTCAAGCCAGGCCAGCAATTGCTCGGTGAGGGTGATCCGACTACCCCAGAGCAGCGCACGCCGCGCACTGGTCCAAGGTCGATCGGCGATGGGTGCACCTGCCAGATTGACCACTGCATCCAGCGTTTGATCACCGAACGCCTCAAGTCGATCAATGCCTCGCACTCCTGCCCCACAGAGACGCCCCACCTGTTCAGGTCGTCGACTCCACACTGTCAACTGATGCCCTTTTGTCAGCCAGTACTGGCAAAGCCGTTGGCCAATCAAACCAGTACCGCCGGTCAGCAATATATGCATGACTGTGTCCTCATGTGGCGCACGCTTGGTCTATTTTTAAGAACAAGGCACTTTTTTGACCGATCGCTCTCGGATAAACATAGGCGAACCTGGCTGTAACGCGCGGATCAATATTGTACATTGAACAGGCATTGTACAGGTTTGTCAGACAGCGTAGTCTGCGTATCAAAGGTTCAAAGAGGCCATCATGACCATACCTATCGCAATCATCGGCGCAGGCATCGCCGGCTTGTCCGCTGCCCAGGCACTGCAAAAAGCCGGGCAGACTGTGCATCTGTTCGACAAAGGCCGAGGCAGCGGTGGGCGCATGGCCAGCAAACGCAGCGAAGCCGGGGCACTCGACCTCGGCGCACAGTATTTCACTGCCCGCGACAGGCGCTTCCTTGCCCAGGTTCAGGAATGGCAGGCACACGGCTCGGTCGCAGAGTGGAAACCACACCTCTACAACTACAGCGCGGGCCAACTCACCCCCTCGCCAGACGAGCAAGTTCGCTGGGTAGGTGTGCCACGCATGAGCGCGATTACCCGCGCCTTGCTCAAAGACTCGACGGTGAACTTCAATTGCCGGATCGCCGAAGTCTTTCGCGGCAAGCATTACTGGCACCTGCAGGACACCGAAGGCTGCAGCCATGGCCCGTTCAGCCGCGTCATCATTGCGGTGCCCGCCCCTCAGGCAACCCAGCTCCTGACGGCGGCACCCAAGCTTGCCGCAACCGTCGCCAGCGTACAGATGGACCCCACCTGGGCCATTGCGCTGGGGTTTGAAAGCCCACTGGATACGCCCCTGCAGGGGTGCTTCATACAAGACAGCGCACTCGAATGGCTCGCGCGCAATCGCAGCAAGCCAGGACGCGACGAACACATTGATACCTGGGTGCTTCACGCCACAGCGAACTGGAGCAAACAGCACATCGACCTCGCCAAGGAGGCCGTGATCGAGCAGTTGCTCGGCAACTTCGCCGAGCTGATTGGCTGTGCCGTGCCAGCGCCGAGCTTCTCCCTTGCCCATCGCTGGCTGTATGCACGCCCTTCCAGCAACCATGAGTGGGGTGCACTGGCTGACCCTGACCAGGGCCTGTATGCCTGCGGCGACTGGTGCCTGTCCGGTCGGGTTGAAGGGGCCTGGCTGAGTGGCCAGGAAGCCGCTCGGCGACTGCTTGAGCATCTCGACTGATTTTACCAAAAAGCTGTACAAATCGTTTGACTTGTACAGCCTCCTATCTATGATGATCAAATCTGTACATAACATTTAATTTGTACAAGTTTTGGACTCGCCATGGATACTCACGAGCTGCCACACAAACCCAAAATCGCCATCAGCGCTTGCCTGGTCGGCCAGGAAGTACGCTTCAATGCTGGCCATAAAGCCTCGAAGCTATGCAACGAGACACTGGCCAAGTACTTCGACTTCGTTCCGTTGTGCCCGGAAATGGCCATCGGCCTGGGCGTTCCGCGGGCCGCCATTCGATTGGTGGGCGATCCCCAGCAGCCTCGTGTGATCAACCCTCGCGAACCCGAGTTGGACCTCTCTGGCCCGCTTGGTGCCTACGGACGGAAAATGGCCAATGATCTTCAGGACATCTGCGGCTATATCTTCATGCAGAAGTCGCCGTCCTGTGGGCTTGAGCGGGTCAAGGTGTATCAAGACAACGGCTACCCGGCCACAGAGGGTGGACGTGGTGCCTATGCCGCAGCGTTTTGTGCCGAACGACCTGATCTTCCTGTGGAGGAAGATGGCCGCCTGTGCGACCCGGCCTTGCGTGAGAACTTCATCACCCGCGTCTACGTGTATGCGGAGTGGCAAAAATACCTGGCGCAAGGCCTGAGCCGACATGCACTGATCAGCTTCCACGCCCGCTGCAAGTACCTGTTGATGGCAAACAACCCACAGCAGTACAAAGTCCTGGGCAAGCTGCTGGGTAGCATGAGCCGCAGTGATGACGCCGAAGAAATTGGCCCGCGCTACTTCAGCCAACTGATGAAGGCACTGAGCCGCTGCGCCAATCGAGGTACCCATGGCAACGTACTGATGCACCTGAGTGGGTACCTGCGCGATTTCATAGAGGCCGCCGACAAAGAGGAAATTCGCCAGACGATTGATCAGTATCAAGCCGGAACGGTGCCACTGGTCGTCCCACTGACCCTGCTCAAGCACCACCTGCGTCGGCACCCTGACCCTTATCTGGAGCAGCAAATCTACCTGAAGCCACACCCTGAAACCCTTGGCCTGCGCAATGCCATCTGAGCCGCTGCCACTGCCGATCCGAGAGGTTGCACGCCTCACCGGCGTCAACCCGGTTACGCTTCGCGCCTGGGAACGACGCTATGGCCTGATTACCCCACAACGCACAGGCAAAGGCCATCGACTGTATAGCACCGAGCATGTGCAGCGCATTCAACAGATCGTCCAATGGCTCAACCGTGGTGTGTCTGTCGGTCAGATCAAGGCCCTGCTGGACAGCCGCCCGGTAGCCTCCCAGACAGATCAACACGGTGCCTGGCAAGCCATGCGCCAGGACATAACCGGCAGCATCGCCGCATTGGCCGAACGCCGTCTGGACCAACAGTTCAATCAGGCGATCGCCTTGTACCCTGCGACAACGCTGTGCGAGCAACTGCTGCTACCCCTGTTTGCCGAGCTGGAACTGCGCTGGCAAAGCCAGTTTGGCGCACGCATGGAACAAGTCTTCTTCCACTGCTGGCTACGCAGCAAACTCGGTGCGCGCCTCTATCACAGCAACCGCCAGCTCAATGGCCCGGCAGTACTGCTGATCAACGGCTCAGACCTGGTCTTCGATCCACGGTTGTGGCTATGCGCCTGGCTGCTCAGTAGTGCCGGGTACGCGGTAGAAGTATTCGACTGGCCACTGCCCCCCGCCGAGCTGGCGCTGACCCTCGAACGCATGCAACCCCAGGCGCTGTTACTGTGCCTGAACAAGGCGGTCGATATGCGTCAACTTGAGCGCAGCCTGAGTGCAATCCAGATACCCACCCTGTTGAACGGCAGCGCGATCAGCATTCATAGAGATGACCTCATGGCACTGGCGGTGAAAAACCCCCGGCTATGCCTGCTCGACACCCCGTTGGAGGTCGTGCAAGCGTTACAAGACGCCTCACGATAACTCACCCCCTGCGATATCAAGGAACCCACATGCAACTCCTCTGGCTGCGTAGCGATCTTCGCGTGTCCGATAACACCGCTCTGGCCGCCGCTGCCGAGCGCGGTCCGACACTGGCCGTCTGGCTGGTCAGCCCAAGCCAGTGGCTGGCGCATGACGATGCGCCGTGCAAGGTCGACTTCTGGCTACGCAGCCTGCGAACCCTCAGCCAGTCACTGGCTGCATTGAACATTCCACTGCTGGTTCGTCAGGCAGAGCACTGGGACAACGCCCCCCAGGTTCTGCTACAGCTGTGCCGGGAGCACCATGTGCAGACACTGCACATGAATGAGGAATACGGGGTTCACGAACAGCGCCGAGACGATGCCGTACGTAACCAGTTGAGCGACGCCGGAATCGAGGTGGTGAGCTATCTGGACCAGTTGCTGTTCAAACCCGGCAGCCTATTGACCAAAGCCGGCGGTTACTTTCAGGTGTTCAGTCAGTTTCGCAAAACCTGCTATGAACGCCTGCACCTGGCCCTGCCTCGGCTGATCGCAAGCCCCGCGCCGCAGCAACCCTTGGCAATTGCTAGCGACCCGATCCCTGAATCAGTACCGGGTTTCAACAACGTCTCGGAAACACTGCGCGCGCTCTGGCCAGCCGGCGAGCAAGAAGCTCAAAGGCGGCTGAACGCCTTTGTCGAGGACGCCATCGAGGACTATCAGGATCAGCGCGACGTTCCGGCGCTGCCTGGCACGAGCCAGTTGTCCCCCTACCTCGCTGCCGGGGTGATCTCCCCACGCCAGTGCCTGCACGCGGCGCTTTCACACAATCGAGGCGAGTTCGACAGTGGCAACAAGGGTGTTGTGACCTGGGTGAATGAACTGCTGTGGCGCGAGTTCTACAAACATATTCTGGTCGGGTATCCGCGGGTATCGCGACACCGCGCTTTCCGCCTGGAAACCGAAGCGGTGCCGTGGCGCAACGCACCTGACGAGCTGGAGGCATGGCAGCAAGGGCGCACCGGCATTCCGATCATCGATGCAGCCATGCGCCAACTACTGGCCACCGGCTGGATGCATAACCGCCTGCGCATGGTCGTTGCGATGTTCCTGACCAAAAACCTGCTGATTGACTGGCGTGAAGGCGAACGCTTTTTCATGCGTCATCTGATCGACGGTGACCTGGCGGCAAATAACGGCGGCTGGCAATGGAGCGCATCAACGGGCACGGATGCCGTCCCCTATTTTCGGATCTTCAACCCGATCAGTCAGTCGCAACGCTTCGACAGTGAGGGACGTTTTATCCGGCATTGGTTGCCGGAGCTGGCTGACCTGGACAACAAAACCATCCACGCCCCTCAGTCTGTAGGCGGGCTGTTTGCTGTTCGTCACTATCCTGGCCCGATAGTAGATCTGGGCAGCAGTCGACAGCGGGCCCTGAGTGCGTTCAAACACTTACCCCAAAAACCCGAATGAAAAGTCAGTTGAGCAGCAGCTAAGCCGCTGCTCGAGTAAACGCCAAGGAATCAGAGTGGCATGCGATAGTGCAGGGAGTAGCTTTCTACGCCATCGTTGGGCGTTGTCAGGCCGGCGTTAGAGTAGTGGATGGCACGCACACCCAGCTCATGCCCACCGGCGAAACGCAGACCAAAGCCGATACGGTCTTCAAACTGGAACGACGAACCGAGCCTGTTGCTTTCCAGCTCGGTGCTGGAGAAGGCTGCGACACCAATGCCGGCTTCGACATAAGGCTTGATGGACTCACCGGCAAACTCATAAACAAACACCGGTGCAAACGACAGGCTGTGGTTACTGGTGGTTTCATCGCCCTCCCAGTAGGTGTAGGCGCCATCCCAGTACCCCGTGACACGGCCGACACTGGTCTGCAACCAACTGGCATCCCAGTTGGATTGCAAACCAAAGCGATAGACCATGGTCGAGTCGCCGGTCTGCCCTACCGATACCGATGCATCGGCGGCTTGAGCTGTAAATGATTGCCCCAGAATCACGGCTGCAGTTGCAGCCAAGCAAAGCAGTTTCTTCATGAGAAACGTCCTGTTCTTAATGCAGTTTTTAGTTTTTCTGTTTCATTCAACAACGTAGTAGAAAATTGCCATCAGTTGTCAGTTCCGCACCGCAAAAACGCTCTCCCCCAGCGTTTCACAAACCAAGACTGTGCACGTTCTCAGACTGACCCCACAACAATGGCAGGATTTTCAGCAGATGCGCTGGGCTGGCACTCGTCCAGAACTGCGCGGGCCGGGCTGGCCCCTGCGCCAATAACCCGCGTTCACCGAGCAAACGCTGCAATTGCCGAGCCACCGCTGCGCCAGTATCGATGATTGCTATGTCGGGCGGAACAAGCTGGGCGAGCAATGGCTTGAGGAAAGGATAATGCGTGCAACCCAGGATCAGCGTGTCGCACCCGGCAGCCAACAGCGGTGTCACATAGCCCTGCAGCAACTGGCGCAACGAGGGGCTGTCTAGATCGCCGGCTTCAATGCATTCGACCAGGCCCGGGCACGGCTGGGTGACCACCTGCACATCATTGGCGAAGCGATCGAGCAACGCGGCAAACTTGGCGCTCTGTAGCGTACCCGTCGTTGCCAGCACACCCACCACACCGCTGCGGGTTGCTGCCGCAGCGGGTTTGACCGCAGGCTCCATACCCACAATCGGCCAGTCAGGGTAACGTTCCCGCAGGTCGGCCACCGCAGCGACTGTTGCAGTGTTAAACGCCAACACCCTCGCCTTGGCCCCTTGGGCACGGAAAAATTCGGCAACGATCTGGCAACGCTGACGGATAAACGCCGGCGACTTCTCCCCATAGGGGATATGTCCGCAATCAGCGACATACAGCAGTGACTCGCGGGGCAATAAACGCGCGATTTCAGCAAGCACCGACAACCCGCCGACGCCAGAATCGAAAACCCCGACGGGTGCTGCCGGATCACCCATGTCGATCACCGCAAACGGCACACCCCGGGTCGCGCTTCACACGCAGCTCGCGAAAACGGCTGCCCAGCGCATCAATCAACAACAATCGCCCAATCAGCGGCTCACCGAAACCCGCCAGCATCTTCAAGGCTTCCAGTGCCTGCAAGCTGCCAACCAACCCAACCAGCGGGCCAATCACGCCCGCCTCGCTGCAGGTCAGCTCGGCGTCACTGCCATGCCCATACAGGCAGTGGTAGCAGGGGCTGTGTGGCTGTCGCGGGTCGAAGACCGACAATTGCCCCTCCAGGCGAATCGCGGCGCCACTGACCAGCGGTTTGCCCGCTGCCACACACGCGCGATTGACCGCCTCACGGGTGCCGAAGTTGTCCGAGCAGTCGAGCACGAGGTCAACTGCGCGCACGGCCTCAGCCAACGAGTCTTCGTCGAGCGCCGTACGATGGGCCACCAGGGCAATCTCGGGGTTGATCGCCTGCAAGCGTGCCAGCGCAGAATCGACCTTGCTCATGCCGATTGATGAAGTGTCGTGCATGACCTGACGCTGCAGGTTGGTCAGGTCGACCGTATCAAAGTCAGCCAGGTGCAGTTCACCAACACCTGCAGCAGCCAGATACAACGCGACCGGTGAGCCGAGGCCGCCGAGGCCGACTATCAGCGCCCGACTGCCCTTGAGCTTCAACTGACCGTCGATATCGACCTGCGCCAGGAGGATCTGTCGGCTGTAGCGCAACAGCTCCTGATCGCTCAGCACAGGAGGCGCCCCAAGGTAATACGTTCATGACCGGCAAGGTCATCGCGGCTTTCGATCTGCTCGAAGTCGTTCTGAGCCAGCAGCTCGCGTACCGCAGCGGCCTGATCGTAACCGTGTTCAAGCAACAACCAGCCGCCCGGCTGCAGGTGCTGCGGCGCCTGAGTGATGATCGCGCGCAGATCGTCCAGGCCATCTTCGCCTGCAACCAGCGCACTGCTGGGCTCAAACCGCACATCACCGGCCACCAGATGCGGATCTGCAGCAGCGATGTAAGGCGGGTTGCTGATGATCAGGTGGAAACGCTCACCGTCCAGCGCGCTGAACCAGTGACTGTTGAGCACCCGGACGTTGTCCAGCTGCAGACGCTGGCGGTTGCGTTCAGCCAGGGCCACGGCGTCGAGCACACGGTCGACGGCGGTCACCTGCCACTGTGGGCGCTCGCTGGCCAGTGCCAGCGCAATGGCCCCGGTTCCGGTACCAAGATCGAGTACACGAGCGGGCAGCGCTGGCAGCAGCTCAAGGGCCGCCTCTACCAGCAACTCGGTTTCCGGACGCGGAATCAGTGTATGAGGCGCCACTTCCAGATCAAGTTTCCAGAACCCCTGCTGCCCCAGAATATACGCCACAGGCTCACCGGCACGGCGGCGCTGCAGGTAGTCGGCAAAGGTCTGGGCCGCCTCACTGGTGACGATCCGCTCTGGCCAGGTATGCAGGTAACTGCGCGACTTGCCGATGGCAGCCGCCAGCAACAACTCGATATCCAGACGCGCCGTCGGCGAATCCGGCAGCTCCGCACCGCGAAGCAGGCTGGCAATAATCGTCATTTACTCACCCAGTGCTGCCAGTTGGTCAGCCTGATACTCGGCCAGCAATGGTTCGATGACCGCATCGACCCCGCCCGCCAACACTTCATCAAGGGAATACAGGGTCAGGTTGATACGGTGATCGGTCACCCGGCCCTGTGGGTAGTTGTAGGTACGAATACGCTCGGAACGATCGCCCGAGCCGACCAGCAGCTTGCGCTCACTGGCAATGGCATTCTGTGCCGCGCTGGTCTGCATGTCATTGAGCTTGGCCGACAGCCAGGACATGGCGCGCGCCCGGTTCTTGTGCTGCGAACGCTCTTCCTGGCACTCCACCACGATGCCGGTCGGCAAGTGCGTGATACGAATCGCCGAATCGGTCTTGTTCACGTGCTGACCGCCCGCCCCGGAAGAGCGGTAAGTGTCGACCCGCAAATCAGCCGGGTTGATCTCGATTGCCACCTGCTCGTCAGGCTCGGGCAACACCGCGACGGTACACGCCGAGGTATGAATGCGCCCTTGGGATTCGGTTTCCGGTACCCGCTGCACGCGGTGCGCACCCGACTCGAATTTCAGCTTGCCGTAGACGTTATCGCCTTCGACACGCGCAATGATTTCCTTGTAGCCGCCGTGCTCGCCCTCGTTCTCCGAGAGGATCTCCAAACGCCAGCCACGTCGCTCGGCATAACGCGAGTACATGCGGAACAGGTCGCCGGAAAAAATCGCCGCCTCGTCCCCGCCCGTACCCGCGCGGATCTCCAGGAACACGTTGCGCCCATCGTTCGGGTCCTTGGGCAGCAGCATGCGTTGCAACTGGCTTTCCAGTGCGAGCAACTGCTCCTTGGATTCGCGCACCTCTTCCACAGCCATTTCCCGCATATCCGGGTCACTGTCCTTGAGCAGCGCCTGAGCCCCCTCAAGCGCGTCCTGAACCTTGCGCCACTGCGCATAGGCAGCCGCGACGGGCTCAACTTCGGCGTACTCCTTGGAATAGGCACGGAAGCGGGTCTGATCGGAAATGACTTCAGCATCGCCCAACAGGGCAGTCAGTTCCTCGAAGCGGTCCTGGAGGGTATCCAGTTTATTGAGCAGCGACGCTTTCATTGCGGGGGTTTATCCGTCGAGCCCTCGTTGAGGGCAAAGAGTTCCTGGGCCATGGCCAGCGCATCGAGGCGGCCTTCGGCAGAGAGCTTTTTCAACTGCACACTCGGCGCATGCAGCAACTTGTTGGTCAAGCCACGGGCCAACTGCGCCAAGACCTCCTCGGCATTGGCACCGTTGGCCAGCAGGCGCTGGGCCTTTTGCAATTCCTCGTCGCGCAGCCGCTCACCTTGCTGGCGGTAGGCCTTGAGCACATCCACCGCCGCCAACTCACGCAGGCGCAGCATGAAGTCTTCGGCACCGACCGAGACCAGCTCCTCGGCCGCCTGGGCGGCGCCCTGACGGCTCTTGAGGTTCTCGGCGACAACGTCGTGCAGGTCATCGACGGTGTACAGGTAAACGTCGTCCAACTCACCGACTTCTGGTTCGATATCCCGAGGTACGGCGATATCCACCATGAAAATCGGTTTGTGCTTACGCAATTTCAATGCGCTTTCTACCGCCCCCTTGCCAAGAATCGGCAACTGGCTGGCGGTGGAACTGATCACGATATCGCTGTGCACCAGTTCATGGGGAATGTCTGCCAGCAACACCGCATGGGCACCGAACTGTTCGGCCAGCGTGCTCGCACGCTCCAGGGTTCGGTTAGCCACCACAATGCGCCGCACCCCCTGCTCATGCAGGTGACGGGCCACCAGGGTAATGGTTTCACCAGCCCCGATCAGCAGCGCCTGGCTACGCCCAAGGTCACTGAAGATCTGCTTGGCCAGGCTCACAGCGGCAAACGCCACTGACACCGGGTTTTCGCCGATGGCCGTGTCGGTGCGCACCTGCTTGGCAGCACTGAACGTGGCCTGGAACAAACGCCCCAGCAAGGGGCCAATGGTCCCGGCTTCGCGTGCCACGGCATACGCCGATTTCATCTGGCCCAGGATCTGCGGCTCGCCCAGCACCAGCGAGTCGAGCCCGGAGGCAACCCGCATCATGTGCCGCACGGCATCGTGATCTTCATGGACATAGGCACTGGCACGCAGCTCTTCGAGGCTGAGCTGGTGATATTCGGCCAACCAGCGCAATACGCTGTCGGCCGCCAGGTGGTCCTGTTCGATGTAAAGTTCGCTGCGGTTGCAGGTCGAGAGGATCGCGGCTTCGCGGCTGGCGGTGAGTCGACAGAGCTGCTGCAAGGCTTCGACCAGCTGCTCGGGCGTAAACGCCACGCGCTCGCGTACGTCTACCGAGGCAGTCTTATGGTTGATACCGAGTGCAAGAAAGGCCATTCAAGGTCGCTGATTATGACGTGAAGCCGATAATTGTCCTACTTCGCAGGTTAGAGAACAACCACCGCTCACTATTGTCTCTATAGTCAGTACCTAAGTCTGTACTTCCAGAGGCCATCACTTATGGGTTTGCCCTAGCGCTTGTGTCATGATGATCCGACCGCAGGTTAGTCGCCCAAAATCCCCACTATGAATAGATCCTCCGCGTTGTTCCTTGCCTTTGCCTTGCTTCAGGGCTGCCAGACCTTGGCTCCGGATTCCCCGGATGCCAAGGCGCCTGCCGCCGAGACTGCACCTCCTGAGCAGGTCAAGCCCACGGTCTACGGATCCTTCAGCCAGGACACCGTCTATAGCCTGTTGACCGCCGAATTGGCAGGCCAGCGCAATCGCTTCGATATCGCGTTGGACAACTATGTTGCCCAAGCCATCAAAACCCAGGACGCCGGTATCTCAGAACGTGCCTTCCGCATCGCCGAGTACCTCGGTGCCGACCAGGCTGCGCTGGACACGGCGCTGATCTGGGCAAAGAACGCACCAGAAAGCCTCGATGCGCAACGCGCCGCCGCAATCCAGCTGGCGCGGGCCGGGCGCTATGACGACTCCATGAACTACATGGAGAAGGTCCTGCAGGGCCAGGGTGACACGCACTTCGATTTCCTGGCGCTGTCAGCCGCCGAAACCGATCAGGAAACCCGTGATGGCCTGCAGAAAAGTTTCGACCGCCTGCTGCTGAAGTACCCGGACAATGGTCAGCTGGTGTTTGGCAAAGCCCTGTTGCTACAACAGGATGGCAATGCGAACGCCGCACTGGAACTGCTCGAAAAACACCCGCCAGAGGCCGGCGAAATCGCTCCGGTACTGCTGCAGGCACGCCTGCTGCAAAGCCTCGATCGCGGCAAGGAAGCACTGCCACTACTGCAAAAGACCATTCGCAAGTACCCCGACGACAAGCGCCTGCGCCTGACCTACGCGCGCATGCTGGTCGAACAGGACCGGGTCGAGGATGCCAAGGTCGAGTTTGCCAGCCTGCTACAGCAATACCCGGACGATGACGAGCTGCGCTACTCACTGGCACTGGTCAGCCTGGAGGCCAAGGCCTGGAACGAAGCCGAAAGCTACCTGCAAGAGCTGATTGCCCGCGGTAGCCGGGTCGATTCGGCACACCTGAACCTGGGTCGCCTGCATGAAGAGCGTAATGACCCGGAAGGCGCATTGATCGAGTACGCCCAGGTTGGCCCCGGCAATGATTACCTGCCAGCACAACTGCGCCAGGCCGACATTCTCATCGCCAACGGTCGAGCCACCGAAGCCTCGCGGCGCCTGGCCGCAGCGCGTGAAGCCCAACCGGACTACGCTATCCAGTTGTACCTGATCGAAGCCGAAACCCTTGGCAACAACAACAAGGACGCCCAGGCCCTGCAGGTGCTGCAACAGGCCATCAAACTGTACCCCGACGACCTGAACCTGCTTTACACCCGCGCCATGCTTGCGGAAAAGCGCGACGACCTGGCCCAGATGGAAAAGGACCTGCGCAGCATCATCAGCCGCGAGCCGGAAAATGCCATGGCCCTCAACGCCCTGGGCTACACACTGGCCGACCGCACGACACGCTATGCCGAAGCCAAGGGCCTGATCGAAAAAGCACACCAGATCAACCCGGAAGACCCCGCCGTGCTCGACAGCCTGGGCTGGGTCAACTACCGCCTGGGCAACCTCGACGAAGCTGAACGCCTGCTGCGCCAGGCCCTGGAACGCTTCCCTGACCACGAAGTCGCCGCCCACCTGGGCGAAGTGCTCTGGGCCAACGGCAAACGCCGCGAAGCACGCCATGTCTGGGCCAAAGCCCTAGAAGACCAACCTGACAGCCCTATCCTGCGCAAAACCCTTCTGCGCCTGACCGGATCCGAGACTCTGTAAGCCTATGTTCCTGCGCCACTGCATTACCTTCAGCCTGATCGCCCTGCTCGCCGGCTGCGCCGGCTTCGGCTCCCGCGAAGCCCTTCAGGGCCAGGGCAGCCCACAATTGTGGCGCGAGCACAAACAACAGTTGAGCACCCTCGACGGCTGGCAGATCAACGGCAAGGTGGGCATCCGCGCACCGAAAGACTCCGGTAGCGGCACCTTGTTCTGGCTGCAACGCCAGGATTATTACGATATCCGCCTGTCTGGCCCGCTGGGCCGGGGCGCCGCCCGCCTGACCGGGCACCCGGGTCAAGTCGTACTGGAAGTCGCCAACCAGGGACGCTTCGAGGCCCAGAGCCCGGAGACCTTGCTGGAGGAGCAATTGGGCTGGCAACTGCCAGTGTCGCATCTGGTCTGGTGGGTACGCGGCTTGCCCGCACCCGGCAGTAAGAGCCGCCTGACCCTGAGCGGTGACAGCCGCCTGGCCAGCCTCGACCAGGATGGCTGGAACGTCGAGTACCTGAGCTACATCCAGCAGAACGGTTACTGGCTGCCGGAACGCCTCAAGCTGCACGGCCAGAACCTGGACGTGACCCTGGTGGTCAAGGACTGGCAGCCACGCCAGCTGGGGCACTGACATGCACGCAACCACCCTGACACTGCCGGCACCGGCCAAACTGAACCTGATGCTGCACATTCTCGGTCGCCGCGCCGATGGCTATCACGAACTGCAGACCCTGTTTCAATTTCTCGACTACGGCGATGAGTTGTCTTTTGCCCTACGAGAAGATGGCGAAATACGCCTGCACACCGAAATCGACAACGTTCCTCACGACAGCAACCTGATCGTGAAAGCTGCGCGAAAACTGCAGGCACTTTCAGGCTGCAGCAAGGGCGTTGATATCTGGTTGAAAAAAATCCTGCCCATGGGCGGCGGCATCGGTGGCGGCAGCTCAGATGCCGCAACCACCCTGCTCGGCCTCAACCATCTCTGGCAATTGGGCTGGAGTGAGGACCAACTGGCCGAACTGGGCCTGACCTTGGGCGCCGACGTCCCGGTTTTCGTCCGCGGTCACGCGGCATTCGCCGAAGGCGTGGGCGAAAAGCTCACCCCGGTAGATCCTGAAGAACCCTGGTATGTCGTGCTCGTCCCGCAAGTATTTGTAAGTACAGCGGAAATTTTTTCACATCCATTGTTGACACGTGATTCAGCGCCCATTAAGATGCGCCCCGTTCCCAAGGGAAACAGTCGAAATGACTGCCAACCGGTAGTAGAGCAGAGTTACCCAGAAGTACGTAACTCACTGAATTTGCTAAGCAAGTTCACTGAAGCTAGGCTTACCGGAACTGGAAGTTGTGTGTTTGGGGCCTTCCCAAGCAAAGCTGAAGCTGATAAAGTTTTGGCCCTTCTTACAGAGACCCAAACAGGGTTTGTAGCAAAGGGAAGCAACGTTTCGATGTTGCATCGCGCACTACAGAGTCTGCTCTAGGAATCGAGTGTTAGGCACTCGCAGCAACAGATACAGGGGCGTCGCCAAGCGGTAAGGCAGCAGGTTTTGATCCTGCTTCGAATCCAGCCGCCCCTGCCATATTCCTGAAAAACCTTTGTGGTTTTGCGGTACAGCGCCGCGAGGTCACAAAGGTTTTTTGTTCATCCAGGGTCCACCCTCAGCCGGCAGGTACTGCGCGTGTCCAAGATGATGGTCTTTACGGGGAACGCCAACCCCGATCT